>Ga0316189_10005108_pt1 | contig 12582 bp, 17 predicted proteins | sample LowCovwburrow_MG_FD_204930 | JGI IMG/M metagenome (GOLD analysis project Ga0316189, IMG submission 204930) | Coastal sediment microbial communities from Maine, United States - Lowes Cove worm burrow | ecosystem: Environmental > Aquatic > Marine > Coastal > Sediment | place: USA: Maine... | reverse complement strand
GGAACTCCTATATTGAGAGTTATCCGTGATGGTTTTGAATGTCCGCTTCTGGCCGAAAGCAGTCATTCGGCTCTCTTCACCCGTTTGTCTGCAAAATAGATCTTTCCACCATCTTCGGTCACCTTGATCGACAGCAATTTCTGGCCATGACAAATATTACTTAGAGATTCACCTGTTTCCGGTTGATAGACAATGCCGTGCATGGTGCAGCGTAATAGCTCGCCGGAGCTGTCGAAAATGTGATCGCCCTCAGAATCAAGCCGCCGTACCATGTGTACACACTGATTGCGATAGGCATAGACGGCACCTTGAAACCGAATCAGCAATGCTGAGATCATCTCCCCGGCAAATTGAATATCCATGGTCAGATGCTTCCGTTCCGGCAGTTCGCTACTTTGACACGCTTCAACCCACCTCTCTCGCTTGATCATGATGTTGACCTCTCCAGATGATCGTAAGGTGGAAGGGTTTCGATGCGTTCATCAACCAACGGCATACCGACGGTAAAGTGGTAGGTGCTCTGCAGGGTTGTACTCTCAAATCCCAACGTCTTGTGCATGGCCGGATCGAAATAGCAGCCGATGCCGGTGCCGCGAAAGCCGCACGCTTCAGCCTCCAGATAGAGGGCTTGGCCGATCAGGCCTGCCTCGATGAAGAGTTGCCGATAGTTGGCGGTGTCTTGTTCAATGGTTCGATCAAACTCACTCAGCATACTGACGGCAAAGGCCGAATCACCAGCGATAGGCTGATGGCAGCTCAGGGTACGGGCGGCATTGCGGCTGTCGGCGTTGATCAGCAGGTAGAGCGGTAGTTCACCTGCAGCCTCAACCTTCTCCCAGACAAACTGTTCACTCATCTCACCTTTCATGATGGCAAGCCCCTCTGCTGAGCGGGGCAGGGCGTAGAGCCCCTGCCTAAGCCCCGATACCCGATGCACAAAGATGAGTATATGTGTTGCCGCAGGCGAACCATTCTCCGGCCACGGCGGCATACCGCTTCTGGGCAGGGTGGCATCGAGGAGTTGCAGGAATGCTTGCAGTGGCATCATCACACGCGGGTCGAAGTGCTGGGCGCTGCGGCGCTGTTTGATCAGGGAGACGGCGGCGATGGTATTGCTGTTGAGCTGGCGTGGTTTGATCTCTGAATGTTGGTCGGCTTGGCGTATCGCTGTTCGCTGCTCCTTGATGGTGGCGCTGGCAATCTCTTCAACAACAGGCCATCTGCCGTAGGGGTGTTCATCAATGCGGTTGGCACAGCCCTGCCAAGAGCCTTGGGCGGCCAGTTCAAACCAGTGGTCGGGGATGGCCTCGGTTGTTTTGCGTGGTGTGATCTCAAACAGCAGCTCCACCACTTCAGGCTCGGCATCATTAAAACTCTCCGCATCACTCAGGCCGAGCAGGGGGGCAATGTCGTGATCGGAGTGGTGATCCAGCAGATGCAGATGCCAGCCGAGTGTGGCGGCAGCGTAAGAGAAGGCGGCAATGGCATGGCCGATATCGAGCTGGCAGTAGCGGAAGGCGCGCTCGCCGTATTTCCACGCCTCACGCCAGAGGATCGAGGAGAGGCCTATGAGCAGGCGTGGTTCGTTCTCTTCTGACGTTGTGTCGGCGAAGGGGATGGCGGCGCGCTGCTCCAGTTGATGTTGGTCAGGGCGGTAGTGGTAAACGCCATCTGTAAGGCCACTGATGCCTGCGGCAACAAGATAACCCTCGGTCGGGTGAAGATTGCCGCTGGAGGGGTTGCAGCGCAGTGCCCAGCGATCGGGGCCGTAGACCTTCCAGGCGGAGAGACCGAGCGACAGCTCAAAGAGGGTGGCGACAGTAGCCAGATCCATCGGTGCAGGCTTAATGCTGCCGGGTTGGAAGAGTTGGTCGAATGTGATGCCATCATGCTCACCCTTCAACAACGGCAGCGCCATCTGTGGCGCGCCGTCAAAGTTTCGGAAGGAGTTGGGTTGTCCGCTCCAGTCCAGTGCCTCAGGACCACGTGCATAGCCATCAAGACGATGGCTGCTGCGTGTGTGGTAGTCGCTGACGCTGAGTGGATCAGCCATCAGCAGGCTGAGCCGATAGCTCCTCCGGCCAGCAGCCGATGGGTGGTGAGAGGTCATTGTTGCCATCCTCGAAGCGGACAAGATAGATCGATTGATCCTCATCCTCTTCCAGATGACCTGTATTAATCAGTACGCCACGGCAGCCGCTGGATGCGATCAGCTCGCCTTCGGGCATATCAGGAACAGAGCCGTCATTAAGTATATCTGTGGCGGCATAGATCATGTCACCGGGTTGTAGTTGTTCGATCATTATGGTCTCTCCTTTTGTTGTCGCAAAACCTACAAAGTGAATCTCTGGTCTCTTTTGCGACGACTGAAAAATTGTCGTTAAAAGAAAGAAAGTCCTTTGATATCGGTATCTTGTTACTTCCTTATCTCAGTGGCACTGCCTTTGCGATGGCTTATGCAGTAACGATGTCGCAAAGCATCTGCCAAGTGGCGAAGGCCAGCGGATGTGAAAGGAGAAGAGCCATGATTACTTTGACCGATAGCGCAGCAGGCGCAGTACAGAAATTCATCAGCGGGGCGGATAAGCCTCTTACCGGTCTGAGGATCATGGTGCAGGACGGCGGCTGTTCCGGTTTGCAGTACGGCATGCGTCTTGAAGAGGCGGCGGTTGGCAACGACATGGTCATCGAGAGCAACGGTGTACAGCTGTTTGTTGATCCTGAGAGTGCGGCACAGGTCGAGGGCGTGACCATCGATTTTGTCGAATCCTTTGAGGGCTCCGGCTTCAAGTTTTCCAATCCCAATGCCAAGAATGGCTGCTCGTGCGGTAAGTCGTTTTCTTGTTAATTGTTTGAAAGCGGTTGTCAGGCTCCTGCCTGAAACCGCTAACGAACAGGCAAAACGCGGTTTCGCCTGTTCTCACACAACCCGGCAAGAGCCGGGTTGTGGCGACCCTTCCATGGGTCGCGCCACAGCTCCGAAATGGCGCTGCTAAAAAATTCTAACGGAGGTCTTCCATGTGGGACTATTCAGATACAGTAAAAGAACATTTTTTTAATCCCAAGAACGCACGTGCGATGGATGATGCCGATGCCATCGGTGATGTCGGTTCGATCCAGTGTGGTGATGCACTTCGCCTGACTTTAAAGGTCGATGATTCCAACGAAACCATTACCGATGCCGCCTTCCAGACCTTCGGTTGTGGATCTGCTATCGCCTCCTCCTCCGTTTTGACCGAGATCATCAAAGGCAAGACCCTCGATGAAGCTTTGACGGTGACCAATCAGGATATCGCAGACCAACTCGACGGTCTGCCCCCAGAGAAGATGCACTGCTCAGTGATGGGTCGCGAGGCGCTGCAGGCGGCTGTGGCCAACTATCGTGGTGAGGTGTGGCAGGATGATCACGAAGAGGGCGCCCTGATCTGTAAATGTTTCGCCGTTGATGCGGTGATGATCGAGGATACCATCCGAGCCAACAACCTGAGAACAGTTGAAGATGTGACCAACTACACCAAGGCCGGTGGCGGCTGTTCGGCCTGTCACGAAGGCATTGAAGAGATTTTGACCACGGTGCTGGCTGAGACCGGTGAAGCGTTCGCTGCGCAGGCATCACGTAAGAAGCTTCACGAAGAGAAAACACCGAAATTACCGGGTAAAGGCTTGAGCAACATCGAGCGCATCAAACGCATTGAGCGCGTCATTGAGGCTGTGCGTCCACAGCTGCAACGTGATCGTGGCGATGTCAGCCTCGTTGATGTCGATGGTGATACCGTCTTCATCAATCTCGTTGGCGCATGTTCCGGCTGCCAGATGGCATCGCTTACTGTCAGCGGTATCCAGCAGCAGATGATTGAAGATCTCGGCGAGTTTGTTCGTGTGGTTCCGGTTCCCGCCGGTTCAGCTGCAGGAGCTGCGGCATGAGCGGTTCAATGAAAGGTATCTATCTCGATAACAATGCGACCACGATGGTCGATCCACTCGTGGTGGAGGCGATGCTTCCCTATTTTACCGAGCAGTTCGGTAATCCATCCTCGATTCACAGTTTTGGCAATCAGGTCGGGCGTACACTTAAAAAGGCACGCCAGCAGGTTCAGAGCCTTCTCGGTGCCGAGCATGATTCGGAGATCATCTTCACCTCTTGCGGTTCGGAGTCGGACTCCACTGCTATTCTTTCAGCACTCAAGGCTCAGCCTGAGCGCAAACATATCGTTACCACTGTGGTTGAGCATCCGGCGGTGCTCTCACTTTGCGAGTATCTGGAGAAGAATGGACATACCGTTCACTGGCTGAAGGTGGATAAGCAGGGGCGCCTTGATCTGGATGTCTATGCAGAGATTCTGACCCAACATCGGGATGATATTGCAGTTGTATCGGTGATGTGGGCCAACAATGAGACCGGCACCATCTTCCCGATTGAAGAGATGGCCACCATGGCTAGTGACGCCGGGATTATGTTTCATACCGATGCCGTACAGGCGGTCGGCAAGATTCCGATGGACCTTCGATACAGTAACATCGACATGCTCTCCCTCTCAGGCCATAAATTACATGCGCCAAAGGGTGTAGGCGTCCTCTATCTCAAGCGCGGAACCCGCTTCCGTCCGCTACTGCGTGGTGGGCATCAGGAGCGCGGTCGCAGAGCTGGCACCGAGAACGTTGCCTCCATCATCGGTCTCGGCAAAGCGTGCGAGATGGCCTCCGAGAAGATGGATTTTGAGAACAACGAGGTTAAAGCGATGCGCGACCGCCTGCAGAAAGAGATTCTTGCTGCCGTTCCGCATGCCTTTGCCACGGGTGATGTCGAAAATCGTCTTCCCAACACCTGCAATATCGCTTTTGAGTATATTGAGGGTGAAGCGATCCTGATGCTGCTCAACAAGGCGGGCATTGCTGCCTCATCCGGCTCGGCCTGTACCTCAGGTTCGCTTGAGCCATCGCATGTGATGATGGCGATGGAGATCCCATATACTGCTGCTCACGGCACCATCCGTTTCTCGCTCTCCTGCTACAACACCATGGAAGAGATCGAACGGGTGATTGAAGCAGTACCACCTATCGTGGCACAGCTGCGCAAGCTCTCTCCCTACTGGGGCGAGAATGGCCCGATCGAAGATCCTGAAAAGCTCTTCGCACCCACTTATGCCTGAGTAACTCCTCCCTCTTAATAGTGAACAGGCAAAAGGGCCGGATCGTTTGATCCGGCCCTTTTTTTATGTAGGAAAGCCTACAAAAGGTGAAATGTGTCGCTGAATGAGTGGTTCCATTTATCCCTAAGTTATTGAAAACAAAGACACCCTTAAGTGGCATGGCGGTTGCAATGGTAATGCATGGGAACTGCCATGCATCCGGCTGACGAGAGCCGAATCATTATCGACGACACCACACTGCGTGATGGTGAGCAGTCAGCAGGTGTGGCCTTCTCCCTAGAAGAGAAGTTGACCATCGCCCGCATCTTATCCGCACTCGGTGTGCCGGAGCTGGAGGTGGGTATTCCCGCCATGGGTGAAGAGGAGCGGGAGAGCATCCGCATTCTCACCGCCATGAACCTACCCTCGAAGCTACTGGTCTGGTGCCGCATGTGCGATCACGATCTTGATGCCTGCACCGGCCTGAATGTAAACATGGTCGACCTCTCGATCCCTGTCTCCGATCAGCAGATCGGTAAGAAGATCGGCAAGAGCCGCGATTATCTATTGGCCCAGATGCCACGCCATATTCAGCGTGCCCGCGACATGGGGCTGGAGGTCTGTGTTGGTGGTGAAGATGCCTCACGCGCTGATCCCGAGTTCCTTCTGCAGGTGATGGAGGTGGCTGCAGAGAGCGGAGCCCGTCGTTTCCGCTTTGCCGATACCGTTGGCATCATGGAACCGTTCGGTGTGGCCGAGCGTATCCGCCTGCTGCGTCAGAACTCCGATTTAGAGATTGAGATGCACGCCCATGATGATCTAGGGCTGGCTACAGCCAACTCACTGGCAGCTGCAATTTCGGGTGCCACCCATATCAATACAACAGTGAACGGACTTGGTGAGCGGGCAGGTAATGCCCCACTCGAAGAGGTGGTGGCAGGGCTCAAGCATCTCTACGGCCGTGATACCGGTGTTGCCCTGAAAGGGTTTTCTGAACTCTCCGCCTTTGTTGAAGGGGCATCGGGCCGAAAACTCTCCTGGCAGAAGTCTCTGGTCGGTGAGGGTGTATTCACCCATGAGGCTGGTATTCATGTTGATGGTCTGTTGAAAGATCCTGCCAATTATCAGGGCTTTGATCCCGCCGAGCTAGGGCGCGTACATGAATTGGTACTGGGTAAACATTCCGGCTCAAAGGGTCTGGCATTGGCATTCAGCCGTATCGGTATTGAACTTCAAGGATATGAAACCGAATCACTACTGCATCTGGTTCGCCGTTTTGTCACGGTCAGTAAACGCACACCGACCAACGATGATCTACTGCATCTCTACGAACAGGTACGGCAGACATCTGTGATGGAGGTCTGCTGATGGATAACTCACAGATCAAACCAAAGCGCAGGCTTAGCCTATCGAAGCTGATCAAAGAGGATGTCGGTTGCGTCTTTGAACGTGATCCGGCGGCACGTACCAAGGTTGAGGTGTTGCTCACCTATCCGGGTGTGCATGCCTTGATTATGCATCGCATTGCCAACCGACTGTGGCTTCAGCAGTGGCGTTTAACGGCTCGTTTCATCTCGTTTGTTACACGGGCAATCACCAATATCGATATTCATCCAGGTGCAACTGTTGGTCGCCGCTTCTTTATTGACCACGGCGCTGGCGTGGTGATCGGTGAGACAGCCGAAATTGGCCGTGATGTCACCCTCTACCATGGCGTCACCCTGGGCGGCACCAGTTGGAACAAGGGCAAACGCCATCCGACACTCGGTGACGGTGTGATGGTGGGTGCCGGAGCAAAGATTCTAGGTCCTATCACGGTGCATACCATGGCCCGTGTCGGCGCCAACTCGGTGGTGATCGAGGATGTTGCCGAGAGCTGCACCGTGGTCGGGATTCCCGGCAAGGTGGTCAAGCTCAAAGAGGCTGGACACCCCAACCAGTTCGGTATCGATCTGGATCATCATCTGATTCCCGATCCGGTCGGTCGAGCCATCTCCTGTCTGCTTGAGCGGATCGAGGAGATGGAGGGCGAGCTTGCCCGCTTGAATTCGGACACCGTCGGTGTGGCAGCAGCCAATGAGTGTAGTGAGTGCAGTGCTGAATCACTTTGCGACAGGCATACGGATCTTCAGCAAGATAGCAGGGCGGCAGCCTGATGGATCTGATGGAGATGAGCGATCACGATCTCTATTTCGATCAGCCATTGCCCGAGAGTATGAAGAAGCTCATCGAGCAGGCGGCATCACTCTATCACCGACCCGAGTCGGAGTTCATGCTGCTCGGGGCCTACATGATTCAGCCGCATCATCCGGTGGTTCACGTAGCACTCTATCGCTATTACTACTACAAGCATCGGTTGGCTGAGGCGCTGATGATTGCTGAACGAACGCTGGAGGATTCCGGTATCTCACTCGGATTTCTTGGTCACTGGAGCGAGGTGACACTTCAGCGACTGAAGGCGAGCGAATCGAATATGGCGATGGTGCGTTACTACCTGCTGGCGCTCAAAGGTTCGGGTTTCATCTGCCTGCGCATGGGCCGCAAGGATGAGGGTTTGATGCGACTACAGAAGGTGGCCGAACTGGATAGTGAAGATCGCTTGGGCACACGTGCGATTCTGAAGGTTGTGGCCGATGCCGACGTAGAAGAAGAGAGAGAATAAGGTCGATCCGGGATCGACATGGAGGCTGATATGTCAGTGAATTTGGATGATTTTGATGATGATATGGAAGATCTGGTGAGTGCTGAGGATTTCCTCGAGTATTTTGAGATACCCTTTGATCAGTCTGTGGTGCACGTCAATCGGCTGCATATCCTGCAACGCTTTCACAACTACCTCTCGGCTGAAGCCGGGCTGGATTCGCTGGAGATCTCTGAGCGCTATGCACGTCATAAAGTGTTGTTGGCCAAAGCCTATCTCGATTTTGTCGATTCCGATGCGCAGACCGAGAAGGTGTTCAAGGTATTCCACATGAATGAGCCGCAGGAGGTGTTCGTTTCTGTCGAAGATCTTCTCGGTGGTTCTTAAAGGATTGAAGCGATGAAATCGAGGTTCGAATACGGCGATGAGGTGCGGGTTACCCGTAACGTGCGCAACGATGGCACCTATCCGGGGCTGGAGACCGGGCAACTTCTGATCCGTCGTGGCAGTACCGGCCATGTTCGCGATGTCGGTACCTTTCTGCAGGATCAGGTGATCTACACGGTTCATTTCGTTGAGCAGGATCGGGTGATCGGATGCCGTGAAGAGGAGCTGCTCGCTGCTGATGAGCCTTGGGTGGAGAGCCGCTTTGAATATCGTGATCGGGTGATTGCTAAATTGGCGCTTGGCATCAATGGCGAGGTGATTGTCGAGGCCGGTGCCAGTGGTGAGATCGAAAAGGTGGTGCGCGATGCACCCGGCGGTGTTGCCTATGAGGTACGTTTCCCCGGCCGCTCATTGCAGGTGCCGGAGAGCGCCTTGGATGAAGATAGTGAACACCTGAATGAACTGCAGAAACAGAAGCTGAACGAGAGGAGTCAGGCCCGTGGTTGACAGCGTGGATGCATATCTGCTGCTCAATGCGGCGGTCCAACTCTTTGAGAAACCGATCTCTGAGTTAACGGATGAAGAGCGGCAGCAGGCCGTGGAGCTGGCCGGAAAAGAGCAGCTGATGCAGCAGAAGATTCTTGAATCGGTGGAGGCAGCCGGTGTCCCTGTCGATGCGATGGAGCTGGGAAAGGCGAAAGAGGAGATCTCAGCCCGATTCCCGACAGCCGAAGCGTTTATCGAAGATCTTGAACGCAATGGCCTGAGCGAAGAGTCCCTGACCGAATCTCTGGGCCATGCACTACGGGTGGAGAAGGTGATGGAGAAGGTAGCCTCAACAGTCTCGGTCAGTGATGAGGAGATCTCCACGTTCTATCAGGAGAATCGTGAAAAGTTCGATCGTCCGGAGCTGCGCGAAGCACGCCATATCCTGATTACGATCAATCCCCAATATACCGAGAACAGTAGGAAGGCTGTGAAGGCGCGGATGAAGAAGCTGTCGGCAGAGTTAAGCAAGAAACCCGACACCTTTACCGACCTGGCCATGCGTCACTCCGAGTGCCCGACAGCACTGGAGGGCGGGCTACTTGGCAAACTGCCGCAGGGCAAACTCTATGCCGAATTGGACGAGGTGCTGTTCACCATGGCCGAAGGCGAAATCAGCGGCATGATCGAATCACCGATGGGCATGCACATTCTTCGCTGTGACCATATCCATGTGGCAGGCATCGCCCCGCTTGAGGAGGCTGCACCGATGATTCACGAGCATCTTCTTAAGCCGCGCGTCAGCATGGCACAGAAGCAGTGGATCAAGAGCCTCTTCGCCGCTGAAGCCGTACAGTGAGTTCGCAAACAGCTGTTCGTATCGCCGTAGCCAGCCGGAATGGAACCGATGTCTCCGGTCATATCGGCAAGTGCGCCGACTGGATTGTCTTTGAAGGGGACGCCTCCGATGTGAAGGAGGCCGAACGTATCAAACTCCCCAAACATCTAGTGTTTCATCACTACAAGGATGATGTTCCTCATCCCTTGAGTAGCTGTAGTGCCGTCATCGGCGCCAGTGCTGGAGAGAGCTTTACTTCAAAGATGGCGAAGCGGGGCATTGAGGTGGTTCTGACCGCCGAATCCGATCCGACCACCGCAGTTGCCGACTATCTACGCCATACACTGGCTCCACCCAAGCCACGCCCCATCGGCAGCCTGATCTGTAAAATCCACGACGCACTCTCGTAACCGTTACCAAACGTCTGCTTTCGGCTGCCACTTCAACCGGTAGCGGTCATTGAGCAGAGGACATAAAAAAGGCGGCCCCTTGTAAACTCAGGGCCGCCTTTTTTGTTTTAGGGATGTTGATTAATCAGAGCTTGTCGGCTTCTGAAGCGAGGTAGGATGCAACGCCATCGGCGTCGGGAACCATACCCTTGTCACCCTTGTTCCAGCCTGCCGGGCAGACTTCACCGTGCTCTTCGGTGAACTGCAGGGCATCAACCAGGCGAAGCATCTCATCAATGCTACGGCCGAGCGGCAGATCGTTGACCACCTGATGACGAACCGTGCCCTCTGTGTCGATCAGGAACGAGCCGCGGAAGGCGACACCTGCATCGGCAAACTCAACATCGTAGGCCTGGCAGATCTCATGTTTCACATCAGCCAACAGTGGGTAGGCGACAGGGCCGATACCGCCCTCGTTGACCGGGGTGTTACGCCATGCCGAGTGGGTGAACTGGGAATCGATTGAGCAGCCGATCACCTGAACGCCGCGCTCTTCAAATGCCTTGATACGGTGATCAAAAGCGATCAGCTCGGATGGGCAGACGAAGGTGAAATCCAGTGGATAGAAGAAGAGCACCACATACTTGCCTTTATACTCTGAGAGGCTGAAATCCTCTTTGATACTGCCGTCGCCCAGTACGGCTGCCGCGGTGAACTCCGGGGCCTTTTTTCCTACCAATACACTCATGTTTTTTACTCCTTTTGTTTTTTATTTTTCACCACAGAGACGCAGAGGCACAGAGATGTTTTACGTAGCTGTTGGTCAGCCGCATTTTTTCTCTGTGACTCGGTGCCTCTGTGGTTAAACTTTTAATCCTTCGCAACAATTGAACGCCGTTTCACCGTGGCCGGATCGGCGGTGATGGGGCGATAGATTTCGATGCGGTCGCCCTCTTTGAGGGTGTCGGTGAGCTCGGCAAGCTTGCCGTGGATGCCAACCTTGTGTGTCTCAAGATCGATGTGCGGGAAATCGTCGAGGATGCCGGATACCTTGATCACCTGCTTGATGGTGCACTCTTCCGGCATCTCCAGCTTCTGCCAGATCTGCTTGTCGCCTTCAACATAGGCCAGACTTACATTCATGCCTTGCCTCCATCCTCAGGCCCTGTCTCACCCTCTTCATTTTCATCCTCATCCATGGCATTGATGGCGGCGATTCTGGCTGCAGTTGCCTCTGCCTCTTCCCTGTCGGCTTTGCGATGATCGAGCCAGCTTTTCCCGGCGAGAATAAATCCGAGTGCCAGGAAACCACCGGAGGGGAGTACCATCAGCAGAAAACCGCGATAGTTATCGAGCAGTGTTATATCGAGGAATGAGAAACCATTCCCGAGTAGCAGAGCTGCATTGGCAAAGAGAGTGCCACTGCCGATGATCTCGCGAACGCCACCGAGTACGACCAGAATCAGCATGAATCCTAACCCCATCATAAGAGCATCGAAGGCGGCCGGTCCGACCGACTCCTTGGAGGCGAACGATTCGGCGCGGGCAAGGATGGCGCAGTTGGTCACGATCAATGGAATGAAGAGGCCGAGCACTTTATGCAGATCATGCATGTAGGCATTCATGCCGAGATCGACCAGCGTCACAATAGTGGCGATCAGTAGAATGAAGACAGGAATACGCACCTCATTACTGATGATGTTGCGCAGTAATGAGATGGTGATGTTGGAGGCGAGTAGTACGGCCAGTGTTGCCAGACCCATGCCGAGGCCATTGGTGGCAGTGCTGGTGACAGCCAGTAGCGGGCAGAGCGCCAACATCTGCGCCATGACAACATTGTTGTCCCAGATGCCGTCGCGCATAATGCTTTTGTAGTCAGCCATCACTTGCCTCCGCACTGAGTATCTCTTGTTTATGTTCGTTGAAGTATTCGAGTCCGTTGTGGACAGCGCGCACCACGGCACGTGGTGTGATGGTGGCACCGGAGAACTGATCGAACTCGCCGCCATCCTTCTTCACCGCCCATTGGCGAGCATTGCGGTTAGCCAGAGAGAGGCCGCTGAAACGTTTAATCCAGTCGCCTTTGGCCACCTCGATCTTGTCGCCAAGACCCGGTGTCTCGGCATGTGAAATAACACGCACACCGAGGATAGAACCGTCACGATTTACAGCCATCATAATGTGAATGGCTCCACTATAACCCATGCCGATCACCTCAAAGGCTGCGGCGATTGCTTGCCCCTTGAGGCGAGCACGATAGAAGGTGATGCCGGTCTCATGATCGGAAAACTCCAGAGGAGCGTGCAGCAGAACGGTGTCTTTGAGCAGATTGTTGTCGTGGAGACTCTCCGGCACCACCTGTGTTAGCGAAGCTCGCAGATCTTCAGCCTGCCTCTCGGCAATGGCATCGCGGGTGCCGGCATCGGCCAGCACCAGCATGGCACCGGCAATCAGAGCAATGCCACCGAGTAGAATCGGGTGATAAGCAAGTTTGTTCTTCATAGGTTGCTTCATCTCACTCATGACCTACTCCTGCCTCATCTTACGGAAGAATTCCGTGACAGGACTGCCTTTATGACCATAGATGCGTGGCTTGATGTAGTAGTCGATCAGAGGGGTGGCGGCATTCATCAGTAGTACAGCGAAAGCCATGCCCTCGGGATAGCCACCCCAGCTACGGATGATGAAGAGCAGCAGTCCGCAACCTGCACA
>Ga0316189_10005107_pt1 | contig 12582 bp, 10 predicted proteins | sample LowCovwburrow_MG_FD_204930 | JGI IMG/M metagenome (GOLD analysis project Ga0316189, IMG submission 204930) | Coastal sediment microbial communities from Maine, United States - Lowes Cove worm burrow | ecosystem: Environmental > Aquatic > Marine > Coastal > Sediment | place: USA: Maine... | reverse complement strand
CGAGGTTATTGTTGCCGACTACCTGGGCGCGGCGTCCATCGACGAGATGGCGGATCGGGTCCTCGGCCAGGTGCCGCCGGGGTCGTTTTCGCTGGTTGGCTTTTCGCTCGGTGGCTATATTGCGCTGAACCTGATTGGCCGGGTTGCAGAACGCATCGACAGGCTGGCGCTGATCAGTGCATCGCCGTTCGCCGACTCCGAGCAGGCTATTGAGCAACGCGAATCACTGATGCAGAAGGCACGTCACGACTTTGACGCGGTGCTCGCGGACATGGGGCAGTTCATCGTGTGCGAGGAGGGGCCGCTGGCAGGCGAGACCCGGGAGATCGTTGCACTGATGGGCAAAGAGCTCGGTCTGGAGGAGTTTTGCCGGCAGCAAAAAGCAGCGATGCAGCGAGCCGACGCGCGACCGCAGCTGGCATCAATAGATTGTCCGGTGCGGGTCCTGTGCGGCGCCGAGGATCGTGTAACTCCGGTAAGCGGCAACCGCTATCTCGCCGAGCATATTCCCGGCGCGACCTTGCAGGTAGAGGAGCAATCCGGCCACCTGCTGCCCCTCGAAAGACCGGCGGAAGTCAGTGCGTTCCTGCGCGGCTGGTTATCCCTTGAGTCCGGCTAAAGCGGGGCAAATGCCATGGCCGAAGAGCCCCAGAATGTTATTGCAAAGCGCTCGGACAACGAGTATTCTCGGCGTAAGTCTCTTTATGAAAGTGACGTATTAAGACACTTGGTGTTGCGTTCTTGCCGGTTTCAGATGCAGATGCGCAACTCAGGTTCGGGATTGGAGCATTGGCTCACCAAGGGGGTTTAAAGACTATGAAGAAAGGTATACGGACAAGTTCGACAGTATTGCAGTCGAGCGCTGCCGCACTGGCTCTCAGTGTCGCGATGACGATGACGTCAGGTGCATTCGCACAAGAGAGCGGCGCTATGCTCGAAGAGATTACCGTTACAGCTGAGCGGCGCGAGCAGAGCCTGCAGGACGTCCCGATCGCTGTCACCGCATTCTCCGGAGACATGGTCACTGAGGCCAACATCACACGCATGGAAGATGTCGCCATGCAGACCCCGAACTTCAAGATGACGTCGTTCAATACGGCCGAGTCGCAGCTCTTCCTGCGCGGCATTGGCAGCACCAATGACGGACCAGGTTCAGATCCCTCAGTCGCGGTCTTCATCGACGATGTCTATATTGGCCGTCCAAGCGGTGCCAGCACGGACCTGTATGACCTGGAACGTATTGAAGTGCTGCGCGGCCCGCAGGGCACACTTTACGGACGGAATGCCGCAGGCGGCACCGTCAACATCTTCACCAAGAAGCCGCAGCAGGAATTCGAAGCCAGGGCTGGCTTGACGGTGGGTGACTACAACCTCTTGAATTTCCGCGGTTACCTCAACGGCGCAATTTCCGATACGGTCGCCGGCAAACTGACGGTGAATATCCGCAGCCGCGATGGCTACGCGGAAAACATCACCACCGGTCAGGACCTTGAGGATGACGACACCAAGAGCATCAGGGGGCAGTTGTTGTTCACGCCGTCGGATTCTGTTGACGTCCTTGTGGGGTTCGATCACACGGATATCGATAACAGCGGCGACAATCGGTTCCTGACAAACTTCGATGTTGCGCCTGTTTTCCCGCCAGCTTTTGTCGATCCGCAAAAAGCGGAAATCGCAACCTTCGGCAACGACCCGCGCAAATCAAGTCACGACGAAATTCAAAGCTCCAACAAGCAACTGTCTGGTTTGATGGTTAATGTGAGTGCGGATCTGAATTGGGCTACGTTGACCTCGATTACTGCCTATCGTGAGAGCGAGTCCGAGTGGTTTCAGCCACTGGTACCGCTGCTTTCGGACCAATCAGGCGGTACCGGCATCTATGAAGTTGACGATAGCGCCGTACAGCAAGCGGATCAGATTTCTCAGGAATTTCGGCTGTCAGGTGCGACTGACAATCTTAACTGGGTCGGCGGTATCTTCTACTTCAAAGAGAACATCGACAAGAGTGAGCGCTTCGTAACGTATTGGGGCCCGGTTGCTCCGGTGCCCTTCGGCGATGGCGACGTGACGTTCAATATGAGTGCAAGGAGCGAGAGCATTGCTGCATTCGGCCAGGTTACCTGGGGCATTACCGATACTGTTGGTCTGACCGTCGGCGCGCGTTATACCGAAGACGAGAAAGAACAGGACAGTGAGGCCGTCAGCAACATCCCGAATACAGGGTTCTGGGGTATTCCTCTCGGCCCAAGTGGCTCACCCTACTCAACGACGGGTAAAGGCTCATGGGACAAGGTAACGCCTCGTCTTTCGCTTGACTGGTCCGTTACTGATGACGCCATGCTGTACTTCACGTACTCGGAGGGCTTCAAGAGTGGCGCCTTCAATTCGCATACGTCGTCGCCCCTGATCGCGGCTGCTCCGTTGCTGCCTGAGTCATCCACCAATTATGAGGTTGGCGCGAAGACGCAGTGGTTGGATAACCGCCTGCGTTTCAATATCACGTACTTCGATCTCGAATACGAAGACCTGCAAACCTGGGCTTTGGTTGACTTCATTCTGGTAGCCGACAACGCAGCGGCCGACGTAACAGGAATAGAGGCCGATTTCGCGGTCGCGTTCACAGAGAACTTCACTGTGAGCGGTAATGTCGCGACGATGGATCATGAGTTCACGGCGGGCGCGAATGCGGGCAACCTTTTGACTCGCGCACCTGAAACGAGCTGGTCGCTGACTGCAAATTTCTACCTGCCGTTTGAGTCTGGCAGCGGACTTGATTTCACCGCAACCTCGTCCTACACCGATGATTTCCATTTCGAACTCGACAACGATCTCAGGGGCCTGGCGCCTGATGTTACTGTCACGAATGCGTCGGTTCGGTACGGCTCTGCCAACCAGCGTTGGGACCTGACGCTCTGGGGCAAAAACCTGACTGACGAGCTGTACTCGGTTCACCACATCGATGGCAGTTTCGGCGGCGGCACGGAAATTTACGCGCCGCCCAGGACCTGGGGCCTGACGTTCAATCATAGTTGGGAATAACCTCTGCGGCTGCAGAGCCTAAGAACTGCAATGAAGATAAGAGGGGCCGACTTTGTCGGCCCTTTTTTTTTGCTACCTGGCCAGCGACATACATGGACTCGCTGCCCAATCGAGCTGGCGCTGTTCGCGAATTCTCAAGTTCAGTCGTTCGGCGATGTCCTTTGGGATTTCGGTGGATCGCCGTTTCTCCAGGTCAATACTAAGCGACAGGAACTCGATCGTGCTGGCCAGCAGATCCTTACTGTCATTCACGATAAATATTGCGCCATGTACGCGTTTCGCATCACAGGAATGAAACTGTCCGTAGACCGAGACGCGGTCAGCAACGTGGAGCTCGCTTATGTATCGAATGTGGTTGTCGAGGTCGACGAGGCCCAGCTTACGATCCGAGAAGTAGCGGTGGTCTACGCCGATCAAATCCAGCAAGGGCCAGCCGCTGGCATTGTAGATGTCCATGTAGAAGCTAACGTTGACGTGGCCGTTCTGGTCTTGCCACTTTTCGGGAATGACCTGCGTCAACAACAACGGCAGTTCGCGAATCGCATCCACCTCCGGGTGCGTATGTCGCTTTGACACTAGCGGGACTTCAGGCTTGCGTGAGCATCGATCCACTCCTGTGCGCACAGTGCACCCCAGAATGAGATCTCATTTGCAAGCGCCGCGACCGCGCAAAGTTCGACGAACTTGTCGACTTTGCCGCTGCCATGGCAGTCGATCAGCTCCAGGCACTCACGTTGTGTTGGCAGCCCGGTGCCACCGCCAACCGTGCCGGCGGTAATAGTCGGTATGTGCACGTCCCATCGTAGCGAATCGTTGTCACGATCATATTCAAAGATGTTGTTTGCCCAGCGACATTCCACGGTCGCGGCGACGTCCTGCCCACACGCGATGTACATTGCAACGAGGGTGTTGGCGATGCTGTTGTGGGAACCCTGACTGCCGCCCCACATCGCGAAGTTCGAAACGTTTTGCTGGTGCAATGGAATGTCGGCGATTTCAGCACGCGTGATACGACGCATGACGTCGCCACCGATGGTCACACTGGCCGTCACCGCTTTGCCCCGGCCAAGCAGCGTGTTGACGCTTGAAGGGGTCTTTTCGCCGCTGATTCCGCCGCCCATGCGGAAGCGCGTGATGGTCGGGTAGCGTTTGACGATTTCGTCGACACCGACCTGAGCCGAAATGCTGACCATGTTCTGGCCCGAGGCGTCGCCCGAGTCCATCGTCATGCGCACACACACCATGCGGCCCAGCTGCCAGGCTCGGATTTCCATGACTTTGCCATGTGACGTTGTTGACTCCATGACCGGCACGATCCACGACCAGTCATCGTTGATAGCCTGGGTAAAATCGTAGGCGTCATCAACGTTGTCGAACTCGAACACGGGTGCGCGTTGAATGCCGCCGTTGCGAATGACCTTGACGCGCACGCCGCCGCTCTCGTTTATGACTTTCATGCCCCGGGCAGTGGATGCCACGAGAGTACCCTCGGTCGTCGCCATAGGGATGAAGAACGTACCCTTAGCATGATCGCCCAGCACATTGACCGGTCCGGCGAGGCCGACGGGGATGCGCGTCGTACCGACGTAGTTCTCTATGTTAGATACCGCTAGCTCTTTGTAAATTTCCTGCTGAGACTGAAGGACGGTATCGTTGCCAGCGAGTTGTTGCGGGTAGTCTGCGTGGGATTCAATTTTCATGATTATTCTTTGTTAAGTAATTGAAAGTAAGAGTCACTTGCATAATTAGATTATAATGCGATCATAGCGTTATGACTACCGAAAACACGCGCAAGAGATGAGCGAACTGTATCTGGTGCGGCATGCGCAGGCATCCTTTGGCGCAGAGCAATACGACAATCTCTCGCCAACGGGCGTCGATCAGTCACGCCTCCTGGGACGTTTTTTTGCCGATCAGGAGATCCAGTTCGACGGAGTCGTCAGCGGGGTCATGCAGCGGCACAGGCAGACTATTGATGCGCTGCGTGAGCTTGCGATTGGCGAGGACATCCGCGAACAAATGCACCCCGGACTGAATGAGTATGACTTTCGCGCAATGATGCGCGTGTATGGCGACACGTACCCGACCGATGAACTGGTCGCTGCCGTGGCGGCCAGCCCGGACGATCGCAAAACCTATTTTCGATTGCTGCGACGCGTGTTGACGGCATGGTCCGAGAGTCGCCTGGATGGCGCGCCGGAGAGCTGGGCGTCGTTTCAGGAGCGCGTGGCGGATGCCCGGTCGATGTTGCAGGGGATGGCGAAGCAGTCTAAACGGGTCCTGGTAGTGAGTTCGGGTGGCGCGATCAGCATGTTCGTCGGCTCGGTGCTGGGCCTGTCACCCGGCCACATATTTGACCTTAACCTGCAAATTTTAAACACGAGTATTACGCGCTTCTTTTTCGATGCGAGCAAAATCAGCCTGGCAGAATTTAACGCGGCGCCGCACTTGCTGGGTCGTGAGAAAGCACGTTTCCGTACCTATAGCTGAACGTAAAACAGTCACTGGAAAACGAATATGAACTACGAACCATCAGATCGCGCAAGCAAACTGGCATCGCAGCTCGATGAATTCATGCAGCGACACGTCTTCCCGGTGGAGAAGCTGTACCACGAACAGGTCGAAGGCGCCGACAATCGCTGGTCGACGCCGCCGCTCATGGCCGAGCTGAAAGAACGTGCGAAAGAGGAGGGTCTGTGGAACCTGTTCATACCGAGTGACCACGGCAAGTATGGCGGCGCTGGACTCAGCAACCTCGAGTATGCGCCACTCGCGGAGCTGATGGGACGAGTGCTGTGGTCGTCTGAGATTTTCAATTGCAGTGCCCCTGACACCGGCAACATGGAAGTGCTGATGAAATACGCGACACCAGAGCAACAGGAGCGCTGGCTGCTGCCATTACTGTCGGGCGACATCCGCTCGTCGTATGCGATGACCGAGCCCGCAGTTGCGTCTTCGGACGCGACCAATATCGAGTGCTCGATCCTGCGCGATGGCGACGACTATGTGGTTAACGGTCGCAAGTGGTTCATTACCGGTGCCATGCATGAGAACTGCGAGATTCTCATTGTCATGGGCAAGTCGGATCCCGAAAACCCCAATCGTCACTTGCAGCAGTCACAGATCCTGGTGCCGCGTGACACGCAGGGTGTCACGGTTACTCGCAGCCTGCGCACATTGGGATACGATGACGCGCCGCTCGGGCACGCTGAGGTTGCTTTCGACAATGTACGTGTGCCGGCAGAAAATATTTTGCTTGGCGAAGGACGCGGCTTCGAGATTGCCCAGGGCAGGCTGGGACCAGGTCGCATCCACCACTGCATGCGACTTATCGGCAGCGCGCAGCGCGCCATGGAGCTTGCGTGCCAGCGTGTTGAGTCCAGAAGCACGTTTGGCCGCAAGATAAGCGAGCATCAATCGGTGCGCGAGAACATTGCCCGATCATTCGCCGAGATCGAGCAGGCACGGCTGTTGACGCTGATGACGGCGGACAAGATGGATAAGGTCGGCAGCAAGGATGCGCGCGACCTGATCGCCGCAACCAAGATCACGGTGCCGGAGATGGCGCAACGAGTCATTGATCGCTCGATACAAATGCACGGGGCGGGCGGATTGTGCGATGACTGGTGCCTGGCGGAGGCCTACAGCTACGCTCGTTGGTGCCGCCTCGCGGATGGGCCCGATGAGGTCCACATGATGGCGCTGGGCAAACAGCTCATCAAGCGCTTCGCAGGCTGATTGCCATGGCGGTAGAACAACTAGACCTCGATGTTGTGGGCCCGTATCTGCAGGCGCATATCGACGGATTTGACGGCCTCAAGAGTGCCGAGAAATTTGCAGGAGGGCAGTCGAACCCGACGTTCCTGCTCACGGCAAATTCTGGCCAGTACGTATTGCGCAAACAACCACCCGGCAAACTGCTGAAGTCTGCCCATGCGGTCGATCGCGAGTTTCGTGTCATCGAGGCGCTGGCAGACACCGATGTGCCGGTCGCCCGCGCATACCACCTATGTACCGATCGCGATCTAATTGGCGGTATGTTCTACGTCATGAGCTACGAGAACGGGCGCATATTCTGGGATCCGGCACTGCCCGACTGCGACGCACCCGAGCGCGCAGCAATCTACAACGAAATGAACCGCGTCCTGGCGGCGTTACACGACGTGGCTGTCGACGCGGTGGGGCTTGCTGACTACGGTCGCCCGGGCAACTACTTTGAACGCCAGATCAGCCGCTGGAGTGCGCAATACAAAGCCTCTGAGACGGAAGAGATCGCCGCGATGGATCAGCTCATCGTTTGGTTGCCTGCCAATCTGCCGGCCGATGACGGCCAGGCGAGTCTGGTGCACGGCGACTACCGCCTGGACAATATTGTGTTCCATCCCACCGAGGGACGTGCGCTTGCCGTGCTGGACTGGGAGCTGTCGACGCTTGGTCATCCCTACGCGGACCTGGCCTACCAGTGTATGCAGTTACGGATGGGCCAGGATGCGGTCATCTCCGGTCTTGGGGGCTTGGACCGTCAGAAACTCGGCATTCCGTCTGAGCAAGAATATGTTGCTGACTACTGCAGGCGCAGGGGGCTTGAGGACATTCCGAACTGGAATTTCTACATAGCCTTCAGTTTCTTTCGGCTTGCCGCTATCTTGCAGGGTGTGCTGAAGCGTGCACTCGACGGCAACGCGTCGAGTGATCGAGCACTGGAGTACGGTGCACTGGCACCGAAGCTTGCCAATGAAGCGATCAATGTGATCGAGCGAGAGTGAGGAGAAAATTGAATGTCTGATTCGTATTTTGACGTGAGTGGCAAGACGGCGCTCGTAACCGGCGCCTCGAGCGGTTTTGGCGCTTACTTTGCAAAGCTGCTCGCGCAACACGGTGCACAGGTGGTCGTTGCTGCGCGGCGCATTGATCGACTTGAGAAACTGGTGGGGGAAATCGAAGGCGACGGCGGCAAGGCGATCGCTGTTCCACTGGATGTGACGAAGCCCGAGACTATTGCGGCTGCGTTTGACGCGGCGGAGGATGCGTTTGGCGTCGTCGATATCGTGTCCAACAATGCTGGTGTGGCCGTTACAAAGAAAGCGGTCGACATCGACGAAGGCAACTGGGATTTTGTGATGGATACGAATCTCAAGGGTGCCTGGCTGGTCGCAAGGGAGGCGGGCACTCGAATGATCGCAGCGGGCAAGCCCGGCAGCATTGTCAATACAGCATCCATACTAGGCATGCGTGTGTCGTTCACAACGAGTTGCTACTCGGCATCCAAAGCGGCCGTGATCTCGCTGACCCAGAGCCTGGCACTGGAGTGGAGTCGCAAGGGCATTCGCGTCAATGCGCTGTGCCCCGGCTACTTTGTCACCGAACTCAACGCAGATTTCTTCGAGACCGAACGCGGACTCGAATACCTGCGCAACACACCGGCCGGGCGCAGCGGCAACATGGAAGAGATCGGCGCGCCCTTCATGCTGCTCGCGAGTGATGCTGGCTCTTTCGTCAATGGCGTTGCGTTGCCGGTCGACGGTGCGCACAGTATTGGCAATATGTAGGTTAAGGCGTGGGGATAACAGATACTTATATAAAGAAATCGAACAGAATGGCGGCCCATTCCTGATTGCGAACATGTTGCATAACTCGACGAAGAATCATTCTCTGCCTTCAACCATTAGTAGCGGACCTGTTACCGCAACACCCTAGACCCCAAGCAGCTTCGTGACAATAGTTTTGAAGCTGATCGCAAGATAAAGCAGCACTGCCGTTCGGACGGCAGCAGTCGCTCAATATCTTGGCACTCGAACTTCTGTTTTCGCGGTATCATGTGTTTCTGCTACTGACCCAGATGCGGTCAACCGTAACTCGACTTAAGATTTTCCTTATCACTCTGGAGCGACATTAAATGGGAGCCGATTTTGGCCAAATCATCAGCTTGGGAGCCAACATTGGAGTAATTGCCGGATTAATATTTTTGGCAATGGAAATCAGGCAGAACAACAAATTCCTTGCGGCACAGGCGAGGTACAGCCTGAGGCAATACCGCACAGACATAGCTGATTCGTTGATGCTTCCTCACGTGATTGATGCAACACATAAATGGGCAAGGGGCGAGGACATCACCTCAGAGGAGAGAAGCACTGGGCTGATGGTGGCAATAAAAATTGTGGAGCTTTGGGAGTGGCAATTCGGCGAGCATGCGGCCGGTATGCTCCAGAAGGACGAATTACCAATCGGCGCCTGGCGCCTCTGGTTCCATGATAAGGGCCCTTTTCCGGTCCCGGTTCGAGAAATTTATGATATGCGAAAGGGCGTATTGAACGCCGAATTTGTCCGGTTCTTTGAGGAGAATATCGTTGCCCAGCCTCCTGGGGAAGCACAGCACTCAGCTTGAAGTAATTGCGTATGACACATTTCGAATACATATCAGTGATGGAGCCCACTATCAACATAATGGAAATTAAATGAGTTTCTTTGACGAGCTGAAGAAGAGAAACGTGTTCCGCGTGGGCTTTGCTTATCTGGTGAGTGCATGGGTTATCGCACAGGTGGCAAGCCTGATATTCGACAGCATCAAGGCACCCGATTGGGTCATGCAATCCCTGCTGCTCCTTATGGGCTTGGGCTTCATCGTTGCCCTGGTCGTAGCGTGGGCATATGAACTCACGCCCGAGGGCATCAAGAGAGAGAAAGACGTTGTACGAGATGACTCGGTTACGAACATCACTGCCAGAAAGCTAAACTATATTACGCTGGCAGCGGCTGTCGCAGTAGTTGCATTGATCGGCTGGCAGCAACTGAACCCGCGAACAGAGCCAGGTGTTGCGGTACAGGTGGATGACGCGGATTCCGTTGACTTAAATGAAGGACATTCACTAAAAGAAGAGGATCTTTTAACTCGCAAAGAAAAGTCCATCGCCGTTCTACCGTTCGTTGACATGAGCCAGGCCGGTGATCAGGAGTATTTCGCCGACGGCATCGCCGAGGAAATTCTCAATGTCCTGGTTCGTATCCCCGAATTGAAAGTGGCGGGACGGACGTCGAGTTTTTCGTTCAAAGGTAAAAATGAGGACCTGCGAACCATCGGTAACAGTCTGGGCGTAAATCATATCCTCGAGGGCAGCGTGCGACGCTCAAATGCCCGATTGCGGATAACCGCCCAGCTCATCCGTAGCGATGATGGATTCCATTTGTGGTCAGAAACCTACGATCGCGAGATTGCCGATATCTTTGATATTCAGGATGAGATCGCCCAGCAGGTAGCTGATCAGCTAGTGATCTCGATGGGCCTGAAAGTAAAAACCACTGAACAGAACCGTACCGCCGATCTTGCTGTGTATGAAGGTTATCTCAAGGCCAAGAAATTGTTTTTGCAGCGTGGTCGTGAAAACCTGGACCAGTCTCTGGAGCTTCTGAATGAGGCTACATCCACGGATCCCAACTATGCCCCCGCGTGGACGCTGAAAGCTTATATCTACAGCATATATGGAGCCTACGTGAGTCAGGGAGAGCGACGAGCCACCATGAAAGAGCGCAACGATTTGAGAAAGGCTGCAGCAGAGCGGGCCCTCTCATTGGACCCGCAGTCAGCAGAGGCTTATGCGGTTCTTGGCAGCGTTTATTTTGATAATTTTGACTTCATTCCGGGAATTGAAAACTATGAACGCGCGGTAGCGTTGTCGCCTGATAATCCGGTTGTTCTGGATAACGCAGCTCAAAATTTTGTTTCCGTTGGCTACTTTGAGAGAGCCAGGCAACTCTCTGAGAAAGCGGTCCGCATTGACCCCCTGGTTGCTATTTATCGAAACACGCTGGGACTCGTCAATGTTTTCCTGGGGGATGAGAAAAAAGCCATAGAAAACTTCGAGAAGAGCATTGAGCTCGACCCACTACTTAAATTTCCATATGACAATTTGCAATGGCTTTATCTTAATCCTGACGACTTCGAAAAATTCAGATCAGTAATTGATCTCCGCATCAGGAATGGTCTTCCGACAACCGGGATTCAGAGCGCGCTTGCTTTGGTTGAAAACGAAGCGTTGTTGTCCGATAGGGACGCGCTGATATCTCTGGCCCGTGGACCGTCGAATTCGGGAACTACTTGGCTTGCGACTGCATATCTTAACGATGCTGAAATTCTGGTGGAGAATCTGGAGAGAAGTCTTTGGAGACCAGAGAACAGGGAGTCCGCCGGAAGTTTGTTTCTGTCGTGGCAACGGCCGGTGATGTACGGCTTCAAACGCTGGAAGGAACAGGTGCGTAGAAATGGCGTGCTGGCTCTATGGCAGGCCAAAGGGTTTCCTGAGCACTGCAGCCCCGTGGGTACCGATGATTTTGAGTGCCAATAGTTAGCTACCGGATCGCAACGGGCCCAAGAGAGGGCCAGAAAGTGTTCACGCTGCAAACACTGCCCGCCGAACCGGACGCGCCGCGGCCTGAGGTCGCCGAGAGCTCGGGCTTCTCGCTGCACGCGGGTATCGCGGCAAAGGCCTCGCAACGCGACAAGGTGGAACGCCTGGCACGTTACGTCTCAAGACCGCCGGTCGCCACCGAGCGCTTGTCGCTGACCCAGGCCGGCAACGTACGCTATGCACTCAAGACGCCGTATCGCGACGGCACCACGCACGTGATCTTCGAGATCGATATCGAGACCTGCCGGCAGTGCGGCGGGACGCTGCGGGTGATCGCCAGCATCGAGCAACCCGCAGTCATCGAGCGGATTCTGGGCCATCTCGGCCACACGGCGGTGCCCGTCGATCCGGCGCATCCGAGCCGAGCGCCGCCGCAGGGCGACTGCCTGGTCTGAGCGATCCGTCCTGTCCATCACCACCCGGGCCACCGTGCAGGGACGGGCGGCTTTTGGCTTGCGCCGTGATGCGCCGGCATTTCCGGCAGAAAGGAAGGGATTCACGTGCCCGAGCGACGCGGGGCCGGGCCGGCTCCGCGAGATGGCAGCCTCGATCTGCCGTCGCCGGCCCGGTTTCGGCCGGTATAAGCTCGCTCCAACGGTTTCGCTCCTGACATAATGGCCCCTTATACGAACTATCCGCCAGTGTCTGTAGAATTGCGTGCCTTCATGGCATCAATTGCTGCCTCTTATTGCATGCGGTGGCTCAATGAAAACAGGTACTTAACAACGCTTCACGGTTCAAATAAGAGGCGCAAAAAAAGGGCGGTAAGTGACTGAACTTAAAGAAAAAACAAGTGTTTTATTTGTCTGCATGGGCAACATTTGTCGCTCACCGACGGCGGAGGGCGTGTTTCGGCACTTCGCCGCAGAGGCGGGCATGACCTCGCTACTTCAAATCGATTCTGCGGGGACACACGCTTATCACGTCGGAGAGCCGCCGGATCGGCGCGCGCAGGCTGCAGCCGCTCGTCGCGGGGTGGCGCTGGATGACATTCGGGCGCGGCGCGTGGTGGTCGAAGACTTCGAGCGCTTCGACTATGTCATCGCGATGGACAAAGACAACGTGGCCCGCCTGCAGGAAGTGGCAGAGCCGGAGCAGCACCACAAAATTCATCTGTTCCTGAAATTTGCCGAGGCCGGCG
>Ga0316189_10005106_pt1 | contig 12583 bp, 11 predicted proteins | sample LowCovwburrow_MG_FD_204930 | JGI IMG/M metagenome (GOLD analysis project Ga0316189, IMG submission 204930) | Coastal sediment microbial communities from Maine, United States - Lowes Cove worm burrow | ecosystem: Environmental > Aquatic > Marine > Coastal > Sediment | place: USA: Maine... | reverse complement strand
TCTCGGTATGATTATCCGCTCCGCCACTGCGGGCAACATCGACGGCATCATCTGGTCGCGGCGCGGTAACGCAACGCTGGGGCCGCTAGTGATCAAAGCCAGTGCCGGAACACTGTACCGGGCACCTCTGCTGTTCTGCGCATCGCTGCCGGAGGCGTTGCGCAGCTGCCGGGGACACGGCATGGAAATCTGTACACTGGACGCAGGAGCAACCCGTACGCTGTTCGAGCACCGGCCTTCGGGGGACTGCGTTTATGTGCTGGGAAACGAAACCGGGGGCATTTCCGAGACTGTCAGCCAGCTGGCTGACACCCCCTTGTCTATCCCCATGGGTAACGGCGTGGAATCGCTGAACGTCGCGGTAACCGCGAGTTTGATTGCCTACGCCAATTACTTGGACAGGTAAGCCATACCCTCTTCCAGGCCTTTGAGGGTCAGGGGATACATATGCCCCTCCAGCAACTGGTGGGTAATCGATACGGACTGGGTGTACTGCCACTCGTCCTCCGGCACGGGGTTCAGCCAGATCACTTTATCGTAGACTTCCCGCAACCGGCGCATCCACAACTCGCCGGCTTCATCATTCCAGTGCTCTACGGAACCCCCGGGCTGCACGATTTCGTAGGGGGACATCGATGCGTCCCCGACGAATATAACCTTATAGTCATGGCTGTACTTGTGCAGGATATCCAGTAGCGGCGTGCGCTCATTGTGCCTGCGTATATTGTTGCCCCAGACACTCTCGTAAATGAAATTATGGAAATAGTAATATTCCATGTGCTTGAATTCAGTGCGCGCCGCGGAAAATAACTCCTCGCAAACTCGCACGTGCGGATCCATGGACCCGCCCACATCGAAAAACAGCAGTACTTTTACCGCATTGTGCCGCTCCGGCACCATCTTGATATCCAGCAAACCAGCGTTGCGCGCAGTTGAACTGATAGTGTCATCCAGATCCAGTTCCTCAGCCGCACCGGTGCGGGCGAACTTGCGCAGCCGGCGCATCGCCACCTTGATATTGCGGGTACCGATTTCCACGCTGTCATCCAGGTTTTTGAAGTCGCGCTTATCCCACACCTTCACCGCTTTTTTGTTGCGGCCATTGGGACCGACGCGAACACCTTCGGGATGATAACCCTCCTGCCCGAATGGCGAGGTGCCGCCAGTGCCTATCCACTTATTACCGCCCTCATGGCGCTCTTTCTGCTCTTCCAGGCGCTTTTTGAATTCCTCGATCAACTTTTCCAGGCCGCCCAGGGATTCGATTTTCTCCTTTTCCTCATCCGTGAGGTTCTTGAGAAACTCCGAGCGCAGCCAGTCATCGGGAATCAACGCCTCTATGACATCATCCAAAGCCTCAAGCTCTTTGAAATGTAGGCCGAAGGCGCGATCAAAGCGGTCAAAATACTTCTCATCCTTGACCATGCAGGTGCGACTGAAAAAATAAAAGTCGTCCATGCTGCCGAACACCACGTGCTGCTGCAGGCCCTCCATCAGGTCCAGCAGTTCCCGGGTCGTGACAGGCACACCCGCGTCCCTGAGCCCATGAAAAAAGTTGATCAACATGGATCAGCGGTTCTCACGGCGGTGCATAAAGGCAAGCCGTTCCAGCAGGTGCACATCCTGCTCATTTTTCAATAGCGCACCGTACAGGGGTGGAATAGCCTTGGTATGATCTCTGTCCTTCAGAATTTCATCGGGAATATCGTCGGCCATCAGCAGTTTCAACCAGTCGATCAATTCAGATGTCGATGGCTTCTTTTTCAGGCCCGGGATAGCGCGCACATCAAAAAAGACTTCCATCGCTTCCTGCACCAGATCCTTGGCGATAGCGGGATAATGCACATCCACGATTTCGCGCATGGTGTCGCGATCCGGGAAGTTGATAAAGTGGAAGAAACAGCGACGCAGGAAGGCGTCAGGCAATTCCTTTTCGTTGTTGCTGGTGATGATAATGACAGGACGTTTCTTCGCCTTGATAGTCTGGCCGGTCTCGTAGACAAAGAATTCCATGCGATCCAGTTCCACCAGCAGGTCATTGGGAAACTCGATGTCGGCCTTATCCACCTCGTCAATCAGCAGGACCACCTGCTCATCGGCGTCAAAGGCTTCCCACAGTTTGCCTCGCTTGATGTAATTGCCGATGTCGTGCACTTTTTCATCGCCCAGCTGTGAGTCGCGCAGGCGCGATACCGCGTCGTACTCATACAGGCCCTGTTGTGCCTTGGTGGTGGATTTAATGTGCCACTGGATAAGCCGCATGCCCAGACCCAGGGCCACCTCCTCAGCCAACATGGTTTTGCCGGTACCGGGTTCGCCCTTGATCAACAGTGGCCGCTCCAGCGTAACCGCCGCATTGACCGCCATGCGCAGGTCGTCGGTGGCGACGTAGCGTTCGGTTCCCTCAAACTTTTTCATCTGTTTCTCACTTGTTAAAAATACGAAAACGGCACAGGTTACAGATTGCCAAAGGTCATAGCAACAGGCCTCAGGCGGGGTCCGATCCAGGCTGCGAGGCCGCCTTCACGGACGCGATAGGCCTGGTTTTTCTACGCAACAGGGTAAAGCGAAGCAATATCGACAGTACCACCGCGATGCCACAGGCGACCCCCAGGGGTCTCAGCGCATGCTGCGCGGCCTCGTAACCTTCCGTAAACAATTGAAAGCCGGCCACAATCAGCGCGGGCGCCATGGTGTCAACACCGGCCTTGGGATACGCGGGAGTCAGCAGCAGCGCCGCAGCGAGCAATACCGCAAAGGCGGCCCATCCGGCGCGCCAGCTGCGCCCCAGCCACCAGGCCAGGCACAGCAGCATCAGGACGGCAGCCCCGGTATAAACATAAATTGCCGTCAGGTAGGATTCCTGGCTTAACATGGCTTACCTCCTATTCCACCCAGTGCACGATGTGCTCATCAAATCCATCAGCATGCACATACTCGTCGGATATTGAGCGCCCGCGTATGGAGATACCCGCCTTGTGCAGCGCCTCGGAGTCACCTGCTACCAGCGGGTGCCAGTCAGGCAAAGGCTTGTTCTCAAAACGCAACCGGTAGGCGCAGGTACTGGGCAGCCAACCCAACTCGTCAAGATTGTCGGCGCTGAGCTGGATACAATTGGGCACCAGCACCGAGCGATTGGCGTAGTCGGTACAGCGGCAGTTATCTTCATCCAGGTAGCGACAACGCACCTTGGTATAGAATACCTCTCCGGTGTCGGCATCCTCCAGCTTGTGCAGGCAGCACTTGGCGCAGCCATCGCACAGCGATTCCCACTCCTGCCCTGTCAGTTCGTCCAGGGCTTTACTGTTCCACCAGTCACTCACCCTGCCCGTCCCGGCGCAGCAACTCTGCGGCGGTAGGTGGCATCTGCAGATAGAAGCCCTGCTCAGCAATCAGCTGTAATACTTCTACCGCATCTGCCCGGGCCAATCGACGTTCCACATCCAGCAGCAGTGACATCACCTCCTCTGGTTCACCGAATTGCTGCATCAGCGCCTCAGGCACATCCTCCAGCCCACGTGACTTTTCCACGTACAGGTAGGTTTCGGGTTTGCGTGAACTGCGGTAAATCTGGCAGTGGATCCTGTTCATATTATGTCTACCAAATATCGTCTCAAAGGTTCTATCACCCGCTGCTGGCGCCAGCCTTGCCAGTGCGCCGGCACAACCACGGTCTCGCCAATGGCATCGCGCAATAACAACTCGTAGTCCTTGCCCTGCAGCAATACTTCCGGGGCCGACTCCAGGGAACCGGCGATTTCCCGAATCTGCGCCTTCATTTTCTTCAGCAAATCGCGCTGCCCGGCGTTCAGGGGTGCAGGCAAGCGCTGCGGCAATTCGTTATCGGGCACAGCGCGCTGCTGGGCCAGGACCTGCAGCAGCTCTTCACTGTAGCGGCGCAGCGCAGGTGGCGGCAGATCTGCTGTGTCGCGCATTGCGGCGTAAGAATCAGGACTGGACTGCGCCAGCTGCAGGCAGGCCTTGTCGTCGATGATCCAACTGCGGGGCTTGTCCCGCTCCCTGGCGGTCTGTTCACGCCATTCGCACAGCGCCACCAGGCTTCCCAGTTGTCGCGAGTTCAATTTCCATGCCGTCTTGATACGCTGGAAATAGCTGTTCAAACCACTGCCCATGGCGGCGGTCGCATCTGCGCCGTCAGCCAGTATCCACTCCAGCTTGCCCTGCGCGGTGGCACGGGGGTGCAGTTCGTGCCACACGCTCAGTAACCAGCTCACATCCTGTGCGGCATACTCGCATTGTGCATCGGTCAGTGGCCGCTGCAGCCAGTCGGAACGGGTTTCACCCTTGGGCAATTCCACATTACAGATTTCCTGCACCAGGGCTGCATAGCCAAGGCCGAAGCCGATATCGAGTAACGCAGCGGCACGCTGGGTATCAAACAGGGGTTGAGGCAGCACACCCAACCAGCGCTGAAATACCTCCAGGTCTTCGCTGGCAGAGTGCAGCACCTTCATCACGTCGGTATTGCCCAACAGGGCGGCCAGGCCGGAGGTATCCTCTATGGTCAGGGGGTCGATCAGCCATGCGCAATCCGCAGCTGGGCCGGAGGCGAAGCACAGCTGCAGCAGTGCCACCTGGGGGTAAAACGTATTGCGGCGCATGAATTCCGTATCAACGATAACCGTTTCACAGCCCGCAGCCTGATCCAACAACTGCCGCAATGCGGCATCCGATTCTATTAAACGCCAGTCCACCAATTACTCCATCGGCCTGCGGCCGGATAAGGCGTGGGCCAGGGTTGATCCGTCCACGTACTCCAGTTCACCGCCAAGGGGCACACCGTGCGCAATACGCGACACTTTAACCCCCTGGGGTTGTAACATATCGGTGAGATAGTAGGCTGTCGCCTCCCCCTCTACCGTCGGATTGGTGGCCATGATCACCTCTTCTATGCCCTCTGCAAGCACTCGCTGATAAAAGCGATCCAGACCAATCTCCGCGGGCCCGATCCCGTCAATCGGGGACAAATGGCCCATCAAGACGAAATATATCCCGCGAAAACTCCCGCTTTGTTCTATGGCCAGCACATCACCCGGGGTTTCCACCACGCAGATGATAGTGGGGTCACGCCTGGGATCAGCACAGATTTCGCACACCTCCAACTCGGTAAAATTACGGCAACGACTGCAGTGATCGACCCGCTCCACCGCCGCTTGCAGCGCCTCTGACAGTGCTGTGGCGCCTTCCCTGTCGCGCTCCAGCAAATGCAGGGTCATACGCTGGGCCGACTTGGGCCCCACGCCGGGCAGGCAGCGCAGCGCGTCGATCAGATTTTGTAGTGCAGGACTGAAATTCATCGATTGGCAGAGTGCGCCCTAAAAGGGCATCTTGAAGCCCGCAGGCAGGTTGAGACCGGCGGTCAGGCCGGACATGGCATCGCGATTATGCGCCTCTACTTTGCGCACAGCATCGTTGACTGCAGCAGCCAGCAGATCTTCCAGTACTTCCTTGTTTTCCTGAAGTACGGCATCGTCTATGGATACCCGCTTCACGTCATGCCGGCCAGTCATCACCACAGAAACCAGGCCGGCTCCGGACTCGCCGCACACCTCGGCACTGGCCAGTTCTTCCTGCGCCTTTTGCATATCCGCCTGCATTTTCTGCGCTTGCTGCATCAGGTCTGAAATACTTCCTTTCATCTGCTTAATATCCTCAGTGGTCAGTTGGCGCTATCGACGCCCGGTCAAGTTCGCCATCAAAACGGGTAATCAGCTGCTGTAACAGCGGGTCACCCTCAATTTCAGCAACCGCTTCCAGTTGCCGCTCCCGCGCCAAGCGCTCCTGCCGTTTCGCAGGGGTCTCGCTGCCGGGCGCTCCCGCGGTAATACTAAGCTGCAGCGGCTGGCCAAAATAATTCTCCATCGCCAGGCGGATCTTTTCACTGTGCCCGTCATTGAATAGTGAAGCGTTGGCTTCATCCAGCACAAAATCCAGCTGGTTAGCGCTGCGGCTGCGCAATTCACAGTGGGAGGCGATATTGTAAACTATACCCAGCAGCCCCAACTGCTCCAGCAATTGGGGCCAGTTATCCGGTGCCAGTTCAGCCAGTGGCACCGAGCCGATAGCGGCACCGTCAACAGCGGCTACTTCTGCCGCGACCGGCAACTGCGGCGCTGGCGCAGCGGCGGGTGCCGCGATTACCGGGCTTATGCTGTCAGCACCCACCGCCGTTTGTTGTTCAGGTATCAAGCCCGCCCGGGGCGCCACAGGCGCGACCGGATCACGGGGCTTTTTTACAGGGGCGCCGACCTCCCCCTCGGCAGCCGGCTGGGGTTGCGGCTGCGCCGGCTGGAGATCGGCCGGCCCCAGACTGTCATCGATCACGGCTGCGGGACGAAATGCCAACATGCGCAGCAGGATCATCTCTAATCCGCCTCGCGGTTCGGGAGCCAGCGCGATATCACGCTTGCCATTGAGTGCTATCTGGTAGAACAGCTGGGCATCCTCGGCCGTCAGGGAGGCCGCAATCTCGCCAATGCGGGCGGCATCCCCCCAATTGTTATCGATGGCGTCCGGGACCGCCTGGGCTATCGCCACGCGATGTACCAGGGAGATCAACTCATCCAGACTGCTTTCGAAATCCGGAGCGTGTTCCGCCATTTTAGCGACAATATCCAGTACTGCCGATGGCTCACCTGCAGCAACGGCTTCCAGTAACTGGTAAACAAAGCTGAGGTCCACAGTGCCCAGCATGCTGCGCACGTCGCTTTCGCTGAGGCTGCCCGAGCCGAAGCCGATCGCCTGGTCGGTCAGGCTAAGGGCGTCGCGCATGCTGCCGTTGGCGGCTCGGCCCAGCAACCACAGCGCGGGCTCCTCATAACTGACCATCTCCTGTTCCAGCACGGAGCCCAGGTGGCCCACAATCTGTTCAGGCGGCATATTCTTCAGGTTGAACTGCAGGCAGCGCGACAGGATAGTTGCCGGCAGTTTCTGCGGATCCGTGGTAGCCAGCAGGAATTTGACATGTGGCGGAGGTTCTTCCAGCGTTTTCAACAACGCGTTAAAGCTGTGGCCGGACAACATGTGCACCTCGTCGATCAGGTACACCTTGTAGCGGGATGACGTGGGGGCGTATTGCACATTCTCCAGCAGCTCGCGCGTATCCTCGACCTTGGTGCGCGAAGCCGCATCGACTTCAATTAAATCAACGCTGCGACCCTCCGCAATTTCCAGGCAGGAGGAACATTCACCACAGGGTTCTGAGCTGACGCCGCGCTCACAGTTGAGGCATTTCGCCAGAATACGGGCAATCGTGGTCTTGCCCACGCCGCGTGTGCCGGTAAACAGGTAGGCGTGGTGCAGACGATCGTGATCCAGCGCGTTGATCAGCGCTTGCAGCACATGCTCCTGGCCGACCATTTCGCGAAAACTGCGGGGTCGCCACTTTCGAGCCAGTACCTGATAGGACATGCCGTAGATGCCTTCCAACTAAAAAAGAGAGACAGGATACACCAGCCGGGATGGAGACTAAACACCGAACAGGAGGATCATGAGGGGAATGGAGGTGACCCAGACAGCCACACCCCGGCACACGAGTCGACAGTTACCGTTGCTCCCTTCCGGGCCTGGCGGAGTTCACCATCTATCATTGCGAGGGGACCGCCTGGGCCACCATAACGGCCGCACCAGAGGTGCAAGCGGCGCGTATTGTGCGTCAAAGAGACCCGCGCTGCAAGGGTAGATCCAAATGAGAACTTGCATCGCATGTTAATGGGAGTAACATAATGTTAATTGGCTTAACATCAAGAGCGAAGCATGCCGGAAAGCAGCACAAAATCCGTATCAAAAAACACCGGGAAGTACGCTGGCGTCATCGGTTTCTGCGTCGCCGTGGCACTGGTCCTCACTTTGAGCGGCCTGTTGCATTTACGCGTCGCGTTGACCTCAGACACCCCCACCAAGGTGCCGCTGCCGGTGGCAATTACCACCTACACAGTACAGGAGAGCTACCAGCGGCAAGTATCCTACCTGGGCCTGGTAAGAGCAGGGCGCAAGGCTAATCTCGCCTTCGAGATACCCGGCAGGATAGCTACCATGAATATACGTCAGGGCAGCCCGGTGAAAGCTGGAGACATCATAGCCAAGCTCGACGACGCCAGCTTGCAAGCCGGTCGCAGGGCCACTGCCGCGGATCTGGTGCAGGCCCAGGCCGAACTTGAACTGGCCGGACTGAAAGCCAAACGCCAGCGGGACCTGGAGGCTACCGGGGCGGTATCCAAAGAAGCATTTGACGAAACTCGCCTGAGGGCACGCGCGCTGGAAGCCCAGGTCGAGTCGGTCAGCGCCCGCCTGGCGAGCATTGATATTGACCTGCAGAAATCCCAGCTGGTGGCCCAATATGACGGCATCATAGCCGATCGCTATGTTTATCAGGGTGCGGTCATCGGCGCCGGCATCCCCATCGTGCGCCTGGTAGAGACCTCGGGACAAGAGGCTCATATCGGCGTGGCGGCTGCGCGCCTGGGTGAACTTGAACAGGGCAGTAGCTACTCCCTGCTCCTGCGGGATGAGCAGATCTCCGCTCCCCTACTGTCAGTGCGCCCGGATGTTGATCCAGTAACCCGGGTAGCGACGGCGGTGTTCGCACTCCCCGAAGACACAAAAGCGTTGGACGGTGAACCGGTCTACCTGAAAATGCAGGAAACCGAGTATCTCAAGGGCGGTTGGCTGCCGCTGAGCGCACTGCTGGAAGGACAACGCGGCGTATGGACTGTACTGCGCCTGGAGGCCTCCGGCACTGAATTGCGCTCTGTAAGAGAGGTTGTAGAGGTTATCGATTTACAGGGTGAACGCGCTTATGTGCGCGGCACCCTGCCCCCGGGGTCCAGGGTCATCTCCAGCGGTGTGCACCGGGTAGTTCCCGGCACGCTTGTTACTATCGCGGAGCAAAGCTGAAATGCTAGCGCGTTACCTGTATCGCCACGCACGGTATTTTGCATTGATCATCATCTCTACGCTGGCCGTAGGCATGAACAGCTTCAACTCCATTTCGCGCCAGGAGGATCCGGAGCTCACCAATTTTGTTGGCAACATAACAACGTTTTTCCCGGGCGCCACTCCCGACAGGGTGGAGGCGCTGGTCACTCGCCCACTGGAGGATGAACTGCGCCAGATCGCGGAAATTGAGGAACTGGATTCAACCTCCACCAGCGGCGTCTCCTTTATCAGTATCCGCCTGCAGTATGCGTTGTCAGACTATGACCTGGAGCGAGTGTGGTCGGAAATACGCGATGCCATGGCAGACACCGCCAGAAACTTTCCGCAAGGCGTGCTACCCCCGGAGTTCGACAATGACAGGACCTCCTCATTCAGTATGATCGTGGCGTTTTCCGCCGCGGATAACAGTACTGCCCCGCTTTCGATCCTGAATCGTATCGCCCAGGACTTCGCCGACCAGGCACGCAACCTGGCCGGTACCAAGCTGGTGCTTTTATTTGGTGAGCCCCGCGAGGAGATCCGCGTAGAAGTCGATGAGGCGGCATTGCTATCACGCGGACTGAGCCTCCAGCAGGTATCCGCTGCACTGCAGTCTGCCGACATCAAAATTGCCGCGGGCAGAGCCGTGGGTACCGGCACTGACATGCTGGTAGAACTCTCCGGTGACCTCGACTCGATGGAGCGCATCCGCCAGGTAATAGTCAACACGTCAGACACCGGCAGTGCCACCCGCATTGCTGATCTGGCCAAGGTCTACAGGAGCGCGGTCTCACCACCCCACGCCATGGCAATGGCGCAGGGCCAACCCGCCATTCTGGTGGGAGCGCTTATGGAGCCAGGCGGGCAGATAGATGTCTGGGGCCGTAATTTCAGCGCCATGGTGGACACGTTTCGGGAGCAGGCACCCGCCGGTATCAAGCTGGAGATCACCTATGATCAGAGCGTTTATGCCAAAGATCGCCTGGGCGAGGTAGGAAAGAACCTGGCCCTGGGTGTCAGCCTGGTGGTGCTGGTGCTATTGGTTACCCTGGGTTGGCGCGCCGCTGTGGTAGTTGCAGTCATCCTGCCGCTATGTGGATTGATTTCCATTACCGTAATGGAACGCATGGGCATTGCGCTGCAGCAAATGTCTGTAAGCGGACTGATCGTTGCCCTGGGTTTGCTGGTAGACGGCTCCATCGTCATGACCGACGAAGTGCGCAAACGACTACTGCAGGGGCATACCCCCCTGGAAGCCATCGGCGGCTCCGTGGATCGCTTGCGCATACCGTTGATTTCTTCAGCACTGACAACAGTACTGGCATTCATGCCCATGGCAGTAGCGCCGGGGCCCGCCGGGGATTTTATTGGCAGTATCGCTATTGCAGTGATCATTATGCTCGCCGTCTCCACTTTACTCGCCCTGTCTATCACCCCCGTGCTTGCCGCCTGGTTACTACCGAGGAACCAGGAGCAGGCGGCGCATTGGTATACGGGCGGGATAAAAAGCGGCAGGGCCGGTGATTTGCTCTCTACTGCAATGGACTGGAGTCTGCGCCATCCATGGGCCGCAATCGCACTGGCCCTATCTTTGCCGGTCAGCGGTTTCCTGTCTTACGGCACACTCACCGCACAGTTTTTTCCGGGTACCGATCGAGACCAACTCTACCTGCAAGTCAAGCTGGCAGACGGCCGCTCTATTTACGACAGCAGTGCCCTGGCACAACGCATTGACCAGAAGTTGCGCAGTGATCCTCTGATACGCCGGGTTGACTGGACCATCGGAGAGAGTCCCCCGCCCTTTTACTACAATCTGGCCCGGGTCAGGGAGGGTATCCCCTCCTGGGCTGAAGCACTGGTCCTGACTCGTGACAAAAACAAAACGGACGCGTTGATTCGGCGCCTGCAAGTGGAAATGGACAGTGAGTTCCCCGAGGCGCGCATCATCGTGCGAGGGATTGACCAGGGTCCACCGGTAATGGCGCCGCTGGAGGTCGAAATTTATGGACCCAATCTGGCTGTACTGCAGGAACTGGGTGATGCATTTCGCGAGCGTATGGCCAGCAATGCCTTTGTCACCCATACCACCACCGACCTGACGGGCGGCGCACCAAAGCTGGTGTTTGAGTTGCAGGAAGAAAAATTGCGCCTCGCCGGGCTACAGTTATCCGATGCCGCCACAGCCGTAAACGATGGCTTGCTGGGTCGCACCGGCGGTGAAGTACTGGAGGGGACAGAACGCATGCCTGTGCGGGTGCGCCTGCGCGAGCAGGACTGGGGCACATCCGATCGTATTCATGACCTGAGACTACCTGTAGGCAACACCGGCAATACCAGCGCCCTGGTAACCGGGGTGCCGTTAAACGCCATTGCCGAACCTCGATTGGTACCAGCGCAGAGCCCCATCAGCCGATCCAATGGCGAGCGGCTCAATACGGTACAGGGTTTCATCACCCGGGGAGTCTTGCCCGAGGAAGCACTCGCGGTATTGCGAGAGGACCTGGCCGCAAATCCAATCGCTTTGCCACCCGGCTACCGATATAGCTTCGGCGGCGACAGTGACGAACGAGCCAAGCTGGTGCGCGATCTCATGGCGCCCATGGGTCTCATACTGGCCGCACTGGTGGCTACCATCGTACTGACGTTCAACTCCTGGCGACTCTCCGGGATCGCTGTTCTGGTCTGCGTCTGCTCAATGGGCCTGTCGCTCCTGGCTCTGGCGATATTCGCCTATCCTTTTGGTATCCAGGCACTGATCGGGGTGATCGGCTCGATCGGCGTATCGATCAACGCTGCCATTATCATCATGACGGCCCTGCAAGCCCATGACAGTGCGGCTAAAGGCAACCTGTTCGCAGTGCGTTCGGTGGTGATGGACTCCAGCCGTCATATCGTGTCGACCACGGTAACGACATTCGGCGGTTTCCTGCCGCTGATTCTGGAGGGCAGTCAGTTCTGGCCGCCTTTTGCCATGGCCATTGCCGGAGGCGTACTGCTATCTACTATTATTTCTTTCTTTCTGGTGCCGCCCCTGTTCGTACTGGTTATTCGCAGTACGCGGAAAAGGCGTGGCGTGGCTATAAACCCCCTCAATCGATCAACCGATTACACCACAGGCTAGCGAGTTGAGCATGCAGAATAAACACCCGGAAGGCGGTTGCAGTGGCTACCACCACGGCGATCTACGCAACGCCTTAATCATCGCCGCGGCAGAACTGATCGAGGAAAATGGCTCGGTTGAATTCGCCATGGTGGATGCCGCCCGGCGCGCAGGCGTCAGCAGTGCCGCACCCTACCGTCATTTCAAGGACAAGGATGCCCTGCTGGAGGCGGTCACCCAGCTTGGCTTCCTGGCATTGACAGAGTCCACACTGAGAATCGTAGAAGCATTTCCAGAGAAAAACGCCGACTCCATTATTGCGCTGGGTCAGGCCTATATCGGTTTTGTTACCAGTCACCCGGCGTTCTACGACCTGATGTGGGGTGATTTCGGTTTGCGGGCAATGGATGCCGATAATGCCGAGCTACAAACTTCGGGCTTTTATGAACTGGTAGATACAGTACAGGCCTGGTGTGACAGTCATGATCTCAGTGACCAGAGCGCCCTGGAACTATCAGTAAAACTCTGGGCCATGGCACACGGCCT
>Ga0316189_10005105_pt1 | contig 12584 bp, 12 predicted proteins | sample LowCovwburrow_MG_FD_204930 | JGI IMG/M metagenome (GOLD analysis project Ga0316189, IMG submission 204930) | Coastal sediment microbial communities from Maine, United States - Lowes Cove worm burrow | ecosystem: Environmental > Aquatic > Marine > Coastal > Sediment | place: USA: Maine... | reverse complement strand
ACTTGCCACCATTGCAGGTTTGGCTGACATAAAAGGATTTTCCCACCGTGTACGGCAGAGTATATAAAACCGTTTCATCATGCACAGCAAACACATCGCCTGGCAGCCAACTATAAGCCAAGCCAACCTGAGAGCTTTTGTTTTTATCCTCTAGTGCTAAACTCAATAGTTCCTGTTGCGAGTTGGCTGGCACTACGAATTGAGTAGTGCTTTTGTTATACGCGCTCATTGCTATACGCAAATTAGTTAGCTCTAATTCCAGTCCTATGGTGATATCAAAAGTTTCGGGGTTTCGCGCAAAAATAACGAATTCATGCGCGCGCTCCTCTGTGAAGACACACGGTTTTGCGTCAACACATTGCTCCGCAAAGCTGGGTTCTAAAAAGAGGATTGAACAGACAAATATTAGTGATCGTTTCAATTGTTAGCCCGTCAACTCTTGTCGTTGACTAACTTAAGAATGCTTGCCGGCAGTCCAATCACTCGCGCCCAATAGTTTACTTGCTCTTTCTTGCGCATAGGGTTCTAGTTCTGTTGCCATTGTATCGTTCCACCGATTTAGATAACCGAAAAGAGCAACGCTGGCTACTATTTCAACTATTTCATCGTCAAAAAAATATTTTTTTGCCTCAGCAAAATGCGATTCATCTGCGACATTGGGCACCAAGGATGCGTTATACGCCAAGGTTAGGGCTGCTTTCTCTTTATCGCTGAACAGGTCGCTGGTTTGCCATTCCCAAACCGCTACAATTTTGTCAGCGGATGCTGCATAAATACTGGCAAGATTTGCCATGTGCGCCTGGCAATATCGACACCCTGCCGCTTGAGAAGCAATTAAACTAACTAGCATCTTCAGCTCTTCGTCGACCGTGCCTTCGTACAGCACCGCTTGGTTCAAGGCCATAAAGGCTTCGGCGATCTGGGGCCTACGTTGCATGGTTAGAATGCTATTAGGTACAAAACCACGGGTGTTCTCATAGTGTTCAAATTTTTGAGAAAACTGCGGGTTAGCATGCTTACTTAAAGGTTCTATATGAGCCATTTTACTAACTCCAGTTGCGTTTAGGTTGGAAAAAATTACAGTGGTTCTTCACTTGTTAGAAGTTTCAACGTCTATGACAAAGCCAAGCCTGTACTTGAAAAACATCTACCCTAGTCAAACAACAGCTACGCCCGCTAAGTATGGGTGCGCTATAACTAACACTGCGAAAATCACCAAGCTAACAACAAGCCATTGCACCTCTTTTGCCATGGTCGGTACCTCTGGTTTTAGCCACTCCCCTTCTCTTTTGTTAATCGCAGTTATTTCAAGCAATGCCCATATACCGAGCCACCCAAAAAGAACCAATGATCGTGTATCGCCATTCAATAGTAGATGCGCAATTGACCACACGATGACACTCATTAACTGCGGGTGGCGAACATATTGCTTAAGTCTGGTAGATTGTTTGGCCGCGCCAAACAACAAAAACGCCATGACCATTAATATCAGCGCGATTGGTTTTACAAAGGCGGGTAAGGCATAAAGGTGTGATGGAACTGAACTCCGCCAGCCAAAAACAATGAGTACCAGTGCGGTCAAAATGAGCAGTGTGAATACGCCCTTGTATCCATTCGCTCCCAAGCTATCGAGCAATTTTCGCTTGAAACTAATTCCTATCGAAGGTAAAAAATGAACTAGGGTCCAAATAACTAGACCGGCAATAAGTAGTGACATTACAACTTCTCCTTACATATTTTTGTAGCTAGGTTAACAATATTGTTTGAGCAATTGACCACACTAAATTAACAATAATACCCAAACCACTAAAAGCATGATTTCGCTGAGCATTACCGCTGCTGAGCCCATATCTTTCGCGGCAGCTGACAGGGGGTGATCTTCGGCGCCAAATCTATCAATGGTAGCTTCAATTGCTGAGTTAATGATTTCTACCAGCAAGACCAATAGGCAGGCGCTTATTAACATAGCACGTTCTACATTGGTCTCGCCCCACCAAACAGCTAGCGGTATCAGAATAATGGCCAGGCAAGCCTCTTGACGAAAACCAGCTTCTTCACGCCACACAGTTCTAAAGCCCTGCATTGAATACTGCCATGCTGCCGCTAACTGAGTCGGCCCTCTTGAGAAAAGGCTCATAACATTGTCGCTTTGGTTAATCTTGCACTCAGCATAGCAATAAAGAACAGAGCCTACAAAAAGAGATGCAAATGTACTCCTGTCAAAAAAATGAACACCTGTGCGCTCCTTTAAACAACTCAAGCGATGGCTTACAATTATTTGAACCGCTGTTCCCACGCCTCGAACAGTCTTGTATCGCCAGAAACCTCACTGTTACTTCTCAGATTCAAACAGTTTAGCCCGCAGCACCTTGGCACGATTGTCTTCTCCATCGTGGCTCCAGCCAGGAGACTTGAATACATACCTTAGTTTATCGGCCAGTGTGTTTGCGCGCCTTACATCTGCTGCTATGGCAGAGTACTCGTGGGTAGCTACATAGAAAGGGTTATAGGACGTTATGTTTGTGGTAAGTCCGTATACCGGTGGTTCATTATCTTTTTCGGCGGAAAATGTACCGAGTAACTTATCCCAAATAATCAAAACGCCTGCATGGTTACAATCCAAATAGCGAATGTTTGAAGCATGGTGTACGCGATGATGTGATGGCGTATTGAATATACTCTCGAACCAATTCGGCAGTCGTTTTACCAATTCAGTATGCAACCAGAATTGATAGAACAAGTTAATCGACATCATGGTGAAAATCATTAAGGGATCAAAGCCCAATAAGGGAAGTGGAATCCAGAACGCGTATTTATGCACTCGCTCCATCACACCTTGTCGCAGTGCGGTTGCATAATTCATTTTTATTGCAGAATGGTGTGACACATGGCCAGCCCAAAAAAGCCTCACTTCGTGATTGGCTCGGTGCATGAGGTAATAGGTGAAATCATCTAGGAAGAATAGAATTACCCAAGCCCACCATTGACGCTGAATAATGTCTGCTAACGGTGAAATACTGTGTAGATAGAAAAATAGAACCAGTGCGCCCAATTTTGGGAGTATGTCTACAAACACGACGAATACCGTCATCCACAACGATGACACCGTGTCTTTTTTTTCGAATAAATCGAGATTGTTCTTTCGGCTGTAGTAATACTCAATGGCTAGCGCAAGGAGAAACAGTGGCAGGAAGATATAGATCAAATCATCTTTAGCCATTTCATCTAAATAAAATTGTAAATTGTGCATAGTACTTTGTCTCGCTGAGTCTAATGGTGCTTTGAACTTTGGCTAAACTACGTCAGTTTCAGCCATAGAAACCTAATTTAGCAGCACACCCTTATAAAAACCTGTCATTTAGTGACATAATTTGATCTATGTCAGCCACCAATCAAATACAAACTAAGCTCACATCAGATTATACAATTAGAGCCGAGGGCTTTAACGCGATTGATATTGTACTAGAGGAACTTGGTTTTAATGCACATGCGGTCTTTAAGGAGCTTGGCCTTAACTCTGAAATATTGCTGCCCAGCAATAGAAATAAAAAAATCGACTATCAGCGCTTTCTTGAATTACTTAATCATTGCGCATTTATAACAGGTCGGAAAGACTTTGGCGTATTACTAAGCGCCTACCAGGACATGAACGTTATCGGAATGACGGGGCAGGCGATGTTAGAAGCACCAACATTTAGAACCGCAATGGAAAATCTAATCAAGTTTTTCCATCTGCATATGAATGGCTTAAAGGTAGGCTTTGAAGAATACCAAAGCGAAAGCTTAATTTCTCTACAAGTAGTAATGCCATTTGCTCCAGAGTACCGACAACAAGTTGAGCTTTCATTGGGTATTGGCGTTCGCTTTGTACGACGATTGCTTGGGCAATCATGGTCGCCAGTACAGGCTTACTTCGAGCACGCCAAGGACCGCGGCTCATCCACTACCAGCAAATTGTTCCGCTGCCCAATTAACTACCAAAGTGAATTTAATGGCTACACAATTCGCAATCAAGAGCTGGACACTCTTCGAGAGAATTTCAATTCGCAATTGCATCAAATTCTATATGACTATCTCTGTCTTCAAACACGAACTACACAAGGTAGCTTCGTGATGGATGTGAGAGAAAACATCATTCAAGCTATAAATTCCGGAGAATGCAGCATTGAAGATTTATGCGAGTCCATGGGCATTCAACGACGCACGCTACAACGCCGCCTCGCACAAAACGGCCACCTCTACAAAAATCTGCTAGAAGAAACACGGATGGATCTGGCGCAACGTTACCTTAGAATTTCCGGTATTTCTGTGACGCAGATTTCAGACATATTGTGCTACGCAGACCCGACTGGATTTTCACGCTCATTTCGGCGCTACCACGGAGTTAGCCCGCGTCACTGGCGTAATGCGCTCTAAGCCAATAACACTAAATTTGACTCACCCTCAGCCGCAAGCAGCGGAACTTTTTTCCTAGTAAAATCTATTTCCTGGCACCAAAAGTAGGGCCTTTTTGGGCGAGCCACCGACAATTTACCTCTCGCTCGCGATTAATTTCGAACACAATTCAAATTTAGTTCAAATACAGCTAAGGAATATCCATCCTATTTCAATTCTACCGCTTCACACATTCTCTACGTGCTGCTTGCTACTATGATCAATCAAGGCTCTTGCCCACCATTACGACAGTCTATCCTTACTCCGTTCAGGAGTCTCCTTTGGTGCCCTCGCTGATTTAGGGGGCATTTTTTTCATCCTCTAGTATGCAATTGATCCCACTAACAACTTTTCTGCTGCCATCAACACCACATCAACAGCTGGGTGCTTAATCTTTCTTTCTGGCGAAATTCCGTAGTAACGGTCAGATACAGATTCAATCCTACCAATAATCGCTACGTCAAATTGTTCCAATACATCACGCTCTATAGCTGAACAGACACAGAAAACGCCACGCCCAGTTTGCCCAAAAAATTTAAGCAGCGCACTATCATCAAACTCTGCAATAATTTTTGGTGCTATCTTTGTCTGCACAAACCATGAGACCAAATTTTGGTGCTGTGCAGAATCTCTACCTGGCATTAAAAAAGGCGCTTGGTGTAATGAAAGCGGAAATTCCTTTTGATATTTTTCACTATCCTCTTTACTGGCAAAGAAGGTAACGCCTGATTGACCTAAGTAGTGGTTTATCGCTCTAACACTTACACCTACGGGTAGCGGCTGGTCTGAAATAATTAGATCTAGTTTATTGATGGATAAGTCTGCTAGCAAACTTGGTAAATCACCTTCATGGCATTCAAGTATAAATCGGCTATCCAGATCAAAACAATCATTGAGCATTTCAAAGACCATTACTTTTGGTATGGCATCTACAATGCCGACATTAAAATTCGCCACTTTTCCCACGTCGTGTGATGCCAGGGTGCGCGAGAGCTCGCTTCCCAGACTAAAAATATCGTCGGCGTAGCGCAATGTCACCTGTCCCAGGCTGTTCGGTTCAAGCCGCTTACCATGACGTTCAAATAGAGGAGCACCTATATACTCTTCAAAAGTAGCCAACTGTCCGCTAACTGTTTGCGGCGTAACGTGCATCGCTTCGGCAGCCCGTGTAACGCTGCCTTCTTTAGCAACCGCGTAGAAATACTGCAAGTGATTGAAATTTAATTGCTTCATATTGGCTCTTTAGAAGTTTGGTTATGTTCGGAAAAATCTGATAATAATTAAATTTAGATCGAATTTAAAGAACAATCGTTATCCCCATACTAAGTGCTCTACTTTTATGAGGCAGTAATGGATATTCAAAAGTTAATACATCATGAATCTTTTGGCGGCGGCTTGCTGGTGGCAGCAGCGGTTATTGCCATGATTTTAGCTAACTCACCAGGTAGCGCCGCATACTACGAATTTTTGGCGCTACCAGTTGAGATTACCTTCGGTAACTTTGAAATCGCCAAGCCCTTATTGCTATGGGTAAATGACGGCCTCATGGCTTTATTCTTCTTATTGATCGGCCTGGAAATAAAACGCGAAATGCTTGCCGGCAATCTATCTTCGACCAAACAGATTATTCTGCCCGGTATTGCGGCTGTGGCAGGCATAGTTTTCCCAGCACTCATTTACGTTTTCTTTAACGCCGATGATACCGTTGGGATGCGAGGGTGGGCCATACCCTCAGCAACTGACATCGCCTTTGCCTTAGGTGTTTTTAGTTTATTCGGAACGCGCCTACCACTTGCCTTAAAGCTGTTTTTACTAAGTGTTGCTATTTTTGACGACATTGGAGCAATCATTATTATTGCACTATTTTATTCTGCCGATTTATCGACCACCTCGCTGGTATTTGGTGTTCTAGGTCTGGTCATTTTATTCTTATTGAATCGCTTCCAGGTAAATAGTCTCGCGCCTTACGCCCTAGTGGGCATGGTCGTATGGGTAGCGGTTTTGAAATCTGGAGTGCATGCCACCTTGGCAGGTTTTGCAATTGCTTGGTTTATTCCTTTAACCCTTCACAACCAAAATGATAAGCCCATGTTGCCTGAGCTGGAACATTCCTTACATCCCTGGATTGCATTTTTCGTCCTGCCCTTCTTCGCATTTGCAAATGCTGGTATTGATCTTAGCAACATTGGCATACAGGCCTTGTCTAGCCCCATTACCTTGGGAATTGCGCTGGGCCTATTTGTAGGTAAGCAAATTGGCATATTTGGCATGTGCTGGGTAGCAATCAAGCTGAGGCTTACCGAGTTACCTAAAAATTCTACTTGGATGCAGTTTTATGGCGTGTCATTGCTCTGCGGTATCGGTTTCACAATGAGTTTGTTTATCGGCACTCTAGCATTTGAAGATCAAGCCCTAGCGTACCAAACAAATGTAAAACTTGGGGTGATTATCGGTTCACTCGCATCTGCAATAGTTGCCATCAGCGTATTGAAAGCATCCCAACAACCCTTACACCTGGCTCACAAATACTAAGGAGATTAATTATGAAAAATACTATTTTAGCACTCACCATTATTAGCTTTGGACTAACAACGGCTACAACAGTTAATGGGTCTCAGGTAAACCCAATAGCATCGAAAATTGTTGCTATTGATTTAGATGATACTTCCGCATCATCAACACAACAATGTTCGGATAGCGAACAAGCAATGTCGTCATGCCGGTCTTTTATAAAAGGCTTTTTACAAGGCGCATTACTAACCGATACCGCCATAATCAAGTCGATTGAGAATACAGAACCTAGTTTTACAGAACGCGCATTTCGAACTCGCCTTGGTAAACGTTCGAACTCGCCAACCGCTCTTGCGGGCTTTTGTCTGCCAGCTGACCGTTCTATGTTGGAACTAGCACAAGAAACCTTAGACCACGTTAAAGCGTCTGAACGAAATTCCGCCGAACTCGCGAAAAATGTCTACAACTCTCTGAAAGTTGATTACCCGTGTGGATAGGAGGTTTCTAAGTGTAGGTAAAACCTGACATGTATTCATAATTAATCGAATATTTTTGATCAGTCTAAGCGATATCCTTGTTCCCCTTGACTAATGCCGTGTTAAACCTTGTACGGCATCACCGAAAATACAAAAATGAAAAATCCTATTAAGTTAAAACTACTGATATTGTCGATAAGCCTAGTCTCACTAATTGCCATTTCAAGCGTTTCGGTTGCTGATAACCATGCCGACCATGAAGCGCAAAGTTCCGAAGTTTGTGTTGGATATGCGGGCCAAGCGCCGCGTGACATTGATTCCAAAGTCGGCAGCAACCCAGTAAAATTTGATTTGGCATCACCTGCATCTGAAATGAATTTATGCAATATTCATTTTCATGCAAATGCCGAGCACAAAGCGAAGGACTTTTCAATTTATGCTGGCGATGGCAAGGATGGTTTTGGTAGCGGTTATCAGTGCGCAATTTCCACCTCTCTATCAGAATCTGAGTTGAAAGCCCCAGAAGGTGAGGTCTGTAAGGGACTTGTCCCTGGCGACACGGTTGAAGTTCATTGGGTTCACACCAGTTGCGACGTAACTCCAGGATCAGGTCTTTGGTCTTGTCTCTCCGATGCCTGCGCCAATCCAGACTTGCGAGTAGAAACACAGGTATTCACCCTAGTAAACGACAGTAGTGCTTTGAATTTTAACGACCTGAGTTATGACGGCAATCAGGTAGATGGCTTCCATCAAGCAAAAGCCCTTCCAACCGATACCGGCTTACCGGTCGAATTCATGGGTTCTACTACCGGCCCCAAATACGATCAGCAAGCCTGTTCGTCGCTCCAAGTTACGTGGAGTGTGCGCCCACAATGCGCTAAGCTAGATATCAATACAATTGGCAAGTGGTGCCAAAGCAATGTGTTTGAAGAGGACCACGCGCACGGTGTACGCAAACTGGTAACGGACCCCCGTTTATTAGCGCCTATCCAATAGAAATAGACTGCTTATGAACAAAAGTTCCGAGCGCTTAACAACACCAACCTCTGTTATCATTAGGACATTAAATTGGTAACGGAACAGAGTAATGCAGATTGGATTTATTGGTCTAGGAACCATGGGTTATCACATGGCGGGGCATCTCGCTACGGCGGGCAACAGCGTGGTTGTCTACAATCGAAATGGTACTGTAGCCGAGCGATGGGCAACTGAGTTCAGTGGCAAAATCTGTGGGTCAATCGCCGAGTTGGCGGTCGAGTGCGATTACATTTTAACTTGTGTGGGCAATGACGACGATGTACATCAAGTTTACTTTAGCGATTCCGGCATCCTCGCCAATGCTAAAAAAGGTGCTCTATTGATAGACCATACCACCACTTCTGCAACGCTTGCCAAACAGATTTTTCAAGCTGCTAAACAACAGGGGTATTGGTTTCTAGATGCACCAGTTTCAGGCGGAGAGGCAGGAGCTGTAAATGGCCAATTGGCTACCATGGTTGGTGGTGAGACAGAAAGCTTTGCAAAGGCCTTAGCAATAATGAATTGCTACTCAAAGGCGGTTACTCATATGGGTGTTGCGGGAAATGGGCAGCTTTGCAAGATGGCCAATCAAGTAGCGATAGCAGGTATCTTACAGGGCCTTAGTGAAGCAGTTGTACTAGCTGAGTCTGCCGGCTTGGATATTGGACTAGTTAAGCAAGCTATAGCGGGTGGCGCGGCTGGTTCGTGGCAGCTTTCCAATCGTATAGAGTCAATGCATGCCCGAGAATTTGGTTTTGGCTTTGCCATTGATTGGATGCGAAAGGATTTGGCGTTCTGTATGGACGAAGCCAAACAGCACCAGCTAAGCTTACATTGTGCGAAACACGTAGATGCCGAGTATGCAAAGTTACAAGCTGTTGGTGAAAATAGATCGGATACGTCTGTCTTGATAAAACAGTTTGATTTACAAAATCGTTGATAAGAGCACTCCACAGAGAGATCTCACTCTAAGGTTGTGTCTTCGATAATCGATCTTATTTTCTAGTGCTGCATTCTAGTTGACGCCGTTCCTAGACGAAACCGACCAGAGCCGTCAGCGGAACGAACTGACACAAAAGTCGTGTCCTCGACAATTAAACCCGGATTATGCATTAGGGATCGTTGCGAGAAGGAAAAGAGCAAAGAAAACAAGGGCTTTCGAAGGATTATCTGGCGATGCCATAGTCACTCTATGGTGAGCGAAATAATTCGAGAAAGTCATTGTTTTCAAAGCTACTTTCATTCGTACGACTGCATGGAGCAGGAGGTAGGGCAACGCAGGAGCTGTTGCCGAGTAGATTTCTAATACATAATCCGGGTTCAACATCTTTTCTAGTGCGTGATATGCGCTCCACACAGCTCCTATACATCCTGTACAGCGGAATCCATAAATCCAACACACATAAAAAAAACGGGCCCACCAAATGGTGAGCCCGTCCCTTTTAGATCTTACTTCTTAATACTTAACTTAGAAGTTATAACTTACACGAGCACCATAAATCGCACCTGGGTCGGTATAGATTGCATGGCTACCTGTAAGTAGGGGAATATCGAAACCACCAGAAGCTGTTTCTTCATCGGTTACGTTTTTGCCGTAAACCATGAATTCCCAATTTTCAGAACGCAAACCAGCTCGTAAATTGATTTTCTCAAAACCATCTTGAACATCAAGAGGGTCAAGATCACCAGCTAGAAAATATGAGTCTGTGAAGTTGATATCGCCACTTAAGAAAAACTCATAGTTATCGCTCACTGCTCTGGTGTAATCAGCAAAGATTGAGCCAGAGTATTCTGGCGCAGTTGGAAGCTGCCTACCTCTTAAATCTTGGTTGGCGACTGGATTTCCATCTGGACCAAGACGCTCAGTACAACCATCAAAGCTCGCTAATGACCCTGCTGGACGACCTGCACGATCGCTTATGATTCCAGATTGTTGCAGTGCAGTACAACCAGCGGTTGGGAAAGCACCATATTTCGCATCAAGGTAGGCCACATTGGCACCAACCAACAAATTGTCAGTAGCCTGCCATCGCATGTCTATTTCTAGACCTTTAACTTCTGAAGTGGCAGCATTACGCACCTCAAAACCTATACCCACAAACGTTGAAACCTGTTGGTTATCGTATTCACTATCAAAGATTTCCCAGTTGAAGGTCATAGCACCATCTAACAAATCATGCTTACCGCCTAATGCTAATGAGTTAGCCGTTTCATCTTCGTAACTCCAACCACTACCTGGAACCGTGTAAATTGGCCCAGTGCCGTTCACCAAATCAGGAGCTTGGTCATCAACTGCATTAAAGCCACCACTCTTAAAACCTTCAGAATAGCTTAAGTAGTAAAGACTAGTATCGCTAGCATCCCACTCTAAAGCAAAGCTTGGTGTTACTTGATCTGTAGTACGAGAATCAACAAAGGCATGATCATAAGTTGTTGGAGCAACACCACGGATAACCGCGCCCGTCAATGGATTCGGACTTGGGTTTGCTAAGCCGCCTGCATCATTAGTGATTCGAGTAACAGCATCAGCGTCTTTGTCTTCTTCGGTGTAACGAACACCTGCAGTCACCGTCCAATTGTCATTGATTTGGAATTCTCCCTGAAAGAACACCGCCCATGCTGAGGTGTCTTGCTTCCAGTTTGAGACCCGAGCTATCTGGTTAAAACTGGTCAAACCATTAACACCCGGTGGCAAACCTAAGAAAGCGGCCGTGGCTGGCGGAACGGCCAGCAAGGTGGGTGAACCCGTTACCGCTTGAATAAAGCCCGGTACGCCAAGTGTACCGTCAAAGTTCACTATTCTATCAATTTCCTGTGTGCCATCTTCATAATAAGCACCGGCAATGTAAGAAAAGCGGTTGCCTGGATCTGAAGCAATTCGGAATTCCTGACTAAATTGATCAAATTCAGATATGTCAGCACGGCCAATAAATTGAATTGGCAAAAAATCAGCATCGATTCCATCTTCATACTCATATTCTGAATAACCTGTTACCGAAGTAAAGGTATAGCCATCACCGAAATCAACATCAATATTCAAAGATGTATCACTGTTTTGAGTATCAGTACCTTCAGGCTTTTCACCTGGGACAGTAGCTTTGCCAAGCGACTCTGCTAAGGCATTACCACCAATGGTAATTGAATCGCGATATAAATCAAGGTCGCCAGCGGCGGCAGCAGCGGGGAGACCTGGGAATATATTATTGATCACAGCATAGGCTAAACCAGTCGCAGCACCAACATTTTGCACCGGCTGAATCAAACTTGCGACAGCAGTTCCACCAACTCGAACATGATCGCCCTCTGCATGCTTGAACTTAATTGTGGTGCTGTCGGAAGGTTGCATAGTCACAGCTAGACGCCATAAGGTTTCGTCAGTTGACGGGCCTTCTGTTCCAATGAAGCTGTTCTCTAAGTAACCATCATCTTGACGGTCCTTAAACGCAAATCGTACCGCTGTATTCTCGCCGATACTGCCTTCGATATTGCCTTCAATGCTACGTCCGCTATTGGATTCGACACCAACCGCTATTTTACCGTTCATTTCTTCGCCAACTTGTGGTGTAGCAGAAGTAACGTTAATAGCACCAGCAAGTGTGTTTTTGCCAAATAATACACCCTGTGGTCCGCGTAGAACTTCCACACGCTCCAGATCAAACAGACCTGTTCGTGTTTGTCGGCCTTTACCTAGATGAATGCCGTCTACATACAAACCAACTGATTGCTCAAATGATTGGTTAGCACCTGGGCCAACACCACGCATTACAATACTGGTTGCAACTGCATTCTCGGTTAACTGTAGATTCGGCACAAACGCCGTTAAATCTTCTAAGTTATTGATGCCTGCTTCTTCAATTTTAGCACCATCGAGGGTGGTAATCGAAATAGGGACATCCTGCAAACTTTCGGTACGCTTTTGTGCAGTTACTACAATCTCCTCGAGTGCTGCGGCTTGAACACCGCTAACTCCAGTGACTGCAGCGACGGCAATTGCCAAGCTACTAAATTTTCGAAACGATATTTTCTTCATTGGTTTCCTCTTAAATATTGTGGTGTGGACTCGGCACTTATTATTTTCATCTTTGCGCGTGGCCGATATACGCATCTTTTTCAAAAAGACTCTCTTATCATAACTCGGCGCTC
>Ga0316189_10005104_pt1 | contig 12586 bp, 12 predicted proteins | sample LowCovwburrow_MG_FD_204930 | JGI IMG/M metagenome (GOLD analysis project Ga0316189, IMG submission 204930) | Coastal sediment microbial communities from Maine, United States - Lowes Cove worm burrow | ecosystem: Environmental > Aquatic > Marine > Coastal > Sediment | place: USA: Maine... | reverse complement strand
AGCGGCCTTGGGAGCAGCGGCCTTGGGAGCAGCGGCCTTGGGAGCAGCGGCCTTGGGAGCAGCGGCCCTGGGAGCAGCCGGCTTCGGGGCTGCAGCCTTGGGAGCAGCCGGCTTCGGGGGCACCTTGGGAGCGGGCTTCGCCGCCGCCTTCGGCCTTGCATCGTCGAGCAGCGCGGCGAGGCCGGTGCCTTCAACTAGCTCGGACGCCTGCATATCGACACCGCGTGCCAGATCTTGGAGCAGGACTGTGTCGATGTTGCGACGCCCGCCGAACAGCCGAGACAGGCTGCCCGCAGACCAACCCAGGTCGGACTCGAGCTGCCGCTGTGTGCGCGCGCCCAGCGCCGCCCTCACACGGCTCCGAAGCTTCTCGCGATCTCGCTTGCTGCCCTTGGTGGCCATGCGCACCCTCCGCCGGAAACGCTAATCGCCCGGCTCGATCGCGTCGACACCACCAGGGCGTGCGCTGAGCAGACTCTGTACCGCGCTCCCGGGCGCCCCGTCCACACGCGGCCCCACAAGCGCTCCTAGGAAGCCGTCCTTTACGGCGTACACCGCATCATCGGCGGGCAGATAGACGAACCGCAGCGCGGGATCGGCGCCGGGCACGGCCGCCCCCACCTCCACGGCCACGACCCGACCCGACCCGAGGACCACCTCCAGCGTGTGGAGCGGTGGCGCGAGCCCCCAGTCGGCCCGGTCGTCGGGCGCGTCCGCGACGAAGCGCTGTACCCGTAAGGCGGCCACCCCACCGAGCAGCCGCCGCACCGCGTCCCGGGGCGCGGGCTGCGCGGTCGGCACCGTCTGGTGCCAGCTCGCGGCGCCCGTGCGCTCTACGCGAAGCGTCTCGCCGTGGACCGTCACCGTCAGCGCGACCGCGTCGGGCGTGTCGAACGCCGTGATCCGGTCTTCCCGGTAGTGGAGGATCGGCTCTGAGAACACGTCCATGGCCGCCTTCTGAACGACCCGGATGGGGCCTGAACCCCCGGGCTGGATGTACACGCTGACGCCGGTGGGGTTCAGGTCCCCCACGCGCAGGGTGTGCTCAGCGCCATCGGCGAGCAACAGCGTGACCCGGGTCGCGTCGGGTCCCAGGCCGTACACCGACGGGTCCCCCTCTGAGACCGTGGCACGGGCGTCCAGATCGTGCAGCTGGTGCGCGACCCGACGGACAGTGGCCAGCCGCGGCCGCCACGAGGCGCCCGTCATCTCCCACACGCCCGCGCGACGACGAACCGCGATCGTCTCGTCGCCTCGCTCCACGCGAAAGCCCACCAGGTCTTCTTCGTCGAAACGAAACACCGCCACCGGAGCCGCGACAGCGGGCGGCGCTGCACGGCGCTCCACGGCCCAGGCACCCCACAGCAGCACCACCAGCGCACCGAGCGCCAGCGAGACCCCGCGCAGTCGGTCCATCACGACCCCCGACGGCGACGGACGGCGAGACCGAGCGCGAGCAACAGGGCCGGCGTGCCCCCCATCAGCCCCCAGCGCACCGCCGCGAGCTGGGTGGGAGTGAGGGCCACCCGGCGCGCGACCGCGGGTCGCCCCCCGCCGGTGCCCGGCTCCTCCGACCCGGACACCCACCGGACCACCGACCGAAGGAACACAGCGTTCCCCGGAGCCTCAGCGAGCAGCGCGTCCGTCAGCAGATCGGCGTCGCCCACCACGACGACGCGCCCGGCCCCCACGGACAGCGCCGCCGCGACGACGACCGGCCCTTCTTCGTCCTCGCCGGGCGTGTACGCCGCGGGATCCTCGCTGCCGTGCTCGACCCAGCCCCGCGCAGACGTGGTCAGAAGCGACGCGCCTCCCCGCACCGGCGCCGCCAGCGCGAGCACGGGCTGGGCTCCGCCGCGACGCATTCCTTCGGTCATCGGGTGCGTTGCCGTCCGCAGCACCGGGCGATCGGTGTGCGGGAGGACCGACGTCGCATCGAGCGCCACCCCCGTCCCGAGCGACACCCCGGCCTGCCCCACGACCCCGGGCAGCGCGCCGCCGGGATCGACGAACACCGCGAGCCCGCCGCCGCCCGCGAGGTACTCCCGCAACACCGTGTCCTCAGGGGGTGCGGTGGGGGTCCTGGGCCCGACCATCAGCACCGCTGACGTCTCGGCGGGGAGCGGTTCTCGCGAAAGATCGATGGTGCGCGCGTCCCATCCTTGCTCAGCGAGCAGCTCTGCCACGCCGCGCAGCGTGCCGACGCCCCGGTCCCACAGCCGCGCCTCGCCATGCCCCGCGAGCAGAACCACCGTGCGCGCGCCGCCGGCCGCGAGCGTGCGCACCGCCCCGCCCACCGCGGCCTCGCCGGTGAACGAGACCGCGGACCCCCGACCGCGGAACAACGCCCGATCCTCGAGCAAGACCCGGTCGTGCGCGCCGGCGACCACCAGCGTGCCGTGCCGGGTCACGCCCAGCTGCTGGGCGAGCAGCCGGTCCCGGTCGAGGTCGGCGGCCTGCCACGTGACCCGGTCCGACGCGTGGGCAAGCTCCGCGAGCATGTCGTGGACCGCGCGGTCGCGCTCAGGCCCCTCGCCGTCGCGGTCCTGAGCGCCAAAGGCGGTGATCCGCACAGCGTCATCAGCGCGAAGGAGGGCAGCCAGCGCCGCGTGCGTCTCGGCCGTGAGCGTGTTGCGCCCGTCGACCGACCAGTCCCACCGCGCTCGATGACGGTGCGCCTCCTCGGCGACCACGGACAGGGCGCAGACCACGAGCACAGCAACCAAGACTGCGGTGGCACCCCGCCTAGCGCGCCGCCCCACCACCTGTCGCGCCAGGACCAGGAACGCCGCAGTCACCACGGCGAACCAGACCAGGTCGCCGGTGTCGATGACGCCTACCGCGAACGAGTGCAGGTGCCCCGGAAAGGCCACGCGGTCGAGCACGGCAGCGACCGCAGGTAGCGCGCGGTCTCGGGCGACCGAGGCCAGCCAGGACGGCAGGAGGATCATGACCCCGCCTACGGCTGCGACGATGGGGTCAGCGGTCAACGACGAGGCGAACAGCCCGGCCGCGAAGAACGCGGCGCAGCACGCGAGGAGCCCCAGCGTCGTGGTGAGCAGCACCCCGGGGTCGGGTGCGCCGTACAGCACCAGCACCGCGGGCAGAGGCAGCAACACGACCAACAGCCCTCCGCACAACGCCAGCGCCCCGAGCCACTTGCCGACGACCACGCTCCCCGCGGACACCGGCGCCGCGCGCCACTGCAGGTCGGTCCCCGAGCGCGCCTCGCCCGCAAGCTGCCCCATCGTGACCAGCGGGATGCAGAACGCGAGCGTGACCGACAGGTTGCCCAGGGTCACACGCAGACTCGCCTCGCCGGTCGTCACCAGCCCCAGCGACAGAAACGCACCTGCGAAGAACGCGATGGCCGCCAGGAACACCCACCCTGTTGGCGCGAGGAACAACAGCCGCAGCTCGTGCCGCGCGACGATGCCCGCTCCGCGAAACCAGCCGGGTCGATGCCCGCTCACGGTGCCCCCCCGACCAGCGCAAGAAACACCTCCTCGAGCGTCGGCTCCTCCCGCGCAAGCCGCCGAACGACCCAGCCCGCATCGGCGCAGCAGCGGAACAGGTCCGCCTCCAGGGCATCCTCGCCGATGAGGCGGTACCGGCCTGCCCCGATCGGCGTGACGCGCTGCACGGCGGGGACCGCAGCCATCGCGGCGCTACGGTCGGTGGGATCGTCGAGGTGCAGCGCCACCGTGGAGACGCAACCCGCCTGCGCGGCGAGCGCGGCCACCGAGCCGTCCCCGATCAGCCGGCCCTCGTGCAGCAGCAGGACGCGGTCACACAGCCCGGCCACCTCCGGGAGGAGATGGGTGGACAAGATCACCAGACGATCCGCTGCGAGCGCGGTGACCAGCTGGCGGAACCCCACGAGCTGTGCCGGATCGAGCCCCGCCGTTGGCTCGTCCAAGATCAGGACCGCGGGGTCCGCCATCAGTGCCTGCGCCATCCCCACGCGCTGGCGATATCCCCTCGACAACGTCCCAATCAGGCGGCGCTCAGCACCCGCGAGGCCGATGCGTTCCATCACCGCACCGACACGCCCAGCCCGGCTGGGCGCAGGGACCCCGTGAAGCGCTGCCGCGAACTCCAGCGTCTCCCCCACCGTCAATACCGGCGCCAACGCCGGGACTTCCGGCAACAGACCGACCCGGGCGCGCACCTCCAGCGGACGGTCGCTCACGTCGAAGCCCAACACACGAACCGTGCCGGAAGTGGCAGAGAGGACCCCCGCGAGCATCCGGATGGTGGTGGTCTTGCCAGCGCCGTTTGGACCGAGGAGGCCAACGACCCCCCGATCGCCCAAGGTAGACGTGACCCCATCGACGGCCAGCGCCGTACCGAACCGCCTGGTGAGCGCCCTGAGCTCGATCATTGGCCGCGCCTAACCCGTTATCCTCACCGCATGTTCCGCCTCTTCCTGCTGTCCACGCTCCAACTGGCCCGAGCCGGTCCCATCGACCGTGTGCTGGTGGACGTCGATGGTCAACTGGTGCTCGCGAGCGAGCTGTCGATCGAGGCCGAACTGGTCGCGCTCGACCCGTCGCCTACCCCCTTCTGGTCCCACCGTTCTCCACAGGATCGACTGGTGGATGCGGCGGTCATTCGGCGGGTTGCGGTCGATGTCGCACTTTATCAGCCCAGCAAAGAAGCGGTCCAGGGGAGGCTCGAAGCCGTCCGCAGTGCGTTTGCCTCTCGGGGCGCGTGGGCGCGCTTCCTGACGGACCACGGCCTCGACGAAGAACGGCTGAAGGCCGTGCTCCGACGGCGGATCCAAGTGGAGCTGTTCCTGCTGCGCAACGTCCAGGTGTCCCCGTTGCAGGCGGCGCCCTGGCACGCCGCCACCGCCGAGTTGATCGGGCGTCTGCGCCAGGGGGTGCGGATCCGGGCCGTCGCTCCTGGCGAGCAGCTCGAGTGACCCCCCGTCACGCCACCGAAGACGACATCGACGCGATGGCCGAGGTCCTTCAGTCCGCCATGTCGAATCCGTGGTCACGGCGCCAGCTGAGTGGGTCGCTTGCGCTTCCAAGCACACGGTGCTGGGTGCTCGGCACGCCGATCATCGGGGTGCTGGTGGCCTGCAGCCTCCCCCCCGAGGGTGAGATCTTGAGCCTCGCCGTCGACAAGGCCGCGCGGCGGCGCGGCGCCGCGTCCGCTCTGATCGCCGCCTGCGAGACGGGGTGGGCCAGCGAGGGCGTCACCACCGCCTGGCTCGAGGTTCGAGACGACAACCTGCCAGCTGTCGCGCTGTACCACGCGCGTGGCTGGACCAACGCCGGCATCCGCGCCAAGTACTACGCCGATCGATCCAACGCGCGCATCCTGCGATGGAGTGCCCCATGATCGCGCTGTGGTGGTCCCTGCTGGCGGGCGCGGCGCCATGCGACCTCGCGGCGCCCCCCGACGCGCCGTTCGGGGTCCGTGTGCGGGCAGACCGAGTGCTGGTGGTGGTGGAGCTGTGGGCAGACGGGGCTCCCAACGGATGGGTCGACTCTGTGCTCCGGGTGCTCGAGGCGCGGTCGCTCTCCGGTGTGGTGGTCGTGTCGACCGGCCCGCTCGATGCAGCGCGGACGGCGGTCCTCGCCCGGGCGGCCGCCGGACCGCACGAGGTCGGCGTACGACTGCAGCCCGATGAAGTCCCGCGCGATGTCCTTGCGCGCGTCAGCGGACTGCGGGCGAAGATCAAGCCGCTGCGACAGGTCGCCGGCAAGCTGGTGACGGTGTACGCCGACATCGGCTCCCGTGCGAGCGAGGCGATGCTCGGCCGGGCCGGGTTCCACGTCCTCATGCACACCGCAGGCCCGCCCACGGCTCAGCCTCGGTTGGCGGGGCACCTCCAAGGCCAGCCGCCGATCAACCTCGTGGTGCTGGCCGGGGAGTACGAGGGGCCGTGCGGAGCGCAGCCCGAGGTCGGCGCGTTCACCCCGCGCGCGGCCGACCGCGCAGCCGAGGTGATCCAGCGAGCACAGCTCACACCGGTGGCGCCGATTGTCCGCGTTGCGCTGGGCGGCACGAGGGCGTCGACCTCGGACGCCGCGGTGCTTGGTCGCTGGCTCGACGAAGTGGTGACCCCGGGAGGCGCCCGCGTCGTGCTCCCCAACCAAGCGCGGGTCAGCCTCCTGCCACGGATTCGTCGCGGGCGCACAGAGGTCGCCGAAGACGATCTGGACGCGGGAGGCCGGGTGATCTCGTTCGACGATGCCCAGGCCGCGGCGCGGTCCCTGACCCGGGTTCCGCTCCTGCCGCGGGCGCTACCGGGCGGGCTGTCACCGGCCGAAGCGTTCTACGCGTTCGCGCTGATCGCGGAGGCGCCCGAGCCACCCACATCGGTGCGTATCGGTGCGCTGCGCGGCCCGTTTACGGAGTCGACATCCGGGATCGGAGACGGTGTCTTCTTGCCCGCGTCGGACGTCCGCAACACCGCGCGATCACTGCTCGCAGCCCTGCCCGACGAGGTCCCCGCGGCGCTGCCGGTCGGCGACACGCTGCTCACCGCGACTGAGCTGCTGATCGCGCTGGCGGGAGTAGTCCGCGGAGAGGACCCTGTGCAGGTCACACCGATCTCCGTCCCGGAGCCCAACCAGGCGGGGCTGGGCTGGGGAGAGGCCAGCCTGCCGTAGCTCCCTGACGCAGGGAAGCAGGCTCAGCGCGGCCGAAAGGTCAGGGTCTTGGCGATGGGCTGCGCCGCGGAGATCTTCCCGAACCGCCAGCCGGCAACGTGCCTGACCACACACTGCTCGAACTCAGGACTCGGCGCGTCCAGTGCCTCGGCGGCCGCGTCGGCCGGCGTGCCGTCTTGGGCCACGGTGAACCTGATCCGCCAGCGTCCGGCGAAGTCCGGCTGGCTCTTCAGGCGCCGCTCGTAGCAGAACGTCAGCCCCGGAATGCCCGCAGCCATCTCTTCGCCGATCATCTCGCGGATGGCGACGGGATCGGTCAACACAAGGTTGGCGTCGCGCCGCAGCGACGGACCGCCGATGGACAGGTCGAGCCCGCCGCTGGACCGAGCCGGCGCCGGCTTGGCCGCTGGCTGCGCGCGGGACGGCCGTGGCGGCGTGCTGGTGGATGGCGGGCGTGCGCGTGCCTCGCTTTGGGCGACGCGGGCTGGCTTGGGCCGCGGCGTGCCCGACAGGACCGCGTTGGCTGGAGGCTCCACCGCCGCAACGACCTCGGGCATCGGCACCTCGAGGCGGTCGTAGTCCAGTAGCTCCGCGATCTGTGGGCTGGGCCACAGCGCGAACGCCATCGCCACCGTTCCGGTGCACATCACCAGGATGCCGAGGCACAGCAGGCCGAGGATCGCGGGCAAGGCCGCGCGTCGACGGTCGCGCCGATCGATCGCCGCCCGCACGTTCTCACCTGGGTCCGTAGGAGCCATCTCCCCGGGGACCTCAGCGAAGCACTTCGGGCATGTGCCGCCCTGAAACACAATGTGATCGTCTACGGAGGACCCGCAGAACGGACACGCGCTCAAACCACTCTCCTGTGTGTTCTTCCGCTCACAGTGTTCTATCGGTCAAGGTGGCACGATTCCGTAGAGTGTGTCGAGTGTGCTGACGGTGACGTTGCAAAACGCGTGGAAGAGCGCGCCGGCCAGGATGCCGCCCGTTCGGTTGCGCAACCAGCCGAAGGCCAGGCTCGGAACGATGATGAACGCGTGCCACCACTGGAAGATGACCAAGGTGTGGCCCAGCGCGAAGATCACGCTGGTCACGAGCAGGCTGGGCCCCACCAGGGTCCCAAAGACCCGCCAGCGATCCGGCCAGAGCTCGGCGAGTCGGGTCTGGATGTAGCCGCGGTAGAACATCTCCTCGGGGATCGCGACGAAGAACAGGTGGTAGGCGACGAGCCGAATCGGCTGCACGGGCCAGGTCCACTGCAGGGCCGGAACGACGGGCACCAGTCGAATCCCGATCAGGTCCTGAACGAACGGCAGACCCTGGGTCTGCCACACGTGGTAGCCGACCAGAAACGGCACCGCGACGAGGGCAGCGAGCCCGACACCCCAGCGCACCGCAGCGCCCCATGAGTCGGGGTCGCGCCACGGCCAGTCCGGCAGCGCCATCGGGTAGTCCCAGGGGTCCGCTCCCCGCAGCCGCGCGCTCCACACCGGCGCGTACATGAACAGGACCGGGACGCCCGCGAGCAAGACCTCAGGCAACCCGAGTCCCTGTACCGATACCACCAGCAGACGGATCGCGACCAGCGTGAGCAGGTACAGCAGCCCGACCTCGAGCAGCACGGCGCGCGCGCTCATGCCTCCACCCACCACGCGCCGACCTGCAGGCCAGCCAGCGCGCCCGCCCGAAGCACCGCCACCGCATCTGTCGGCCGCTCCACTGTCGGCGCCTGCCCGAGCGCCAGCGGCCAGACAGCCACCGCGCCCGGCCCACCGCGCCGCGCCAGCCCCGAGACCACAGCGTACAGACCCGGGTCGGTCACCGCATCCACCCACTGGAGCCCGACCCGCCCGTCCGCAGTCAGCGCGCCGCGCACGGCGGTGTGCCCCACAGCGACACGGGGCGCAGCAGCCCCCACTCGAAACGGACCAGCCAGCGCATCCGCGTCGTGCAAAGAGACCACCCCCGGTAGCGCCAGCAGCGCCGGCTCGGACAGATCGGGGCGCCCCAAGGCCTCGCGCGCGTCCGCGACGGCGGTCACGTCGTCGGCCCGCACGAGCACGGAGCTCGTCCCGCCCCCCTGACGTGAGAACCCCGGCGGACCGCTCAAGCGCCCTACGGCCCTGCCAGCATGCAGCAACTCCGCCATGCGCTCGGCGTCGACCGGACGCGCACGACCCGGAGGCAGCGCCGCCCGGCCCCACTCCGGGTCGGGCCCCGTGTGCTGCTGCGGACCGCTGAGTGCCCGCGGCGGAACCCCACCCACGCTCAACGCGGCGCCGAGCGGCAGCGCCGCCCAGCCTCTGAGCGGGCTCGTCGCCACGCGGCCGACACTCGTAGAGGCGGCCAGGTCGGCGACGATGCGGGGGTTGTCCAGGGTCTCGCCACCGACGGCCACCGTCTCGGACGGGTGCGCACTGAGGTGTTGCGACACCATCTGGACCACCACATCGCGCAGCGCAGCGTAGATGGATGCCGCCGCGTTCGCGGGGTCTGCCTGCGCGAGCTGCCGCCACGGCGCCGCACGGCGACCCGTCCGGGTGGGCACCGGGCGATGCAGCGCGACCCGCACGGCCCGCACCAGCTCCGGATCCGGCGCACCGCGCGCCGCCAGCACCCACAGCGCCTCTTGATCCGCACTCGGCGGCAGCCCCACAACCGACGCGCTGCGTGCCGCGAAGGTGTGCAGTGCCGGCATCGGCGTGCGGACCCGGAGTCGATCGAGCTGCCCGGCACGACCGCGGTGAACGGCGACCGCTGCGCCGTCCCCACCGGGCTGCATCGTCAACACGAGCGCCGCGTCGTCGGGCTGGCTGCGGTAGGCAGCGGCCGCAAGGGCGCGGTGGATGTCCACCATGAGCACGCGGTGGTGCCCCAGGCCGCGCGCGCGCAGCGCCCCGTCGAGCCACTCTGCCGCACGATCCGCCTCGATGGAGCCCAGACCCGTGCCCCGCAGCACCGCCTGCCAGCCCGCCCTCAGGTCGTGCGCCGGCGAGAACGGGTCCGCGGCGAGGCCGCGCAGCCGGGGATGGCGCCGAAGGAAGAACGGCGGCGTGAACCGACCCGCCACCGCGACCAGATCGACCTGCTCGAGGGTCAGGCCGGCCCGCGCCACCACCGCCTCGACCGCCTCCCACGGCAGCCCGCTGGCATGGGGAACCCGCGCGTGGTGTTCCTGCTCGCTGCGCGCAACCAGACGGTCGTCGACCACCAAAGCAGCGCCGGCGTCCGGGCCGTCGCTCATTCCCAGGATCACCACAGCGGATCCACCCAGGGTTGAATTCGTGTGGGACGGCGCCCGTCGGAGGGGCCGCAGGCGGGGAGCAGCAGCATGGAGCGGTACAACCTCGGGCCCGGGCCAACAGGGGCTATACTAACCACCTGCCACCTCCTTCCCTCCCCCCGCCCCCCCACCCGCGTGCGCTTTCCCGTTCTGTTCGTGCTCTTGTTGCAGGGTGCCTGTGCGGCCCGCAGTCCGCGCATGCCCGGGCCGCTGTCTGCGGTCGGCCGTCCAACGGCGCCGCTGACGCTGCGCATCGACGAGGACGAGCCGCCGCCGCCGCCGCAGGCGCGCCTACGCAAGCGGCTGGGGTGGGAGATCGCCCAGGCCGCCAAGCACTACCTCACGCACACTCCGCGCGGGTTTCGCGCCGACTGCTCGGGCTTTGTCGAGGCCTCGCTCGCGCGGGCGGGGGTTCCCGTGCGGGGCAACACCCGCTCGCTCTGGGAGCGCGCGCATGCCGCGAGGACCACCCACCGCCGGAAGCGACCCGCACCCGGCGATCTCGCGTTCTTCGACGACACGCACGATCGAAACGGAAACGGCCGCCGGGATGACGACCTCACCCACATCGCGGTCGTGCTCAACGTGGACCCGGACGGCACCATCCACCTTGCCCACGGCGGCACCAGCCGAGGCCGCGCCGCTCTGACGATGAACTTGCTTCGCCCCCACGAGCGCCTCGGCCAAGACGGAGCAGTTCTCAACGACTGGCTTCGCCGCCGCGCGGAGGGCGAATCCAAGAACGGCCCCAGCCTCGCAGCGGAGCTCTGGCGGGGGTTTGCGACGCCCCGACCGGACGCCTCCTAGGCCCACTGCGACCGCCGAGTACCTGTAGAGATGTTGCCAACCTGCCGAAGCGTGTGTATCCTCGCTGACCTCCCGGGCCCCTTCCGTGGGGACCCGCCTCCAAAAGGACGGACTGGCATGCTCCCAGCCGATGAATACCTCGATACCACCGAGCTCCAGTCGCTGAAGGGCGTGCTGGAGGAACAGCTCGAGTCGCTGATCTCGCAGTCGCGGGAAGCGGTCACGGCCCTCACCGAGGTCCGCGAGAACGATGCCGACCCGCTCGACCTCGCTGTCACCGAGTCCAACCGAGACTTCACGCTCCGGATGGCCGACCGCGAACGTCGCCTCCTCGGCAAGATCCGCTTCGCGCTCGAGCGAATCCAGAACGGTGAGTACGGGGCCTGCGAGTCCTGTGGTGAGCCCATCACCTATGGACGTCTCATGGCGCGGCCGGTCGCTACGCTGTGCATCGACTGCAAGACCGAGGCTGAGCAGGTCGAGCGCCGTAAGCGCGTCTTCTGATCGCGGTGCTGCTGGCGTGCGCGGAGCCACCGCCGCCGCTGCACACTGGAACGATGGGTCCCCCCGAGCCGGCGTGTCCCGTCTTCGCGCCCGGCGAGGCGCGCGGCATCGTCGAGACGGACGCCCTGCCGGAGACCAGCGGACTGGCGGTGGTCGGTCCGCGGCTGTGGGTCCACAACGACTCGGGCAGCCCTCTGCTGTACGCGCTGCGGATGGACGGGTCCCTGGAGGCGGCAGTGACGGTGTCCGGGGTGGACCGGGTCGTGGACTGGGAAGACATCGCGTTCGCCGGCGACACGCTGTACATCGGCGACATCGGCGACAACCTGCAGGAACGCCCCACCGTGTCGGTGATCGCTGTACCTGTGCCCGACGCACCCGCCGATGGAGACAGCGTTGACGCCGAGGTCGCGGTGCTCGCCTGGCCCACAGGGGCCACCGATGCCGAGACGCTGCTGGCCGACCCAGTGTCCGGCGACGTGCTGGTGGCCAGCAAGGCCTTCGATGGGATCACTGTGATCGCGCGCGCGCAGACCCCGCTGCGCGCCTCCGTCGTGCTCGAGGAGGTGGCGCGGCTGCAGTTCGGAGAGGATCCGCTGGGGCCGACCACCCTTGTGACCGGCGGCGCCGTGGCGCCCGATGGCGACGGCGTCGTGCTGCGCACTTACCTCGGCGCCTTCGCCTGGCCCCGGGTCCCCGGAGAGCCGTGGGCGGACACGTTCGCGCGCGTGCCGTGTCCGGTCGCGCTGCAGCCCGAGGCGCAAGGCGAAGCGATCGGCTGGGGTCCACAGGGCCTGTGGACGCTCAGCGAGTTCACCGGAGCCACGCTGTGGCACTACGCCGCGGTCTCGTCCTCATCGCCCGCGGGGGAGCGGTAGCGCAGCGCGGGGATCCAGCGCCCGAGGAACGCGAAGACCCCGTGCTCATTGATCCACTCCGCGTACCGGACGTAGTCGGGGTCCGTGGACAGGTGGGCCTCCTCGGTCCGGGCGCGCAGGAAGTACACGCCGCCCAACAGACCCAACGACACGCTGTCACGAAGCGCGCGGAGGGGACCGCCGTGCGGCACGAACGGGACAAAGGCAAGGTAGAAGCCGAAGAGCTTGGACCAGTACGCGGGGTGCTTCGTGAACCGGTAGAACCCGTCTGTGACGACGCCGCGGTTGGTGAGGTTAGAGAACCGACACCCGAACGTGATCGTCGAGCCGAAGAACACGACGTTCGCAAAGAGGATGGCGACTCCCCAGGGCACCAACAGAGCCGGGACCGATGCGAGCCAGTCGTTCCAGTAGTAGCCATTGTTGTAGCTAAAGTACTGCTGGTAGAACAAGTCGAAGAACGGCTGGTAGCAGACGATCGCAAC
>Ga0316189_10005103_pt1 | contig 12586 bp, 9 predicted proteins | sample LowCovwburrow_MG_FD_204930 | JGI IMG/M metagenome (GOLD analysis project Ga0316189, IMG submission 204930) | Coastal sediment microbial communities from Maine, United States - Lowes Cove worm burrow | ecosystem: Environmental > Aquatic > Marine > Coastal > Sediment | place: USA: Maine... | reverse complement strand
TGACAATCCGTATACATCGATCTGGGGAGAAGACGATTTTGTTGCCTTGGAGAATATCCGGATTGCTGACCTACCCTTTCGAGTGCTCGAACTTCCCGTACAGAACACAACTTGGAGGGACGATCTGGATCTAGGCAGCAACCGCTGCGTGAATTATCAATAATGAGATAGCGGTTAATTCGAGCCCCACCCCTTACTGAGCGTCGTTACGCTGACTCAGCCAATATCTGATCAAGTTGAAACTTTGTGTGTCAGGTTCTTATCTCCAAGCGCCGTGATTGCTAGAATCCGCCGCTTATTTTGGTTCCCCAGCTGTATGAGGTTACTTGTTTTGCCACGCTTCTTTTCTCCATCCCTTACCACTCTCTTTTCTGTCCCCGTAATCCTCGCTCTGAGCTTGAATTGCAACGCAGTCTGGGCGCAGGAAGCCGTGAAGGAACAGCAGGTCGAAGCGAAGAGCCTTCGCGCTGCACGAGTTAACTCGGCGCCGATACTCGATGGCAAACTGGACGATGCAGTGTGGCAGGAGGCAGAGCTTATTACTGACTTCCATCAAAGCCGCCCGGGTGATCATGCCGAGCCATCGGAGCTAACAGAACTTTATGTGATCTATACAACGGATGCGCTGTATGTGGGTGCGCGCATGTTCGATAGCGAACCCGATCAGATCGCAGCGCCAACGTTGCGCCATGGTCAGGGTATGCCATTTGACGACCGCCTCGTTATTATTCTCGATCCATTTAATCAGGGTAGAGCCGGTTTTCGTTTCGAAACCAACCTCAATGCTGCACGTCACGACTCTCTGTATACAACCCCGACACGATTCACCCTCGACTGGAATACGATTTGGGAGGCTGCCACCAGCGTCGATGGCAACAGCTGGATCGCAGAAGTCGAGATCCCCTTCAAGTCACTACCCTTCGATCCGAACCTGGATATCTGGGGCTTTAACTTCGGCCGCGGCATTCGCCGCCGCAATGAAGAGATGTCCTGGGTCTCTCTGGATCGCACCTACAACCCCACCATCATGGGGGAGATGAGCGGCATGGAGGGCATGGATCAGGGCGTTGGCCTCGACATCGTGCCGAGCTTCGCAGCGATTCGTCAGCGAGAATTCAATCCATCAGGAAGCGAGCAGAATTATGAACCATCGCTAGATGCCTTCTACCGACTCACTCCTTCTTTGAATGCAGCACTTACTATTAATACAGATTTCTCGGCTGCCGAGGTTGATAACCGGCAGGTGAACCTTGGTCGTTTCAATCTGTTCTTTCCCGAGAGACGAGATTTCTTTAACAATGATTCCGATCTATTTCAGTTCGGCGGCATTAGCAATATGGCCGGCGGCAATAGCGCGTCCACCGGCGGTAGCCGCGAGAACGCACGACCGTATTTCTCACGCAAGCTAGGCCTAGCAGCAGATGGCAGTCCGGTTGATATAAACTATGGCGGCCGCATAAGTGGTCGTGTCGGAAGATTCAACATCGGCGCACTTGCTATTAAGCAGGACGAGAATGCGGGGGTAGATGCATCGGAGCTATTAATAACTCGTATCTCCGCAAATGTTCTAGATGATTCGCGCATTGGCTTCATCTACACCGATGGCGACCCAACATCCGACCTAGGCAATAGCGTTGCCGGCGCCGACTTTCAATACATTAACAATCAACTCAGCAACGGTCGCCGCTTGCAGGGCAACGTATTCTTTCAGCAGTCCGATACGCCAGGCCTGGAAGGTGAAGACTCCTCTTATGGTTTCGGCCTCGCCTACCCCTCCAGCGATGGATTTCGCACACGCGTTGGCTACAAGGTTGTGGAAGATAACTTCAATCCAGCAATGGGCTTTGTGAATCGATCAAACATCGAAGATTACACCGCCGATATTGGCTATACACACTTCTTCGAGAGCGGCATCTTTCAAACTGCATTCGGCGGCATCGACATGCAACGCATCGATGTAATCGACGGTGGATTACAAACTGAAGTGATTAACTATCGGCTCCTAGAATTAGAAACCACATCGCGAGATGGCTTGACGTTGAACCATTTCGAAAGCAAAGAAGTAGTGCGCAATGCATTCGCCATTTTTCGACAGACCGGCAATGAAGTATTTATTCAGCCGGGTAGCTACGACTTCGGTGAGACACAGATTGGATTCAACACCGCCGGTCAGCGAGAGTTTTCTGGTAGTGTGAATTATCGTACTGGTGATTTCTTTAATGGCGAGCGCGTCAACATCAACAGCAGCTTTACCTGGAACCAGTCGCGCTACTTCTCCATGTCACTGCGCTACGATTGGAACGACATTGAACTTCCACAAGGGGATTTCACAACGCGCTTGAGCAGCATGAATACTCAAGTGGCATTCTCGCCTGATCTTTATTGGATTAGCCTGCTTCAGTATGACAACATCTCGGAAGAGATTGGCATTAATACGCGACTGCAGTGGGTTCCTAAAGCGGGCCAGGAAGCGTTTATCGTATTGAATTACAATCTTCAGGATTGGGATCAAGACAATACCTTTAATACGGCGTACTCCGATCTAAGCGTTAAGTTACGCTATACAATTAGGTATTAGTCGAAGCCCTTACACGTTCTGCTAGCTGCAACTTATCTCTCTAGGACGGAATAGACGGAGTACTATTCCAGAAAGTCCTAGTTGTCCAGATGAATATTAGTCGCTAAAGTGAGGCTTCTAGCTGCCGCCTCTGGGCCGCCTAATCGATCAAGTGCTATCGAGGTAGTCGACATGAAACAACTGCTAACCACTATTTCAATTCTCTGTGCTTTCTCTTTTACTCATTCCGTCTTAGGGCAATCACGTACAGTCCAGCCCCTGCCCGATGGGCCCGGCAAGGCCTTGGTGGAGAATATTTGCTCCAGCTGCCACAGCGTAGCAACCATTACCCGGGCCGCCGGTTACAGCACGGCAGAGCAATGGCATGACTTGTTCTCCACCATGATCGAACTGCCTTCCGCCCAGGCAAATACCATTGCCGCCTATCTCGCCGAGCATTTCCCAGAAGACAGATCACGCCGCCCGAATCTGATTGCCGGAGATGTGGAAATAGACATTATCGAATGGACTGCACCCACACTCGGCCAGCGTGTTCGCGACCCAATTGAGGCGCCCGACGGGTCCATTTGGTGGACCGGCATGTGGGCTAGTCTAACCGGCCGTTTAGACCCAGAAACCGGCATCATGGAGGAGTATCGCCTGCCTCCCACCTCCAGGCCACACACCATAATCCCCGATGCCGAAGGCAATATCTGGTATACCGGCAACAGCAATGCCAGCATAGGCAAACTCGACCCAGAAAGCGGCGAAGTAATCGAATACAAGACGCAGGCTCGCGACCCCCACTCCGCCACGTTTCATCCTAACGGCAATCTCTATTTCACCGCCCAGGGAGCCGGCATGCTCGGCCGATTGAATCCGCAGACTGGCGAGCTAAAAGAAATCGAAACGCAGCCCCGCCCCTACGGCATCAAAGCAGCAGCGGACGGCACACTATGGATTGCCTACAACGGAACTAACAAAATCGGCGCCATGCATCCGGACACGATGGAAGTAAAATTTTATGAGATACCAAACGATAGAAGCCGCGTGCGCCGACTCGATCTAGATAGCGAAGGCACGGTGTGGTTTGTCAATTCGACCCAAGGCAAGATCGGTCGACTCGATCCGGCTACGGGTGCAATTAAGCAATGGGATTCCCCCAGCGGCTCCTCTTCTCACCCCTATGCACTGGCGGTTATCGATGATGTTATCTGGTACAACGAGTCCGGCATGCGCCCCGATGCGCTAGTGCGTTTTAACCCTAAAAGCGAATCATTTCAGAGCTGGGCAATTCCATCGGGTGTCGGCATAGTAAGAAACGTATGGAAGACTGAAGCGGGAAACCTATTGATACATCAGAGTAGTTCTAACAAAGTTGGTCTGGTGAAAATCAACTAACCCACAGTGGATTGCTATTCAGACTTGGGTTCGGCCTCGACCATGAAACTTGCTTGAGTTTCTGCCACTAACTGCTTTGTACTTGCATTGAACATTTTGCCTTGCATCTCTATGAGCCGACCCCGCTGCTTGATGCAATGTCCTTCAAGAGTAACCCTTGTCCCAATTGCCAAATTGTCCCTGTAGCGAATATCGCATTTGGCAGTATAGGCTCGAATACCATTAAGATAGATCCAGTTAGCCATGACATCATCCAACACGCTGAAAACAATGCCGCCGTGCGTCACCCCATCGTAGCCACAATGAAATTCAGCTGGCGTAAACTCAGACCTACAAATGTCGTCTTCGATGCGAAACGAGAGCCCCAGACCGATATCATTCTTTGGACCACAAACAAAACACTTCTGCCCATCTAATCTCAAATCATTCATGATCAATCTCAGCACTCTTACTATTCACGGCAATTAAACGCCGTTCCCGCAACAACATAAACAGAGGCACGGTCATCGCGGCAGCGATAACAAAAGTGGAAATGAAAATCGCTATCCACAGGGCATAAGACATCTTGAGACGACCTGTTTCCACAAACGACCAAACAAGAAATACGGTTACTACAACGATCAAATCATTCGTGAAGGAAGATGCAGCGGGATTGGCATAGAGACCCTCGATGTAGCTCATCTCCATCGGTTGTAAATTGTAGTACCAGGTAACAAACACGCCAATGAGGGCAAGCACACCATATAAACCCTGTAATCCGGTAGTTTTCAATGGAGCTCCCTCTCTAGTCGAATTAAGAAATCGTAATCCGATGCAGCAAACGGTCGTAACCATCATATCCACCCGTTGCTTTGTGTAAGACACTGCGATTGTCCCACATAACTAACATATTAGGTTGCCACTTGTGACGATACACAAACTGCGGCGAGCCTTGATATTGATAAAGCTCTTGCAACAATTCCTTACTTTCTTCTACAGCCATACCGACAAACCCTTGGATATAACCTGCCGTGGAATACAGAGCCAGCGCTCCTGTTTCTGTATGCGGTCTAACAAACGGGTGGTTTTGTGTTTGCCTAGCCTCGTCTGATACAACAATGCTCATGCTGCGACCGGCATTCCCCTCGTGCCTGTCGCTATAAACACCGTCAGGCGAATAGGCAGACTCAGCCGAATGAATCGCCGTCAGCTGCTCAATCTTGCCCTTAAGTTCAGAAGGCAATTCATCGTAGGCCTTGTGCTGATTTGAGAAAAGCGTGTCACCTCCCTTGGGAGGAATCTTTATGCCGTATAGACAGGTAGCAATCGGTGGTTTGGCTTGAAAGCTCCAATCAGTATGCCAATTCTCCGCAAAAAGAGGGGTCGTCTCATTGGCGTCGCGGCATATAGCGGCAATGTGACTGCTCTCTTTAATGGGTTTGAAGAATGGGTCATTCCCGAAGTTGCCAAAGCCTAAGGCAAAACGTTCAAGATCTTCAGGGCTAAGTTCTTGATTGGGGAACACCAGCACATGGTATTGCAGCCAGGCCTGGCGCAGTGCTGCCACGACTTCTTCAGAAACTCCCGAGGAAAGATCAATATTCCTAACTGTTGCCCCACAAGGAGCGTCGATTCGATCGACTTCTATCATGGCATCATATTCAAATTAAAACCTAAGACTCAGAAGCTAGCGCTGCTCCCGCATCAAAATCAGGAGTCTCGCTGCGACTCATCAACACACCCACAATTGCCATCATCCCACCGCCAACAATCAGAGTCGCGTCACCCACATTAATGCCAATGACCTCTGTTGTTGGCAAGGCAATCAAACCACCACCGATGATCGCTAACGCTCGACCGATTACGCCCGGGACTCCACTGCGGTCGAGGAAACCGATGCCCAACAGATAGCGTTGTAATGCCCCCGCAATCAACACGATTCCTATTAGTACCTTGGTTGTGGCAAAGATCGTATCCCATAAACTGCCAGACAAGATCAACGCGGGTTCCAACACGAAGAAGAATGGGATGAAGTAGATCACGCTGCCGAGCCGCATCGCCTTGAACCCGGTGGACAAAGCCGATGCGCCCGCTATGCTCGCCGCTGCGAAGGCCCCTAGAGCTACTGGAGGAGTAATGAAGGAGAGCATTCCCCAGTAAAGGATAAACAGATGTACGCTCATCGGATCCAACCCGCCTTGAATCAGCGCAGGCGCCAGCACGATTGCGAGAAAGACATAGGCTGCAGTCACCGTCATACCGATGCCGAGAAAAAAGCTGGTGAAAGCGCCCATCAATAGAAGTAGTAACGTGGAATCGCCTGCGATATACAACAAGTCATTGACTAAGGTTCCCGACAGGCCAGACACAGACAGTGCTCCTACAATCAGGCCGACACCAGCCATGATAGTTAACAGTTCCATCAACAGTTTCCCGGTCGCGACTAGAAACGCTCCTGCCTCGCCCATGTTCCAGCGATGGCTAGGGAATAACTGATTCAAAACAAGCAGCATACCCGTGGCATAAAATGGAGCGACCGCCTCGCGCTGCAAATAGACCAGCAGGAAAATTAACACAGCGAATGCCGCGAGATAGAACCAGCCTTGCTTCATCGTCTCACCCACGCTGGGCAGCTCTTCTCGCGGCGTGCCAACAAGCCCTTTACGTGCCGCGTAGGCATCTACTTGAATGAACAATCCAAAAAAGTACAAGAAAGCTGGAATAGCGGCGGCCAAGGCAACCGTTGTATAGGCGACATTAAGAAAGGTGGCCATAACGAAAGCAGTCGAACCCATGATAGGCGGCAACAATACTCCACCGGTAGAAGCACAAGCCTCCACACCAGCGGCATACTCCTTCTCCATGCCGTTTTTCTTCATAGCTGGAATCGTCATCTGCCCCGTGGTCAGCACATTAGTAATCACGCTGCCACTCATGGAGCCCATCAGCCCGCTAGACACAATCGCCACCTTGGCAGAGCCGCCACGAACATGACCGAATAGCGCAAACGCGAGATTGATAAAAAAGCGACCACCACCGGTATGCTGCAGCGCAATACCGAATATTAGAAAGCCAATGACCAGCTGCGCATACGCGCGAAACGGAAGTCCCAGAACACTCTCTATACTCATGACGTGGTAAGAAGCCGTCTCCGATATCGACGACGACATGCCAGAGATGGGCCCGGGCAATTTGTCAGCGACAACCGGGTAGAGAGAAAAAACTAAAACGAGAAAGAACAATACCCAGCCGCCGGCGCGACGCACCCCCTCCATGATTAATGCCCAGAGCAGATAGCTCACCCACACTGCATAGGCCGGCGCTAGAAACTCCCAGCCGTAGTCCAGCATGATTTCTGCATTGATGAAGAAGAATCCACAAGCTCCGAAAGTTGCGAGAGCGAGAACGCCATCGAGCCAGTAACTCTTCGGGCTACGAAACGAGGGATAGATTAAGAAGCACAGCGGCAACAATAAGCCCATCAAGGCGTAGTAATAATGATTCTGTACCGTGATGACAAAATCTAAGAGCGGATTCTCGGAAAACAACCGCAGCGAGTCCATTGCCAGAAAGGCACTGGCGACGGCAACAGCGCCTGTTAACCAACGCAGCGGCCTCGGAAGCTCTCTGGCTATTGTAGCCACTAACGCCACACCGGATCGAAACCGGCTGCCTCCAGACGCTCCGCGCGCAATTGTTGCCAAGACTCAACGAATGCATCCTGATCACGGATGCCCCGCGCCTCCATTTCTGTCCATGCTGCGGCCAATACCTCTTGTCGTTGAATTAGCGCCTGATTGTGCGCCTCAATTTCGTCGGTCCAGACGCCAACTTCTCGCCAGTAGATTACGGCGCCTTCATGATAGGGCACGACCCAATCAAAAACCTGCGACTCAATTGCCCAGCCTATGGCACCGGGGTCGGAGTCTTTGAACTCATCGTAGTTTTCATTGATTACGCGAGTGAGTGAATAGACGAAGTCGTTATCTTGAGTAGCAAGCGTAGTCAGCAAGGGATACGGATAGGTGCCTGCCTCGTGAGTATTTTCATCATCAATAGAGGCGCCGCGCGTTGCGATGTGTTTCGTGAAGTATGGGCCGACTGCCTGCATCCGTTCCCAGCAACCCTCGTCGTCATGAGGTGCCGGTAACCAGTGAATGCCCCGTGGTGAAGCCTCGAGTCTGAAAGGAGGCCCCGATACTGTGGTGCCGAAGGCAACATCGACATCGCCGTTGATCACCCCATTCCATTTCGCATCGTAGCCGGGGAAATCGACGCGAACAACGTCATCCCAAGTCAGTCCCCCGCAGGCCAGATACGCCTCCATGGACACATTCAATGCCGGGGCTGCGCGCACGAAGGGTACTCGACGTCCACGTAGTTCCGCGAAGCTGGTAATACCTGTATCTGCGGCCACCGCTACCGCTTGATTGCTCAAGCCATTGGAGGTCATCAATAGACGCAGCGGCTGCGGCCCCCATTCGGGATTAGCAAACTGAAACATGCCTTCCTGGGCGAAATAGGTTGCCACACCATTGGCAGTAAAATCGACTCGGCCAGTCTTCAGCGGCAGTAATCGAGATACGTCATTCTGCCCCGGGATAACACGCAGGGTAACGTTGTATTTGTCGCGCAGCATGGCGCCGATGGCAACTGCTTGGTTGTAGCCAGTGGATCCCAGATTATAAGCCGTCCAAGCCATCTGCCGAGGCAACTCAGGCTGACTAGGCTGGGCAGAAGCTGTATGCGTCAGTGACACAGATACAAGTAGAGAAACGAGCAGCGAAATGAATTTGGAAGACGTACATCCACGCAAAGGTAGTAATTTCAAGTACTTCGACGACACGCTAATTCTCCTCAGAATTTTCAGCACAGAAGCCAGAGACTAGCAGGGGCGACAGGCAAGGGGAAGAAATAAGCTGTGCATCCCGCGCATTACGCTGACCTCCCAAGAATAGGCGGTATAGCACGCCTCATTTGAGGGAAATAGGCTAGCTCAATTATCTCGCTTTTTATCACACTTTATTACAGTCCTGCTTATCACTCCTTATATTGCCTATGGTATCCTCCACTTGGTTTTGCATCTAAAATGAGGCTACAAAAATGAAATTAAGTCCTTCAACACTGTTCGGCTCGCAGGCTCAAAAGCTTGCAACAATGAGCTGTCTGGCCGCCTTTCTGGGCATATTGCCACAAATTGGCATGAGTCAGAATCTGGTCACCGACGACACTGCCGAGTGGTTTACTCTTGGTGGCGACTACGCCCACACCCGCTACACTCCTGCCGATGAGATTACGGCTGAGAACTTCGACGAACTCGAAGTCGCTTGGGAATGGGATGGCGCTAGCTTTGGCGGCCAATCCGGTCGTTCAACTCCTACTTATGTAGATGGTAAGTTATTCACCGTTTCTGGTGCTCGCCGCAACGTCGTTGCGATCGATCCCAAGACTGGCGAGACTCTGTGGTCCTACCGCCTGCCAAACACAGGACGCTGGGAATACTCCATGCGCGCCTCCTACGGCAAGGGGATCACTTACTCACGTATCGACGGTAAAGGGGTGGTTTACATCTCTACACCTGGTTTCTTTCTAGTAGCACTCGATGCCGAGACCGGCGCACCTCTCGAGGGCTTCGGTGGACAGGTTCCAGTAGAAGGTTTCCCTGAGACAGGCGTCGTGGACATGCTCGCTGATCTGGGACATCCCTACGATCCCTATGAAGGCATCCCACTAGAAGTTGGTTACATCACGACTTCATCACCACCGATTGTCGTTAATGACACGATCATCGTTGGCAACTCTGCCGAGCAGGGGTATCTACAGGCGAGAATCGAGAATATTCCCGGCGACATCTTGGCCTACGACAAGCATACCGGTGCGTTCAAATGGAAATTCAACGTAATTCCACGTCCGGGCGAGTACGGTCACGAGACTTGGGAAAACGATGCATGGCAGTGGACTGGAGACGTATCGTCTTGGGCACCACTAACAGCCGATCCTGAGAACAACATCGTCTACGTTCCAACTAATCCACCAACGATCGATTACTACGGCGGCTTCCGTCCTGGTGATGGCCTGTTTGGTACCAGCCTGATAGCACTGGACACAGAGACTGGCGAACGCCGCTGGCACTTCCAGACAGTGCATCACGATGTATGGAACTACGACAACCCAGCTGCACCTATTCAGCTAGACCTGAATATTCCTGGCAGAGGAGTAGTTCCTTCTGTGCATCAGGTAACAAAGCAGGGCTTTGTGTACTCTTTCGACCGCATGACGGGCGAGCCACTTTGGCCAATGGAAGAGCGTCCTGTTCCAGCGTCTAACGTTCCAGGCGAGAAACTCTCCGCTACACAGCCTTTCCCAACGAAGCCACCCGCTTTCGAAATGCAAGGCTTGAGCGAAGACGACCTAATCGACTTCACTCCTCAGCTGCGTCGCGAAGCACTTGAAGTGCTAGCTAACTACGACATGGGCCCTCTGTTTAATCCACCAATTCATGACTCGGATCCTGCTGGCAAGATAGCCTCCGCAATGTGTCCTGGTGACGGCGGCGGTGCGAACATCAATAACCCACCAGTGGCAGACCCAACTACGGGCTTCCTCTATGTAACATCTAGAAGAGCCTGCAGCTGGCAGCGAATTATCCCTGGCGAAGAAGCCGATGCTCGCATCGACCAACCAACGGGTTCTACTTTCGCCGCCTACGCCAATGGCGCCCGCCCAAGACCACCGCGTCTTGCTTCAGGCCTGCCTTACTGGAAGCCGCCGTACAGCAACATCACCGCCTACGATATGAACACAGGCGAGATTGCTTTCCAGATTCCTACAGGTGAGACTCCTGACCGTTACCGCAACAATCCTGCTCTAGAAGGAATTGATATAGGGGATACGGGAACCGGTAATGCAATTACTATGGTGACTACCGCGAACATGCTGATCTATTCAGACATGGACTCCGACGGTACAACCGCGCTGCTCTACGCCATCGACAAGAAGACCGGCGAAGAGATCGGCAAGATCGAAGTACCAGCTCAGAGCCGCTATGGCATGAGTTCTTGGATGCACGATGGACATCAGTACATCATCCTGCAAACAGGCTCGAAGCTTACTGCAATGGCAATGCCTGGCGCGCAACCAACAGGTGGCGCTGCACACTAAACTGTAAATCGGTCTACTTTGATCGAGACACAGTAAGTTCGAAAAAACAAAAGGCGAAAGGATGATTAATCCTTTCGCCTTTTTTTATTATTCGATAGTCAGATTTTATTGATCGATACCAGAGAATGAAGTTAATGCAAAACACCCTGCCGCTGCTTTTTAGTTTCGCCTTTCGCTCGCTCTTCATGTTGGTAGTGTTACAGGCGGTCATCCACATCGCGCTCTGGTATGCCATGTGGAACGGATTGCTCACCCCATCGTTGCAAGTAAATCCCATTTATTGGCACGGGCACGAGATGGCAATCGGCTTCGCCGGTGCTGCAATCGCGGGGTTCTTGCTTACAGCCGTTGCAACTTGGACAGGGCGGCCGCAAGTTCAGGGCTGGCCGTTAGTCGTTCTATGCTTAAGCTGGGTAGTAGCAAGACTAGGATTAGTCGCTCCCTTCTTCGCTGCTGCCGCGGGAATTTTCTATTGGGTTTTCTTGCTCACAGTCATGGCGAGAGAAGTACTTACCTCCTCCAATAGCCGCAACTACAAAGTGCTGGCAATCTTGTTTGTATTTTTAGCTCTCGAATCCCTCTATCAATTCGCCTCGTTTGCACAGGTAATTTGGCTGCAGCAGATACTTTGGTCACAGATATTCTTGGTCGTAGTCATGATCAATCTTATCGGTGGTCGTATCATTCCTGCATTCACGCGGAATTGGCTGCTTAAACAGCAAGGCGGCTTATCTCAGAATCAACTTCCCGCATCATTCGGTTTGCTTGATTCCGCGGCCACAGTCGCGCTTGTAGTATTTTTCCTTGCAGCACTAGCCGGGCTCGACGGTTCCTTACAATTAATCCTCGCGATCGTCGCCTCCTTCCTGCAAGCATGGCGACTACTACGCTGGAAGGGATTTCGCTGCTTTAGTGACCCGCTGGTTTGGATGATGCATTTGTCCTATGCATGGATACCCGCAGGCGTCCTACTCATAGGCTTGGGAGGAGCAAACTATGTATCAATGTCTGCTGGAATTCATGCACTAACAATTGGCACGGTTGCCAGCATGATTATAAGCGTCGCTTCCAGAGCGGCCCTTGGTCACACGGGCCGACCTCTCCACGCACACCCCTTACTCACCGCCTCGATTGTGTTAATCGCGCTTTCTGCTCTGAGTCGGGTAGGCGCATCGATCTTAGCAAGTGACTTACTGCTGACGAGTGCAACTGCACTCTGGGTAGTTGGGTTTCTCTGCTTCGCTATTCGCTATATTCCTGTGCTTCTATCGCCATCAATAGGCCCATAGACGGGCCGAATAGCTCTGCCGCTAAAAGACTACTTTTAGTCACTATGGTATCCTCAACTGGATTTTGCATCTCAATGAGGCTACAAAAAATGACAGCACGTTCTTCAACGATATTCAGCTCCATCGCCAAAAAGCTCACAGTAATGAGCTCTCTGGTCGCCGTTCTGGGCATATTGCCGCAGATTGGCATGAGCCAGAA
>Ga0316189_10005102_pt1 | contig 12586 bp, 13 predicted proteins | sample LowCovwburrow_MG_FD_204930 | JGI IMG/M metagenome (GOLD analysis project Ga0316189, IMG submission 204930) | Coastal sediment microbial communities from Maine, United States - Lowes Cove worm burrow | ecosystem: Environmental > Aquatic > Marine > Coastal > Sediment | place: USA: Maine... | reverse complement strand
CAGTGTTCAAGCGCGGTGTGCGTGAGGCTCTATTACTGGCGACACCATGTTCACCGATTTGTCGCAGACGAACTAGCAATGGAAACACAAATATCTCAGCAGCCCACCAGAGCGCATAAGCCCAGGGGGCTCCGACAAGCGTGAGCGCTGAAATCATTAGAAGATGTGAAATAACCCACGGATAGTTCTGTGACCATTTAAATTGCGACAATTTAGTTAAGGTGTCTCGATAACCGGTTTGACCGGTCACATCCCTGAAAATTTTTCGTTTCAAGCTAGCGCGTTCAACCGGATATTTATCAACGAAAACACTATCCGGATCTTGCATGGTACCGGCGTGCCGATGATGCTTTAAATGGTAGTCACGATACTCATACACCGAGATATTAAGCACCGCACCGCACAACCAATGCCCTGCGAAGTCATTAACTTTTTGATCTTTAAAGAACGCGCTGTGCGCACACTCATGCACTAACACACCTAAACCAAGCTGCCGCCCACCTAATAGTATTGTGCAAATTATAAAGCTTAGAGGATTCGGCCAAACGATAAAGATTGCGAAAATACCAACGATTGACAACCAATTGATTGCAAGCATTGTAAGCGCGCGAAAATTAGACTTATTTCGCACTTTGTTTAAGTCATCCTTCGACAGAATCTGCGAGAGTTTGATATCTTTAGCCACTAGTCTGCTCCTGTATTTTATGCCTTGCCGATGATACGATAAAACAAATATAACAAAAAAATTCAATAAAAGATATTTCATGTTACAAAAAGACTTTAAACCAATATCCGCCAGTGGACTAGTAATGTCACTGTTCAATGCACCCGAGACCTCAACTCTTACTATTGGGCAATTAATTAAGGCGGGAGAGCTATTCGAAATTGAGGCAACAGCCATCCGAATGAGCGTTAGCAGATTAATCAAAGATGGTCTTATTGCCAGTATCAAACGAGGTGTTTATCAATCTGGAAAAAATGCTGAGAAGCTTAATTGGGAAATCAAGAGTTGGCACACTGCCCATAAAAAAACCAAACACTGGAATGGCGACTGGCTGATGGCATTAACTAGCCATCTAGGGCGTACCAACAAAACGCGCCTTCAATCGATGATTCGGGCACTTCAATTGTATGGCTTTGTAGAGATAGAAGTAGGCGTCTGGATTAGGCCTGCCAACCTACGGCAAAACATCAATCAACTTAATTTAAGTTTGATCAATATCGGTCTGGATTCACGGGCCTACTTAATTACCGTAAGTGAGGTAGCTCTAGAGCAACAACAGAAGTGGTATGTGAACTGGCCCGTTGCCGAGTTAAGCAAAGGCTATGAGGCAATTATCAAGCGTCTTGAAACCAGCCTCAGCCGACTAAAAACAATGAATAGCCAAGATGCGGCTAGAGAGAGTTTGGTGATAGGCGAGTCTGCTATACGCTTGATTAATCTCGACCCATTATTGCCAAAAGAAATTATCGATACCACCCAGTTTCACAAGGTTGTACGCACTATGATTGCGTATGACAAAGTCGGACACAGTCATTGGCAGATATTTTTATCCAATTAACTTTAACATTTTTATCCAGTTACCTTTAACTATGCGCGGTGCCAAAATATTGATAGGTCGCGATCTTCGGCCCTTTCACATAACACTGCTCTAGGTGATCAATCGTAAAACCAACCGACTCAATTAAGCGTGGAATATCTCGATTCAGATTGCAGCCACCAGCTAGCTTTTTCCAAATTGGGTTTACTCTATCCTGCCATTTCTGAATCCCTTGATCTGGTGCTTGACCATGCTCACTAAATACCAATTGACCATCTGCTTTTAGCACTCTCTTCATTTCAAGTAGCGCTGATCGCCAACCTTCTATGGTACATAAAGTGTAAGTCAGAACCACCGTATCAACACTATTATCGTCCAGTGGAATTGATTCACTCGGCAGATCCAACCATTCAACATGGATAGATGATTGATCAAGGTTCGCTTGTGCTTTACGTCTCATCCCAGCCGATGGTTCTAAGCCCCATACCATCTCTACCTGCTCAGCCTTGTAATGTTTTAAATTTAAGCCCGAGCCCATACCAACTTCTAACACTTTTCCTTTCGCCAACGGAACTATTTTCGCTCGCTGACGCTCTATTGCTTTCATGCCACAGGCACAGTTAATGAAGTGTGGTAGAAAATACTCGTCGTACAAATTCATGGCGTACCTCATTTTTAAAGCAAAAATCTAATGTCGAAAACCCTAGATTAACATGATCAAGGGCAACGATCGTCAATAGCTAAAGCCTAAGCTAGTACCTGCTAAAATTGGTGGCCCTGGTCTTGGTACCAATCCACTGCATCACGAATACATTCTTCAGCAATTGGCACAACGTAGTCTAGCTCTCGCATCGCCTTGCGGCTATCTAAATAATGCGTGATAGACATATATCGAGCTTGCCCAGTGCTTATTCCTGGTGCTTTTCCAGTAAACCTTGAAACAAATTCGCAGAAATACCCATAGACCAACAGTGAACGAGCACCTAGCTTAATTTTCGGCGGCTTTACACCAATTACGAACGCCATCTTGGTAAAAAAATCATAGTAACTCATGTTGGTCATCGGCAAGCCTGCACATATATACCCTTCGCCCGAGAACCCTCGTATGGCCGCTTGAATATGCGCTTTTGCAACTTCAGTAACATGACAAAATGATGCCCCGCCACCGGGGCTGAATGGCATTTTTCCATTCTTTATGTCAAATAATACGCGACCTAATTGCAAGCTATTGTCAAGCGGCCCAATCAGAAAGCCAGGATACATGTAGACAATATCTAAACCTCGTTGGTTAAGCTTTTCCAAAGCCTTCTGGGCCTTATATTTTGTTTCAACGTAATTGCAACCGATTCCGCCGCAGTTAAAATCTGCATTTTCCTCATCGACGCACCCTCCCTCGGGATCGTATCCGAGAACAGTCGGGCTACTGGTATACACCATGCGTGAAACACCAAACTTCATACATGCTTGGGCCACGTTGATAGAGCCATCAACATTAATGGCTCGTTGGCGCTGCTTAGTCTTGCTCCAAGATGAAGCATCGTTGGCGACGTGAAAAACCACATCACAACCTTGAACAAGCCGCTCTACCTCATCAACAATCGTGATGTCAGCAAGCACAAGCTCGATTGGTAAATTTCGAATATGCTTTGTGTCAGAGCCGTGCATCCCTGAAGCACGTACATCCCACCCTTCCAACACTAACTGATGAACAAGGTTACTCCCTAAAAAGCCGGTAGCCCCAGTAACCAAACATTTCATTTGACTCTCCGTTATCTATACTTTGTACCCACAATGACCTGCCGCCGTAAGCGTGATTATCGACCATCGCCAAAATTCGTTCTCAAACCGGTGAGTAAAATGGTATTTTGAAGATAAATACTTTCTTCACTCGTGCCAATGTTTTCTAACAGCATCAAACGCGCTTTAGCATCTTCCAACCGATGCTCTTGCGGCGAACTAGATCGCGCAATAGTTAACTCTGCTATTTGATAAGTCACGAACTCTCCCCAGTTTAGACTTCAACTTTCTCCCAATTTCAACTTTCTCCCGAATGAAAGCGCTATGAAATAATAATCTTTTCACCGCTCTCTGAAAACACTAAAACATCAATATGCATCAAGTTAACGCGACGCTCGCCATCATCTGCCACTAAGAATAGGTATTCCGCCCCGTTTTTACTCTTCAGGTCAATGGCGATTCCGCTAATATTCTCGCCGCTCTTTAGTTCAAGTACTACATGGCAGCGCCGTATACACGCGATTTCAAAATGGTCATAGAGGGCGCACTTTATTACATCTGCCATTTTCTTTTCCAATAATTCAATTTAGTTATTTTCGATAAAATGATCAAAATCTCGCACCTTTTTAAGATCAATCTTCTTAAAAAAATTTGCGACGCCTCCGTCTAATACCACTATTTTAAGCATCTTAATAACTCTGTGCTATTGTTGTTTTTTTGACTACCAAGATTGAGTACACGGAAGCTAAAATGATATCTCAACACAGACTACAAGATGCAGAACGGATTGCACGGTTAACAATGATCATCATTTTGTTAACTGCAGGGACCAGCAAATTTTTCAGCCACAATGGCTTTTATGATTACTATTCAGCCTTATTTCAAGGAGATTTAAGGATCACCCTTCCGGCGGCCTTGGTAAATGTATATTTGTCGGCGGTACCTTTTGTCGAAATAGGCTTAGGTCTTGCTCTGCTATCAAACCGGTATAGAACCACGGTGATTTATGCTTGGTTCGGCTTTATGCTGAGCTTACTCTTTGGTCACTATATATTGCAAGAATGGTCCGCTGTTAACCAAATGCTTGACTATCTATTTCTCGGCTTAATCACTCTAATATTGCCCGCTCATCAATCTTGGTTTGCTAAGCCCGACTTAAACAGATAAAAATTCTATCGGCGAGAATGGCTCTTGCGCCTCAGTTGACTCGGCGTTGTGAATATAGTCAACGATACGTTGGTTTATAGGACAATTAATACCCAGCGCTCCGCCTTCTTTAACTACCGCGCCGTTTAGTACGTCAACTTCAGTCAATCTATTACCGCTCAGGTCCCACCACATTGAGGTGCGAACTGTCGGGTCAATATCCATCATCTTGCTCCCCAATAATTTGAACAACCAGTCTGGAGTGTTCAGCACCTTCGGTACCAAGTGCATAGGTACCGCGGCAATCTTTGGCAAGACTATGCCTTTTGCGTGAGCCACTTCAATTAGCTCTTGCATTGCCTTTGCGATGATCTTTCGAAAGCCGCGTTGTTCAAGCATTTGCTTAACCGGTATATCAGCCAATGCATTTACCGCATTGGCTAAGTTCAGCTGCAATTTAGCCCAGCTATACGCCTCGATATCTTCGATATGTTGTGCAATCAATAACTCGGTCGAAACAGTGTCAGCCAAATTTTGGCCGTCGGCGCAGATATGAGCTTCAACAATCAAGTCACCTTGAGAGCCTCGATGTAAATGCACATCAGATTGTAGTGCTACATTTGATGTCATAATCACGCGCCGAACAATGTTTCCTGGAAACACCTCCTTAACCGCCGCGTCACTGCCTAGGCCATTTTGGCAACTCAAAATCACCGTATTATCGTTTACGTAGGGTTTTAGGTCGATCAAGGCTTGAGCTAGACCAGTGCACTTCACGGTCAGCCAAATAAAATCAAATTCGGTCTCAACGGTCTCTCCACTAGCGATAAAATTAACCGTCGAGACTACAGCCTGATGCCCATTATAATCAGTTACGGTAAAGTTACCGCTAAAGCGTTGACGCATTGACTCACGCCCGACCACACTAACAGCCAATCCTTTTGAAGCGAAACAACCAGCCATAAAACCGCCAATTAGCCCTGCGCCAAATATCAAATGTCGAGCCATTGATTTATCTCCATCGTTATTGTTTTTATGAGCTCTCAGCATAGCTCAAGGACCAAATGAAAGCTCAGTGGCGAAATAAAAATAGTTATAGGCATTTTAATTCGTTCGTCGAGTGTTATGTTGTGTTGGCCCTGGGCAAACGCCGCCGCGTCAGCACACCGTAAACCAGCAAACCTAAGGTTAGTAAAGCAAAGACTAGCGAGACCATAAAGAATTGCTCTATTACCTTCATTAATTGAGGGTACAAACTGGCCACTATTTCAGCATTACCTAAGTGAAAGCCCATCAAATATGACACCAAACCCATACCAATAAAGCCCCCCATCGTTCGCAAGCCATTCATCGTCGCGGAGGCGCTGCCAAGTAGTTTATTATCGACCGTACTCAAGCTCGTGTGCACGAGCGGAGTGTCCATTATGCCGACGCTAGAGCCGATTAACGCTATTGCGATGACTACCACCCAAACCGAAGATGACGGCTCCAAGCTCGCCAGCATAAGGCAAGCAACGACAAACAATCCGACGCCGGTAAAAATTAAGTACCTCGGCCTAAAATAACGCGATAGCGTACCACTAAACGGCGCAATCAGTGCAGTACACAAAGCTTGTACTAACAGGATCATTCCAGTCGATTGCGCATTCACGCCTTTCAAATATTGTAGATACAGAGTGAGCGTAAAAGGTAAGGCTAGAATACTCACATAAATTAATAGATGGGCTATTCCAAGAATCGTAAAGGTACGACTCTGGGTAAATAATTTCACCTGAAGTAATGGGTCTCGACGCTTGGACTGGAACCAACAAAAGGCCGCAAAGAGGACCAAACCAGAAAGCAAAAGGAGCTGCCCTTGGAGATGAATAGCATCATATACTCCAAAGGCAACTAGCAAGAGTGAGCCAAGGTACAATGACAAATCAAGTAGACGAATACGTGTATTACGGTCGCCATATCGCTCCCATTTAATAGAAATAAAACCAATCACTGTGAGCACAAGGAATATCGCGCCTGGAACATAAAATACATAGCGCCAGTTAAGCTGCTCGATCACAAAACCGCCAAACAATGGGCCGGTCACTGTGCCTACATAGGCAACCGAAATATAAATGCCCATAACCCGGACTCTCTGCTCTTGCGGAGGCACGCTCACTAACAAAGCAACCGCCGCCGCAAAGATCAATGCCGCACCGATGCCTTGCAAGCCGCGAGCTAAAAGCACCATGTAGCCGTTAACTGAAATACCGCCAATAAAACAGGCAATACTGCAAATCAACAGACCGAGAGAAAACATACGACGGCGGCCGAAACGATCAGATAGCTTACCTGCAGGCAATACAAAACAAGCGCTAGCGAGCACTTGCGATAAGGTAAACCAGCTAATGATGTCGGCGGTTAAGCCCATTTCTCTAGCAATTGCGGGAATAGCCAAAGTCGATGAGTGCATTTGCAGCGGCGCGAGGAATGAACCGAGCAGAATCACAACCAGGGATAAGCCTAAACGACTGATCTTATCTTCGTGTTCCAGTGTTTCATTTTCCAAACTGATACCGCCTATTCTGCCATCAAGACTCAAAAACTCGCCCAAAGTCATGCGATCTTCTTTAGCCAAGTATTATACTCAGCATAATGGGTCTGCCGGATAATGTTTTGCGTCAGGAGCAAGTGGTAATTTGAGACGTAATGGTTGCTCCATTGCTCGAAAATTATCGGAAAAATTGAACAAAGTGGCGCTTTCGTACTAGCACAATTCATTATCCGACAGACCCATAATATGCCAACTTAGGACACTAAAATGAAAATAAACGTCAATGGTCAATCACACGAAGTTGATGTAGCACCTGAGATGCCCCTACTCTGGGTATTAAGAGACGAACTCAATATCAAAGGCCCGAAGTTCGGTTGTGGCATCGCTCAATGTCGCGCCTGCACGGTGCACCTCAATGGACAGCCGATTCCATCATGTTCACTGCCTGTGTCAGCCGTTGGCGATGGAAAAATAACCACAATTGAAGGTCTCGGATCGCCTGATGCTATGAGCGTTGTTCAAGCAGCATGGGTTGAACATCAAGTTGCTCAGTGCGGCTACTGCCAGCCAGGGCAGATCATGACTGCAACCGCGCTATTGTCGAGTAACAGCAACCCTAGTGATGACGAAATTGATACCGCCATGTCGGCTAACTTGTGTCGCTGCGGTACTTACCCTCGAATTCGAGCCGCAATTAAGACCGCTGCTAGCAATATTCGCGAGATTGAGCTCTCACCAACCGGCGCAACAACAGCCAGCGAAGGAGAATCAACATGAGCAAACTTGGAACCATTACCAGACGCACGTTTTTATTTGGTTCGGTAGCTATTGCTGGCGGGCTTGGCTTTGGTTTTTATAAGTATAAGCAGCCTATCGACAATCCACTTAACAGCGATTTAGCCGATGACAGTTCGGCATTGACGCCGTACTTGCTGATTGATCAAAGCGGCATTTCTATCATTGTACCGCGCGCTGAAATGGGCCAAGGGGTGCAAACCACCCTCGCCGCTTTAGTCGCTGAAGAGCTAGATGTCACGCTTGAACAAGTAAGCGTAATACATGGCCCAGCATCAGCCGCCTATTTTAACGCCGCCGTGCTTGAAGAAGCGTTTCCGTTTTCATCAATAGATACTGGAGCAATGGCGAACGGCATGCGTAACTTTGTACATGTGCCAGCTAAATTGCTCGGTCTGCAAATCACCGGCGGGTCTTCATCGGTGGCCGATGCCTATGAAAAGATGCGGGTTTCTGGAGCCGCCGCACGAAATGTCTTAGTCAAAGCCGCTGCTCAGCAACTGGGGGTTTCGACCAACAGCCTTAGAACCGAAAATGGTTCAGTCATAAGCTCAAACGGCGAAACCTTAAGCTATCTTCAATTGGCTACCTCAGCGGCGGCTATTGGGCCTGATTCAGAGCTGCAATTAAAACCCAAGTCTGCGTGGAAAATACTCGGTAAGTCTCAAAACCGAATTGATATACCCGCGAAATCGACAGGCACCGCCGAGTTTGGTATCGACGTTGATCTACCCAATATGGTGTACGCCAGCATTCGAGTTAACCCGAGTTTAGGCGCAGCAATGAACTCCTATGATGCAAGCAAAGCCCAAGGCATGCGCGGCGTTAAGAAAGTAGTCGCGATTGATAACGGCGTAGCGGTTATTGCCAGTAATACTTGGTACGCGTTTAAAGCAGTCAATACGATTGAATTTGATTGGGCAACAGCCGACTATCCGCTAGACACGGCAGCTCATTTAAAAGCCGTTGAAGATAGTTTTACGAGTGACAATCAAGACAGCCAATTTCGCGACGATGGTGATGTCGAAAAAGCCCTTGAAAACGCCGATCAAGTGATCTCCGCCGAGTATAAGGTCCCATACTTAGCCCATGCCCCGCTTGAACCGATGAATGCAACAGCGTGGTTGCATGATGGTAAATTAGAGGTTTGGGCCGGCACTCAAATACCAACTCAAGCCGTCAAAGAAGCGGTAAAGATCACCGGCTTAGAGCCAATTAATATCAAAATTCATACCACACTAATGGGCGGTAGCTTTGGCCGACGTTTGGAGATGGACTACATTATTCAAGCGATCAAGGTCGCCGTGGAAATGCCTGGCACACCGGTCAAGCTAACGTGGACCCGCGAAGAAGACATGACGCACGACAACTATCGGCCAATCGGCATGGCTCGCTTTAAAGCCGTGGTAAGCGACAAAGGCCCGACAGCAATTGATTTTCAACTAGCTGGCGCATCGGTAAACGCATCGCAAATGGGTCGGCTCGGAATTCCTGCTGCCGGGCCAGATATCACCATTGTACAAGCCGCATGGGACCAGCCTTATGGTGTTGAGCATTTTCGCGTTACTGGTTATCGAGTCAAAAACGACTTCCCAATAAGTTCATGGCGCTCAGTTGGAGCATCGCAAAACGGGTTTTTTCATGAAAGCATGATGGACGAAATCGCGCACTCACAGAGCTTAGACCCGATGCAAATGCGAATTGACTCAATGACCCATGAACCGAGCCGTAAAGTGTTAGAAGCCGTTGCTGAAATATCGGGTTGGGGTACAGACTTAGCCGAGGGTCATGCCCGCGGAGTGGCATTTTCATTATCATTCGGCGTGCCAGCAGCAGAAGTAATCGAAATAGCAATAATTGATGGCAAGGTCAAAATTGTTAACGCTTTTGCCGCAGTCGACGTCGGCACTGCGATGGACCCACGCAATGTCGAAGCCCAAGTAATGGGCGGGCTGAATTTTGGCTTGGCAGCGGCGATCATGGGTGATATCAATATTAATGACGGCCAAATTCAAGAAACCAATTTTCATCAATATCGTTCTATGCGTTTTTATCAAGCACCTGCTATCAAGGTTCGAGTATTAGAAAACGGTGATCGCGTTCGCGGTATAGGCGAGCCTGGTACGCCGCCAGCAGCACCAGCCTTGGCCAATGCTATTTTTGCCGCCACGGGGCAACGTATTCGTGAATTGCCATTGAGTAAGCATATCGGTTTTATTTAGCTGACATCGTCATACATCAGGGGCGGGCTACGCGCCCCTGAGAGAGCGTAGCGAAGCGGAGTCCTCATTGTACTAAATTAGATATCCTCGCAAGACGAGCACCTAGTCTTTCGGCGGCGCTCAAGATGATAGGGTTTTTCTTCTGTGATGTCCTAGGACAGACTATGCGCTCATGAACATGTTAAAAACGCCGTCATTCTGAGAGAGCATAGCGAACCGAAGAATCTCATGACGCTAAATTAGATCCTTCCGCTCGCTTCGCTCGGTCAGGATGACAGCAGGGCTAATTTAGTTCTCTCAGGGGCCGCAACTTGACAGGGTGTGACAATGCTTTCTACTTTGCCCAGAATCAAGCAGCCTGCCCTATGTTTATGACGGTGTCTATCAACATGACGAAATTCAATTCATCCCATCTGAATCATTTCAGACACTTCCAACCGCCCGCTAACGTCCAGAAACGGGCAAGCCTTGGCGATTTCTAAAGCCGCCTGCATAGACTCAGCGGTAACAATAGTGAAGCCAGACATACCTGTTTCACCGCCACTACTGACGCTGCCATCAGACGCGACTACCGACACATCTTTCAAAGGGTTCATTGGGCTGAGTGCTGCATCGCCCAAGTCCGAGATCCATTGTTGATATTTCTGCATATGCGATTGCTTTTCTTCGGGTGACGAAATTTTTGGTGTGCCGAGATAGGTCAGCATAAAGTTGGGCATGGTTATTCTCCTGTTTCTATTATCGATTTTGTTACTTCATTGTAGGCATTGGGTGGCTTCAGCTGAATTTATTTTTACCTCACCGTCTTAAGGAGCCTCTGATGACCGACAGTGTTGCTCATTATCCTTACCCTTCGAGAAAGCATTGATTTTAAATATGTTAGAGCAATATCAGCATAACATTTTTACGAACTAATTCGTTTCTTAGCCGTTTATTCAGCGTAAGACTATCCAATTGCCTCAGAAAGTATGTAAGCAAACTTGAACTACATGTATATGCATGTATAATTTCTTCCAAAGAGTTCGAAGAGAAAGTTTGCGTATGAAACCTATCGTTAAAGAAAACCAAGTAGACACCATTGATCAATGCTTCAACTTGACGTTACGCCAAGCTGATCGAGTATTAACCAGTTATTACGATGGCCATTTGCGCGAGTGTGGTATCAAAATCACTCAATTTTCAATTCTGCGTTGTCTGTTTTTGATGCAGGAAACGTCTCAAAAACGATTAGAAAAAGTCTTAGTAATCAATCAAGCAACTCTAACTCGAAACCTAAGTCCTCTTATCAAATCTGGCTATGTTATTAGAAGTCAAAGCGATGAAGATGGCCGTGTTCGCTTGATTTCGTTATCAAGTAACGGCGAAGCGCTCTATCGCAAAGCCTCTAAGAAGTGGCAAGTAGCGCAAAACAAGGTTGCAGAGGAACTCGGCCACACTTTATGCGGTCAACTATCTGATGTCGCCGACGCGATATTATCCATTAGCCCCGATTACTAAATTTACCCATAACCAACAAGTACAGACAATGCCAAAAAACAATTCGATGAGAGCTCTGATTTTATTAGGCGTTCACAAACCTCTACTTACCCTGCTGGTCGGGCTACTCGTATTGGTGTTGCTCGCCTCAGGACTACCCAAGATTTATAAAGACACCCGTGCCGACGCGTTTCTGGCTGCGGATAATCCGGTATTAGTCTACAAAAACAAAGTAAAGGAGATCTTTGGCTTAAGTGATCCGGTGGTAGTCGCTATCCAAGATAGCTCTAACGAAGGTATTTATAATCTACAAACTCTAGCGTTAGTTGAAGAGCTGACCGACTCTCTAAATACCTTAGACAATATTAATGAAGACCGAACAATGAGTTTGTCGCTCGATAATAATATTATCGGTACCGAGGACGGGATGGAGGTAATACCCTTCTACGACGTGCTTGAAGATGGTGGGCCCCAAGCATTGCGCAAAGCTATAAGTGAGTTTCCCTTGTTCGATGGAATGCTAGTTGCACGCGATGGTCATATGACGGTCATTGTCATGGAACTTCTGAATGATGAGCACGCTGAAACGACTTATAATGAAATCTTAGCTCTCACAAACAATATACCGACAGCCGATTCAGTCACCATTCATGTCGCTGGTGAAGGTGCCGTGTTGGGCTATCTCGGACAATACATTGACCGAGACGCCAAACGCTTGAATCCTTTGGCCGCACTGATTATCACACTAATGTTAATATTGGCTTTTCGCCGGCTATTACCAGCGCTACTTAGTAATGTGGTAATCCTCTCCACGGTCCTCATGACTGTGGGCTTCATGGCTCACACTGGCGTTCCTTTTTTCGTTATCACTAATGCCATGCCAGTGATCTTGATTGGTATAGCGGTCGCTGATTCGATTCATATTTTTAGCCACTATTACGAATGCCAAGCGAAAAACCCAGAGTACTCCCATAAAGACTGTATTGAAGAAGCGGTCATCACAATGTGGCGCCCTATTACTCTAACGACGTTTACCACTATGGCTGGATTCTTTGGTCTCTATGCATCCGCCTATATGCCACCGTTTGAGTATTTTGGCTTATTTACCGGCTTTGGAGTGTTGGTAGCCTGGTTTTACT
>Ga0316189_10005099_pt1 | contig 12588 bp, 8 predicted proteins | sample LowCovwburrow_MG_FD_204930 | JGI IMG/M metagenome (GOLD analysis project Ga0316189, IMG submission 204930) | Coastal sediment microbial communities from Maine, United States - Lowes Cove worm burrow | ecosystem: Environmental > Aquatic > Marine > Coastal > Sediment | place: USA: Maine... | reverse complement strand
GCCAGCAGGGTAGCTGCCAGCAGAGGCAGGGCTGCATTTTTTGCGCCGCTGACCTTGATGCTTCCCCGTAAAGGGCGTCCGCCGTTGATTCGTATTTTATCCATTGTGCGTATTGGTGATTATTGTGTTATGGGCTGATAGAGAGCTGCTTATGATTTTCCAGCAGGATATTTCCCTTTTGGGGTAACCGTGTTCAAGTTCTTTGTTTGCGCATTGATGCGAGCTTTCATCCTAAAAAGCGACGGTCTTTTTGTCAAGGCAATCAGAGAACGGATCAGGCCGGGTATTGTAAAATTTGTTGAAATATTAACAAAAAAAGTAGGCCTGGGATGTTTGCCGCAGGCCACAAGGTCTGCATTCCTCTACGTTAATATACCGTAGATACATCTCGTTGCTGCCTGCCGCGCAGTGCGGCAGAGGCCGAAATGATGCAGCACCATGAGGTGGTGAGTATGCCGTCTTGTTTTCTGGTGCTTGACAAAGAAAGATTTTACCATATACAGTTGAGCAGGATATCCACCACATACCATATGGTCTATTGGTCTATTTCCTGCCTTCAGGGGCATGAACTATCCCGGTCCGTTCATGGAGAGGAAGAAGATGAAGAGAGTTGTTGTGTTTTGTGTGATCATATTGAGCACGGGGCAGGCTGCCGCTGCTATTAAAGACTGTGAGGAACTGAAGTCTGAGATAGCTGCTAAGCTTGTCGCCGCAGGCGTGGCCTCATTTGTTCTTGATATTGTGGATAAGGACCGGACAGGTCCCGGAAGAATAATAGGCCGCTGTCAGGGAGGAACAAAGAGGATAGTGCGCCGACCCACTTCCGCGTCTGGGGGCGGGGAGGCAGATACGCCCCCTCGTCGTTCCTCATCACTTGCAAGCGGTATTAAAAATTGTGAAGAGCTGAAGTTCGAGATAGCTACCAAGCTGACCACCGCAGGTATATCTCCGGCTGTTCTTACTATTGTGGATAGAAACTGGGCTGGTGCCGGAAAAATAGTAGGCAGCTGCGAGGATGGAACAAAGAAGATAGTTCGTACGCCCGTAGTCGATAGCGCGTCCGCGATTGAGCTGGCATATGCGAAGAGGTGGCCAGTAAATATCGCCTCCGTATCACTTGCATATGGTATCAAGGACTGCGGGGAGCTGAAGTCCGAGATAGCTGCAAAGCTGGTCGCCGCAGGCGTATCATCGTTTCATCTTGCCATTGTGGATAAGGACAGGAAAGGTGCAGGGAAAATACTGGGGAGCTGCGAGAATGGAACAAAGAGGATTATCCGTCGCAAATAGCAAATGTCCCAACCTCTTCAGTCAGTAGAGTGGGCAACGAGCAATAACGTGAATAATGTTGGAAACGTGACAGCTTTTAAATCAGAAAAGGTCTGGGAAAACCGAAATATTGCCCACCCTACCGGGCTGAAAGCGAGGATTTTCAGGCGACGTTGCAACTTGGGGTTGGTGGGTTTGTCAAGAAACCGTACCCAATGTGTCAGTTGGGTCGTGCTGTTCGTGGTGCGTTGAAAAAATGAATATTGTGACCCAAACTTCTTGGCATCTTTTATCATTCTTCTGTAAAGTTGAGCAGATGGAACGATGCTGGTATGATCGGGAATTTTACGGGAAGCGGTGATGCCGGAAAACGTATAATTTGCGAATAAAGATTCATATTTTTTTGCCACATTTGCTATTGGAAGAAATTTTTGAGAAATTAAATAAAGTTTGAGGGGGGGGGACACATCTTATGTGTGAAATTAAAGAAATCACATTAGCTGATGGGACAAGTATTTTTGTCGAGATGGACGTAGTAGATTTTTCACCAACATCAGAGCATGTTGGTCAACGCAATCTGCCTCCCGGTGCCGAAGAAGTCAATGCTGTTGAGACAGTGCTGGATACCATGAAGACCTTGAAGGGCACTTTAAGCTCTGTTTTCAATACAGTGCAGGAGGCAGTGAAAGATAAATCTCCCGATGAATGGGACGTAGAACTCAACATTGGTTTTAAAGGCAAGGTCAATCCGATCCCGGTGATTGTTAGCGGTGAATCCAGCGTGGCAATTAAAGTCCATGCTCATTGGAAGAAAAAACAAGACTGATTCTATAATGGCATATAGTTGGAAGAAAGCCTTGGTTCGAGTCTGGGACGGCAATCCCTATGATGGTGGGATTTATGTAGGTACTGCGTTTTTAATTGCACCTGGTTATTTACTTACAGCTAAGCATGTAGTGACAGCTGTTAAAGATCATAAACAGATTTTTCTGGTCAGTTCTTTTGGTGCTTGGGGTGGCAGTTTCTTTAAAGCTGACGCTCCTATTCTGCATCCAGACAATCTGGTTGATATCGCCATTCTGCCTGTCAAGAAACAAGTCCAGAGGAAATTTTGCCTTTCATTCTGTTCGGATCGCAAATTTGACTTAAAAATTGGCGACAAAGTATTTCTAGGAGGGTTCAGCTCGAAAGATGGTACTCCAGAATGTCCAGAGGTTCCTATCAGTGCTTATTTTGGAAGCTATCACCTTAGTGTAACACATACTTCTATCGCCAAAGGTCTTAGTGGCGGCCCGGTACTGTATAATGACAAGGTTGTCGCTGTTATCCGCGCTCGTGAGAAAGACGGCACTAAAACCTATCTGGAACCTTTAAGTTCCTTCCGAAGCTTTCTGGAGGATCACCTTGATGTCGCCAGTCAAGTCCAACCAATCTCCATAAAAGATCTGGATGAACTGAAACACCTGCTGGGACATATTCAGATTTCAGATGAAAAAATTAACAGTGTTTTTTTTCAGACTGTACCCGGCTCCCGCCAGCCTGATAACTGCATAAATCAAAGCTTATTTTTCACTATTTTGGATTTCCTCGCCCAAAAGAAATGCGTTAAGCCGAATCAGGCACCCTTGTTGTGTTTTTTAGAATATTTGCAACAGGATATTCGGCAACAGATTGATGATGAACCCTTTGATAAGCTGTCGGCATGGAAAGAAAAGATTGCAGGCCAGCTGGGTATGGACTTGCAGGCAATTCGGGAAAAATGCCGACCGGTCAGGAATGTCGTTACTTCTAACAATAACACTTCGTCATTATTGTTGAAGATCGAACCGCACAATTTGATCCACACAGATAAATTTATTCTCACAGCTTGGCTGTACCATAAAGATACTTACGAACCTCTGGAAATTTCAGACCATATTTACCGAAGGAAAGATTTAGATACCGGTGTAACAGAAATTTTAGATAAGGGTTTTCAGATGTTTGGCAGAGAATTGCATGTTGAAGCCATTCAACCTCTAACCCTGTTTGACTGGAATCCGGCTCGAATTAGGCGCAATGCCGGGCCGATAAAACAGTCGCTTGGATCATTATGTCCTGTCACTGTACGTTCCTGGGATCGACTATACCATGATGATTACATTTCTGTACGGGGAAGGTGGCCTGAAAAATGGAAAAGTTGCAGGTTGTATTGCGGAATCGAAGAGCTGCACAGTATCCATGAATTCCCTTTAAGTTGCGAGGAGTTATTCAGAAAACTGGACACAAACGAGAGACTCTTTGTCAGTCTCTCTGTGTTTCCTGAGAAAGCCGATTATATGCAACAACTGTTTGGCACTATGTTGGCCGCCGGACTTGCAGTTCTTTTTTGGCCTTTGGAACCTCTTGGAAACTTTAATGGCCTAGATCAAGAATTGAAAGATTGTTTGTCAGGGCAGGATAATTGTCTATGGCCTCAAAAAATATATCAAAGGCGACGTGAACGTGATGACTGGAACGATTTGCTGATGCTCTATGATAACCCCAACTGCTTGCCGCCTGACGTGAATTATCCCGGCATAGCCCCTTACGAGTGATAAGTATGAATAACGACAAATTAACTTTTCAATTACCTAGCACACCGCCGCCTCCGTGGCGTGAATTTAAAAATCGCCTGAATCGTCAAGTTCGTGCGAAGAACTATCGACCCAGCGAGAGGGAGGTCAAGTTAATCAATGCTGCTCTGATGTTACGCCGTCCTCTCTTGATTGAGGGGCCACCGGGTGTGGGAAAATCCTCATTGGCGCATGCAGCGGCGTATAAACTGGGCCTGGACGATGTTCTGCAATGGCCGATAACCTCGAAGTCTACTCGACAGGACGGCTTGTACAGTTACGATGCCTTGGCACGTCTGCAAGAAGCGGCATTGCTTGAGAAGCGTACAGCACGGGAAGATCATTTCGATCAAAACAGTTACCAGGAAGCACAAAAGAAGATTGAAGATATCGGGCGATATATCAGCCTCGGCCCATTAGGCACGGCATTATTACACTCCACCTCGGATAAACCCTGTGTCGTGTTGATTGACGAACTGGATAAAAGCGATATTGATCTCCCGAACGACCTGCTTCACCTGTTTGAAGAAGGAGAGTTTCAAATCCCGGAGATAGCCCGTCTGCCGGACAGCGATCACGCTGATAAAATTATGGTCTGCGCCCATAACAGCACAGAAAAATTACCTGTTGAACGTGACGGAATAGTTCGATGTCACGCATTTCCTTTGGTGATCATGACGAGCAACGGGGAACGCGAATTTCCTGCGGCTTTTTTACGCCGCTGCTTACGTCTTAAAATATCTCAGCCAACGGAAGAGGAACTTCGACGTATCATACACGGCCATTTAAATATGAACGTTCCGGGGACAAGCAATGAAGATCTTTCTGAGGAGCAGCAGGCAACACAGAAGTTGTTGGCTGACTTTCTTGATAAGAGAGGAGAACAGTCCCGGTTAGCCACAGGTCAACTCTTAGATGCCATGTATTTATTCAATTCAGGAATAGAGTTATCCGAAGAAGAAAATAAGTATCTATACCAGGCTGTTTTTGAGGCGTTATCTGAGTAAGTGCTTACCGAATGTTGCAATCCGATGAGCTGGAGATTTGGTATTCTGTAATTTTAAACTGTTATGACTGACAGAGACATCCTGTGATAAACGAAACAGTACCAAAACTTCTTACAGCTTTCCAATCTGTCTGCCCTGATGAGAACGCAGATGCGGAGGCCGTTGCCGACTGGTTATGGCTTGCCGCCCACAGTATACCGTCCAGAAAGTGGCACCATGATGAGTTATTGCCTCAAAAATATGACAGTCTTGATCATAAACAAGTCGAGCAATCAGATTTCGGACAACAGCTCGAATCCGAGGCAACGAACAGAACGAGCGATAGCGATCATCTTGAAGACATCACAAGTCACTCCGAGGGTGATCCTGAACCAGATCAATCTGAAAACCTCCAGAAATCATCAACCCCGCTCTATTCCAGAGGTCAAGGAACGGGGACAGGCAGTGGCCTTCCTCTCCGTGTTCCCGGCGGACGTGCTCTGCCCCATTCACTGGCTCTTGTCCGCGCTCTGCGTCCCTTAAAACAACAGGTCGAAACGAACGATTCCTGGGTTATAGATGAAGAGGCGACAGTCCGCAGGATTGCCGATACCGGTATCTGGATCCCTGTACTCAAAGCCAACAGACAGCGTTGGCTGGAACTGGCATTGGTGCTTGATGAATCGCCTTCCATGCGTTTATGGCACAATACCATTAAAGAATTACGTGCATTGCTCGTCCAACTCGGTGCATTTCGTGACATTCGCATCTGGAAGTTGAAAACCTCAGGAAAAGACCAACGGGTTGATTTGCACTCAGGGGAAGGAGAAACAGCATGCTATTTTCGAGGACTCGTGAATACAGCTCGTCCCCGCTTGATAGTAATTGTTAGCGATTTTATTTCTCCTGCCTGGCAGGGGGAAGAGCTGATTGAATGGCTGAATGTTTGGGGCCGTGAACATCCTGTAAATTTAATACAGCTGCTGCCGCAAAGGTTGTGGCGACAAAGTTGTCTGCGTACTAGCCGCTTGTTGAAAGTCACTAGCTCTGCTGCTGGGGTTCCTAATTCTCGTTTGCATTTTCGCCAGCCTACTCTGCCTTGGGCAGAACCCGTTACCAAAAAGACAATAGCGTTTCCTTTGATTTCATTAGAGCCCGACCTTCTCGCCGATTGGGCATATTTTATAGTAGGAAGCAAAAAAATTGAATTACCAGCCTTTCAGCTGCAACCAATAGATCAGCCAATTGTTATAGCTCCAAAAAATCAGTCTGAGGAGAATGAACGTCTGCAACAATTTCGGGCGGCGGCATCCCCTATAGCATATAAATTGGCATGTTTTCTCGCTGCCGCGCCGCTCATGTTGCCTGTTATGCGTTTGGTTCAGCGTGTATTGGTACCGGAATCTGGACAGTCGCATTTGGCAGAGTTCTTTTTAAGCGGTCTGATCAAGCGGGTGAATACTGATGAAGACATTATTGATCCCGACAAGATAGTATATGATTTTTTATCGGATAATTTACGCAATACGCTTTTAGAATCCGGCTTGATTACTGATGCAGTGCGGGTACAGGAAGAAGTTTCAAGATTTATCAATGAACATTATGATGATGCATTTTCTTTTCAGGCAATAATAAGTGATCCGAAACGTACAGGGAACGTTTACGTATCTGAAAAGTTAAGGCCGTTTGCCAATGTGACGGCATCTGTCTTGGAACAGTTGGGAGGGGAATATGCAGAAGTTGCACAAAATTTTATTGGGTTGCAACGAAAAGGGCAGCAAACATCAAAACCAGTAAGGTCATCCAGAAAAAAGAAGAAAAAGAGTGGAATACAGCAGCAAACCCGTCTGGGTATTGCCACATTCCCTTCTCTTGACGCCTCCCTTGTCCGCATCCTGATTGATAACCAAGAGCCCCGCCGTCCTGAAGGCGCGGGCTTTCTGGTCACACCCCAGCACATCCTCACCTGTGTCCATGTGGTCAACACGGCCCTGGGCCGTAATCTGAACGCAGCTGACCAGCCTTCTCCTGCCAGCGAGGTTTTTCTTGATTTTCCCCTGCTGAATAATCACTGCCTGCTGCGGGCCAAAATCCTCCATTGGTTTCCAGTTGCGGATGACTCTGCGACTGGCACGACCGGTACGCTGGAGGACATCGCCGTCCTGGAGCTACTCCCGGAGACGCCGCTGCCTGCTGAGGCCTGGCCTGCGCCGCTTGTTGTCTTGGACAGTGCGGCCTCCTTTACTGACCACCGGCTCAGGATGTGCGGTTTTCCGGGCGGCGTTGATCAGGGCACCTATATTGACGGGATGCTCAAGGGACGGATCGGGGCAGGATCTTGGGAAATCCACCCGCTGGATAAGAACAGGCCGATTGAGCAGGGTTTCAGCGGCACAGCAGTTTGGGCTGTGCAGGAAAATGCGGTCTGCGGCATGATTAACAGCAGGCTGAGGAGAAAGCCGGATCAGGGAAACGGCCCGGTGATTACCGGCTATATGCTGCCTGCTTCTGCGCTGATTCGGGCCTTTCCTGAACTGGATCAGCACAGCCGCCCGGCCAATCCCTATCGCGGCCTGGAAGCCTTCCGGGAAAAAGATGCTGATCTCTATTTCGGCAGGGGCCAGACCATTGCACGACTCCAACAGGTCGTTGCTGAGCAACCCTTTGCGGCGGTGATCGGGGCCAGCGGCAGCGGGAAATCCTCCGTGGTCTTTGCCGGACTGCTTCCGGCCCTGCGCAAAAACGGTGATTGGCTTATCGCCCATTGCCGACCCAAGAAACAGCCCTTTTACGAGCTGGCTGCCTGCCTGATTCCCCTTCTCTACGATGATCCCATTCTCCGCTCGGAGAAAACCGATGAGCTGAAAGAAAAACTTCATGCTGGTTCAGTCGAATTGACCGGGGTCATCCGCCTTCTTAGAGAAAAACATGGGAACCGACGTTTCCTCCTGATCGTGGATCAGTTCGAGGAGCTGTTCACCTTGAATGTGGACAGGGCACTGATTAGGCAGTATATCGGCATCCTGCTGGAATGCTTGCCCACGGAACATTTTACCGTGCTGCTTACCATGCGGGCGGATTCTTTTGCCACCGCAGTTGGTTTTACGCCCCTTGCCGAGGCCTTGAACAGCTCTGCGCCGATCATTCTTTCCCAGATTGATGATCAGGGGCTGCGGGAGGTCGTTGAGCAACCCGCCAAATTACTCGGTGTGTACTTCGAGCCGGGCCTGGCCAACCTGATTGTCAGCGATGTGGGCAAGGAACCGGGTAGCCTGCCCCTGCTGGAGTTCTGCCTGACCCAGTTGTGGGAGCGGCAGGAGTTTCACCAGATCAGCCATGATGCCTATACGGCCATCGGCGGGGTGCAGCAGGCCCTGGCCAATCATGCGAATGCTGTCTATGCGGAGTTTGATGAAGAGGAGCGGGAGCAGGTCCGGCATATCTTTCTCAAGCTGGTCCGTCCGGGACAGGGCACCGAGGACACCCGGCAGGTGGCGATGATCAGACAAATTCCGGCTGAATATCGGGGGCTGATTACCCGACTGGCGGATAAACGGTTGATCGTGACTGGACGGGATGAAGAAAGCGGGAAAGAGACAGTAGAGATAGTGCATGAGGCTTTGATTCGTCGTTGGCAGACTCTACGGCAGTGGATAGATGAGGAGCGGAAGTTTCTGGTTTGGCAGGGGAAAATTAAAGTAATGTCGGGACAGTGGGAAGAGGCTGGACGTGATGAAGGAGCTCTGCTGCGTGGTTTTCCATTGGATGAGGCGTTGCGGTGGATAGAAACACATACAATTCATTTGACGCATAGGGAACGGCATTTTATTGAAATCAGTAAGCAGTTACGGCAAAACGAACGAAAGGCCCGCAAAACTAAACAGACAACTGGACTGTCATGGCTTGGACGTTATAAAGAGCAATGGTTTGGCAAAAAAAAGAAAAAAATTATTTTGATCGGAGTGAATTCTTCTGATACTTCTTTGTTACGTTTAGACAGAGAATTACATGAAGTAACAACCGGCCTCGCTACACAAAAAAATCTGCGTATTGATCAAGGGGTGGCAAGGACATCTAACGACCTGATGCAGATGGTAACTAAAGAATCACCTTATATTGTTCATTTTCTAGGACCGGGGAAAAATAAAGGCATTTACTTGGAAAATGAATATGGAGAAGCAAAACTTGTTAGTGCAGCAGCATTGGCAGGTTTGTTTAAACTTGTCAAAGATACCGTGCAGTGTGTGGTGATTAGTTCGGAGATGCAGGCACAGGCACAGGCTATAAAGAGGCATATACCATACGTCATCAGGATATCTCCGTCTGTTTCAGATACGACAGCGATCTCTTTTTCCAGAGGATTCTATACAGCGATTGGAGCAGGCAAGGATATCCCCCTTGCTTACGAATTCGGCAAAACAGCCATTCAGCTGAAAGGTGATAGTGATGAAGAAATTCAACTGTTATCGTAATTGACTATATCTATCAACAATAGCTTTAACCGAAGAAACATATCGGTATCGGTTATGATCCAATCAATGAACAGCCCCCGGCCCAACAACCTGTAACCCAAGATGCTGCTCCATAGGCACAAAATCCTGATCATCATGGAGCAGAGCCACATCATTCTCAATGCAGTACGTACCGATCAACACATCAATCGTTTTTCTCAGCGTAATTCCCTGCTTCCCATCCCCGCCGCCATGCAGCCCTGATAAGCAAGGTGCTGTCCAAGTTGTTAATCATCGGCTTTTTACTCTCTTACCGAAGAAAAACCCGAATTTATAATTGCTCAATGTTATCCCGTAGATCATATCCGGTACTACGCCCGCCTCCCGGAAGTTTATACAGAATTTCTTTGTCGATTAAATCCTGAATATCCCTGGTTGCCGTATCCTGTGAGCATTTAGCGATCTTTGCCCATTTCGAGGTTGTCAGTTTTCCCTTGAATCCGTCAAGCAGTCGGTTGAGCAACTTTTTCTGCCGTTCATTTTTTATCTTTGCAGCGTTACGCATCCAAAAGCTGTGCTTGCGGAATATTTTTCCCAGGACAGTTTCGGAAGCCTCTATGGCATGCAGTAAGCAATACAGAAACCATTCCAGCCAATCAGTGATATCGATTTTCCCTCGTTGTGTTCGTTCCAAAATGTCGTAATACTGTTCCCTCTCTTTTCTTATTTGAGCGGACATGCTGTAGAAGCGATACGACTGATTATCAGACCGGGCCAGCAGCATATCGCTGATTGCTCGGGCTATCCTGCCGTTACCGTCTTCAAACGGATGAAGGGTGACGAACCAAAGATGGCCTATAGCGGATTTTATCACCGGATCAATATGTTGACGCTCATTGATCCAGTTGAGAAAACGTTTCATCTCTGTTTCCAGCAGATCGGCGGCAGGAGCCTCAAAATGTACTTTTTCTTTCCCCACAGGGCCGGAAACAACCTGCATTGATCCGGAAGAATCGTCTCTCCATCTGCCGACAAGCACCTTATACATTCCGCTGTAGCCGGACGGGAACAGAGCATTATGCCAGCCGAAAAGTCGCCCCTTATCCAGCGGAATGTTGAAATTTTCCGTGGCATCAACCATCATTTCAACCACACCGTCCACATTTCTGTCGGAATGCACCAAGCCTGAAATGTCCAGCCCCAATCGGCGGGCCACTGATGAGCGTACCTGATCCGCATTTAACAGCTCACCTTCTATTTCCGTTGATTTCAGGACGTCCTGCGTTATGATTTCAAGGTTTGCCTGATTTCTCAGCTCAAAGCCCAAGGCTCCCATTCTGCCGACAACCCGTCCCTGCATATTTCTCACTGTTGTCAGCAAGGTCAGAATTTTTTCTGTATTCCATGTGAAATGCGGCCAATCAGGTTGTTCGTGGATGTACATTTTTATTCTCCGCATAATTTGCGGTAAATAGAGCGGTTAATCTCCGCACAATCAATGATTGAAGGGAGCTGTCAAGAGGATTATTTTGTTAACTTACGGTATCCATTATTTTTTAGCAATACCCCATCCACCCCCGCCGGGCGTACAAATGAGAGAAGACAGCAAGTGAAGAGTGTGTCGAGATTACAAAGGGAAAATGATCAATGAACAGCCCCAGGCCCAACAACCTGCAACCCCAGATGCTGCTCCATAGGTACAAAATCCTGATCATCATGCAGCAGGGACACATCGTTCTCAATGCAGTATGTCCCGATCAACACATCAATCGTTTTTCTGACCGTAATTCCCTTCTTCCGCAACGCCCGATAATTCATCGCCGCTGCAACCGCATTGGAACGACCGCCTAATGCAACGCAATGAAGGGCCTTGAGAAATTCCTTCGCTTTTCTGAAATCAGTATCATTGCGGAACCCCTGTAAAACCTCCGTCAATATCAGGTCACCGATCAGTATCGGTTCATTCTGTAATAGCTCATCAAGCAGGTCTGTCTGCCAATTTATTTGACCGTTGAAATAGGCAATCCAAACCGATGAATCAACAAGAATCATTGATCCCGTCTCATTTCGTCCAGGTCTCCTTCCCATCGTAACTTGCCACGGAGCGATTTGATTTTCTGCTGCTTTTTTAGGCGAACCAGCAACTTTAACCCTTCTTCCACAACAGCTTTTTTGGTGCGGAAATCAGTTAATTGCAAGGCTTCAGTCATTAACTGGTCATCTATAACGATATTTGTTCTCATGTCAGCCTCCTTGTGTATGAATTTGTCTAATTATACACATTCGTTTCTGTGGTTGGAAGCATTATTTTTATTCTGATTAGGAATGCCCTTGACGAGACAATTTATCCACCAGTATAACAGCCATATGCACAACCTGTATAACCTTAATCTGTTGCCTCTGTCGAGCCAAGCCCTCCTGATACTGCATCAGGCAACCGGAACAGGTGGTGGTGACACAGTCAGGGGAACCTGCAAGAGCCTGTCTGCTGCTTTTCTGAAATATCTGCAAAGAATGCTCAGGACAGGCAATATGAAAAAGCCCTCCTTGTCCGCAGCAGAGCGGGCCTTCCTCCGGTTCCAGGATATGCACACCTGTTTTTTGCAGGAGAGAACGCGGTGCGCTCACCCCCTTGTCTTTAAAGCGGAGATGACAGGGATCATGATAGAAAATTCTTTGCCCGGGGTGTTCGGGAGTGTCAACACGCAGGGAGACAGGCAGCTTGTCATCGAAAAACGAGGTGAATTCCCGGACACGATCAGAGAAGGCTAATGCCTTGCGATGCCAGGGATCATGCTCATCAAACAGGGTAGGGTAGGCGAGCAGGTGGGAGGAACAGGAGGCGCAGGAGGTAATGATCGGCGTATCAGCAAGTGAAGGAGCAGAAAAAGCCCGGATATTCTTTCGGGCAAGCTCACGGGCCTGTTCCCTTTTGCCTGCACTCCAGGCAGCGAGGCCGCAGCAATATTGATCAGCCGGAATCTGAGCCAGTGGCAGATTACTCTTGCTCAGCAGGGTCTGGGTTGCTTCCGCGATGGAAGGTTGGATATGACGGGCAAGACATCCGGTAAAATAGCTGAGAGATGATGCGGGCTGTTCTACTTGATACTCTTGAGATAGTGTATCGTTGTTTTTCGATTGGGAAGCCCCCGTTCTTTCTTCTGACAGGCCGAGTTTAAGGCGCAGACCGGAAAGAGCGGGTAGGGCATGGAGGCGTTGCAGGCTGATTCCGGCTTTAACCAGCCCGTCTAAAAGTTCGGGGTGGCTTAAGGCCGTGCAGGCAGCAGCTTT
>Ga0316189_10005098_pt1 | contig 12588 bp, 12 predicted proteins | sample LowCovwburrow_MG_FD_204930 | JGI IMG/M metagenome (GOLD analysis project Ga0316189, IMG submission 204930) | Coastal sediment microbial communities from Maine, United States - Lowes Cove worm burrow | ecosystem: Environmental > Aquatic > Marine > Coastal > Sediment | place: USA: Maine... | reverse complement strand
GGATTTGCAGCATCTGGTTGCCTGCACTGACGCGAATTCCTGCAGCTGTCGCATGGTCTACGCCGGGGGCCGCCTTTCTTGCGGCCACCGCCACTTTGCCGGGCGGTTTTGGCGAGGCCGTCGGGGCGATGATTTGCTGCGCAGGATTGATTGTCCTCACCGGATTTGTTCCCGCGCTTGGCAAGGTCGTTGCAGCCATTCCAAAACCGATTGCAAACGGATTGCTCGCGGGAGTTCTGCTCAAATTATGTCTGGCCCCCGCATTGGCTCTTGGCACGATCCCTTTATTGGTGCTTCCGGTACTGGTTGCTTGGCTTGTTGGATTGAGCTGGAACAGACTGGCCGCAATGCCGTTTGCGGTCATTGCCTTTCTCATCGTGCTTTTCTTGGCTGTCGATACGTCGGGCAGCAGCCTGCAAACTGACAGCGCTTGGTTTCCAGCCTTTACGCCCGTTGCCCCGATCTTCACAATCCAGTCGTTTTTCTCAATAGCTTTGCCACTTTATCTGGTCACGATGGCAGGGCAGAACATCCCCGGTTTTGCCATGCTGGAACTGAATGGCTATGCGGTGGAGCGCCAGCCACTGATCCGCAAGACCGGCCTTGTCAGCCTTGTAATTGCACCGTTTGGATCCATCCCCGTCAACATGTCCGCAATAACAGCCGCGATGATGGCAGGTGAAGACGCAGGGCGCGATCCGGGCGCGCGCTATTGGTCCGCAATCACATCTGGGATCGTTTATGTCGTGCTGGCATTTGCCGCAGCGCTCGTAACGTCGCTAGCCAGCCTTGCACCAATCGCGCTCATTACTGCGGTGGCGGGGCTAGCCTTAATCCCCGCATTGGTTGGCTCGATCTCAGCCGCGTTTAGCGAACCCAGACAGTTAGAAGCCCCTGCGCTGACGTTCCTGATTGCAGCAAGCGGCATGACGCTTTTCGGTGTAAGTGGCGCATTCTGGGGGGTCATCGCTGGTGCGCTCATCTGGACGACAAAGTCGGTGTGGCCGCGATCCGCAGTCCGTTGATGTAACGCGATACAGCAAGAAACTTTATCCGATGCGACCTACTGGATCTTTCACTAGGGCTTCGAAGCTAGTCTTCACTGTCACGTGCATGAACGCGGGACTTTGCAGTCTTTCAGTCTTGTAAGTTAAGATTCAAAAGACAAAGTATCTTGCGTCCAATACTGGATAAGCTTTGACAAAGTCCACCCTGCCGTCGCCGGCAAAGAAATACAGATACCGAGCCACTTCGGTGCGCCGCCCTTTTGCCGCCGTTGTCGATTCCGAACAAAGAGCCCAGAAAACCTTCCAAGAGCGCAATGCGGGACGGAGAGGGCCTTCGTAGATGATGAGTGAACGGCTGCATCGGCGCATAGCCTTAGAGCTCTAGAGTATATGTTCAACTAGTCAGGGTTGCTCAAAAGATGGTGCCCCGCTTCGGCTGAGGCCTGTAAGCCCTTTGCATGCTTCGGGAGCGCGTCCTGACGTTCGATCCATGGCAGCCGTTCTGACCAGAAAATATGTGCCGTCGGCTGATACAAAGTTGGGTCGATCAAAGTCGCAGCGTATAGATGCGTTTCATCGGGGAATACTTCTGTCTCGAAGGAGAGAGGTGAACCGCAGTCTGCGCAAAAACTCCGCTCTACTTTCGGCGATGAACGATAAGTTTTGCGAGGTCCTGACCACGCCACAAAATGCCGCTCTACACCGAACCAACTGACATAATCGGAAGACGCTGCTCTTCGGCAGTCTTCACAGTGACAAAGCGCTGCCCAAAGAACCGGACAAGTAGCCGTCCAAGAGACCGAGCCGCACAGACAATGTCCTGATAAAGTTTTCATGCGTTTGGTCCTCTGCACCTTTGAAATATCTGATCTTCGCTTCAGCTTATCTTTGTTAGCCGCTTCCAAAGCGCCAACACGCGACATGAACCAAGCCTGTCCCGACCCCGTCATTTTCAAATGGCTTGGACTACGCTCGGCCCGCCGTCGCCGACAACAAAAGCGGATCAACCCCCAGCAGCTTCAGCGCCGCCGCCCATTTGCCCTCGTTGTCAGGACCAAACAGAATCTCGCCGCTGGGTGGACTGGTCAACCAACCGTTCTGGCCAATCTCATACTCCAACTGCCCCGGACCCCAACCAGCATAGCCCAGCGCCATCATCGACACATCTGGCCCCTCGCCTTTAGCAAGGTCTTCCAACACCTGCAAAGTTGCGGTCATGCGGTAATCATCATCCACATCCAGCGTACCATTTTCCGAAGCATAATCATTCGAATGCAGCACAAACCCGCGCTGACTATCAACCGGACCGCCATAGTGCACACGCACGTCGCGTGCCGCAGCCGAGACAGGGATTTCCATCTGCTCCAACAGCTTTGCAAAGGTGATCTCCGGCTGGGGCTTGTTCACGATTATTCCCATGCCGCCCTCATCCGAATGGGCACACATGTAGATCACAGTATTGGCAAAGCGGGGATCGGACATATCGGGCATCGCGATCAATAGTTTCCCGACAAGATTCGAATCTGAAGCGGTCATGCGCCTAAGATGGGAAACCCACCGATAGGACGCAAGCGCCAACGTTGCAAAGGCTGTCGCAAATGTGACTTCCCATTGCAGCTTTGATGCATAAGTAAGGAATCATGCGCAAGAACATGCTGATCCCCCTCGCCTTGACGGCTCTACCGACATTCGCTGTGGCTCAAGATTTCGACGATCTTGTGCAATTCGAGGTCTTGTCGGGATGGCGCAACGCCGATGGCACGCACGTAGCGGCGGTCAAAATCACGCTTGAACCCGGCTGGATCACCTATTGGCGCGCACCGGGCGAGGCCGGCATCCCTCCACAATTCAGCTTTTCCAGCGCCAGCGATATTGCCAGCATTACACCACATTGGCCTGTGCCCGATGTGTTCGATGATGCTGGCTTGCGCTCAATCGGGTACTATGACAGCGTCGTCTTTCCCCTGACTGTCGATGCAATGGGCGTTAACGGGGACATCCCTGTGTCTGGCGAATTGATCATCGGCGTCTGTGATGAAATCTGTATCCCTGTCACATTTACCTTTGACACCCTGCTGCCTGCGACAGGGCAAACTGATCCGACTATCGCGAGCGCCCTTGCCGATCATGCATTGACGCAACAAGAGGCGAACGTTGGTGCTGTGACCTGCCGAATTGACCCAATAAGCGACGGCCTGCGTCTGACCGCTGCCATCGACGTGGCCCAGAAGAACGCGTCAGAGTTTATCGTCATCGAACCCAGCGATCCCAGTATCTGGGTCTCGCAGGCCGATGTAACACGCCTCGGCGATACACTCAGCGCTACTGTTGAAATGGTGCATCCAAGCGGAGAACCTTTCGCCTTTGATCGCTCTGGCGTGCGGATCACGGTCCTTGGCAATGACGGCTATGCCATTGACTTGCGCGGGTGCAGCGCAGGCTAGCTGCGGCTGCTACGCAACCCATAACCAAGCAACGCGATGATGTAGATCGCTAGCAGCAGCGCCAGCAGCCCTGCAACAAACACGCCAAACGCAGCACCCATTCCGCTATTCAACAGCGGCAAAACAGCGGCCACGGCTGGTAGCGGCATCCCAGTAAACACAATCGGTCCAACCGTCAGCGCAAAGAGGGCCAACGCGCCCAGCACACCCAATCCTGCCGGGACAAACATCGCCAGTCTACGCCCGCGCAGAGCGCGCTTTGCCGATTGCACCTGTCGGTACACATCTGCCTGCATCGCCATAACGGAAGGCACCACCAGCAACACAAGCACCATGCCAAAGGCCAGTCCAAAAACCAACGTCACAACCGTTGGCTTCAAAAACTCTGCCTGATTGGACCCTTCATAAAGCAGTGGCATCAAACCCAGCACAGTCGTCAGAGTCGTCAGCAATACAGGGCGTAAACGATCCACCGTGCCATCAATAATCGCGGGCACCAGACCGCGATCCTGCGCATATTCATCCACAGTGGTGACCAGCACGATACTATCGTTGATGATGATCCCCACCATGCCAATTAGACCGACAACGGTGAACATGCTCATTGGAATTCCCCAGACATGGTGGCCATAAATGGTGCCCACCAGCGCAAACGGAATGATCGACATCACCACAACAGGGCGCGTCCAGCTGCTAAATATCCACGACAGCGTCAGGTAAATTCCCAAAAGGACCAAGATCAGTCCGGTCCGCGCGTCATTCAGGAACCGCTGCTCTTGCTCGCTCTGGCCGGACAACTGCGTTTCAATGCCAAAGTCACTTTCCACGCGCGGCAGAATATCGTCGTTGATGATCTGCTGTATCTCGGTGGCGCGTGCCGCGTCCTCATCATCCAGATCACCAATGACCGAAATAAGCTGGATACCGTTCTCACGGCGCACTGTTGAAAACCCGGTGCGGCTCTGGACGGTCACAACATCGGCCAAAGGCACGTAGACACCATCCGGCGTCCGTATCTGCGCGCGATCCAGAAAATCGGCAGACAACTCACCGGCGGGCAGTTCCACCCGAATGGTCGCGGACCGCGCGCCATCAGGGAAACTCGCTGCCTCAATACCGCCAAGACGGTTGCGTAGCACACGGCCCAGCCCGTCGATGCTCAAACCAAGCGCCTGGCCTTGCGGGGTCAACTCAAGGATCAGCTCTTCTTTGTCATAGGCTAGTGTGTCTTCCAGCCCCGAAATCTCGCCGAACTGCGCAAGCTCTGTCTTCAGCGCCTCTGCCGCCGCTTTCAGTGTATCGCTGTCAGCACCAAACATCTGCACGTCCAGACTATCGGCACTTGGGCCAGATCCCCAGCGGCGAAAGCTGACCGTTTCGGCCATCGGATGCTGAACAACACTTTCTTGCAAGGCCGCAACAAAAGCAAAACTAGTATAGGGGCGGCTATCGGCATCAATCAGTTCAATCGTGATTGATCCCAGTTGATCGGCGTCCTTGGTATCGGAACCCGCAATCGCGCGGCCCGAATTGCCGCCGATCTCTGCGGCCACAAACTTAAGCGGGTTGGTCCCGTGTTCAGCCTCGTATTGCGCACCCAAGGCTTCGGTCGCGCGCTGCATCTCGCGCATCATCTCGAACGTATCGTCGCGGGTCGCACCTGGCAGCATGGCAAAGTTGCCGGTGACTTGGCTTTGTTCGGGTGAATTGAAGAACCGCCAACTGACGTCACCCTTGATAAAGAGCGAAATCTGGCTGGCCAGCAGCACCAAAACCATCGCAAAAACCGGATAACGCGCCTTGACGACAAGCCCCATGAACGGGCGAAAGAGCGTTTCCTTAAACCAGTCAAAGCCGCGGTTCACCGTGCGAGACGGCCAATCATACCAGTGGTCCTTGGCTGAATGCGCGATCGCATGAGACAAATGGTTCGGCAAGATCAGGAAACACTCGATTAGGCTGGCGGCCAAGACCACAATCACCGTGAACGGAATGTCAGAGATCAGGTCGCCAAAACGGCCGCCTATAATGACCAAGCCAAAGAACGCAATAATTGTCGTAAGTGTCGCCGAAAACACAGGGCTGAACATGCGCTTTGCGGCGCTTTCCGCCGCCACTGTCGGGTCTTCGCCCAAATGCCTGACGCGGAAATCCGCGTGTTCGCCCACTACAATTGCATCATCCACCACGATCCCCAACGTGATGATCAGCGCGAAAAGCGAGATCATGTTGATCGTGATTCCTACCGCATACATCAAAGCAATCGCGGCCAGCATCGCCACAGGAATACCAAAGGCGACCCAGAAAGCGGTGCGCGCATTTAAGAACAAGAACAACAGTCCGACGACCAGCATCAAGCCGGTCAGACCGTTATCCAGTAAAATGTTCAAACGCGCCTCGATCAACTCTGCCCGCCCGTTTGTCAGCGTGATCGACACACCATTAGGCAGCGAGGCCGTTAGCTCTTGTGCGACCTGCTCAACAGTCTCTTGCATCCCAATCGCATCACCTTGGGCAGAGCGTTGGACACGGACCTTGATCGCCGGATCGTCGGCGACAAAATAGGCCCGCTCGCGATCTGTCCCTTCGATACGCACGGTCGCCACATCGTCAATCGTCAGCTTGGACCCATCAGGGTTTGACCGCAGCACAATCGCGCCAATCTCCTCTGCAGTTCGCTTGGCCACCCCCGTCCGCACACGCGCATTGGACGACACATCGCCCGCAGGATCAGCAGCAGCTTCCTCGCCGATGCGGGCAGAAATATCGGATAAGCCAATGTCGTATTGGATCAACGATAGGGAGGGCACCTCAACAATCGTGGACGGCGCTGCGACACCTTGGACAATGACCTGCGTCACACCTTCGGCAAACAACCGTGTGGAAAATTCATCCGCAAAGCGACCCAACTGGTCAACGCCAACAGGGCCCGTGATCACCACATCAGTTACACGGTCCGACCAGCCGCCGCGCTGGACCGTGGGTTCATCTGCATCTTCTGGCAAGCTTGTCGTGCTATCAACAGCCAGCTGCACGTCTTCGGCAGCACGGTCAATATCATAGCCGGGATCAAACTCTATCCGTATTGAAGCACGCCCTTCGCGGGACGTCGCCGAAGAGGAGGTCACCCCTTCCACACCCAACAAAACAGGCTCCAAAACCTGTACGATTGCCTCGTCCACATCTTCGGCGCCGGCGCCCTGCCAAGTGACGGACACGGTAAGGTCATCCACTACAATATCGGGGAAAAACTGCGCGCGCATATTCGGGAATGCAAACAAACCCGCCGTCAACATCAGCACCAGCAGAAGGTTCGCCGCTGTCTTGTGGCGCGTGAAATATGACAGGATACCGCCTGCGCCTGCGTTCAGTCTTTCACCGCCAGTGACCATTAGCTGCCCATCCGGGCTTCGAGGCGGGTCACTGTTTCGGAAGACACCTGTTCTTCTTCCAACTGGCCAATAATGCGGGCCTTCACGTCATCCGGCATGCGCCCATCGGTTACGAAGGCGATCAGTTTGGCCCGACGGTCCGCGTCCAGTGTGATCATCTCCGGTTCGGGCGCTGCCTCAACTCCTCCCGGCAAGATCGGGCGGACCTTGATACCTGCGCCCAGCAAAGGCGAGCGTTCGGCAACGATGGTAGCACCGGCATTTTCGCCGACACTGATAATCACGTCATCACCTTGACGGCGCAGCAACGTTACATTTGCCGTGCTCAGGCGATCTTCTTCACCAACCACTAGAACGGTCTGATCAGGCGCGACCGCGGTCGCAGGCACCAAAGCCACGTCATTCAACGCAGGCTCGTTAATACGCACTGTAACGAAATCGCCGGGGCGGAACCCCGGTGCTGTCTCAAGCTGTGCAAAAAGCAAACGGCCCGTCTGCCCAGCACCGACAGTAGCGCCTTCACGGGTAATTTGACCTTCGGCACGCAGGTTCACGCCAGAAACATCCAACGTCACCGCAATAGGCGCATTAATGAGCGCTCCTGCGTCGTCCAGCAGCCGCGCATATTGCGACGTTGATACACGAAACGACACCTCAAGCCGCGTCGGGTCCACCAGTTGGGCAAAGCGTTCATTGGCCGTGACGCGTCCTCCGGGGCTGATCGTGACCTCGTCCAATGTTCCGTCGAAAGCTGCAAAAATCTCTGTGTCGGCTACGGCACGCTCTGCCTCGGCCACACCAATTTCGGCCCGCGCCAGTCGTGTCGTTGCCTGATCAATCCGTGCCTGGGCCGATGCCGCAGATTGCCTGCGGGTCAACACAGCTGCCTGCGCCGAAGATGCCGCCAATTCAGCCGTTTCGACAGCTGCTGCCGTACCAACCCCGCGCGTTTCCAAATCACGAGCACGGGCCAAAGCCTGATCACGCAACGTGGCCTGAGCACGCGCCGCTGTCAGCTCATCCTCTGCCAGGATCAATGCACGTTCTGCATCGCGGACCTCTGCTTGTGCATCCTGCAGATCAGCGCGGACACGGTCCAATGCCGCCTGCGCTTCTACAGGATCAATCCGCAACAAAAGCTGGCCTTCTGTGACAGCACCACCTTCAACCAGCGCATCACTGGCCGACAGAACGGTGCCACCCGTCGCACTGCGCAAATCAAGCGTGCGTTGGCTGCGCAATTCGCCAAAGACTGTCAGTTCCGGGACAATCGTCTGAGGTTCCAGCGTCACGACATTCACGGCAAGCACTCGTTCACGCTGGGGGAAGCTGCGCGGCTCTTCGTTCATGCGCGCCGTCACCGCACCGCGCACCATTTCACCCGCCCAAGCGATCAGGGCCAGCGTCACCGCCAGCAAAAACACACCCGTAAGACTACGACGGAGAAACCGCATCATTGATATCCTTAACCTGCGCCAGATAATTAGCCCGAAAGCTACTGCTTTCCAGTCAAACGCACAAAGCCGTTACTTCCGTCGCAGATGTTCGTCCAAACGCGGCATGATTTCCACAAAATTGCAGGGACGGTGACGATAATCGAGCTGTTTCAGCAAAATCTCATCCCAAGCGTCCTTGCATGCCCCCGGCGATCCGGGCAGCGCAAACAGATAAGTGCCTTGTGCGACACCCGCCGTCGCACGGCTTTGGACAGCACTTGTGCCAATCTTTTGCATGCTGACGATGGTGAAGATCGTGCCAAAAGCATCGATCTCCTTTTCATAGACATCGCGATGCGCCTCAACAGTCACATCACGGCCTGTCAGACCCGTACCGCCCGTCGAGATGACCACGTCAACCGCGTCATCCGCGCACCATGCGCGCAGTTGTTCGGCGATCTGGTCACGTTCGTCGGGAACGATCTTGCGATCTGCTAACGCATGGCCCGCCGCAGCAATGCGGTCCACCAGTGTCTGGCCTGATTTGTCATCCGCCATCTGACGCGTGTCGCTGACCGTCAATACGGCGATACGGACGGGAACGAAGTCTTTGGTGTCATCAATCCGGCTCATAGCAACCTCACAAACATGGATGGGCAACAGGCAGACGCGGAAGGGACATCATCCCGTTCACCTCATCCGCACCCTCTGGGGAAAAGACACGGTCTGCGAGGGTTGTCACCAAATCAAGATTCGAACAAAACGGGCGCGCGCCTTCGATCTGCGACGCCACCAGTGCGCTGTAACGCTCTTCAACCAGCGCAAGAGGCGCCGGCGGAAAGGTATTCTCGGCATAGAACATCAGCGCACGGGCACGATAATCGGCTTGGGTAGCAACCTGCTCTGCTGGTAGATCAGCTTCGCAGGCCTGCATTGCACTTTCAATCGTTGCCAAGATGCTCACAAAACACCCCATCGCGCCCTGTGTGCTTTCATCAAGTCCGGCATAGGTGCGCGGCAATTCCGGGTCACGAATGAGGATCACATCACCAACGCGCAAAAGCGAACGGGTTTCTGTGGCCTCTTCAACATCTGTCGCGTTCTGCACAAAAAGCGCCTCGTAGTCGATCAGATCCAATGGATCAGCCGCCAAAGGCCCCGCACAAAGCGCCGCAATCATCGCAAGTCGTTTCATTAATAACCCTTCTTAGCCACGCAAGCGCGCATTCAATTCCAGCAAATCCGCCCAAGCTTCGCGTTTGGCAATCGGATTGCGCAGCAGATAGGCCGGGTGGAACATGGGCAAGCATGGTTTGCCCAATACCTCGGCCCAATTGCCACGCATCCGCGTAATTCCCGAGCGACCAAGCAAGGCCTGACAGGGTGTATTACCCATGAGCACAATGATCTCGGGATTAGCCAAGGCAATGTGCCGTTCCAAAAACGGCATCATCATCGCGATTTCGTCCTTATCCGGCGTGCGGTTCGACGGGGGGCGCCATGGCAAAACATTGGTAATGTAGACACTGCGTGCTGCATCATCCGCCGCCCGTCCCATCTGGATCGCCTCGAGCATTCGGTCAAGCAATTGCCCTGCACGGCCCACAAAAGGCCGCCCTGCACGGTCCTCTTCCCGTCCCGGCGCTTCGCCGATAATCATGACGCGAGCCGCAGGATTGCCATCACAGAACACAAAACTGCGCGCGCCCTTCTTCAGCTCGCAATGCTCAAATGCCTGCATCGCCGCAGATAATGCCCCCAAGTCAGAAGCAGTTTGTGCAGCAGTCCGCGCCAACCCAACGACATCAATCTCTGGTTTTTGTGACGGCATAGGTGGCGCCGCTGCAGGCTTCTCCGGCGTTACCGCCTTCGGCGCAGGCTTGGCCGCTTCCAAAGCATAGCGATCCACAGGCGCGTCCAGAATTGCCTCTGTCACCCCTAATTCGACCTGCCATTCCAACAATGCACGGTCGTTCCAATATGTCTCGCTCGAATCCATCACCTCCACGATATGCCGGATCGATCAGGATGTGCAGTGCTTGTGGCATTGATGCAGGCACGCGACGCGCCTATAAGACCTCGAACTGCTGATATGAGGGTCCCATGACATTCCGCGCCAAGCATCTTTTGGGCATTGAACCTCTGCATCCCACAGAAATCACGACGCTTTTGGATCTGGCTGACAGCTATGCCGACCATAACCGGCGCGGCATCGCCCACCGCGACGTGCTGGCGGGGCTGACGCAGATTAATATGTTCTTTGAAAACTCCACCCGCACGCAGGCCAGTTTCGAGTTGGCAGGCAAACGGCTGGGCGCAGACGTGATGAACATGGGAATGCAGGCTTCGTCCATCAAAAAGGGCGAGACGCTGATTGATACGGCGCTGACGCTCAATGCGATGCGTCCCGATCTACTGGTGGTGCGGCACCCGCATTCGGGTGCTGTCGATCTGCTGGCGCAAAAGGTAAACTGCGCCGTGCTCAACGCAGGCGATGGCAAGCATGAACACCCAACGCAGGCGTTGCTTGACGCATTGACAATCCGCCGCGCCAAGGGCCGATTGCATCGCCTATCTATCGCTATTTGCGGCGATATCGCCCACAGCCGCGTCGCCCGATCCAACATCATGCTATTGGGCAAGATGGAAAACCGGATCAGGCTCATCGCACCGCCGACGCTGATGCCATCAGGCGTTGCTGATTTTGGTGTCGAGGTGTTCGAGAACATGGAAGAGGGGCTCAAGGACGTCGATGTCGTCATGATGCTGCGCCTCCAGAAAGAACGCATGGACGGCGGGTTCATCCCGTCCGAGCGCGAATACTTCCACCGCTATGGCCTTGATGCAGCCAAACTCGCCCACGCCAAACCAGACGCCATCGTTATGCACCCCGGCCCAATGAACCGCGGGGTCGAGATTGATGGCAATATCGCCGACGACATCAACCGCTCCGTGATCCAAGAGCAGGTTGAAATGGGTGTCGCCGTGCGCATGGCGGCAATGGATCTCTTGGCGCAAAACAGAAGAGCAGAGCGAAAGGCCGTGATGGTATGATCCGCCGGTTCTTCGAGCCACCAAAGCATGATCGTTGGGACGACTATTTTGAGCCCGGCGAAGTGCTCTTGTGGCAGGGCGCCCCAGAACCGGGGCCGCATTCTTACATTGGCACCATCGCAATTAGTGCCTTTGGCATACCTTTCTTCATCGCGGGGCTGACCACGGCAGGAATGGGGTTAGGCCACCTTTTCGGGGCGAGCGGCCTTTCCGATTTCGGGACAGGCCTGTTCCTGACGGCCTTTTCGGTCCCATTTTTGGGAGTTGGCACAGCAATGACCTTTGGCACATGGCTTTATGCCGCCAACAGTCACAAATTCACGCGATATGCGTTGAGCAACAAGCGCGCTTATCTGGCGACTTCTCTCTTCAAACACAGCATAGCAACCCACACGATTGCTGCCGATGATCCCGTGACGCTGGTACAAGGCCGCACAGACAGCGTCCGGTTCAAGAGCATCAGCGCACGCGATAGTGACGGGGACGTTAAATTCCAAAAGGTCGGTTTCGAAAACATCAAGGATGGACCAGAAGTCTATGCCCTGATCCGCCAAGTACAAAGAGAGCAGCAATGACACTGACTATTCCTGCCGATGATTTCGGACAAATCAGAGTCTTTGCGACCGATCTGGATTTGCCCACCGAGGTGACCGAGAAAACACCGCGTGGGCTGGAGTACCTCTTCGAGGCTGACCTCAACCCCGATTTCATCGACATCGTTCGGATCAAAGATCTCAGCGGAATGACTCTCAGCGGCTATATCGCAGAAGGCTACGATATGGCCCCTGACCTTGTGGATAAAGCAGCGGTGGATGCGGTCACAGGATATGCTATCCTTGTCCTGTCCCGCGCCGCTGGTGGCATCGAGACGACATTGACCCCAGCCGAGGGTGTCCGCCACGTCACCACCTACAGTCCAACAGCCAAGATCGTGGTGTCAGAGCCGTTGTCGTCCGACGCCGCGAAAGGCACGCTTGATCAAACCCCAACCAAAGCACCCAAGTCCAATGCCCGCATGAGCGGCATGGTCGCGACCTATGCTTTGCTGGCCATGTTCGCGCTGGTGGCACTGATGATCTGGGTCGGTGGCTAGATGCGCCAACCCATCAAACCTTGCCCCAACATGCATTTCACGCCAAAACCCCTTGAAGCCTCGCGCGTAGGACCCCGCTTATGACCGCTACATTCTTCGCCAATGCCCGCCTGATCGATCCGGTCGCCCTCACCGACGGAGCGGGAGCCATCCTGATCGAAG
>Ga0316189_10005097_pt1 | contig 12591 bp, 14 predicted proteins | sample LowCovwburrow_MG_FD_204930 | JGI IMG/M metagenome (GOLD analysis project Ga0316189, IMG submission 204930) | Coastal sediment microbial communities from Maine, United States - Lowes Cove worm burrow | ecosystem: Environmental > Aquatic > Marine > Coastal > Sediment | place: USA: Maine... | reverse complement strand
CGCTTTGTGAGGGTGAATACCAATCTGGGGATTGTGCTCCTATTAGCGCCATTGGCCAAAGCCGCCGGATTGGATCATTCCGATGCATTGCGGCTCGCCCTAGATTCCGTGTTGAAAAGTTTGACCGTTGACGACGCCCGCTTGACCTATGAAGCCATTCGCCTGGCAAGACCCGCCGGTATGGGAACGGTGCAGCACTATGACCTGCAGGAACCCGATGTCGACATCACCCTGCGCGAGGCCATGGACCAAGCCCGCGATCGGGACGCTCTGGCAAGGGAATATGTTACCGATTTCGAGATCACTTTTGAAGTCGGCCTCAAGGCTTTGCAGCGGATTCTGGAACAGGGCGCCGGCATTTCGGAGGCGGTTGTACAGACTTTTTTAACTATTTTAACGCAAGTACCGGATACATTGATTGCGCGCAAAAACGGTATGGACGCGGCCCGTAAAGTGTCCGGGCGCGCCGGGCAGGTGTTAAAGTACGGAGGGATTTTCAGCGAAAAAGGAAAAGCAGAGATAAAAAGATTTGACCTTGACCTCCGGTATAAAGGGCATGCCCTGAACCCCGGAACTACGGCGGATCTAACCGCGGCGGTACTGTTTGTCTACCTGGTTGAAAATGATCTGCCCCAACTATTTCAAAGCCAAAAGATCCCGCCCGGTAATCCAACCTCGGTGCAATGAAGTTGCCACCAACACACCGTCCACCCCGGTGTCCGACAAAGCTTGAAGATGATCCGGTGTTTTTACCCCGCCGCCGGCAATAAAGGTTTGCTGGGGATAATCGCGTTTTGCAGCTTGGAGGAAAGGCAGATCCGGACCGCCGCCGGTTCCCACGGAATCAAGGCTTAAGAGGATGAGGCGGTCAAGCCCTTCTGCGGTCAAACGTGCCAAAGCCTGGGATGGTGCAATGCCTTTTAAGGCTTCGGCGCGGGAGAGGACCCGGCCCTTGGCCATATCGAGGCTGAAAATGAATTTTTTTTCAAACTATTTGGACTCAGCGTCATATTTTTCTTTGACATCTGCCACCCTATCTGTTAGAGAATTTTAAAAATCTGAACCGTCTCTGTAATCGGCTCACTCATCTTATAACTTGCCAAATTCTTGTCTATAAAATGTAATATGTTTCCTGTTCACCGTATGTTTTTTTAATTAAAAGGGGATCCTCTATTGTAGAGGTACTAACAAAGAAGGGAAAATTGTTATGTATTGCTATGTTTGTGCACATCAAGGTAAAGAGACGCCGGCTATTGGCATGTGTATCGTGTGCGGTATGCATCTTTGTAAAGACCACTTAATCAGGGCGGATATCGATATGTGGGAGGGCGGGTATCCCGTCCCTCGCAAGAAGGCGAAGAAAAAACTTCCGAGAATCTTGTGCAAGGAATGTCATAATGCACTGACCTGAGCAGGAAACTGCGGGCGGATGTTCAGAATTGGGCCATAACCTCTGGATACGGTCGACAACCCCGGAGCGGTGAGTATCCCTTACGTATAGCAATTTCAAGGGAGTCGATGGGGTGCGTCCAAGGAACGTCGTTCCTTCACTACTCATTCTCAGAACCACAGCCGGACTAATATGGATGTCTGCCCCTTATTTTGATCCCACCAGATTTTTTAATTAATTCCCTCCAAAGACCACTAACAGTAACGCTTTTCAGGACAAAATTCGGGCCTTAAAATGGAGACTACCTCACAATGAAAACCCGAAAAATACTAGAAGGATTTGCTGTGGAGACCGTCGAAAAGCTGATTTTCGCGGTAAAGGGTTTGGTCCATCCCCCCGATCGGCTGATTGCCTGCGTGCGATATCTGCCGGACTCTGCGGGAAACCGGGTTCGTGAGGGTTTAAACTACCGGCGTGTCTATCACTTCAATGAGCAACATCAAATTATCCATAGCCAATATCCAGTTTATCTCCATGATGAGCCCGCCTTCGGAATCCGCATGCAGAGCGTACCGGTTAAGCGCATCCAACAGGTCTATGATCCCCGTGGTCGAGTGGCAGACATTTGCGCGCGCGGGCCCAAAGATTGCTTAGAGGAAAATGCGCTTGCATTGGTCCGCCTCCTGGCTCAAACGGCAAATGTGCCGTTGGAGAAACTCGGAATCTCGGGTTCGCTGCTGTTTGGACTGCATCATTCAAAGTCAGACATAGACATCGTCGTCTATGGTGGAGCAGAGGGCAGGGCGGTCCATCAGGCTCTTCGTCATTTGTTGGATAATCCATCGGAATCTGTGCGCCCTCTTGATAAAGATCAGCTGATGGCACTCCACACTTCCCATCAGCCGGAGCTTCCCCTCTCTTTCGCTGATTTCGCTCGTCTCCAAACTCGTAAGGTGAATGAGTTTTTCTTCAAGGAATTTCAATGTTTTATCATGTTTGTGAAATGGCCTGATCAATGGGGAGAACGGTATGCCGATCCTTCTTTCGAACAGTGTGGGAGTGCCAAGATTCTAGCTCGAGTGACGGACGAGCGAGAATCCATCTTTACTCCCTGCCGCTATCGCGTTGAAGATGTGGTTTTCCTGAATGGGAGACCGAAGAGCGATCTGCGGGAGATTATTTCCTTTCGGGGTCTTTTCAGCGATCAGGCGCGAGCCGGGCAGTGGGTTCACGCGAAGGGAAGCTTAGAACGGGTTATCCCGCAGTCAGCTCCGGTTTATTATCGCCTGACAGTCGGGGGACAAGTTGGAGATTATCTTGTGACCGGGACAAATCCCTAATTCCTGTATAGCCAGCAAAGGCTGTGATATATTTATTTCGCTGATAGCGGCAAATAAATGGAGAACATTATGAAGTCATTGAATTAGTTGCCCCCATATAGGCCGGACTAATCTTTGTAAAAAAGAATCATGACGTTTTCATCACTCCATTGAACGCGTTCAATATCTTCGAAATTATTCTCAATTTTTTGATTAAAAATTTTCAAAGCCGTGTCAAACTCATCATCAGTGTAAAGTGAAAATGTGGAATAGTGTTTATTTCCTGCCTGAGAAACAAGAACTTTTAGTGGAAGAACACGTTTAAACTTAAAAAAATGGATCGCTTTTAAGGTAAGGTACTCAATTTTGTTACTCCATTTTTCTATTTGAGAAAGATCATAGAGGCGATTTTCTTTTTCTATAAAGCCCGGGAAAAACCGCCCCCAAATGTTATGTGTGTTTTGGCTCTTCAAACGTGTATAAACAAATGCATAACCTCCGCGTTTCAATGCCTTGCATGCTTGATTGAGAAACTCAATTGGTTCAAAATGATGTATCGCGTTAAATGTTGAAACAAAGTCCAACGCCCCTTCGGGTAATTGAAGATCTGAGGCATCAATAAAATGGGTTGAAAAATTTTTCTGACCATGCTGCTCAAGATAACAGGTAGTTTCCTTAATCATTGCCTCATTTATATCACCACAGATTAGGTGAAGTTCAGGGAGATGTTTCAGCAGGAGTAAATCGTATCGACCTGCTCCACAACCAATGTCAGCTCCCTTAAGGTTGCTGCGATTTTGAAGTTTTTCGCAAATTAATATGATGGGCGCCAAATCGGTGGTACGCAATTCATTGTATGTACAAGAAAGGTTCCTAAAATGTTTATCCATTTTACTCATTGTTTAGACTCCAGCAACATTGCTGCTGACATGCTTAAAATACGTTATTTGTTTAATTGGACACTATCAGCCTCAAGTCCCCAGTTTTTAGCCTGCAATTTTTGAAGCTCTCTATAACCTATGAAAATAATGCCAAGTTCGTCTGCGAGAGCCTTTGTTTCTGGGCTCGTCCAATACTCATAGTCCCCAAATCTTATGTATGAATTTGGACGGCCTAAGATGTTTGCCCATTCTTCGCCCATAAGGGAAGGATGAATTAAAAGTTCATGTATCCCGGATTTCTGGATGGCGCCCCTCTCCATATAAAATTAAAAACATCCATAAAGTATCAGGAAAAACATATTCCAGCTCGCGCATTTCTTCTCTATGCTCATGATGCGGCTTCATCGGCAAGTTATATTTTCTGGAAAGTTTAATAACTCCTTCTGCGAGATCAGAACTCATATAATAATTACTGTAGTGCCCATCAATATACATTCCAATATCATCCGTTTGAACGATCACTATAATAGAATCCTTCGAGTACCTGAGTTGTTCCGCTAACGTAGGGCCGCTTTCGCCGCTTGGAGCATTACCCATTAGGTGGCCAGAATAAGGGCCATAATAATGCTTCAAACTACAAGCATAAACAGCAATAAGCAAAAAGGCGATAGGCACCATAACGATTCGACATATAGATGGTCCTTTCTTCATTCTATTCCTCTCTAAAATTAACGAAAAACCAGAAACGTCAGCAGCCATGAAAACTCGCCAGAAAAGAAATTACCAGCCGATTACTGATATTGAAAATATACAAGATTTACCATTTTTGTGGATATGTTATCAAAATCTCGCACTGCTGCCAAACATCTACGGTGGCGCAGCTAACCGATAAATCTCAGCTTTAAATCCGATAGTCCCCACTGAAATGTCAAATTAAAATGAATTGAGAAATCAACTCTGTTTTTGCTTAGATCTGGCTTTTAATTTTGCCATCAACGTTTTAATCTTCTCATTTGCCTCACGTTTTTTCTCATCAGGTTGTTTCATCCATGGATTTTTTGTTCGCATGGTTATTTTACCGCTAAGTGGTTGCTCAGGAAATGCTCCGGGATTAATTGCGCGTAAAAATGGTATGGAAACTGCCCGTAAAGTGTCCGGGCGCGCCGGGCAGGTGTTAAAGTACGGAGGGGTTTTCAGCGAAAAAGGAAAAACAGAGATAAAAAGATTTGACCTTGACCTCCGGGATAAAGGGCATACCCTGAACCCCGGAACTACGGCGGATCTAACCGCTGCGGTACTGTTTGCCTATCTTTTTGAAAATGATCTGCCCCAACTATTTCAACGCCATTAAATCCCGCCCACCAATCCACCCTCGGTGCAGTGAAGTTGCAACCAAAACACCGTCCACCCCTGTGTCCGACAAAGCTTGAAGATGATCCGGCGTTTTGACCCCGCCGCCGGCAATAAAGGTGTGATGGGGATAATCGCGTTTTGCACCTTGGAGGAGAGGCAGATCCGGACCGCCGCCGGTTCCGACGGAATCAAGGGTTAAGAGGATGAAGCGGTCAAGCCCTTCTGAGGTCAAACGCGCTAAAGCCTGGGATGGCGCAATGCCTTTTAAGGCTTCGGCGCGGGAGAGGACCCGGCCCTTGGCCATATCGAGGCTGAAAATGAATTTTTCCCTGGGAACCGAGGCGCAGATGAACCTAAGCTGTTGCAAACCGCTTAATGTCTCCGATCCGATGATCACGACATCCGCCCCGGCCTCCACAAGACGGTTTGCAGATCCGGCATCAGCAACCCCCGCATCAACCCAGAGTTCGGCGTCAAATTTTGATGCGATTTCGCCGATTGCCTCTCGATTATGACCTTTGCCTTGGATTGCGTCCAGATCTGCGATATAAAATGTTTGGCATTTCGTCTCGGCTTGAAGACAACCAGCCACTTCAAGCGGATCCGCACTGGCAGCCAGGATGCTTCGCACAGGTTGATAACGTTCGCGCTGGCCTTTAACAGCGTGTACAACAAGACCTTCCATCAAATCCAAAACGGGAATAATTTTCATGGCGTCATGCCCTCCGAACATTTTTATTTGGTAATCAAACCTGTTGACGCCATGCGTAGTGAAGGTGTAAATTTCATCATGGTTGCCGCCTTATTCTAAATGTCCTACACTGGGCGGCGGCGCGGTGTCAATACCAATCTGGCGTCAGTGATCCGGGGAGATTCTATCCAGGGGTCCTGCCGAAAGAAGTGTTTCTGTCAAGAAGTGCCGCTTTAAGGAAAAAGGATTTGATATGACCATCATTGCTGATACTGTTATCGGGTGGGACGTTGGCGGCGTCAATATCAAGGCGATTCGGCTCGAGTGCCAGGATCGGAAAATAAAAGCCTTCCGTGCCGCCATGCGTCCGTTTGAGATCTGGCGGAACCGCGACAGCCTGCCAGTGGTGCTGCGGGACATCGGAGAGGAACTTGGGCTGGAAGATCATCAAAGCCTGGCGGTGACCATGACGGCTGAATTATCCGACGTTTTCCGGGCCAAGCGCGAAGGTGTGTGCTATGTCCTCAACGCCTTTGAACAGACTTTTGATAAGTCGCCTGTTTATCCCTTCAGTCTTGACGGCAGGTTTTTAAGTCGGGATGAAGCGCGACAGAGTCCCCTTTTGTGTGCAGCGACGAACTGGCTGGCCAGCGCACTTTTCATCGCAGCTCATCATCCCGATTGTATTCTGATGGATATCGGCAGTACTACCACGGATATCATCCCGATACGGGGTGGAAGACCGGACAGCCGGGGCCACACCGACACACAGCGACTGACTTGCGGGGAATTGGTTTATACCGGCATTTTGCGTACAAACCCGAATACTGTGGTGAATCAAGCCCCTGTTCGAGGCCGGCCTTGCCGCGTTGCAGCCGAGTATTTTACCTCCATGGCGGATATCTATCTTCTTTCAGGTCAAATAACCCCGGATCAATACACCTGTCCGACTGCCGACGGCAGAACCAAAACCATACCTGCAGCCCGGGATCGGCTGGCCCGGCTGGTCTGTTCTGACAGTGAAACCATGAGCGCGCAAGAAGTCGATACGCTCGCCTGCTATCTACGGGAAAAGCAGCTCCAGCAGATTATTGATTCTCTTTTCCAGGTCCTGTCCAGGTTAAAAAATGGTTTCAGCCTGCCTCTGGTTGTGCTCGGAACCGGGGGATTTTTGGGAAAAGAAGCGGCCAGACGGCTGGATATGCCGGTCATTGAGGCGAAACAAAAATGGGGAGACAAAGCGACGGCCTGCTTTCCTGCCCTGGCCGCAGCCTATTTGCTGGCCATGAATCGGTTTGGAAAATTAGATGATTAAAACGGTGATCAAGGTTGGCGGAAGCATGGGCCAAAGCCGTAAACTGTCGGATTTGATGGGACGGCTCTCAGCACTGGGATCTAGGCACGGGATTCTGGTGGTGCCGGGTGGGGGCGCTTTTTCCAATGCTATTCGGGAATATGACCGGCGGTTCGGTCTTGACACAGATGCGAGCCACTGGATGGCCATACTGGCCATGGACCAATTCGGGCACCTGATTTCCTCGTTGATCCCGGACAGCGAACTGGTGCAAGGATTGGCCGACGCCCGTAAGGTTTTGGCAGCAGGGCGGGTGCCCGTGCTTTTGACCTATAATCTCCTTTTTCAGACGGACGAACTGCCTCGAAGCTGGGATGTGACGGCGGATTCCATTGCCGCCTGGGTGGCCGGTTTGTCCGGAGCCAAACAACTGGTCCTGCTAAAAAGCGTAGACGGGCTGTTTAGCGATGACCCCTGCTCACATGCCGGGGTCGAGTTGTTGGAAAAATTAGATCTAAATCAACTGATCCTGTGCAAAGGCGTTGATCGGTATTTTGCTTGCATTCTGAAGAAATACAGGCTGAATGTGTGGATCGTGAATGGGAAACACCCTGAACGATTGACTCAATTGCTTGATACGGGCTTCACCAAGGGGAGCTATTTAACGCGATCAGATTTTTAAGCCGTTCAACCAACGGCAGTTCAACCAAGGTCTGGATGCGGTCGCCTTTGCAGGCGGCGGTTCTAAATCCTATAATATCCGGGCCGATTTGAGACACCCGCGGAATGTCGGCTTCTCCCAGCGAACCCGCGAGGGCGCAGATGAGTCCCGCTTTATGGCAGGATTGGACAAAATCACGCAGGTCATCATCACCAAGATGTGAAAAAAGTGAGCCTTCACCTTTGACGGCCGTGTCCAGCATGCATCCGTCCGCTCCGGCTTCATTGGCCACAGCAGACGACGCCAACGCAGGCAAGGCTCCGATTTTGTGGGCGTCGGCATAGGCTGCCGCAATGATTTTTATACCAGCGTCGTGCTCTCTGACCGCTCGGCAAACTTCCTTCAGTAGAAAAACAGCTTGCCGAGGCGCCGTTGTTCCGTAAAGCCCTACCTTTACGTACTGGACGCCGCAGACAGCAGCCCCCAGGGCCGCCAAGGCGGTAGCACCCGGTTTGTCGGGTGCGTCTCCAATAGCGACGCTCACCGGAAGCCCGGGAGGGGTGCATTGACGCACCCTTCGGATTACACGAGGAAAATTGGCACCCAAAGCTCCCTCGAGAGGATTTTTTACATCAACGATGTCGGCTCCGCCGCCAAACGCGGATTTTGCTTCTTCTTCATTTACAACACTTATAAGCAGTTGCATAGCAGGCCCTTTCGAATAAAATTAGAATTTTTCTATCATTAAAAGTGTCCCCATGCAAGAACGTATTGGGTTGAGATGTCAATAGGGAGGAATAACCAATGAGCACATTAAAGCAGTTGGGGATAAAACAAAACTGGCTATATGAAGTTGTGATTACATGCCTTGACAAGAATGTCCCCCATGCGGCCCCTTTCGGCGTTAAAACCACAGATTTTAATAACGTTTTAATTGAAATGTACAAAGGTTCAAATACCCTTAGAAATGTTCTGGCGAATAAGGAATTTGTCCTTAATACGGTGACCGACCCCGCCGTTTTTTATGACGCGCTTTATGCCAGGGAAAAAATCAATTTCGGTTTCGCAAAAATGATTATGGCGCCTGTCATGACTGATTCACCGGCAAGCATTGAGGTCAGATTAAAAAATGCCATAAACAAAGCGCAGAGCTATATGATCGAAGCGGAAGTTGTATATATCCATATTCGCAATAGAAAGGAATTAATAAATCGGGCGAAAAGTCTTGTTCTTGAAAGCCTTATTTTAGCCACCAGAATACCTCATTTGCCGGAGCGCAAACCGGTGGAATTGTTAAGAGAGAATTGTCGAGTTGTAAAAAAAGTCGCTCCCGGTTCCAAATATGAATACGTTATGCAGGAACTGATGAAGAAATTCGGCGGCTGATAAAAACAATCTATTGTGGATAGGAGAAAGGCAAGGGTTTTAACAAGTTGATGGACGCTTTGTGGGCTGAACCATGCCAAATCGATATCGATGTTGAAATACTCTTCCATCAAGTAAATTTTAATTATTTCATGTTTTCTATAAATTTTAGTAGGTCCTTGTCCACATCCGCCGACAGCTCCGGAACTTCATAGCTCTCAAGGATCTCCTTGTACTTTTTATTGGCCGCTTCCATGCTTTGAGGAGAACCCTTGGCGCACCAACCTTCGAAATCATCACGATTGGAGAGAATCGGCTGATAAAATTCTTCCCGGAAATGCTCGAAGGTATGGTCCTTGTCCAGGAAATGGCCGCCGGGCCCTACTTCTTTGATGGCATTCAAGCCCAAGGTATCGTCATTGACTTTGAACCCTTTTTTAATCCTTTTCACCATTCCGCACATTTCATCATCGATGATAAATTTCTCATAGGACATGCAATTATAACTATCAAGGATACCGGCCGTATGTAAAACAAAATTGATTCCGCCGACCTGGGCCATTAAAAGGCTCATCATGGATTCATACGCCGCCTGAGCATCGGGTACCTTGGCATCGCAGACCGCACCGCCGCTTCGCGAGGGAAGGTTATAGTAACGGGCCATCTGGGCGGTTGCAGCCGTATTCATGGCCATTTCAGGAGACCCGATGCTCAGGGCGCCACTGCGCATGTCGGCGTTTGAAGAAGTGCCCGCAAAAATCACCGGCGTGCCCTCGCGCACCAGCTGCGCTAAAACAATCCCTGCCAGAATTTCAGCGTTTTGAAGCGCCAGGTTTCCTGCCAGGGTAACCGGTCCTGTCGCCCCGGCAATGGATAGCGAAGATATCAGCTGTGGTTGACCGGCCCTTGCATATTCCATGAGGGCCCCCAGCATTCTGACATCATATTTCAAGGGTGACAGGGACCCCAGGATGCTGATAAATCGGGGCTTTTCCGCCAACTGCGCTTCGCTGCCGAACAGGATGGACGCCATTCGGATACTGTCCCCGGCACCCTTTTCCCCCATGACACTGCCCATGAAACATTTATCGGAATATTTCATGGTGGTATAAAGCATCTGCGCATGGCGGATTTCATGAGGGACATCATTGGGCTCGATGACCGTACCGCTGCAGATGTCCTGATTTGTGCTTGCCCCGGTCAGCTTGACGAAGTTCACGAAATCCCTTAAAGTCCCTCTTCGTCTGCCTGAATTCAAATCAATGACGAAAGGGGCGCCGTAACCGGGCGTAAAGACGATATTATCGCCGCCGATAATGACGTCTTTTTCAGGATCACGTGCATAGAGTCTAAATTTGCCGGGTGCTTTATTAATTTGCTCCTCTATGAGCCTGTCAGAGAAGAAGACGCGCTGACCTTCGACCTTGGCACCCCCTTTTTTCAGCACTTCCAAAGCTGGGGGATAGCCAAATTCCACCCCGATTTGGGTTAAAATCTGGATAGAGGTTTCATGAATTTGCTCAACCTGTTGGTTCGTCAATATCTCGAATTGTTGCATTCGGTAAATCTCCCTTTTTAAAGATCAATGCAGAGACGGCTATCTTTTAACATCTTGGAATTTCTATAATTTATTCGAATAAAAGTACTTTTTTGGGCCATTTTCTTGGTAAAACCGCATGGAATGTCGAAGATCCTCCTGGAGGGATGGAATCATTCGATTATTTCAATTGTGAGCGAAGCAACCTAGTTCGAAATTATTTCCAAGTCAAGCAAAATTATTGATTGACAAAATATCCTTAACATCAGACATAATGCTGATATTGTGCTGCCGTGGTTGAACGATACTCAATTACGCGATACTGGGTATTGGGTATTCGGTACTGGTGTTCATCGGAAATCGATGTAAATTTTATAAATCTCCGTATAGTGACACATAAAAATCGGAATAAATTCCCTTAGGCGAATACCTGTTGCCGAATGCCAAATACCTCCTCAATTGAGTTGGATACAATTGAGGTACTAGTAAATTCCCGGAACCGATTAGAAGAGGAAACCAACTCGATGAATCAACATATCCCATTTACCGAAAAAGGGTCCGGTATCGTCCCGCGCGGTCGACCGTTCATTAAGATGCACGGCCTGCGCAACGATTTTATTGTCATGGACGGGCGCATACAACCCTACAGGCCGTCTGTTGAAGAGATCGTTCGGATCTGCGACCGGCGCGCAGGGGTCGGCGGTGATGAACTGCTGGTCATCGATCCTCCGCGAGCCGGCTCGGCGGATGCCGCCGCCTTTGTGCGAATCTTCAACCCGGACGGCCGCGAAGTGGAGGCTTGCGGAAACGCCAGCCGTTGTGTGGGCTGGCTCTTGCTGCAGGAGAGCCAGTGCGATGAGGTCCTGATCGACACCCTTGGCGGACGGCTCGGATGCCGTCGGGCAGGCGCTAAACAGGTGGCGGTCGACATGGGCAAACTGCAAACAGACTGGCAGGACATTCCCCTGGCCCGGGAAATGGATACGCTTCATCTGGGGATCGGCGCCGGCCCTCTCCGGGACCCGGTCGGTATGAACATCGGCAATCCCCACGCTGTGTTTTTTGTGGACGATCTGGATAGCGTGGACCTGACAATCTGGGGACCGCAGCTGCAGAAGCATCCCTTGTTCCCGCAAGAGGCCAACATCGGTGCTGCCCAGCTGATCGATTCCAACACCCTTAAGCTCTCTGTTTGGGAACGCCCGGGGGCGTTGACCACTGCTTGCGGGACCGGTGCCTGTGTTGCCGTCGCTGCGGCCCATCGCCGGGGACTACTGACGGCCGCAACCCGCATGACGGTAATAATGCCGGCGGGATCGGTGGAAATAGAACTGAAAGAGGATGATTCCGTGGTCATGACCGGACCTGTCGAAACCTGTTTTTCAGGCTATCTTCCGGTACTTGACTGAAAAGGAACTAAACACAATGAACAGAGCGATTATCAACTTCGAGCAAAAAACCCTGGATACCATTCACAATTATTCACTGGAACTGCTGCGGTCTACCGGCATCAAATTCCCCTGCCAAAAGGCCCTGAGGATATTTAAAAAGCATGGCTTTCGCACAGACGGCGACATGGTTTTTTTTGAGGAAGAAGACATTCACAAAACCATGGAAGCAGTTCCGTCGGCGTTTACCATAGAGGCCAGAAATCCGGCAAAGAACATCCGAGTCGGAGACAACAATTTCGTCATGGCCCCCGGCTACGGCCCCCCTTTCATTATCGAGCCTTCGGGAGAAAAACGGGATGCCGCCCTGGCAGACGTACAAAATTTCTGCAAACTGGTTCAAACCTCGAAGCATCTGGACTTCAACAGTTCCATGGTGGTGCAGCCCGGTGATGTGCCCCAGGATACGGCCCATCTGGACATTTTGCTGTCAACCATGCTTTTAACCGACAAACCCATCATGGGAAGTTCTGTTTCTGCAGCGGCTGCCGGGGATTCTCTGAAGCTGGCGCAAATGATCTGGGGTCATACGACCGAGCCCGTCATGATCTCCCTGGTCGATTCCCTGTCTCCTTTGCAGTACGCCGCTGAAATGGTCGACGCCATAGCGATATTTGCCGAAGCCGGGCAGCCGTTGATTATCCACTCCGCC
>Ga0316189_10005096_pt1 | contig 12593 bp, 7 predicted proteins | sample LowCovwburrow_MG_FD_204930 | JGI IMG/M metagenome (GOLD analysis project Ga0316189, IMG submission 204930) | Coastal sediment microbial communities from Maine, United States - Lowes Cove worm burrow | ecosystem: Environmental > Aquatic > Marine > Coastal > Sediment | place: USA: Maine... | reverse complement strand
AAATGCCGGAAGGTTTTGAGTTTGAGTTTAACGAAGAAGACCCAATGCTTAACTTCTGGAAAGAACACGTTTTCAACTCTGGTGGCGATCAAGAAATGTTCGACAACGGTATTGCAGCGTATATTTCTGCTAAGTTTGGCGATATGCCAGATTTCGATTCGGAAATGGAACAATTAGGTGAACAAGGTCAGTATCGTGCTGAACGTGTTGACCTATGGGCCAAGGCCAATATGTCAGAAGAGGGCTATACCGCACTTGAAGAGTTTGCCACAACGGCAAATGGGATCGCTGCGTTAGAAGAACTTATGGAGAAAGCCGGAGAACCCGCGTTCTCTCCAACGACTACATCTTCTGGCGAAGGCATCAAGTCTGTTGGTGAACTTCGGGCCATGATGAATGACCCACGGTATCAGCCCGGGCCTCAACATGACCCTGCTTATGTTCGGGAAATCGAACGTGGCTTCCAGAAGTTAGTCGATTAGTCTCCTGATCGCCCCTCACGGTCAGTCGTAGAGGAACCCCTGCCATTGGCTCACGCTGTGGCGGGGGTTTCTACGTTTATGTTTTGTGCATTGACCAAAACTACATAAAGGAAGGATGATTGCCCCGAAGCTCAACGGCCCCGAAAAAGCTGTTGCGGCCCCTTCTATGAAGGCATAACCGCTCCATACAGCCCTTTTTTGGCATAACCAGAAAAGCCGACTGTAATTTTAATTTAACTCAAATGGAGAACAGGTATGTCCACTTCTGTAGATACAGCCTTTATCCGTCAGTTTGAATCAGATGTTCATGTTGCTTATCAGCGCATGGGAACCAAGCTGCGGAATACAATTCGTCGCAAAGTACAGGTGAACGGTGAAGACGTTCGCTTCCAAAAATACGGCAAAGGTACTGCGTCCACCAAATCTCGTCATGGCGATGTGCCGTTGATGAACAACGTTCACACCACAGTTGATTGCACACTGGCTGATTACTATGCTGGTGAGTATGTTGACAAGCTTGACGAGCTCAAGTTGAACATTGAAGAACGTACACTGGCTGCTCAAGCTGGTGCTGGCGCACTTGGTCGTAAGACTGATGAGCTAATCACAACTTCAATGGACGCGACCACAACGGAAATCGCTCACGCCTCTTCTGCGTTGACAAAAGCTAAGGTTCACACCGCTTTTGAAACGCTGGGCAATAACGATGTTCCCGATGATGGTCAACGCTTCTTCGTTGTTGGTTATCAACAATGGTCTAACCTCATGGACATTACGGAGTTCGCTTCTAGTGATTATGTTGGTGAAGCTGACAATCTCCCCTATCAAGGCGGCATGACTGCTAAACGCTGGCATGGCTTCTTGTTCTTCCCTTTCTCTGGCTTGACGTTGGATGGTACTGTTGGTCGTAAGACTTTCGCATACCACACAACTGCTCTCGGTCATGGTATTGGCGAAGATGTGTCTCAAGACGTTACTTGGGATGGTCGTAAACAAGCAAACCTCGTTGTAAACCGTATGTCACAAGGCTCTTGCCTTATTGACGCTGACGGTATCATCGAAGTCCAATGCACAGAAGTATAGGGAGAGTTTAGAATGGCTTATTCAGCACCTAACCTCAGTTCCATGACTGATGCTAATGGCTTCACACAATGGCGTTATGACACACTTGACACCCACGCAACGGTTGACACTGCTGCATACTTCACTGGCGATGCCGTGAACATGCTTAAAGTTGGTGATATCATTGACGTTTGTGTTTGGGCTACAGCTATCCGTACGGGTACTGTGTCCACATATGGTCGCCACATTGTTCTTTCGAACGATGGCACGACTGTTGATACGTCTGACGTTACTGTTGGAACTGTTACCGACACTGACTAATTGTTCTGGGGGGCTTCGGCCCCCCATTACTCTCACACCATAGGAATTAAAGATGGCCTTGACTGATATCACAATTGCTTCACGCGCTATGGTCTTGGCTGGTATCGGGCAAATCACAGACTTTGCAAACGACGATACGCCTTCCGTTGTTGCGAACGAACTTTACTACACAATTATTGATGCCGCCCTGACGACGACACGTTGGCGTTTCGCCACAGGCCAACAACAGCTTAATCGTTTAGCTGCTGCACCTGAAGCGCGTTGGGATGCTGGCTACCAAATGCCCACAAGCCCCCCTATCCTCTTGCTCCACGCGGTTACTGTCCAAGACAATACGATCTTGTATGACCGTTACGAGGATAAGGTTTATTGCAATGCTGTCCTTGATGATGTTGTTGTGGCTGACTATACGTTCCGGCCTTTGCCGACTGAGTGGCCTCCTTACTTCACAAAAGCTGTTATCTTTGAGTTGGCCTCTATCTTTGCGGCCTCTATCGCTACGAAGGCGACACTCTCTGACTTGTTAGCAAAACAGTCTGAAGTTTGGTATGCCAAAGCACGTAACGCTGAGTCTCAATCACAGACAACTCGTAAAATTAAACCACGCAACCTTAGTGTAGCGCGGAGGCGTAATGGCAGACAGTAATCTCCGCTCGGTTCAATCATCGTTCTCTGGTGGTGAACTTGACCCCTTAATGCGGTTTCGTGTTGATCTGAAGACATACTTGCAGAGCATGAAGCGTGGGCGTAACATTATGCTCTACGCTCAAGGCGGGTTCCGCCGTAGGCCGGGAATGGGGTTCAAATATGATCTTACTGAATATTCTGTTCTCCACGACTTCTCTTTCAGTCAAGGGCAAGATTATCTCTTTGCTTTTCAAAATACTGCTATCAGGTTTTTGGATGGTTCTGGCACTCACTTACAGACAAGCACTGGTATGGCTTGGGGAACTGCGAACATCGACGAACTCACAACGGCTTCTTCTGCTGATACTACTATTGTCTGCCATTCGGATTTCTGGCCTCAACGCATCCTTCGCACTGGGGCATCTACCTTTACAATAGCTGACTTTGCGTTTGAGGAGCATGCCGATGGCTTTCCTCGCTACCAGCCTTATTACAAGTTTGAGGCTGATGCTGTTACCGTTACGCCAAGCGTAACAACTGGCTCTGGCACGTTGACTGCTTCTTCTGCTGTGTTTACTGCAGACTTGGTTGGTACGATCATGCGCTACAAGGGCAAGGAAATGCTCATTGATAGCTTCACGTCTACAACTGTCTTGCAAATGACTGTTCGTGAGACCCTTCCATCGATCACTGCCGATGTTGATTGGGATGAGCAAGCATTCTCAGCATTGCGCGGATACCCCCGGGCTGTTGTATTCCACGATCAACGTCTGTATTTTGCCGGAACTAGTTCAAGACCTGACGGGTTTTGGGGGTCTAAGGTTGGCGGGTTCTTCAACTTTGACCTTGGGACTGCCTTAGCCGATGAGGGTATTGACGCTAACATTGGCGGCGATCAGGTTGGGGAGGTTCGCCACCTTGTTTCCTCTCGCAACATCCAGATTTATATGGCAAATGGTGAGATGTACGTTCCACAAAGCGTCGCCAATCCGATCACGCCAACAAACATCCAGTTTATTGAGCAAACGCCTTATGGCTCTAGTGTTTCTGTTGCCCCGACTAAGTTCGATGGTGCGACATTATTCATGCAGCGCACAGGGAAGGTAATCCGTGAATATCTTTGGAACGATACTGAGCAATCCTATACTTCTGGAGCAGTATCTATCGCATCTAATCACCTTATTAATTCTGCTGTTGATAGCTGTGTCCTTCTTGGAACGTCAGATCAGCCGGAACAGTTTGCGTTCTTTGTTAATTCGGATGGGACTGTGGCTGTGTTTAGTTCTATTCGTAATGAGAATATGGCTGGCTGGGTACAATGGAACACTGATGGCTTAATCAAAAGTATGGCCTCTACTGGTGATCGTGTTTTTGCCTATGTCGAACGGACGATTGATTCGGTAACGGAACATTTCTTAGAAGAGTTTGATTGGGATGCGACACTCGATTGCTCGTTGACCCAAACTGCTGCGGCTACTGTTACGTGGACCGCCGCACACTTGCCAAATACCCTTGTGAAGGTAACGACAAACTCAAGCGCACAGTACGCTGGGGAGTTCACCTCCAACGGGTCAGGTGTAATCACGACCAATGACTTGCTTGATGATACTGAAATTGGCTTGAATTATGATATTGATGTAGAGACTTTACCTGTTGATGCTGTATCAAGGGTGACAGGATCGGTCACTGGTGATAAAAAGCGTATATCTCGCGTTGTTATCAGTGTTCTATCAACGCAATCTGTTAGCATTACGAATAACCGTTTAATTATGAGGCAAGTGAACGATGATCTCTCCCTTCCACCTGATGCGGCAGAAGGTGAGTATGAGTTTTACTTGCTTGGCTGGACTATCGACCCTACGATTGTCATTACACAAACTGAGCCTTTACCTTTGACGGTAAGAGGCATTTACGCGGAGGTCACGGCATAATGGGTAAAGTTGCTAAAGTCGCTGTTCCTTTGGCTATCGCTGCTGGTGCTGCTTATTTAACTGGCGGTGCGAGCCTTGCTGCCACAGGTGCTGCGGGAAGTGCTGCTGGTGCTGGCGCGGCTGGTGCTGCTGCTGGCGGTGCTTGGGGGTCTGCTGGCACAACTGCGTTTATGTCTAACTTCGGTGCTTCTAGTGCTGCTGGTGCTGGCTTGTTCTCTTCTGCTAATATCGGCATGGCGTTCTCTGGCCTAAGTGCTTTGTCAAGCGTTATGGGCGGGATGCAGGATAGCAACGCTGCTGCATTCGAAATTGCTCAATTAGAAGAAAACCGTAAGCTTGCCCGTATCGAAGGCCTTCAAGCTGAAGAGAAGGTCCGTGCTGATGCAAAGCGTGTTGCTGCTGCTGCCCGTGCTAAGGGCGCGGCTATGGGTATCGACGTAACTAAGTCTCGGTCATTCACAACGTTCCTGACTGAGCAAGAGAAGCTGGCACAGAACGATATTCTAAACATTGGGATTTCTAGCGGTATTTCTGCAGCAAGAAATCAGCTTCAAATTGCTGGAGCAAAGTCTGGTGCTAAAAACTCAAGAACATCATCTTATATCGGCGCGGGTCGAAGCCTCCTTTCTGGCTATCGTAATTATCAAGATACAAGAGGGGCTACAACATAATGGCTTTTGAAACATATAAACCAAAAACAACCCTCGGCCCTATCGGTGTTGTGAACGCCACAGGGCAACGTCAAAGCGCACAGGCTTTTAGACAGGCTGCTCAGTCCTTTGAGCAATTGGCTGGTCAAGAGTTCCAAGTTGCTGGGCAAGAAGCTGCTCAAGCTGGTAAGATAGCTGGTCAGAATAGCGTGTCTTTGGATGCCGATGGAAATATCGTTAAATCAAAAGTTGAAGGTGGTCGTATTTTCAATAATGCGTTTGTTCAAGAGCAACGCACTGCTGAAATGGCGACATACAACAACAAAATTAACGCCAAGTCGGCTGAAATTGTAAGTAAATACCAAGATGATCCTGATGGTGTCTTGAAGGCCGCTGATGAAATTAAAGCCTACCAAGAGGCCTTGATTAATAACGCAAATCCTGAAATCTCTGGATACCTTAATCTGCAAATCCAGCAATCAATGGGCGCGGCTTTGCAGGGCTTATCTGATAACGCGATCTTGCGATCAAAACAAGAAAGCAAGGCAGAAATAACGACATCACTCGATGATAACCTTGCCAAGTATCAATCTATGCTAACGCAGGGCATTGATGATGATAATTTGAAGTTGACCGCAACTGTTATTGACACGTTGCTGGCTAATGCAAAAGAGTCGAACGTCTACTCAGCAGATGAAATCGCTGGATATGAAAAGCGTATTCGGTTTGCTCAAGAGGTCGGTTCTTTAACTCAAGAGGTCAACAAATTAAAAACACCATCCTCAAAAAATAAGCTGATCTTCGAGGCAAGCAAATCCGGCAAGTACACACAAGAATCAATTAATCTTATGTATGCCAGAGTTCAAACTGATGCCAGAATACAGGCCCAAGCATTGTCCGAGCGATCTATAGTCGAGGGGGCAAAACGTGCTGAGATCACTTATACCGCTTCTCAGGCTTCATTGTCTGGTCAGGCCCCTGATATTGCACAATTAACCAAGCATTTGGATATGCGCGATCCCGATAACATTACATTCATGGGAAAGCTCCAAGGTCAGACGCAAGATATTATTAATACAAATGTTAATAACAACATGGATTTGTTTATTAATGACCTGAATGACCTTGTTGAAAATGGCAGTCTTTCTGAAAACGCTCCTGACATTGTTGAATATGCAAAGAAGTTTCAGGAATATAAAGATAAAGGTTTCTTCGACAACAGAACCAATGGGACGGGCCAACAGATTGAGGTTTTGAACCTTCTCCGTAAACATGCCTATGACCAAGATGGCAATGTTATGGAAAAGAATATGCGTGAGATGGTGATGAGCGGCGTTCTTATGAGTACAATCAACGAAATGATTGTCAATGAGCCAAGCTCCGGCAAGCGTAGCCGTATGAGAAAGGCTTATGGCCTTGTCAATTCGAACCCACCAATGATGGGGGCCTCAAGTGTTAATGCGAATAAGTACAACGAAGCAATGTCTATGATTAATACTGGTCGAGCTGAAGACAGCCATTATGAGACTGTTTATGGCGCATTATCTAGCGGCCCACCTACAGCCGATGGTCTTATGAAGTTCGCTCTTGCGAATGATTATATGCCCAAAGCTGGCAAGACGATGCTGCTCAATTCAAGAAATGTCAGTGACCCTGAGCAACTTGCTGAATCTATCCAGTTGGCTGCACAGCTTAAACAGTCCGAGCGCGTGTCCGAGAGATACTTCCCTTCGGCTGCGAAGAAATGGCTTGAATTTGCCTCCCTTAACTTCTCTGAGGATATGGGTTCTGAGGGCGTCCAAAAGGTCCGTAAGCTTTATAATGACATGGTTGATCCTGCCAATGAAGAATATGTGACCGCTATCAAAGATAAAACTATGTCTGAAGACTTTATTGGCGATGCTATCAACTTCTTTAATGAAGACGCTCAAGACAGCGATACATTTAGTAAGGCTGGTGCTGGTCAAACTGGAAGTTTAGCTCGAGCTTTAGGCGATACTGGGTATAAATCTCTTGTCGCTGAGTACGGGAACCAATGGGTTAACGATGTATTTGGGATGGGTGATGTTCCAAATCTTGAAAAGATGCCGCCCTCGTTTGTATATAAACTCAAGAATCAAATTCTTGCTGCAAGCCTCACAGAAGAAATAATGCTCATGCCGGAACAAGATCGGTATAAGGCAGCTACATTGAAGGCGTTCCATACTTTAGGCCGTGATGGGTTTGGCTTTACGCAGTTCTCAACCCCGTATGATGGTGGCGAAGGTGGGCTGGAAAACATTACGTTGGATCGGTACACTTACGAAAGTGCAGTTGCGAATGTTGCCCCGCACCTAAAGCCTAAAGACGTTGCTCTTGAAAGCATTTACGGCCTTGTAAAGGATAATCCTTCAATCTTGGGCGTAAACCCTAAGACCTTATCTAATGGGGTTATTGAATTTGTTGGGCAAGAATTTCCTTATGCAGAACAGTTTCAAAAGAAACATGGTTCCCCAGAACAGGCTTTGAAATCTGTTATTAGTACAATGCTTGAAAAAGGCAGCATCACCTTGAAGGGTGAGGCAAGAAACAAGTTCATTGTAAGAGTCCAGAACTATCGTAATCCTAATGCTGCTGGATGGGAAGTCTTGCCGATGGGCATCACTGTTACGGATGGCATTGTGAACACGACCATTGAAAAAACGCACCCTGATGCTAACGACCCGAGTAAGCCTGTGTCAGTCAGTTCTGGTGTGCGCCAATATGCTAAAGGCTCAATTGCGGGGCTTTCTCGTTTGAAAAAGTCTATCAAAGGCGAGACACCGCCAAAAGAACCAAATGACTTCCCTGAACCCCCAATTTCGGAATGATTAAATGGAAGACTATATTTACAATAGGAACGATGCTCTAAGAGAATCTGAGCCTGTAGACCTTCCTTCATTTCATGTTCCGCATGAATGGTCTTTTGGTAATGACGCTGGCGTTGCTGATATTGCTGGTAAGTTTGGCGAGTCATTTATTGAAGAGTTCGCTCCGGCGCAAGCAATGAAAATCCTTGCTGGAACTGATATCTATACGAACGTGCGCGATGCTGGCGATGAGCTTGCTCCTGTTGAGGGGTATGACCCCATAAATGAGGCTTCGATAAACAAAGTCCCATTGGCTTTTCGTGGTGATTTGCTCTCATCTAAGTCTCCAATTGAATACGGTCAGAAATTCCAAGTAATTCAAGAATACCAAGCGGCCCAAGCTGATAGGCTAAACCACCCCTCTGGGTATGCTGGCCTTATAGCTGGCGGTCTTGTAAGCCCGGGCGGCTTGCTTGGCCTCGCTGCTCGAACTGGCAAAGGTGTAGCTGCTGCTGCTGCTGCGACAACTATTGACGAGGTTATTCTGAACCAAACCGATCCTAACCGTAATTCAGCGATAAGTGCGCTTACGGTTGGAACAAGTACAGTGTTCGATACTGGCTTTATTACTGCAAAGACGTTTTTTAAAAACAGAAAATATGCGTTAGACCCTATTGAAGAGGAAGCCATCTCTCGTCATGTAGCACAAGTGAAAACCCTTGATGAAGGCTTTAATGACGTAGAGGGTACGTTAAGAGATATCTACAAGGGGATGGATGATGCCGAGGCTGCTGGTGATACTGCTAGGTTTGCAGAATTAGAGGCTGAGGGCATGAAGGTCATGGAATTGCTCCCTCCTATCAAGGGCGGCTCTCAAATGGCTCGTAAGGCTTATTCTGAGGGGCGTGACATGCGCTACGATCTCGTTAATGCCTTCTTGCTAGAGAAACTGCCTGATAGCCCTGTAAAGCGCATTCTGGCGACAGGTGACAACGATGCACGTCAAATCATCACACAGCTTGTAGAAAGCCCGTTTTTCTTAGAAGGTCACATGGCAGTGACTTTAAAATCTCCTATTGGTGTTGATCGCAAAATTGGGATCAATTGGATCAAACCAATGAAGGATGCCATGCAAGCAACCGATGAGGCTTATATCGCGTATCGTAAGTCTATTGCAGAGGGAAGTTCTATTTCAGGCTCTCCTTCGCTTCAGACAATACGAGATGTTGCTACAGGTGGTCGTAAAGAAGGCACAATGTCGTTTAATGAATTTCTTGAAGAGGTCACTCGGGCTAAACGTAGCCTTGATGGCCCTGCAAACCCAAACATTAACGAACATGCCATAAATGCTGCTCGTATTTGGAATGATCGTGTCTACAAACGCGCTGGGTCAGAGGCGCAACGCCTTGGCTTATTCACTATTGGGGCCAAGCGTGAGGTCAGGTCTTTGCAAAAACAGATTAAAGAGGCTGGTGACGGTGCTGATGTAGCTAAACTACAAAAGAAGCTAGTTGCTGCTGAAGAAAGCCTTAAAGAACTAGAGTCTATTAAGATCAAGCAAAGCTATGTAAATCGAATTTACAATAACCACGCAATCCGAAACGACATGCAGGGTTTTAAGGATATCCTTATGGCGCACGAACGAAGTGCGAAAGAAGCTGATGCGATTATCGACACGCTTTTAAATCGGCGTATCCAAAATGCTGATGAGGCTCCTGTTAGTGAATTGGCTCAAGATATTGTGGGCCGCGCTCGTTCCATGAAAGACAGAAGCCTTGGGGATATTCCTGATGAAATTCTTGAACCCTTTCTTGAAAATAACATGATGGCACTCGGGCGTTATTATACAACGCGCATGGGTGCTGATATTGAGCTTGCAAGTCGTTTCGGTGGCGAAATAGATATGTTTAGTCAATTGAGGAAAATCGAAGGTAATTACAACGCCCGAATTGCAAAAGCTGAGAAGTCTGGAAAAGATACAGCGAAGCTGATTAAGCAGCGTGACGACACCTTAGAAGACATTCGTGTAGTCCGTGACCGTATCCGTGGAACATACGGCCTTCCTGACGATCCTGAAAGCTGGACAAATCGTGGCATCCGTGTTGCCAAGATGCACACTGCTATGACCAGCCTGACTGGAGCTATCGCTGCAATCCCTGATGTCGCTAATATTGTATTCTATGACGGAATGATGCGTGGCTTTGGGCGTTCTTTCGAATCACTTTCTAATGGTCTTGAAAACATTAAATTAGCCCGGGCTGATGCCGAGTTGGCTGGTGAAGCTTTAGACTGGTATATGTCTACAAGGGCTGCATTGTTCTCTGATTTGTCGGATGCGATGAGTACGACAACTCCATTCGAGAACGCGATGGCTAAAGGTACGCAGATGTTTTTCAATGCGAACCTTATGAACCCTTGGAATGTTGGGGCTAAGAGCATGGCAAGTGTCATGGCTGGCTCCATGATTATTGAAGAAAGTATTAAATTGGGAGCTGGCGGTGCAAAGAAATCGAATATTCAACGGCTTGCAAGGGCGGGTATCGGCAAGTCGGAGGCGCGGGTTATTGCCGAGCAATTTGAAAAGCATGGAACAAGAGGTGATAAAATCAGAATCGCCAATGTTGCCAAGTGGGACGAAAGCGCAAAAGAAGTCGCTGAAATCTATAAGGCCGCTCTTGGAAGAGAAATAAACACAATCGTAGTCACCCCGGGTAAGGGTGAACTTCCTAACTTTATGGGTGGAGGCTTCGAGCGTGTCGGGTCTAAGGCTCAGATTAGGAAAGCAAAGCGTAAAGCGAAGAAGCAGTCTGGTGAGGAATTGAGCTTCGCTGAGAAGACTGAAGATTTATTTATGTCTCCGCAAATGGCTCAATTGCTGTTTCAATTTAAGCTATTCGGAATTTCTTCTGGTGCGCGTGTCCTAGTCCCCGGGCTGCAGCAAGCCGACAAAAGGTTTTTACAGCAAGCGGCGGGACTTGTGGCTCTTGGTATGATGGTAGACCATGTGAGAAGTAGCCAAACTGGGCAATGGGACAATTCTCTTTCTGGAAAGCTTAAAAGGGGGATTGATCGCTCTGGGATCACTGGTTGGGGGGCTGATGCTGGCAACGCAATTATGTCTGCTGCAGATGGTCGGGTTGCAAGCAATGTTCCCTTTGTGCATAAGGCTACGCAGCTTGGTAGTGTAGTCTCAAACCTTGCACAAGGGGAGTTTGGTCGTAGAGATATTCATAATTTAAGGGCTAATGCTTTAGGACAAGCAAACAGCTATACAGATGTACTATTCGATTTAATGGAAACTGGTGCTAAAAACGCTATTAGATAGGTAAGTAAAATGGCTGAAATAACAATTGCAGATGATGTTCCACGCGAACAATATGTAGTCGGAGCAACTCCCTCAACAGGGCCGTACTCTATTCCTTGGCCTTTCTATGCTGATTCTGATATCGTTGTGTATGTAGATGATGGTTTGCAAACGATTACAACGGATTACACGGTATCTGGCACTGCCGTTGATGATGGTTTCTCTGCTGGTAATGTTACGTTTGTATCAGTACAGTCTAATGTAACAATTACAATCTTCCGTGATATCCCGATTGCGAGAACTACGGACTTCCCCACTTCTGGTGTGTTCAATATTGCTACATTGAACAAGAACTTGGACCAGCTATTTGCTATTGGGCAACAGCTTGAAGACCGCTACACCCGTTCTGCGCATATTACTGCCGATGATGATTATAACGGCGGTGAGGTTCACCTCCCTAAGAAGGCTGATCGCCTTTCTAAGGTTCTCGGCTTTGATTCTAATGGTGATTTCACCATCTCTACACTGTCTTTAGCCGCAATTGAAGCACAGCCTACTGCTGCTGCTGCCTCTGCGGCTGCCGCTCTTGTCTCAGAGAACAATGCGGCAACGTCTGAAATGAATGCGGCGACATCCGAAACAAACGCTGGAAATTCAGAGACAACTGCTTCTGCGGCGGCTGCAACTGCTGTGGCTGCGGTCTCTGGTATTCGTCGCAAGGACAACTGTATCAATGCCACGACTGCTAATGTTACGCTATCTGGTGAGCAAACCATTGACGGTGTTTTGACTTCTGCCTCTCGCATCTTGGTTAAAGATCAAACAGCACCCGCAGAAAATGGCATCTATGTCACTGCGACTGGGGCATGGGCAAGGGCGACTGACCTTGACGACTGGGCTGAAGTACCCAACTCTGTTGTTGCTATTGAGCAGGGCACAGTAAATGCTGACAAGCACTTTCAAGTCACGTCTAACAGTGGCGGCACGATTGACGTTACGGCAATGACGTGGACACAGTTCGGTGGTGGTGATCTTGTGTCGTCTAACAATCTGTCTGACCTTTCTAGTGTACCAACTGCACGTACAAATCTTGGACTGGTGCCGGGCGTTGCAACCACCAACATCCAAGTTGTAAATCAAGCCGAAACAAGCACAGCAAGCGCAACATCCACAACGCTCGGAACAACACTTAAGCACTTGATTACAGGCACAACGACTATCACGGCTTTTAACGGTGTTGCGGGTGTGACTTATCATTGTACTGCTGGTGGTGCTTTCTTGCTCACACACAACGGCACAAACCTAGACATTTTACAGACTGGCGCGAACATCACAACGGCTGCTGATGATACGTTTGACGTTTACATGCGGACAACGACAACTGCTGA
>Ga0316189_10005095_pt1 | contig 12593 bp, 10 predicted proteins | sample LowCovwburrow_MG_FD_204930 | JGI IMG/M metagenome (GOLD analysis project Ga0316189, IMG submission 204930) | Coastal sediment microbial communities from Maine, United States - Lowes Cove worm burrow | ecosystem: Environmental > Aquatic > Marine > Coastal > Sediment | place: USA: Maine... | reverse complement strand
AATGCCGTTTACCCCTACGTTGTTGCAAAAGTCGGAGGGCTTCAGAATTTTCGTTAGGTTATCGGAGTGTTAATTACACTTTGCCATGTTGTTTACGTAACCTTTGGGTTTATTTGAATGGTGGTAATCCGCTCTGAAGATACCAGCGCTTGACCATGGGGTTATAGGCCCACACCTGTTGATCGCGCATGGTTTTCAAGGTGACCTCGTCAACCCGATAGTAGCCGATTTCGACAATCTGGCGCACCTCCGCTTGATCCTCTGAAACGGACACCTTCTTGACCGAGTAGGAGGTCACCTTGATGTTTTTAAGTTCATCGAAGTCGGCCGGATGGGTTTCTCTTTCCTGCGGATCACGGAATGAGTCGGCGGTGTCGAAGTTCGACCAGAAGATCATCTTTTCATAGGATTTTGACGTCTCGCTGAAATCGTCCTTCTTTTTCATTTCCGAGTATGCAGCACAACCGGCGGTCAGCGCCAGGCAGACGAAAAAACTAAGTGCGTATCCGATTCGGGTTTTCATCAGACTCTCCTATGGTCAAAAAAAGCGGATCGGGAAACAGCGAGATTCAACGGTTTTTTACGGATGTATTTTCCCAAGAGCGGAACGCTTTGTCAATTGAAGAGTGCCGAGGCCGATGCATCCCCGACGCCCTGTGTTGCCCGGCGCTCGCATACGCTTGGTATGCTCGCTTCTTGCGCCTTGCGCTGCGGGCGCCGCGGTCATCTCGGTGAGTGACTGTTTTAACGAACAGGATCACTTAGCCGATTGGGTGCCGGAGGGAACTGGTACAGCCGGTGCTGGGGGTATGGGCAATGCGGTTGTTTCGAACCATTCTGGCGGCAACCGATCTGGTGGAAACTCCTGATCCCGTGGTCGTGTCGGCCCTCAAAACCGCCATCCATCACAAAGCTGTGTTGATCATATTGCACGTTCTGGAATCGAGGTCCGACAGCGATCGCTCGCGGGTCAGAGACTTCCGCAGCGGTGAGGATATATTTTCCGGAGCCGAGTATGTGCAAGAAGTGCTGCAGGCACTTCGCAACACCTATCTTCGTTTCATTCGCTCGCACGATCCGGTCGACATCATTGTCAAGACGGGATTCCCCTGGATGCAGGTCATCGCGCAGGCATTCCGGGAAAAGGCTGATGTCATCTTTCTCGGGCCGCACGCCCGACGGGCCGTTGAGCGCGGTGTCGTAAGGGTCAAGGGCAGGGTGGGCAGCACGGTCGAGGGTGTCATAAAATACGAACCCTGTCCGACCTGGATTGTCAATCGGATTATTTCCGCCAGAATGGTCCGGCTGGCGCGGATCCTGGTCTGTGTCGATTTTTCCGATTCATGCCGCGCGGCCTTACGGTATGCTGTGGATCTGGCCCGATCAACCGGCGGCCGGTTGATCCTGTTTCACATGCACGGCGTGCCCCCGTCGCCACTCTATTCCAGGGCGCGGTACGATGCCGACCTGGGCCGTTGTTGCGACCGAATGCAAAAATTTTCTGCCGGAATACCGGCGGCCGTAGCGTTTGAATACCACGTGTGGGGCGGAAGTCACCCCCACCTGGAAATCGTGCGCGGAGCCCTTAAGTTTGCTTCAGACCTGATCGTCATGGGATCGCACACCAAAAGTCAGGACCCAAAGTGGTACGTCGGCAGTGCGGTGGAACGGGTAAGCCATCGCTCCCCGTGTCCGGTGGCGGTTGTCACGGATCCGTCCGCGTTGTTGGTTTTTTCATAGTCGGCCGGCGGGTCGGACTGCTGACCGGCTTTCCGAGGTGGTGATTGGATTCGCTTAGGGTCACGGTAAGAAATAATTCCACAAGATCCGTTGATATATCGTTAAGATGTTACCTGCTCAAACACAGCCCATGCCGAAGGAGTCGCGCCGCAAACAGATCGTACTGGTATCGACGCCTTGGCCCCTCTTCAACCGGCCCTCGATACAGCTCGGAGTCCTGAAGGCCTATCTGACCACCAAGCATCCCGGACTGGAGGTTCGGGCCCACCATTTTTACCTCCAATTGGCGGCCGCCATCGGCTACGGTGTTTATCAGAACATTTCGGAGCGCACCTGGCTGGCGGAAAGTGTCTACGCTGCGCTGTTGCACCCGGAGCGGGCCGCAGCGATCGAAGCCCTATTCTGCCGGAAGGCCACCGGCCGACCGATGCTCAAGGACCTTGATTTCAAGGCCATGATCGCAAAGGTTGAAGCCGTCTCGCAGGAATTCATCGCCGCGGTCTCGTGGGAGCGGGTGCTCCTGGCCGGTTTTTCTCTCTGTCTTTGTCAGCTGACCGCGGTTCTGTTTTTCATCAAGCGCATCAAGGCCCTGAATCCGGACCTTCCGGTCGTGGTGGGCGGTTCCATGTTTACCGGTGACAGCCTGCCTCGCCTGCTAAGGGCTTTTCCAGAGATCGACTTTGCCGTGAACGGTGAAGGCGAGCGGCCCCTCAGTCTTCTGGTCGGCCGGCTCACTCGTGTTGCGGGTCCTCGGGTCTTGCCGCCGCCCGGCGTGATCGACCGGAAGATCGCCGCCCGTGAAGAGCCGGTGCCTCGCAACCAGTTGAAAGCGCTTTCCTCCTTGCCGATCCCGGACTTTACCGATTACTTTACCCTATTGAAATCTCTCAGCCCGGACAACAGCTTTTTCCCTACACTGCCGGCGGAAATGTCACGAGGGTGTTGGTGGCGCAGGCCTGCGGTCGGAAAAACTTTTTCGGGGTGCGCATTTTGCAATTTGAACCGCCAGTGGAAAGGATATCGGGCCAAAAAGCCGCAGCAGGTCGTCCGCGAAGTCGACATTCTGACGACCCGATATCGGTGTCTCTCAGTGGCTTTTGTGGACAACCTGTTACCACGCACGTCATCCGGAGAGATTTTTCAGAAGTTGGCCGGACTTAAAAAAGATTTGCACTTCTTTTGTGAAATTCGTGCGGATACACCCCGAGAGTGGCTCGAAAGGATGAAGCGGGCCGGCGTCGCCGAGCTTCAGATCGGTATCGAAGCGCTCAGCACCCGCCTGCTCGTGAAGCTTAACAAAGGCATCACGGCAATCGAAAATCTGGCGGTGATGAAAACCTGCGAGGAATTGGGTTTGGTCAACGCCTCCAATCTGATCCTTCATTTTCCCGGTAGTGATCAGGAGGATGTGGACGAAACGCTCCACAATCTGGAATTCGCTCAGCCCTATTATCCCATTCAGTGCGTCCGTTTCTGGCTGGGTCTCGGAAGTCCGGTCTGGTCCAACCCCGTGAATTTTGGTTTACGGTCGATCAACAACCATCCGAACTGGGCAACGCTTTTTCCTCCAGAGGTCTTCACAATGGTACGGTTTCCCCTTCAGTCTTATCGGGGTGACCGGACGGTGCAGCAAAAACTCTGGCGGCCGGTGCAGGCAAAAGTCAAACACTGGAAAAGGGCCTACACAGAGCTTCACCAAGGCTCATTTTATAAACCGATCCTCGGCTATTACGACGGAGGAGAATTTCTCGTCATCCGCCAAAGACGGTTTCGCGCCGACACTCTGACACACCGCCTGGTTGGATCGTCGCGCAAGATTTATCTCTTTTGCAACCAGCCCCGTGCATTGGCAGAGATACAGGCCCGCTTTCCGAAAATCACGACCGATCAACTGCTTGACTTTCTCCACATGATGGTGGGAAAGAAGCTTATGTTCGACGAAAATCGACGGTTTTTAAGTCTGGCGGTCTCCGCCGCGGCGCGGCGATGAGTTCGGGGACTTCCGATGAACCGTTAGGATCGTTTTCTTCCAGAAATAGCTCTTTTCCGTATGGTCTTGGCTTCGAGGGGTCCGTCTTTGAGAAACACCGAAGCGGATTACTCCGGTTCCATCGTGGATTGAAGCGGAAAGCCGTTCTCACGCGCCGTGGCGGTGACGATGTTGACCTTTGTTTCCGCGATTTCAAACGGGTAGACACCGCAGACACCGACACCGTTCTTGTGAACGGCCCACATGAGTTGGGTGGCTTCGTCCAGGGATTTGCTGAAGACCGACACAAGGATTTTAACAACGAATTCCTTGGTGGTGAAGTTGTCGTTGTGCAGGAGCACCTTGAATAACGGCGGCTCGGTCACCTCCTCTTCGATGTTCGTAACGACATCTTCTTTTAGATCCGGTAAGTTTTCACTCATTTTTAAACCTTCCGCAGCATATGGCCTACTGAATTCTAACTATTGGACTGCAGAAATCAAGACCGACTATTTCACACTGACGGCCTATAATGCACGCAGAGCCCTAACCAATCTGTATCGGTGACGGTGGCTATTTTTTCAGTTCGACCTATCTGCCGACGGGATTTGACGGTCGCCGGTACCAGAAACGGCAAAGCGAGCGGTGCCGCATGGTCAGGGGGAAAAAGATCATGGAGACCAAAAGGGCGAGGGTGTGATAGCTCGAAAACCAGCTCACCTTCCGGGTGGAGGTCACTGCCGGAACTCGGTCGATGATGGAAAATGACAGGTTGCGAGATCTGGCCCATCGTCCGATATTTTTTGAAAACCACACTTCCTCGCCCACATAGACCTTTTGGCTGAATCCACCGACGGCCTCGAAACCTTCCCTCAAGCAGAAGATAAAACACCCAGCGGCGATCTTAAATTTTATTGAAAAGCGGTTCCAGGCGTCAATGGCCAGCCGATAAAAGGGCTCAAGCGGTCTGTCGGGCGCCACGGCGGCACCGCCCCCCGCACAAGCTCTGCCTTCGAGTCGATCCAGGGCCAGTTGCAGGAGTTCGGGAGAAACGCGTGTGTCGGCGTCGACAAAGATGAGATAGCGCCCGTGCGCGCGTCTGGCGCCGGTGTTACGGGCCCTGGAAATCTGGTTTATCGCTTCGAAGGCCACGGTGGCGCCCCAGCGGCGGGCCACATCGCTGGTGCGGTCCGTCGAGTTGTTGTCGACGACAATGATCTCGCCCAGCATCGCGACGGTTGCCATCGCCGAGCGCAGGCTGCCAAGGGTTTGAGGCAGGTAGAGTTCTTCGTTGAAAGCCGGCACAACGATCGAATATTCAGGCAAGGTCCCGTTCACGGAGTGATATTTCCTTATCCAATGACCCAAATAGGTTTGACATTTTGAATTTTGGTCATTGTGATTTGTTTGTTCATAGGTTGAGAGGTTTCCCGCCCAGGCGGGATTAAACGTTCTGGGTTGAAGGACTGAAGCAATATAGGTTCAAAGGTTCACCGTTCCCCGTTCAGGGTTGAAGGATTGAAGCAATATAGGTTCAAAGGTTCACCGTTCCCCGTTCAGGGGTGAAGGATTGAAGTCCTTCTTAGAACGCTGAACCTTGAACCCTCGTATGAAACTACGCCAAAATGGCATGGTTTTTTGATGATTAAACTGGCCGAAACGGTGAACAGATTAAACGTCGAACATCGAACGCTCAACATCGAACGTCCAATATTGATGGCGCTACGCTTTATCTATTTTATAACAAGCGAACCGCAGAATATCGAATATCGAATAACGAATTACGAATTACGAAGGATGGAATCGCTTCGCTCTGTCTTTTTTAAAATAGACAGAATACATTCATTCGATGTTCGATGTTCGATGTTGGACGTTCGATGTTCGACGTTCATCTTTTTTGAACCCTGAACCCAAAACCCTTATATGAAACTACGCCAAAATGGCACAGTTTCTTTATCGATCAGACTGGCCGCTCGCGGCCAGAGGCGGCGCTGAACCCTGAACCCTGAACCCAGAACGCTGAACCTGGAACCGATCAATTTAGGTAAATTTTTCATGCACCGTGGTGGGCCGAAGACATGAGGCGTTAGGTAGTGCCCATCCACGGTTCCATTAAGGGCACTGATTAGTTTCCGATCCAGAAAACGCCATTTTCTGCAAGTTCAAGGAAATCAGCGGTATTGCGCGGAGGCGTACTCGTGTACGCCGCACAAGCGATTTCGCCGATTGACGCCGAAATTGCGGAAAAGGGCCATTTATGGACGGAAACTAGGTATGGGGCGCCGTGCCGGGGTTACACCGGTTTGCCGAACACCCTCAGGTCCTTTTCGACCTTTTCGACCACGAGTTTAACCGGTGCTAAACTTCTCTTTTGACAGTCCGCTTTTTCGACCAGAACCGGAATGTAGTTGGTCGAAGTACCCACGAGATACCCCTCCGGCGGGTGCTTGCGGTCCTCGATGATGACCTCAAGCGGTTTGCCGACAAATCGTCTGTAATACTCTGATTTCTTATGTTCTCCTATCATTCGCATGAGTCGGCAGCGCTCTTTAACCTCCGCTGTAGGAACTTTCTGCGGAAAGTGGTAGGCCGGCGTGCCCTTGCGGGGCGAAAAAGGAAAGACATGCAAATAGGCCACCGGCAGATTTTCGAGCAATCGACGGGTGCGCTCGAAGGACGCGTCGGTTTCACCGGGAAAACCGACCAGAACATCAACACCGATGGCAGCCTCGGGCATGAGGCATAGGATTTTTCCGACGAGTTTTTCGAAGAGTCGGCCGGTATAGGGCCGATTCATTTTTTGCAGGATGCCGTCATCCCCGCTCTGGAGCGGAATGTGAAAATGGGGGCAGATTCGGCCGGGACCGTCCCCGGAATCCGCCACAAAGCGAAGCAGTGCATCGGAAAGCTCCCGGGGTTCGATCGAACTCAACCGCACTCGGTCGATGGCACCGGCCTTGCGGATTTGGCCGAGCAGCGTCAAAAGATCCGTCGGCGGCGTGAGGTCATTTCCGTAGCATCCGAGATGGATACCAGTCAGAACCACTTCGTGGTAACCGTTCCGCTTGAGCCGCCGAATGCCGTCGATTGCCTTGTCAGGTGTCAGACTCCGGCTCGGTCCTCTGGCATATGGAACGATGCAGTAGGTGCAAAATGCCTCGCAACCATCCTGCACCTTTAGAAACGGTCGGGATCGGATTCCTTTAACCGGCCCGTTGACCGGGCCCCTCTCTTGGATGGCATCGGCAACCTTCCGGCGGTTTGATGGAGGGTGGTGCCGGTCGAGAATCAGGTCCAGTAGATGCGGTTTGTCGTCGATTCCCAGAATCGTATCCACGCCGTCGATGCTGGTGATCTCAGCCGGTGCTGTCTGGGCATAGCAACCGGTGACCACCATGCGTGCTCCGGGATTGTTGCGCACAGCCTGGCGGATAGCCTGTCTGGACTGCATGGCCGCCCGGCCGGTGACGGTGCAGGTGTTGACAATGCACAGGTCGGCCTTTTCTTCGGGGCCGACCGGGGTCAGATCGGCCTGCTCGAGCTGTTCGGCCAACGCTTCGGACTCGCACTGGTTGACCTTGCAACCCAGGGTCATAATCTTAAACTTTAGCATTAGGAAAAATTGATAAGTAATATAAAATAATAGTTATATTTGTATAGAAATAGTCTTTACAATGAGGAAGAGGGGGGCAAGGGGTCGAGGGTCCAGGGTATAAGGTACAAGGTGTAGGGTATAAGGTTTAATATCTTCTTTTTCAAACCCTCAACCGGATATCTTGAACCTTAAACCTTATTCCGTTAGCCTTTCACCTTTCGCCTTGGGCCCTTTTCCCATTTGCCTTGAACCGTTATTACCTGTCCCCACAAATCCACCCGCCGCCGATCACTTCCTCTCCGTTGTAAAACACCGCGCCCTGGCCGGGGGTGATAGCGGACTGGGGAGCGTCGAAGCCGACAATGGCCTGCTGCTGCGGTTGCGGGGTCAGCGTGGACGGGACGGCAGTATGTCGATACCGCACGCGCGTGTGAACCCGGATCGGTTCGGAGGGTTCCGGCTGAATCCAGTTGATTCCCTGCACCCGGCATTCCGACGAAAGGGTGTCTCGTTTGGATCCCACCACCAGGCGATTGTTTCGGGTGTCTATCCGCAACACGTAGTAGGGTTCGGCAGCTGGGCAGTTGATGCCCCGTCTCTGACCGATGGTATAGCCATGCAGCCCGGCGTGCTGACCCAGGACGCGGCCTTCGCGGTCGACAATTTCTCCGGGAGACGGCGCCACTCCGAGCTGGTCGGCCAAAAATTCAGTGTAGTGATGGCTGTTGATAAAGCAGGCGTCCTGACTCTCTTTGTGGGTCACCGGCTGAAGTCCTTTTTCAGCGGCCAGCTCCTTTACATCCGATTTTTTCATCTTCCCCAGTGGAAAACAGGCCCGTGCCAATTGGTGCCGGGTCAAAAAGGCCAGAAAATAAGACTGGTCTTTTTGTCGATCGACACCCTTGAACAGATGCGGCTGCCGGTGGGGGTCCGGCACGATGCGTGCGTAGTGTCCGGTTGCCAGGCGTTCGGCCCCGAGGTGCTGGGCGCGTTCGAACAGTACCCCGAACTTGACAACCGGATTGCACACCAGGCACGGGTTGGGTGTTTTTCCCGCCGTATACGTCCGCAAAAAGTACCCGATTACCTGGGTTCGAAAAGCGTCGGTCAAGTCGACGACATGCAGGGGGATACCGAGTTGGTCAGTGACGGCGGCAACGTCGCGGTTTTCCGGTTCATAACCGGTTATAAAATGGATGCCGAAAACAGGATAGCCTTGGGTTTTCAACAGGGCAGCCGCCATCAGGGAATCCACCCCTCCGCTGACGGCGACGGCAATCAACGGTTTCATTCGAAAAAGGTCTGATTAATGGAATGGACTTCCATCGCCCGGGTCGGGCAGGCCGGTACGCAGAGCTCACAGACACTGCATTTCTTCTGATTGAACCGCACCGTCATCCGCGGCCTCTGGATGGAAAGGGCGCCGGTGGGACAAACGGCGGTACAGGCCCCGCAGTGGGTGCATTTGTTCTTGTCGCGCTGGGCCTCCTGAGAGGCGTAGTCGACCTGGAGCCCCTGGTCTTTGAGGTACCGCACGCCTTCTTTGAACTTTTTTTTGTCACCCGACAACTCGAGCACCATGACGCCTTCCTTGCGGGGCAGTACCGCGGCGTTGAGGATGTTGAATGTCAGGTCGTAGTCTCTGGTAAGATAGCAGACAATCGGTTTCTGAGCGACCTCTGCCGGAAACCGTAAAATGAGAATCCTGGAATACACATTAACCTCCGGTAACCTCTTTATTTTTTTAGGTTGAAAGGATACAATAGAAACAAACAGAGGCGGTGTCAACAGCTGCTAAAAACCGCAGGCATTGCTTCAGTCCAGCATCCGGGAACCCGGGGACCATCGATGAACCTGTTTGCTTACCGCACCACCGGCCTTCTGATTAAGACGATAACCGAGCTCTCAAAGGCGAGGGTCAAACTCTACGGCATCGAAAACATACCCAGCGGATCCGTCATTTTCGTCCTCAATCACTTTACCCGCATGGAAACCTTTTTGATGCCCTACGTGATTTTCAAACTCACGCAAGTGCCGGTCTGGTCCTTGGCAAGCTATGAATTCTTCAAGGGTGCGTTCGGGGCCTATTTGGACAAAGTCGGGGCGGTGTCGACCCGCAATCCGGAACGCGATCTTCTGATCGTCAAGACCCTTCTCAACGGTGAGGCCAATTGGATCATTTTTCCGGAAGGCCGGATGGTCAAAAACAAAAAGATCATCGAAAAAGGGCGGTTCATGATCTCTTACGCCGGTGGGAAACGCCCTCCCCACACCGGGGCGGCTTTGCTGGCGCTGCGTGCCGAATTCTACCGCCAGCGGATTAAACGGCTGTTGGAAAAAGACCCCGAAGAGGCACAGCGCCTGCTGGACCAATTCAAGATCGAGGACGCCGGGCCGCTCACAAGCCGCAACACCTGGATCGTGCCGGTCTGCCTGACCTACTTTCCGATCCGGGCACGCGAGAACACCCTCAGCACCTTGGCCACGCACTTGGTGGACGGCATATCGGACCGATTGGTGGAAGAGATCATGACCGAAGGGACGATGCTCCTATCCGGAGTCGATCTCGACATCCGCTTCGGAGAGCCGATTAAGATTGATGAATGCCTGTCGTGCAGGTCGATCGAGCGCGGCATCGGTTCAAAGCATCGGCTGCAGTTCGACGACCCGCTGCCGCTCCAGCGCCTGATGCACAAGGAGGCGCTGAAAATCATGCAGCGGTATATGGCCGCCATCTACAGCATGACGTCCGTCAATCACGACCACCTTTTCGCTTCGCTGCTCAGATTTTCCCCTCACAAGAAGTTCAAGGAGCACGCGCTGCGGCGCAAACTGTTTTTGCTGACGGGTGCCGTTCGGGAGGTCAAGAACCTCTATCTGCATCAGAACCTCCAGGACGATCAGGTTCACCTGCTGACCGACGACCGCTACGGTCGGGTGAGCGACTTTTTGTCGGTTGCCATCGAAAAAGGGATTCTGAAGCGCGAGGGCCGCTACCTGATCAAAGACCGCTCCAAATTTTCCTCACCCTACGATTTTCACCGGGCGCGCATCGACAATCCGGTCGAAGTGATGGCCAACGCCGTCGAACCATTGACGGCGTTGCAGCGCATCGTGCGTTGGACCGCCTGGCTGCCTGATTTCTGGGTCCGGCACAAAGTGGCAGCCACGCTGCAACGTCGCGCATGCAGTGAGTTCGACAAGGATTACCGGCAGTTCTTCGTCGAAGGGGAATCTAAGAAAAAAGAGGTCGGAAGTCCGTTTCTGATCCACGGCAGCTTCCGCCGGATGGGAGTGGTCCTCGTCCATGGATACATGGCGGCCCCTCTGGAAATGAAAGAACTGGCGGAATATCTCGCACGCAAGGGCTTGTGGGTCTACGTCCCCCGCGTCAAGGGTCACGGCACTTCTCCCGATGACTTGGCCCAGACCCGCTACCCGGCCTGGGTGGAAACGGTCGATTGCGCTTATGCTCTAATGCGCAGCCTATGCCGGCGGGTGGTTGTCGGCGGGTTTTCCAACGGCGCCGGTCTGACCCTCGACTTGGCTGCACGGACCTCTGATATAGCCGGCGTGTTTGCCGTTTCACCGCCGCTGCGACTACAGGATTTTTCGACGCGCCTGGTACCGGCCGTGGACGTCTGGAACCGCTTGATGAAAAAAGTTCGCCTGGGCGATGCCCAGGTGGAATTTGTGGAAAATCACCCGGAGAACCCCCATATCAACTACCTGCGTAACCCAATTGCCGGCGTGCGAGAACTGGAACGCTTTATGAGCGCCCTGGAACCCAAACTGGGCGCAATAAAGGTGCCTGCTCTGGTTATCCAGGGCCAGGGAGACCCGGTGGTCAATCCGAAGGGGTCGGTCAGGGTCTTCCAGCGCCTGGGGTCGGAGGACAAGACTTATGTGCTTTTCAGTTTCAACCGCCACGGCATCGTGCGCGGTGAGGGTGCCGAACGGGTCCACCGTACTGTCTGGGAATTCATCGAACGATTGAATTGAGGGAACCGGGTAAAAATAATTCTTGACATGATACGCTGTGGTATTATGTTACAAAAAAGCAGCGCCAGCTGCTTAAGAGGTTAGGAGGTGTTAAAACAACCTTAACCCCTTTTCTCTTTCCTCTGTTCGAGGGGAGGCATCTTCCCCAATGCCTCCCCTTTCTTTTTGGGTGTTAGACGATCATGGCTCTTTGGGCCGCCAGGTGCATGAAAATGATGCGCCGGAGTCCGGATGAGCGGTTGAGAACAGCGGCTGACTGTCTGAGTCGCTTACGGGGTCTTGTTCCGGACCCAATGCCGATACCGCATGAAAGGCACCACATTGGGGACAAACCCGAACCCCTTATTTAAAGACGGGCCTGGTCCGGGCTTAGAACCCGTTGGCGGCGAGTTTCAGCCGCGACTCGAAATCGGTTATCCGGGCTCCGGCGCCCACCTTAATCCGTATTAAACGACTATTTATTTGGTTTCATCGTCGGATAAAAGAACGCAAGCGGAGACATCCATGACCTCACTCGTCCGACTCGAACTCTTTTCCGATTTCATCTGACCCTGGTGCTACTTCATTACCGGGCGTATTGAAAAAATTCAAGCAACCTATGCCGTCGAGGTCGAATGGATCGGCTTTCCACTCCATCCCGAAACCCCTGACGAGGGCCTCAGCCTGGCGGAGCTTTTTGCCGACCGTCCGATAAATGTTCATGAAATGGTGCGGCAGCTGCGGAAGACAGCCGCGGAGTTGGGACTTCCCTTCGGTGACCGCACAATGACTTACAACAGCCGCCTGGCACAGGAATTGTCCAAGTGGGCCGCTGAAAAAGGTCGTGAGAATGATTTTCACCGGGCAGTGTTTCGAGCGTACTTTTCGGACGGTCTGAACATCGGCAATCCGGCCGTGTTGTTAAACGTGGCGGATGCTGCGGGTCTGTCGGCCGACGAGGCCCGTCGGGTCATTGAATCGAGAACTTACCGCCGGTCTGTGGATCGGGACTGGGACCGCGCCGTACGCTTAGGGGTGACCGCCGTACCGACCTTCATGATCCGCGGCAAATCGCTGGTCGGCGCCCAGCCGGCGGCAGTACTCGAAAGATTCTTGGAAGAAAACGGCGCCCTGCGCAACCCTCCACCCCTTGACCGCTGAACCCCGAACCCTGAACCCTTATGAAACCACATCATTTATTACAAAAATGTAGTTACTTTTCTGATCAAACTGGCCGTTTTATTGGCCAACGGCAGTGCTTTTATGAAACTACACCAAAGTGGCAGGGCTTTTTTTAAAATTAGACCA
>Ga0316189_10005094_pt1 | contig 12594 bp, 10 predicted proteins | sample LowCovwburrow_MG_FD_204930 | JGI IMG/M metagenome (GOLD analysis project Ga0316189, IMG submission 204930) | Coastal sediment microbial communities from Maine, United States - Lowes Cove worm burrow | ecosystem: Environmental > Aquatic > Marine > Coastal > Sediment | place: USA: Maine... | reverse complement strand
TTCGAGCGAGCGTGATCAGAGCGCCGCGCGTGACGCGCTGATCCAGCTTCGCCGCTTCGTCGTGGACTACCCGGACGACCAGCGGGTTCCCGACGCCAACAAGCTCATGGACAAGTGCATGAGCCTACTCGCCGCCCACGAGCTCTATGTGGCCCGCTTCTACCTCAAGCGACAAGCCTATCGCGGCGTCATCTCTAGGCTCAAGGGCTTGCTCACCTCGTACCCCGGAGCCGACGTCGCGCCCCAGGCTCTGCTGCTGCTCGGGCAGGTCTACCTCAGGACCGAAGAGGTCGAAGCCGCCCGGCAGACTTTCACCGAAATCGTCGAGCGCTTTCCAGACAGCGACGAGGCCAAGCGCGCACAGACCCTGCTCGGCAAGATCGGCTGATCAGCCGCTGACCGCTCTGGACGCGGATTTCTGGCCAGCGATCGGGCCGATCGCTACCTTCGGGCCCATGGCTCCTTGGGCTCAACAGATTCTAGACGCCGCGAACGAGCACTACGATCGCGCCGAGTACCCGCTTGCTCAGCCCTACTATGAGAAACTCGTGCAGCAGGGCCTTCGCTATCCCGACGTGTTCAATCGGCTGGGCGTCATCTATCACCTCGGCGGCCGGCTGCCCGAAGCGCGCTGGTGCTTCCAGCAAGCGCTCGAGGTCAACTCCGGCTACCTGGAGGCCGCCCTCAACCTCACGGTGACTTGCAATGAGCTCGGCGAATACGGCTCGGGAGCACGGACCTTGGAGCGCGCTCAGCGCCAGTCCGATTCTTCGAATGACGCCTATCGCCGCGGCAAGGTCGCCAATCTTCACCGCTCGCTCGCCCGGGCCTATCTCGACCTCGACCGTCCGGAGGACGCGATGCACGAGTTTGGGCGCGCCCTGCGGCTTTGTCCGAAGTTCCACGACATCCGCCTCGAGCTCGCCAAGCTGCTGAGGCTCAGGGGCAATGCCCATGGGGCCCGCGAAGAATTGACGCTCATCCTTCAGCTCGACCCGGAGCACCATGACGCCCGCGCGCTCCTGGGCGTCATCGAAATCGAGACCGGGGACCACGGCCAGGGGCTTGAGCACCTGCAGAACGTGGTCGCGCAGTGTGCGGACCATCCGGTCGCTCGAGCATACCTCGAGCAGGCGGGTTCGGACTACCAGCGCGCATCCTGATCTGCAGCCCCTGATCGCTTTGTGGGCGCTGCAAACGGTGGCACACTAGCGGCCAAGTGCCTCCAACCGTCCTTCTTCTCGACGACGACGCTCAGTTTCGAGCGAGCGTCACCCCGGCGCTCGAGGCGCAGGGTCTGCGTGTCCTAGTCGCCACCAAGGGCAGCGTGGCCCGCGCCTTGATCGAAGAGGAAGCGCCCTCGCTGCTCGTCGTCGACGGCCTTTTGCCGGACACCAATGGGATCAGTTGGATCGAAGATCTCCGACAGGAGGGATTCGAGACGCCCATCATTTTCGTGTCGGCTTTCTATCGGGACCTCCCGACCTTCAGGCACCTGACCCAAGAGCTCGACGTGGCCAAGGTCTTCCACAAGCCCGTGTCGGTGGATCGCTTTGCGCGCTCGGTCGCGAGCGTCGTTTCCAGCCATCAGAGCAAGGCGCCGCTTGCCGCAGTCCCCGGCGCTGCGGGTGTTTCCGAGGATGATCCCTTGGACGAGGTCCTCTTCCTCGATGGTCCTTCCCAGGCTCGCGCCGGCGCCGAAAATGCCAGGGAGTCCTACGTGAGCCTGCTCCCGATCGCTGCCGACAATCTAACCGGTGCGATCCGTCGCGTGCATTCGGAAGCCGAGCGACCCAGCTTCGTTTCGGAGGCGCTTCGTCAGGCGCACGAGCTTCACGGGGCGGCTCAAACTCATGGCTTCGTCGAGGTCTCGGACGCGGCGGGCCGCATCGAGCTCGAGCTTCGGCAGCTTCAGAAGTCGGGGCGCCTCGACTGGCCGACGGTGTTCGAGTCGATCGACTCGGTGCGGGCACATGCTGCAGCGGCCACGGGCCGGCCCAACGATATCCCTTCGATGGCGGCCGCTCCGCCCTCGGTCACGCCAGCGGCAAGCTTCTTCCTTCACCGCCCGATTCCCAGGGACTTCGTGCCGACCTTGCTCGTGCTCGAAGACGACCCCGCGATGATCGCCTACCTGCGCTCCGCGCTCGACGAGGTGCTGGTGCACCTGAGGCCGGTTTCGAGCGTCGAGGAGGCACTCAAGATCGCCGGCCGAAATCCGCCGACGGCAGCCCTGGTGGGCTGGCCGCTTCAGAATCGAGAAGCGCTCTCCGAATTCCTTCCCTTGTTCCGCGGCTTGGAAGGCTGCGCCGAGGCGCCGGTCATCTTACTCTCGGTGGACGACGACCCACACACGCGAGCTCTGGCGGCTCAGCTGGGCATCGACATCTTCCTGCCGCACCCGATCGAGCTCGTCCGCCTGCATCACGCGCTCGGCACCGCGGTCGAACGAGCGATGACTCCGCTCCCCAGAGTCGCAGTTCTCCGCGATCCCGAGGCCGCGCGACTCCTCGAGGAATCTGGGATCGACTGCCTTCTCTACCTCAGCCTCGATGAGCTCTTGCGCGAGATTGACGTGCAGTGCCCGGACGCGGTTCTGTTGGGGTCGAGCGTGACCGGAAAGCAGGTGCCGGCGATCATTCGCATGTCCGCTTGGGACTCGGACTTTGCTCTGCTCTGCTTCGACGACTCGCCGCTGGCGCAGGAACGCGAGATCAGCGAAAGCCTGATTCGATCGTCGGGCTGGCTGGTGCACTTGCTCGGTGAAGCGGAGCGAATGGCGCGGCTCCGTCGCCAGCAGTTGCGTTGCAGTCAGACGGGCTTGCTTGCGCGACCCGCAGCCGTTGCTGCTCTCGAATTCGGCCTCTCGTCCGCTCAGCGTCACGCACGCACCTACTCGATTGGTCTCATGCAGACCACCGGGCTCGATGGGCTCGACCGCGTTCAGGCGCGGCGCCTGCGGACCTATTTGGGGCGCTTGATCTACGGCAGGTTTCGGCGAGAAGATGTTCGAGGACGCTGGGACGAGGACACCTTCGTGGTGGGCTTCGACGGCTCGAGCGCGCGCTCGGTGGTGGAGGTCATTCGAAGGCTTCAGTCCGATCTGGCAGCGAACCGACTCCGGCAAGCCGAGGAGCTCTTCTTTTTGCACATGGCAGTCGGCCTCTCGTCCTATCCTCTCGATGGGGACACCAGCCGGTCGCTGATTCTCGCTGCCCACGAACGCCTCGAATCGGCGGTCGAGCGCGATCCGGACGCCCTGGTTTGGCGCTAGTATTGCAGCTCGCCTCCCCTGGCCGGACAGGCTAAACTTCGAGCATCGAACCGACTGCGCAGCGCGGCCCTCTCGGGACCGAAGTAGCCGCCGACATTGAAGTCGCCGATCGGAGCTTGTTGCTCAAATTGACCGGCCCCGGGGGTTCGAACTTGCGCACGCTCGAAGCAGAGCTTGGCGTTTCGATGGGTCTGCGAGGTTCGACGATCCACGTGCACGGTCCCAATCGAGACGTCGAGCTGGTGGAGCGGGTGCTTCACGAGCTGATCGACGCCCTGCAGTTCCGAGATCTCAGCGCCGTTGAAATGGCTCGTGCCGCGCGGACACTTCGAGCTCATCCGCAAATGCGGCTTCGCGCGCTTCTGGACGATGTCGTGCTGACGACCTCCAGCCGCCGCATCGTTTCCCCGAAGGGCGTGACGCAGCAGACTTACATACAGGCCATTCGCAGTCACGACATCGTGTTTGGCATCGGACCCGCAGGCACCGGCAAGACCTACCTGGCGATGGCGATGGCGATTCGCGCGCTGCAGGAACGGCAGGTCAAGCGGATCGTCCTGACGCGCCCGGCGGTCGAAGCGGGCGAGCGGCTCGGCTTCCTTCCCGGTGATCTCGCAGAGAAGATCAACCCTTACCTTAGACCGCTCTACGACGCCTTGCACGACATGATGGAACCCGGCCGCATCAGTGCCTTAATCGAGCGGGGTACCATCGAGGTTGCCCCCCTGGCCTTCATGCGCGGCCGGACGCTCAACGACAGCTTCGTCGTTCTCGATGAGGCGCAAAACACGACACGCGAGCAGATGAAGATGTTCCTGACGCGGCTCGGCTTCGACTCCAAGACGGTCATCACCGGCGATGTGACTCAGATCGATCTCCCGGGTGGAGCGCACAGCGGGCTTCGGCACGCCGAAAAGGTGCTCTCGAAGATCGAGGGCATCGAGTTCGTCTACTTCTCCCATGCCGATGTCGTTCGACACCCGCTGGTTCAGCAAATCGTCCAGGCCTACGATCGCCACGAATCTGGCTCTTCGGGCGATGACATCTAAGCGCTGCCTGGTATGCTAGCCGCCACATGACCGATCGAATCTATGACGGCGCGCTGGACCTAATCGGCCATACGCCTCTGGTGCGCCTAGCGCGAATCACCGAAGGCAAGGGCGCCGAGCTTTGTGGAAAGCTCGAGTCGAGCAACGTGGCCGGTTCGGTCAAAGACCGTCCCGCCCTTTCGATGGTCCTGGCAGCCGAAGAATCGGGGGCGCTGCATGAGGGCTCGACGGTCGTAGAAGCAACCAGCGGCAACACCGGAATTAGCCTTGCGATGATCTGCGCCGTTCGCGGGTACCGCTGCGTGATCGTGATGCCGGAAGACATGAGCATGGCGCGCCGTCATCTGCTCAAATCCTATGGTGCCGAGGTCGTGTTGACGGCGTCCGAGGACGGCATGGCAGGTGCGGTCGAGCAGGCGGAACGGCTCTTGAAGACCACGCCGGGCTCGATGATGTGCGCCCAGTTCGAAAACCCCGCCAATCCCGACATCCACGCCAAGACGACCGCCGAAGAGATTTGGGAGGCAACGGCCGGTCAGGTCGATGCCTTCGTTGCTGGCGTGGGCACCGGCGGCACACTCACCGGAGTCGGCCGTGTGTTCAAACAGCGCAACCCCGACTTGCGACTCATCGCGGTCGAACCCCGTGCAAGCGCCGTGCTTTCGGGTGGGAAGCCTGGCTTGCACGGCATCCAGGGCCTTGGCGCCGGCTTCGTTCCGCCTGTGCTCGACACCGATCTGATCGACGAGGTGATCACCGTCACCGACCTCGCCGCCGAGCGCATGACGAAGCGTCTTGCGCGCGAAGAGGGCTTGCTGCAGGGCCCGTCGGCGGGTGCAAACGTCCATGCGGCGCTCGAGGTGTCGCGCCGCATGAAGACGGGCCAGCGAGTCGTCACCATCCTCTGTGATGGCGGCGAGCGGTATCTCTGCTGAGTGAGATGAGCGAGCTGGTCAAAGTCTCTCGCGCGCTGAGCCGTGTGATTTCGAAGCTCGACTTCGCCGCGCCGGTCACGCACGTCTACAACCCTCTGCAGTACGCGAAGCGCCCGCACGAGCTCTACCTGAATCGCTTCGGCTCCGGCCGTAAAGAGGTCGTCCTGGTCGGGATGAACCCCGGTCCGTTTGGCATGGGCCAGACGGGTGTTCCGTTTGGAGATGTGGGCTTCGTGCGCGACTGGATGGGCATCGAAGCGCCCGTCGATCGCCCCGCGGACGAGCATCCGAAACGGCCGGTCCTCGGCTTCGACTGCGAGCGCTCCGAAGTCAGCGGCTCCCGTCTTTGGGGATGGGCCAAGGATCGGTTTGGAACGCCGGAGCGCTTTTTTTCGAGGTTCTTCGTGCTCAACTACTGTCCGGTGCTGTTCATGGAATCGACCGGGCGCAATCGAACGCCCGACAAGCTCCCGGCTGAGGAGCGGGCTGCGCTCTTACCCCTGTGCGACCGCGCGCTACTCGAGGCCGTCGAGGTCCTCTCGCCGGCGCTGGTCGTCGGCGTAGGGGCGTGGGCGACCAAGCGCGCCCGCGCCGCGCTCGGCGAAGATGGGCCGGCGATCGGCACCGTCCTGCACCCGAGCCCAGCAAGCCCGAAGGCCAATCGCGGCTGGGCTCCTCAAGCGGAAAGCGACCTGCGGGGCCTTGGCATCGACTTATAGGCGCGCGAGGCCGGGGCTTGCGCTATGCTCCGCTTCGGGGGTCGGAGAGATGCGGAGCAAAGTCGTCCAAGTTGCGGCCATCATGGCGCTCATTGTCGGGTGCGGACACGAGTCCGCCGCTACGCAGCAGATACGCAGTGCGGCGGCGGTGGATCTCGACTGCGAGGAATCGCTGATCGAGTTCGTCGATGACGGGGCCCTGCAGAAGCGGGTCAGCGGCTGTGGCCGAACGCTGACTTACATGCACAGGTGCAACCCAGGCGGGGACTGCAGCTGGAAGCCGGTCCGGGACGAAAGCAACAAGCTCAACTAGCCGCCGTCAGGCTGTGCTCCGAGCACTTGCTGCCGCAGAGCATCGATGTCGGGGTTGTTCGGGTCGAAGGTGCTCGCACGCTCGAGTGCGGCGGCAGCTTCGCTGAGGTCACCGCGTTGCAGAGCGGCACGAGCATTGTCGAGCTCGTCTTTGGCGGCCTCCTCGCGTTCGTGCGGAGACAGGGCGTCGGGGCCGGCGTCGGTTTCTGAGGCAGCGCCAGCATCAGTGGTGGTGACAATGCCAGCGCCAGCGTCAGCGCCGGTGTTGCTGTCGGTGGCGGGGGGCTTGGGGTTGCAGTTTTCGACTGCGATCCAGAGGGCTAGCAGGAGTCCTAGGCTCAGGGTCATTGCCAGGGGAAGGGCGTTGCTTCTTCGTCTCGACTTGGCTGGGTGGCGTCCGTCGTAGGCTTGCTTGAGTGCCGAGACGAAAGTTCGCGCGCTTGCATAGCGGTCCGCAGGGTTCTTGCGGAGCGCTCGGAGGATGGCAGCGTCGAGCGAGGATGGGATCGCGGCAGCGCGGTTGGCTTCGCTCGGTGGAACCGGATCGACGCTCATCACCTTGTGCGCCACCGCCATCGCCTCGGCGCCAGGGAACGCACGCTCACCGCAAGCTGCTTCGTAGATGACGGCACCGAACGAGAACAAGTCACTCTGTTCGCTGTACTCGCCGCTTCGCAAGGTCTCCGGCGCCGCGTAGCAAGGCGTCCCGAGGAACTGACCCTCTTTGGTGAGGTCCGCGTTCGGGATGCGGGCGATGCCGAAATCGGCGAGCTTCACCTGGCCGTTGTCGGTAATCAGCAGATTCTCGGGCTTGATGTCTCGATGGATCACGCCTGCGATGTGGGCGGTCGCAAGCGCGTCCGCGACCTGCTGGGCCAGGTCGAGGAGCTCATCGCGTGACAGCGCGCCCCGTTTGTTGAGTGCCTGCTTGAGGGTGTGCCCGTGGACGTACTCGAAGACCAGGTAGGGCCCGACTTTGGGATCGTCGCCCACATCGAAAATCTGAACGATATTAGGGTGTTGAAGGCGGGCCGCAGCTCGCGCCTCGTTCTGGAAGCGGCCCAGGAAGACCTCTCGCATATCCGCATCGAGCGCCAGATCGCGGAGGGTCTTAACCGCAACGGGGCGGTCGAGATCTGCATCGCGGGCCAGATAGACGTTGCCCATCGAGCCCGCGCCTAGGAGCCGGTCGATGCGGTAGCGGCCGATCTGTTGCGGCAGTTCTTCCATGGGCGCGATCTAGTGCATCCCGGAGCGCGGGGCTAGAGACGGTGGAGCTTCACTGTGTTGGTGCGCCCCGAACTGGGCCAGGCCACCACCATCGCGAACGCCTCCCCGCGTTGGCAAAGATTCTCTCTTACGAGCAATGAGGTCGCGATCCGAAGTGCCTCTTCGAGCGATTCAGGGGGCACTTCGACTCGCGGAATCACACCCCATTCGAGCACGAGCCTTCGTGCGACACGCACGTCGCTGGTGATGGCCAAAATCGGTGCACGCGGTCGATGCTCCGCAAGCAAGCCCGCCGAACGGCCATCCTTGGTGAACACCACGACGGTCTTGAGAGGCAAGTGACTGGTCAAGACCGCTGCGGCGAGGGCTGCCGCGTTCGAGAACGACCAGTCTTCTTCGTCGGCGTTCTTGAGGTCTTGGAATTGGCGCGCCAGATCTTCGACGTAGTCCGCTTCGACCTCTCGAATGATGGCGTCCATCATTTTTACGGCTTGCACCGGGTAGCGACCTGCCGCCGTTTCACCGCTGAGCATGACCGCATCGGTTCCGTCCATCACCGCGTTGGCGACGTCCGCGGCCTCGGCGCGCGTTGGACGTGGGTTGCGAATCATCGAATCCAGCATCTGCGTCGCGGTGATCACGATCTTACCGCGCGCGTTGGTTTCGCGGATGATTCGCTTCTGAACCATCGGCACTTTCTCGGCGCCCAGCTCCACGCCTAGGTCTCCACGGGCGATCATGATGCCGTCGGCCGCATCGACGATGTCGCAAAGCACCTCGACCGCTTCGGGGCGCTCGATTTTCGCGATGACGGGCACATCTCCGGCCAGGGCCTTGGCCTCTCTCACGTCGTCGGCGGAGCGCACGAACGAAAGGGCGATGTAGTCCGCATCGAGAGCGGAAACCGCAAAGGCCAAGTCTTTGCGGTCCTTGCTGGTGAGGGCCGGTCCCGTGATCGCGACGCCCGGGAGGTTCAGGCCCTTGTTGTTTGAAAGGGTGCCGCCATCCTCGACGATGGTGTGCACGGTGTTGCCCTCGAAGCGCTCGACCCGGAGCCGAATGAAACCATCGTCGAGCGCAATGGCGTCGCCAGGCTTCAGAACGACGCCAAGCGATTCGCGGGTGACCGAGACGATGTCTGAAGTTCCCTCGACGTCGTCGGTGGTGAGTGCGAATCGAGCGCCGGGCACTAGCTCGATCGAGCCCTCGGCGAACTTTCCGACGCGCATCTTGGGGCCCTGCATGTCTGCCAAGATCGCCATCGGCCGCCGAGCCTCGGCCGCGGCCTGGCGGACTAGCTCTGCCATCTTTGCGTGCGACTCGTGATCGCCGTGCGAGAAGTTGAGCCGCACGCAATTCATGCCGGCTTCGATGAGCTCGCTGATCTTCGCCTGCGTGTTGCTGGCGGGTCCGAGCGTGCAGACGATTTTGGTGCGTCTCACCTGGCGGTTGTAGCCGGGTTCCTTGCCCCGGCCAAGCTAGCGGTGACGGTACCGGTCTGGTTCCCAGCGGCTCAGCTTGGACTTGAAACCCAAGCGCACGACAAACGTCGTGTAGAGGGTCCATTGCGTGCGATCGCTAGTTGCTTGTGTGTTTCGAAAAGATGGATCGCTGTTCACGTAACGGGCCGCGATCCGAAGCCAAAGGCCTCGCAGCGTAGTGAGCGGCCGGTAAAGGGGCAGGGCGAAACCGAAGCCCACGCCAAGCCCCGTGCTTCGATGTCCGTCGAGCGCAAACGCAGGCCCGATCTCGAAAAAGACCGATTGCAGCATGAGGTCGGCAAACTCGTTCCAGGTTTGCTTGTAGAGGAAAAAGAGCGCCGGAAAGAGTGGGCGGAGGTCCACTCCGACAAACAAGTGCTGGCCAGAGTCGGGGCCCCAACGGCCCGAGAGCACCATACCCGCGGTGTCTGCTACCAGGAAGCGCGCCTCGCCGACCAGGTTGGGGTCGGCATTGCGATCGAGCCAGGTGGCGCCAGGCCCGGCACCGAGCGCAAGCGTCAGCCCGCGATCCCAGCGCCCGTAGAGCCCGTCCCCCCTGCCTTGCGCGCTCGAAGAAGCGGCAAACACCGAAAGGAGCAGGATCGAGCCGACGATCACCCCTAGGCGGGCGCCGCGTGTCATGATTCCCCCATGCACCGGGCCGCGTGGCGGGTCAAGAGATTGAGGCGGTAGACTGTACGCATGGGGCGTTCGTTCGGCTTGGGGCTTCGAAGCCAGCTCATGCTCGCGCTCATCGTAGCGTTTGGCGCCGCGTTTGTGTTGCTGAGCCTGGTGACGGCGAGGCTCGACGAGAGTGAGAGCGCCGAGGAGCAGCGTACACGGGCCATTGGCTTGGCCCAGGCTCTCGCGTCAGGCGCCGGCTCAGAGGGTGAGGGGCTGAGCGAGGAGTCGATCGCGAGCTTGATCGAGGATGGTCTGGCTGAACGCATCGAGATCCACGATCCACGGGGCCTGCGCAGAAGCTGGGGTGTCCTCGAGGGCCAGCTCGATGCCTCGGTGACGAGCGCGACCGGAGCCGAGATACGCGTCTGGGTTCCCGCCGGCGGGCGAGGCGATGCGGCTCGGAGAAGTTTGTTTCTGTTCTATCTCGGTCTGACCGCAGCGACGGTGCTGCTGCTGACCTACGTGCTGCTGACCTATTTCATCGTGCGGCCGATCGATCGTTTGCGACTGGCCTCCGAGCGGCTCGCTTCGGGGCGGCTGCGTACCAGCGTGCCGGTGCAAGGCGCCGCCGAGGTTGCGCGCCTGGCTGCAACCTTCAACGAAATGGCTGCACAGCTTCGCGAAGACCGAGCGTCGCTACAGCAACGACTCGAAGAGCTCGAACATACGACCGCCGAGCTCACGACGGCGCAGGAGCAGTTGATTCGGAGCGCGCGCTTGGCCGCTGTCGGGCGCTTGTCCGCCGGCGTTGCGCACGAGATCGGCAATCCACTTGCAGCGATTCGCGGCCTGCTCGACCTGATGCAAACGGGCGACCTCAGCCCCGACGAGGAAAAGGAGTTCATCAGTCGCATCGAGCGCGAGAGCGAGCGAATCCATCACACGATTCGTGACCTGCTGGACTTCTCGAGAAGCGAGCCCAGCCAACAGGGACGTATCGAGAGCTCGGCCGACATTGCAGAGGTGGTGTCCGACACCGTCAAGCTGATCGATCGCCAGAGCCGCTTCCGAGACATCGAGATCGCCCTCGGGCTAGACGAGGGGCTCCCGCGCGTGCGCGGTGATCATGAGCGTCTTCGGCAGCTGCTTCTAAACCTCCTCTTCAACGCTGCGGATGCCCTGAGCGGCAAGGGCCGCATCGAAGTACGGGCGCGCAATGGCGACGGCGCGGTCGAGCTCGTCGTCGCGGACGACGGGCCTGGGATCGACCGCGCGATCCTCGACCAGGTGTTCGACCCGTTCGTGACCACGAAGGCGCCGGGGCAGGGGACCGGACTTGGGCTTGCGGTTTGTTACACGATCGTCGAGCGGCTGGGGGGGACGATCGAGGCGGCGAATTTACCGCAGGGCGGGGCGGCTTTTGAGGTGAGGTTGGTGGCGGCGCGGTAGGCCGTGGCCGTGGGGCCGTAGGGCGGTGGCGGTGGCCGTGGGGCCGTAGGGCGGTGGCGGTGGCCGTAGGGCCGTACGGCGGTGGCGGTGGCCGTGGGGCGGTGGCGGTCACGGTCATGGCCCTCCGGTCACGGTCCTCCGGTCACGGTCCTCCGGTCACGGTCCTCCGGTCACGGTCCTCCGGTCACGGCCCTCCGCCCCCTAGTCCGGCTGAAACGCATTCTCGATCGCCGTTTCCTCTGCGGCTTCCGTCTCTGGCTCGACCGGTGACTGGTCTCCGAGCGAGTCCTTGATCGCCAGCGCCTGCTTTCGGGTCGCGCCCGCTTCGATCAGCTGTTCCTCTGTCGCTCCGAGAACGTCCCGCAGTGAGCCCAGGTTCCTGAGCAGCTTGCCCCGCGTCTTCGGGCCGACTCCTGGCACTCTGTCGAGCTCGCTTCGCAGTCGCCGCTTGCGGCCTACCTTCTTGCGCAGCGTGTTCGAGGCTCGATGGGTTTCGTCGCGGGCCAAGAGCAGCAATGAGAGCGCGGAGTTTGCTCGTACCGGGATGGGGTTTTTCTGACCGGGTAGGAAGATGCGGTCGCCTTGCTCTTCGCCGTTCGCCGTGATGCGGGGCTTGGCGACGGAGGCGACTTGGAGTTCGGGGACTCCGATGTCTTCGCGGGCGCGGACTGCGACGCCGAGCTGACCCTTGCCGCCGTCGACGACCAGCAGGTCCGGGAGCTCCCAGCCTTCCTCCTGATTCTTCCCGCGCCGCAGGCGTCGCATCAAGACCTCGTACATCGCCCCGTAGTCGTCACCCCCGCCGACGCCCTTGACGTGAAAACTACGGTAGCGCTCCTTGGCAGTGGTTCCGTCCTGCAGTGCAACGAAGACGGCGACGGTTTCTTCTCCGCTACTGTGTGAGATGTCGACGCATTCGATGCGGCGCGGGAGCACCGTCAGACGAAGCTGCTTTTGCAGCTCGGCCAGGCGCGCCTCGACATCTTCGCGTGCACGCTCCTTTTCGTTGAACGCGTGCTCGGCGTTTTCGCGTGCAAGCTCTAGGAGCTTGGCCTTTGCGCCTCGCTTCGGCTCCACGATCTGGACTCGACGCTTGCGGTTCTCACTCAGCAGCTCTTCGAGGGCTTCGCTCATTTCGATCGTCACCGACACCAAAATCTCGTCAGGAAGCGATGGGCGATCGCTGTAGTGCTGCCTCAGGAACGCGCCCAGCATTTCGTCGTTTGGCACCGCGACCCGTCGCAGGGGCAGCGTACGCACGGTGAAGATGCGGCCGCCGCGCATGCTCAGGACGGCCAGTTCGACCTGGTCACCTTCGCGGTGAAAGCCGATCACATCCTGGTCCGACTTCTGAACCCCTGCGACGCGTTGCTCCTCTTGGGCGCGTTCGACCGCGCGGATTTGATCTCGATAGATCGCGGCTCGCTCGTATTCCAAATCGCCAGAGGCAGACTGCATTCGTTCATCGAGGTCGCGGACCAACTCGTCGTGACGCCCGTCGAGAAAGCGCGCCACGTTGGT
>Ga0316189_10005093_pt1 | contig 12597 bp, 6 predicted proteins | sample LowCovwburrow_MG_FD_204930 | JGI IMG/M metagenome (GOLD analysis project Ga0316189, IMG submission 204930) | Coastal sediment microbial communities from Maine, United States - Lowes Cove worm burrow | ecosystem: Environmental > Aquatic > Marine > Coastal > Sediment | place: USA: Maine... | reverse complement strand
AAACATGTCAGGTTGTTTCTGAGGTAACCCCGGCGCATGAGTCGGATTGGGATATGGAATATAACGACCTTAAACTATCTATCAAAATTGTGGATAGTTTTTCTGAGGCGGTTAAGTTCATCAACCGGCATGGTTCCGGGCATACTGATGTCATCATTACAGAAAACCAAGAGCGTGCAGAACAGTTTCTTAATGAGGTCAGTTCATCCAGTGTCATGTGGAATGCATCAACACGTTTTGCCGATGGTTTTAGGTATGGGTTGGGAGCGGAAATTGGCATCAGCACAAATAGAACGCATGCTAGAGGTCCGGTTGGGTTGGAAGGTCTGATAATCTATAAATATAAACTTTATGGGAACGGTCAAGTAGCTGGCGATTACTCCGGTGCCAATGCGCGTGAGTTTACCCATAAACCTTTAACGCCGCCCATGTGAACTTTTAATGTGAAGCAAGACGATCAAAACTCCCTTGAGGAAATCCCTCCTTCATTAGATTCTCCTGAATCTGACATCTCTAAACCGCTAAAGACAGAAAACTGGTGGCTATTTTCCCTATTACTGTCGGGAACTCTGGTAACAACTTATTTGTCGGGTGGCCTGCTGTTTTCAATCAGCTTGATTCTGATTTTAGGTGCGCATGAGTTTGGGCATTACTGGGCCAGCAGAAGGAATGGGGTACGTTCGACGTTGCCTTACTTCATCCCCGCTCCGCCTGTTTTCATCGCCGGAACCTTTGGTGCTTTCATTCAGATCAAGCAGGTCATCCCTAGTCGTAGAGTCTTGATGGAGATAGGTTGCGCAGGTCCCATAGCGGGATTTATCGTGGCCTTGCCAACATTGATATATGGACTGTCCCTTTCATATGTTTCGCCGGTACTGGGCATTGAAGGCGTCAATTTTGGTAGCTCTCTGATATTAAATATTTGCGCTGAATTTGTCTTGGGAGTGGACCCGCAGTCATCAGATTTGAATATTAATCTGCATCCGATTGCATTTGCGGGATGGATAGGCATGTTAGTGACCGCTTTAAACTTGATACCCATAGGTCAGTTGGATGGAGGACATATTGTCTTTGCGTTGTCCCCGAAACAACATAAATCGACGGGGCGTCTATTTTTTCTTGCATTATTTCCATTGGGGTATTTTTGGACGGGCTGGTTTTTCTGGGCAGTGATGATAGTGTTGGTGGGTTTTAAAACGGCACCATTGTTAGATGAGACAGAAGAGTTAGGTGCCCTGCATAGAGTACTGGGAGTGGTATCTATTGCCATTTTTCTGGTGACATTCATACCCATTCCCTTCTCCCTGCTGTGAGGATTAACATGCTGATAAATTGAGCATTAGTTAGATCAAGGTCGGAATATTAAGGCTTCAAAGTGCCTCAGAATATCGGTCGTTCTATTTATATTAAAACCTTGAAAAATAAGGCCTTAAATCGCCTAATTATCCAGCAAAAATGGCGAGTGATATGTAACTAGTTGAAAATAAAGGAATATTTTGTCAAAAATTTGTTAAATTTATGCGCTATATTTATATTAATATTGACAGGGGTAGGGGGCTATGCTAGATTTAGTCCATCTGAGGGGTGCTAAGCTTCTGTCCTTTAGCGGGACATTTTTAAATAAAAGAACATTCTTGGTTGCCATCAAGGTTTCTTTTAGAAGTTTAGGGCCCCTCTTTTCTTTCCTTTAATCTCATTCCTGTTCTTAATTGCAATAAAGCAGCCGTTTTTTCATGCATAAAAATACGTTGTGGAGTTTCATGAAACCTTTAGTTACAAACCTGGCAATACTAATTCTACTTTCTACCCTTTTTCTTTCTAGTTCTTTGGCTGGTGGTGTGGAACCGTTGCCTGGATTGCAAAAAGCGGTTCAAGACATACGGTTTCATCATAAGAGTGAAGATCTTGCCTTTTTAGCCGAGAAAGAGTATCAAGTCCGAAAGTATTATTATGAGATCCAAAGCAACATGCAGAAGCTGGAGATCCTGGAAGAAGTCAAAGAGCATTTCGAAAAGGCGGTCACAAAAGCCGAAGAAAAATATGACTCTGGTGAGGAAGAGATCAGTCAATCTTCCATTACAAAGCTTAAACTAGGGCTCGCTGGGACTTTAAATGATATCCTTGAGCTGGATAGTGATATAACGGTGGCACGATTATCACTGGCTGATATGTTCAACGAGAACTATTCTGTCGATGCAGAAATGCGCGAGTCTGTAATAGATCCTGTTGATTTTAAATTTAATGACTACGAAACATGGTTTAAGGATTCTGGTCTTGCTGCTGTTTCGAAGGACTTAAATAATGAATTGGATTTGAAGGTCGGTTATCTGAAAGCTGTGGAAAACAGAGGGAAGTTGCAACTTGCCCAAAAAAATCGCAAAATTACACGGGCTTTGTTAGTGAGTGAAGCGGCTAATTATGATTTTGGAATTGGCGACCCGGGAGACTTATTCGAAGCACTCATTATATATACCCGGGTATTGGGCGGCTATTACGACGCTGTTTATAATTTTAACGTTTCTGTTGCGAAATTAAATCGGGTAAAAGCCACATGGACAGGGAATCCCTGAAATATTGGCTGGCGTTAAATATGGTTGTTGGGGTAGGCCGGACCCTGTTTCATCGTTTGGTCCAAGGGCTGGGCTCACCGCGTGAAGTATTTTCCGCACCAAGAAGTGAATTGTTGCGTGTCCAGGGTCTTGGCGAGAAGGTAGCAGGCGAAATAAAAGGCTTTGATGTTGATTCTGCCGCAGAGCGCGAATTGAGGCTGGCCGATAAAGAGGGTGTAAGGATTCTAACCCTTGAAAGTCCCGAATACTCGCCCTTGCTAAAATCTATTTATGATCCTCCTCCAATTTTGTATGTGCAAGGCAAAGCTCTAGACAGCATTTCTCTGCCTTTAGCGGTGGTAGGAACGCGCACGCCTACTGAATATGGCAAGTTGATCGCAGAAAGACTTTGTTTGAAACTGGCTGCTGGGGGATTTAGTATAATAAGCGGCTTGGCCAGAGGGATTGATACTTTGGCTCACAAGGCGGCACTTTCAGCCGGAGCGGATACAATTGCTGTTTTTGGCTGTGGTTTAGGGCATACTTATCCGCCGGAGAATATTAAGTTAAGGCAACAAATTGTTGAGCAAGGGGCTATAGTGTCTGAGTTCCCCATTTTTATGAGGCCAGACCGGAATAATTTCCCGGCAAGAAACAGGATATTAAGTGGATTGTCTTTAGGGACGGTGGTTGTCGAGGCGGCAGAAAAAAGTGGAGCCTTAATCACTGCTGACTTTGCTTTGGAGCAGGGCAGAGAGGTTTTTGCGATTCCGGGCAATATTACGTCGCTTAAAAGTAGGGGCACCAATAGTCTGATCAAAGCAGGCGCAAAGCTGGTTGATAGCCCAGAGTCCATTCTTGAAGAACTTTTACCTGCTTATGGTGAAAGCTTAAAAGCTAAGAAAGAAAGTATTGAGCCTGAACTTGATAATGATCAGGAAAGAAATATTTTTTCCTTATTATCTTTGGAAGGCAGACATATAGATAATTTGATTGAAAACAGCAGTTTGTCTCCTGCGCAAGTTTCGGCTACACTGTTACAATTGGAATTGCGAGGCTTGGTTCGACAACTGAGTGGCAAAATGTATATTTCTAATTACGGCGATGAATAAAACTAGTGAGGAATTATGGGTAAATCGTTACTGATCGTTGAGTCACCTACCAAAGTCAACACGCTGAAGAAAATTGTTGGCAAGGATTTTATTATTAAAGCCTCGGTGGGGCACCTTAAGGATCTTCCCAAGAAAAAGCTTGGCGTTGATGTTGATAACGACTTTGCTCCGGAGTACATCACTATCCGGGGAAAGGGAAAAATTCTTCAAGAACTGAAAACCGCCGCCAAGAAATGTGACATGATTTATCTCGCACCGGATCCGGATCGCGAGGGGGAAGCGATTGCCCACCATATTGGTAATGAGGTGGCAAGGTTCACCACTGGAAAAATTGTTAGGGTGACGTTTAACGAAATCACCAAAAAGGCAGTTTTGGAGGCTATCAAAAACCCCACCGAGCTCAATGATAATCGTGTGAATGCGCAACAAGCTCGTAGAATTTTGGATCGGTTAGTGGGGTATAAAATCAGCCCCATCTTATGGAAAAAAGTTCATCGTGGGCTGAGCGCGGGGCGAGTACAATCTGTGGCTCTGCGTATCGTTTGTGAAAGAGAACGTGAAATCCTGGCTTTTGAGCCTCGCGAGTATTGGTCTATTACGCTGGAGTTGGAGGGCAGTGAGAAACCACAGTTTCAGGCAAAACTGTTTAAAATTGATGGTGATAAAGCTGAGATTGCGAATAAAGCTGAGGCAGATGAAATTCTCAAAGGTTTAGAAGGCGCAAATCCCGTTCTGGAAGATATTGTCAAGAAAGAGCGAAAGAGAAACCCAAGTGCTCCATTCATCACCAGTACACTTCAGCAGGAAGCATCGCGAAAACTTAATTTTTCCCCCAAAAAAACCATGATGCTTGCCCAACGTTTGTATGAGGGTATTGCCATGGGTAGAAAGGGGACTGTGGGTCTCATTACGTATATGCGTACCGACTCTGTGAAATTGTCTGACCAGGCTCTCGAAGAAGTTCGTGCCTTCATTCCTGAAAGGTATGGCAAAGAGTTTCTACCCGGAACCCCAAATTTTTATAAAAGTAAAAAGTCAGCTCAAGAGGCGCATGAGGCTATTCGCCCGACCGATGTTCTGTTGGAGCCGAGTACCATCAAGGAGAGTTTGGAAAAGGATATGTTCCGGCTTTATCAGTTAATCTGGTCGCGTTTTGTTTCTTGCCAGATGGTTCCTGCAGTTTTGGATACCACTCAATTTGATATCAAGACGGGGAAATATTTATTTCGCAGTAACGGGTCGATATTGAAGTTTGCCGGCTTTATGAAAGTCTATGTAGAAAGCCAGGATGATGAAAAGAGTGATGCGGCGCAATCAACGGGCAAAGCTGATGACCGTCTGCTTCCTGCTTTGAAAAAAGGTGAAGAATTAAAAGTTCAGGAGGTTCTTCCCGAGCAACACTTTACCCAGCCTCCGGCGCGTTTTTCTGAGGCGATGCTAGTTAAGGAATTGGAGGATAAAGGAGTAGGGCGGCCTAGTACTTATGCGGCGACCATCAGTGTGATTAAAGACAGGGACTATATTCAAAATGTGGATAGACGTCTGCAACCTGTCGAACTTGGCTTTATGATCAATGATCTTCTGGTTGAAAATTTCCCCGATATCATGACCACCCAATTCACCGCGAAAATGGAAGAGCAATTAGACGATATTGAAGCAGGCAAGCTTGAGTGGGTCGATGCCCTTAGGTCTTTTTATACCCCGTTTAAAGCAGACCTGGAAAAAGCTGAAGAAAAAATGAAGGACTTCAAAGCTCAAGTTGAAGAGACTGATGAAGTCTGTGAAAAATGTGAGCAACCCATGATTATTAAATGGGGGCGTTTTGGTAAGTTCATGGCATGCACAGGTTATCCTGAATGTAAAAACACGAAGGATCTTGGAGGGAAAGGTGACTCTGAGGATGGTGCCAAGGATGATGAAGTGGAGGGCAATTGTGATAAGTGTGAGTCTCCTTTGATCATGAAGAGAGGGCGTTTTGGGAAGTTTATTGCCTGCTCCAATTATCCAGAATGCAAATTCACCAAAGCGATTGGTATGGGTATTACTTGCCCGGAGGAAGCTTGCAAGGGAGAAATTGCCGCTCGTAGGTCTAAAAAAGGCAGAACTTTCTATGGCTGTACGAAATATCCTGATTGCAAATTCACCTCTTGGGACAAACCAGTTGCGGAAGCCTGCCCAGAATGCAAAAATCCATTCCTGATTGAGAAGTGGAAAAAGAACGAAGATCCATCCATTCTTTGCCCTAGTTGTGGTTATAAAAAAACTGATGCTGCGGCCTGATTAATTGTGAATGACTTTTTAACAGTTATCGGTGCAGGGCTTGCGGGGTCTGAAGCGGCCTGGCAAGCGGCTGAACGGGGTGTGCAAGTTGTTTTGTATGAAATGCGTCCGGTTGTCCGTAATCCTGTTCATAAAACCGAAAATTGCGCCGAACTGGTTTGCAGTAACTCTTTAGGGAACAACCTCCCTCATTCTGCACCCTTCATTCTTAAAGAAGAACTTCGTAGTTTCAATTCCATCATCATCGCATCCGGCGATAAAAACTCGGTTCCTGCGGGTTCCGCCTTGGCTGTTGACCGAGACTTATTTTCCCAGGAAATTACTGAGAAGTTAGTCAATCATCCCAATATTACAATTAAGCGTGAAGAGATTGTTGAAATTCCCCAGGAAGGCCCGGTCATTATTGCCACCGGTCCCTTAACTTCACCTAAGTTTTCGGAGCAAATTTCAAAGATAATTGGCCAGGAATATCTATATTTTTACGATGCCCTGTCTCCTATCGTTAATGCAGACTCGATAGATTATGACAAAGCATTTTTTGCTTCTCGTTACGATAAGGGCGATGCGGACTACTTGAATTGTCCGATGAGCGAGGAACAATATTATACGTTTATCCGGGAATTGAAAGCAGCGGAAAAGATGGAATTTGCCTCTTTTGAAAAGCCTGTTTATTTTGAAGGGTGTATGCCTATTGAAGTACTGGCTGATCGCGGAGATCGCACTTTAGCATTTGGTCCTTTGAAACCGGTAGGTCTGGCTGATCCTAAAACTGGAAAAATAGCTTATGCTGTGGTGCAATTACGACGGGAAAATCGGGATAGTTCTGCTTACAATCTGGTAGGGTTCCAAACCAAACTGACTTATCCAGAGCAGAAAAGAATTTTTTCTATGATTCCAGGATTGGAGAATGCTGAATTTTTTCGATTAGGTGCTATTCATAGAAACACCTTTATAAATTCCCCCAGTCTTTTAACCAACGAGTTGCAGTTGAAGAGTCGGCCTGAAAATTATTTTGCAGGCCAGATTACTGGAGTGGAGGGGTATGTTGAATCGTCTGCGATGGGGCTTTTGGCGAGTTTGAGCGCGGTGGCAAAAATCACGGGACAGGCTTATACGCCTCCGCCTGCCGACACAGCATTGGGTGCATTGATAAATTACTTGACAAAATCACGGAGTAAAGGGTTTCAACCCATGAATATTAATTTTGGTTTGTTCTGGGTTCAAGACATGAAGATTCGCGATAAAAAAATGCGAAATGAGAAGATTGCAACAAACGCGCTGGAAAAAATAAAACAATGGAAGGACGGTCTTTCAATTCCCGCCCATCCATAGTTTTTGGAAGTTTTTTAGACAATACAGACGGCCAAAACTTGCTTCAGGTCGCAATCCCCTTTAAATACTTTATAGATTCCATCCTGCTTCAGGGTTGTCATTCCATCACTTAGGGCCTGAGCACGCAAATCTTCGACCATAGCTTGTTTCATGATCATTCTCTTAATCTCATCACTGCCCTCAAGGCATTCATGTAAACCCGTACGACCCGCATAACCCGTATCGTTACAGTTTTGGCACCCCACAGGTTTTTTCAACATCAAATCATCTGAGTATTCGATACCTAGTTTTTCAAAGCCATCTCCATATTCTTTGACGAGTGCATCGAATTCTTCTTGGTCTGGGTGGTAATCTTCCTTGCACTTCTTACAGAGGGTGCGAACCAGTCTTTGCGCGACAATGAGGAGCAGAGCATCGGCAAAATTGAGTGGATTCATTCCCATATCGATAAGTCGGGTAATGGTTTCCGGAGCAGAGTTGGTGTGCAGTGTGCTAAAAACTAAATGACCTGTGAGCGAGGCTTCCAAACCAATAGAACAGGTTTCGGCATCGCGCATTTCACCGACCATGATGACATCGGGATCGCCACGTAGAAAAGATTTCATAGCGCGGGCAAAATCCAGTCCAATTTTATTGAGCATTTGAACTTGCCGAAGTCCTTTCTGTGTTATCTCCACAGGGTCCTCAGCGGTCCAGATTTTTCTCTCGGGTTTGTTGATATAGCCGAGTACGGAATGCAGCGTAGTTGTTTTCCCTGACCCGGTTGGCCCTACAACCAATATCAAACCGTATGGTTTGGCTGCACAACTCTGTGTCAGTTCCAAATTGCGGTCATTGAAATTCATATTCGCCATAGGAATTGGTTTGCTAGCGGCCAAAATACGGAGAACTGCATCTTCGTTTCCCCCAACTGTTGGACAGGTCGCTACCCGGTATTCAATTTCCTTTTTGCCGTACTTCATTTTGATTTTTCCATCCTGAGGCAATCGCCTTTCGGCAATATCCAACTTGGACATGATTTTGATGCGTGAGATCATTGCCTGTTTGTAAATGGAAGGGATTTCTTCGTAAATGGTACAGGTACCGTCTTTTCGGTAGCGGACCCTTACAGTTTCTTTGCCGATTCCCGGCTCAATATGAATATCTGAAACGCCTTGGTCATAAGCATCAATCAACACTTTGTTGACCAACCTTACAATGGTACTGTCTGTTTCACTTATGGCATTAGATCCGTCATCTTCATCCGGCTCTGTATCAATTTCACCCTGTTCCTCCTTAAGGGCGCTTAATAAGCCGGACATCTCTTCAATTTGAGGTTGTTCACCATCGACAGATGAAGATAAGTCCATTCCCAGAGAGGAATTTAGAAAATCGATGATATCAATTTTCAAACCGATCTTATATTCAATCTCTTTCTTGGGAAAAATTTGTCGAATGTTTTGATTTCTGTCTGGGTTGAGAGGGTCATTAATCAGTATGGTAACTTTGTCACCCTCTTTTTGAATAGGAATCCAGTAATTCTTTGTTAAAAAGCTCCGGTTTAAACCTGTCAACATCTCTGCCGGTAAGATAACTGTATCACTGTAGCCAAAATAGGGTAGTCCGTAGAAATCTTCAAAGGATTTTCCTAGATCACTTCGTTGTAATTTGAAGTCGAGTAGTAATACTGTTTCTACATCAATCTGGTTTTTTCTTGCTTTGGAAGTGGCTTGGGTCAACTCCTCTTCCGTGATAATCCCATTTTGTATCAAAAAGCTAAACTTGGTTGGTTTGGACGGAACATATTTGGCCTGATTATGAAAGGCCAAAGCCAGTGTCTCGGAAATAATAGCGGCGCTCTTTTCATCTTGCTCCGTAAAACTTTCCCCATCTAATTTGTTAACCAGTTGGATAACACCCATAAGTTTTCCTGCGTGAATCATCGGGAAGACGAGAACAGATTTAGTAACGCTTCCTGATTTTTGATCCCACGAGCTGTCAAATTTCAATTCGGCATGATAGTTTTGCAGTTCCTGCTCGTTATAAACATCAGTGATATTCACGCTTTTTTGATGACTGCCGACCCAGCCTGCAATACTCACAGGGGAAATAGGCACCCGAATTTCGTTTATCTGATCGCCAGATTTAACTTTGGAAAAAATTTCATTTTTTTGACCGTCAACTGCATAGATAGTGAGGGCCTGTGCCTCAAATAGGTTTAAAATGGATTCCTTAAATTCAATTAGAATCTCATCTATATCTTTTGCCGAGTGAATAGCTTGGGAAATGCGGTGAAGATTTTCTTCTGGTGAAAGAACTTCTGTGCTGGGAAGAGGTCCCATTCCATACTGTTCTTCTAATTGCGAGAAAATATTTCCGAGTATTGGAGAAATTTCACGAGCCAGTTTAAAGTCAGCATCACTAAAAGATTCTCCGCCTCTTCTTTTGTTGATGACCTCCACTACGCCAATCAATTTCTTATTGTGAGGAATAGGCAGAACCATAATAGCCTGAGTCTTGATGTTCAGAGGTTCATCCAGAGTGGAGCCTTTTGATAGTTGAGGGTGTATTTCGGACAGGTCCTTCTCTGAATATGCGTCAGCCAGGTTTATCGGTTTGCCAACTCCAGCCACATACCCCGCAAGACTACTTGTTGAAATGTCGACTCTTACTTCTGACTCCAAATCTTTTATTACGTTTCGAGAGAAAAGTTGTCGTTTTTCTCTGTCAAGGGCAAACAGGGTAATGTTTTGACAACGCCAAACAGACTTTAATTCATCGAGAATCTCTGGAATTGCTGCGGCAATATTTGGAGTCGATTGAGCTTCGGCCAGGAGTGAACGAAGCTTGGCGTTGTTTTCAGTGACGGGATTATCTAGAGTGAGTTGAATACTATCCATGATTTATTGGCTGAAAGGGATTAGGTTAAATATCTTCTACAATTAAACTATGCAAACTGATAGAACTTGTTTTAAATCACAATCACCTTTAAATATTTTGTAGATGCCATCTTGTTTTAAAGTGGTCATGCCATCTTTAATTGCTTGTGCGCGTAAATCTTCAACCATTGATTTTTGCATGATCATACGTTTAATGTCATCAGACCCATCGAGGCATTCATGTAACCCGGTTCTTCCGGCATAGCCAGTTTCATTGCAGGCGGCGCAACCCACAGGTTTTTTTAAAGTCAAATCATCAGTATATTCTATCCCCAGGTTAGGGAACTCCTGTTCTCCATACTGCTGAACCAGGACGTCAAACTCTTTCTGACTAGGGTGGTAATCCTCCTTGCAAGCTTTGCAAAGGGTACGAACCAGCCTTTGCGCGATGATGAGAAGCAAGGCATCGGCAAAGTTTAGCGGATTCATTCCCATATCGATGAGTCGAGTAATAGTTTCTGGCGCGGAGTTAGTGTGCAGGGTGCTGAAGACCAGATGTCCTGTGAGCGAAGCCTCAAGACCAATGGAACAGGTTTCGGCATCGCGCATTTCACCAACCATGATGACATCGGGGTCACCACGCAGAAAAGATTTCATGGCCCGGGCAAAATCGAGACCTATTTTGTTTAACATTTGCACCTGCCTCAACCCATCTTGTGTGATTTCTACAGGGTCTTCTGCCGTCCAGATTTTTAGTTCAGGAGTATTGATGTGGCCGAGACAAGAATGTAGTGTTGTGGTTTTACCTGAGCCTGTGGGGCCGACCACCAAAATTAATCCATAAGGTTTGGTGCTTTTATCTTTAATAATTTCTATATTTCTCGGAGAGAAATTCATTTTATCTAGAGGGATAGGTTTACTCGCAGCCAGAATACGCAGAACAGCATCTTCGTTGCCACCAACAGTGGGGCAGGTCGCGACACGATACTCGATCTCCTTACGGCCATACTTCATTTTGATTTTTCCATCCTGTGGCAAACGTCGTTCTGCGATATCCAGCTTGGACATAATTTTGATGCGGGAAATAATCGCCTGTTTGTAAAGATGGGGGATTTCCTGATAAATACGGCAAGTGCCGTCTTTACGGAACCGAACTTTGACTGGTTTTTTGCCTGTGCCCGGCTCAAGGTGAATGTCGGAAATCCCTTGGTCGTATGCATCTGTCAAGATTTTATTAACGAGACGAACAATAGTGCTATCTGTTTCACTGATAGCGTTGGATTCGTCGTCTTCCTGAGAACTTTCAACAACCTCATCCTTCTCATCCTCCAATGCCGTCAAAAGGCTGGACATTTCCTCGGTGCGAATTTCATCTGCGGCCCCTGATCTTGCCTCATCTTCAGTCATCGCCGAAAGTAGATATTCTCGAATATCAACTTTCAGTCCAACTTTAAACTCTAACTTCTTTTTGGGGAAGATCATTTGTATGTTCTGGATTCGATCTTTGTCGGTCGGGTCGTCCGTTAAAATTACAGTATTGACCTCATCGTTCTGCAAGGGAACCCAGTTATTTTTTGCCAGATAATTTTTGTTGAGACCAGAAAAGTTAGATTGAGGAAGAACAATCGAATCATTGAAGCCTTGATAGGGGATGCTGTAATACAGCTCAAGAGATTTGCCGAGATCTTTTCGGTTTAGTTTTAATTCACTCAGTAAAACTGTTTCAATATCTATTCGATTTTTGCGTGCCTTGCCAATGGCTCCATTCAACTCATCCTGAGCGATAATTCCACTCTCAACTAAAAACCCGAATTTCGTGCGTTTCTGGCGAGCGATCTTTTGCTGATTGAAGAAGGCTAGTGCAAGAGTTTGTGAAATAACCTTAGCGTTACGTTCATCACAATCAGTGAATCGGTCTCCACGTTTCTTGTTCACCAGTTGCATGACACCCATCAAACTTTCACCTTGAAGTAGAGGGTATACCAACATGGATTTGGTGCGCAGCCCCGTTTTCTTATCCCACGAGCTGTCAAAAGTAAGGTCGGGATGATAACCTTTTAGTTCGTCGGAATTGTAAACATCACTGATATTCACGGGGGTTTTAGTCAGGGCAACACATCCCGAAATACTTTTTGCAGAAATTGACACTCTGATTTTATTGATCTGTTCACCAGACTTTACTTTGGAGTAAATTTCATTACGAATTTCATCAACCGCGTAAATTGTGATAAGTCCAGAATCGAACAGTTGCAGGATAGGTTGTTGAAGCTCTAGAAGAATTTCGTCGATGGTTCCGGCTGAATGTATTGCATGTTCGGTGTCTCGTATTTTGGACTCAATTTCTTCCACTTCCAGTTTGACCAGCGCATGCCCAAGAGTCGTTGATAGTTCTTTAGCTTGACGTGCGTAATCAGCATCAAAACTACCTCCGGAATTATGGTTCAAACATTCCAACACACCCATCAA
>Ga0316189_10005092_pt1 | contig 12597 bp, 13 predicted proteins | sample LowCovwburrow_MG_FD_204930 | JGI IMG/M metagenome (GOLD analysis project Ga0316189, IMG submission 204930) | Coastal sediment microbial communities from Maine, United States - Lowes Cove worm burrow | ecosystem: Environmental > Aquatic > Marine > Coastal > Sediment | place: USA: Maine... | reverse complement strand
GTGCGTATTGCCCGCAAACACCTTGGATGGTACTTGCAGAACAGCGCGCACGACACCGGCAACAAGCGCTTGTTCAACGCCCTGGACCAGGCCAGCGAACAATTACATTTCATCGATAAGCTATCCAGAATAGACATAACAGAGGTACGAGCGGCATGATTCGGGCTGAACAATTATACCCACCACTAGAAAATAAGGTAGCAGCGGCCAACGACGGGGCGTGCTCGACACCGCCCGTGCAGAGCCTGCGCGACTCCGTCACCGTTGCCGTTCAGCAGTACCTTGAACAGCTGGACGGTCAACTGTCCACCGACGTGTACCAGATGGTGCTGGCGGAAATAGAGGCCCCCCTGCTCAAGGAGATCATGGCCTACACGCGCAACAACCAGACCAAAGCCTCCATCATGCTGGGTCTTAACCGGGGCACACTGCGCAAAAAGCTCAAACAATACGACCTGATTTCGACCAAGGACTAAAGGAATCCGCCCCATGAGCCAGAGCAATACCGTGAAGGTCAGCAGAGCACTGATCAGCGTTTCCGACAAATCCGGCATCGTGGAATTCGCCAGGGGCCTGCGCGATCTGGGGGTGGAGCTGCTATCCACCGGCGGCACATACCGTTTATTGCGCGAGCAGGGACTGGACGTGACCGAAGTGGCCGACTACACCGGGTTCCCCGAAATGATGGACGGCCGGGTGAAAACGCTTCATCCCAAAGTTCACGGTGGCATACTGGCCCGGCGCGGGCAGGATGACGCGGTGATGGCTGAGCACGGCATCTCGGCCATCGATATGGTCGTTGTCAACCTCTACCCCTTTGAGGCGACCGTGGCCAGGCCGGATTGCTCCTTACAGGATGCCATTGAAAACATCGATATCGGCGGTCCCACCATGGTCCGTGCTGCGGCGAAAAACCACCGCTACGTCAACATCGTGGTCAACGCCGCGGACTACTCGGACATCCTCGACGAAATGCGGGCTAACGACGGTGCCACGACCCTGCCGACGCGCTTCGACCTGGCCATCAAGGCCTATGAACACACTGCCGCCTATGACGGCGCGATCGCCAACTACTTCGGCAAGCAGGTGCCTGGCGGCTCAGAGAATTTCGCCCGCACCTTCAACTGCCAGATGCACAAAGCGCAGGAAATGCGCTATGGCGAGAACCCGCACCAGCAGGCGGCATTCTATGTCGAAGCGAAGCCAGCGGAAGCGGGCATCGCTACAGCCAGGCAACTCCAGGGCAAGGCATTGTCCTACAACAACGTGGCCGATACCGATGCCGCCCTGGAGTGCGTAAAGAGTTTCGAGCAGCCCGCGTGCGTCATCGTCAAACACGCCAATCCCTGTGGTGTCGCGGTGGCTGATGACATCGGTGCCGCCTACGACCTGGCGTTCGCCACCGACCCAGAGTCTGCTTTTGGCGGCATCATAGCGTTTAACCGCGAGCTCGACGCCGCAACCGCAGCGACTATCGTGGAGCGACAATTCGTGGAAGTCATCATCGCACCGTCGGTCAGCGACGCGGCTGTGGCGACCGTGGCGGAGAAAAAGAACGTCCGCTTGCTGGCCTGCGGCCAGTGGTCTGCATCCGGGCCCGCCCTGGATTACAAGCGGGTCAATGGCGGCTTGCTGGTGCAGGACCGCGACCTGGGCATGGTCGGCCCGGGCGACCTCAAAGTCGTCAGCAAGATAGCGCCCACCGAGCAACAGTTGCGCGACTTGCTGTTCGCCTGGAAGGTCGCCAAGTTCGTGAAATCCAACGCGATCATCTATGCCCTGCATGGCCAGACGGTAGGCGTGGGTGCGGGTCAGATGAGCCGCATAAACTCAGCTCGCATCGCAACTATAAAAGCGGAACACGCAGGCCTCACCGTGCGCGGTTCGGTAATGGCATCGGACGCGTTCTTTCCCTTCAGGGACGGTATCGACAACGCCGGCAAGGCCGGAATTGCCGCGGTCATTCAACCCGGCGGCTCTATCCGCGACGAGGAGGTGATTGCCGCAGCCGACGAACACGAAATGGCGATGGTCTTCACCGGTATGCGGCATTTCCGGCACTAAGTTCAGCTGGCATGGCCTAACACAGCGCGACACCTTATCGGCCTTGAGTCCGTAAGAATAGAGAAGCACTGCATGAATGTACTGATTATTGGAGCAGGCGGGCGCGAACACGCCCTCGCCTGGAAAGCGGCCCAGTCTGCCCGGGTTGAAACCGTATTTGTCGCCCCGGGCAACGCCGGTACCGACCTGGAACCCACAATAGAGAATGTCGAGCTGGGGGTGATGGATTTCCCGGGCCTGGCAGACTTTGCGACGCGCAATAATGTTGGATTGACCATTGTGGGGCCTGAGGCGCCGCTGGTTGAGGGCATAGTGGACTATTTCCAGGCGCGCGGCCTGCGTTGCTTCGGCCCCAGCAAGGGAGCGGCCCAACTGGAAGGATCCAAGGCCTTCACCAAGGATTTTTTGGCGCGGCATAACATTCCCACCGCAGCCTATGCCAATTTTACCGAGCTTGACGCCGCACTGGCCTATTTGCGCGAGCAGGGCGCGCCGATTGTGATCAAGGCCGACGGGCTGGCCGCCGGCAAAGGCGTGATTGTCGCAGAAACGCTGGTACAGGCCGAGGCCGCGGTAACCGACATGCTGTCTGGCAACGCATTTGGCGAGGCCGGTTGTCGCGTGGTCATCGAGGAATTTCTGGAGGGCGAAGAGGCCAGTTTCATTGTGATGGTCGATGGCAGCAATGTGCTACCAATGGCCACGAGCCAGGACCACAAGCGCATCGGCGAAGGAGATACCGGGCCCAATACCGGCGGCATGGGCGCCTACTCCCCCGCGCCGGTGGTAGATGCCGCTGTAAACCAGCGGATTATGGAGCAGGTCATACTCCCTACCGTGCGTGGTATGGCGCAGGAGGGGAACGATTATACAGGCTTTTTATATGCCGGCCTGATGATTGACCGTGAAGGCCAGCCGAAAGTCATCGAATACAACTGCCGTTTTGGCGATCCGGAAACCCAGCCAATTCTGATGCGCCTGCGATCCGACCTGGTGGATTTATGCGGCAGCGCACTGGATGGCACCCTGGACCGGGCCGCTACCGACTGGGATGCGCGCTGCGCCATCGGCGTGGTCCTCGCCGCGCCGGGGTACCCCGGAAGTTACCCAAAGGGCCTACCGATACATGGGCTGGATATCGAACAGCCATCTGACGTCAAGGTATTTCATGCGGGAACCGCCCACGACAACGACCGGGTGGTAACCAGCGGCGGACGCGTACTGTGCGTCACCGCCCTTGGCGAGAACATCGCCGCGGCCCAACAAGCCTGCTACCGGGCAGCGGATAAGATCAGCTGGGAAGGCGTCACTTTGCGGCGCGACATTGGCTGGCGGGCGATAGCGCGCTATAGTTCGGGTGGTTGATTACCGACTCACGGGGAGTTGCTCATGAGCCAGCGCCGCCTGTCCTGGCTGGATCGCGTCATATCAGAGGTGGATTCGGTTTTGCGGACCGTTACCGACCAGGGGCACAGCGCTTCACGCCCTTCACCGGCTAACGGCCATTCCGAATCCGAACTGTCAGAGCAGGAGCGCAACCACGTGGCCGGCCTGATGCGCGTAAATCATACCGGGGAAGTCTGTGCTCAGGCGCTCTACCAGGGCCAGGCGCTGACCGCAAAACTTGCCGATGTAAGAGAAGACATGCAGCAGGCCGCCCGCGAAGAGATCGATCACCTGGTCTGGTGCGAGGAGCGCTTGCGCGAGCTGGACAGCCATACCAGCTACCTCAACCCCGCCTGGTACGGCATGTCCTTTGCCCTGGGTGCTGTGGCCGGAGCAATCGGGGACAAGGTCAGCCTGGGCTTTGTAGCCGCGACGGAGGAACGGGTGTGCAATCATCTGCGCGATCATTTGCGTGAACTGCCGGAAGATGACCGCAAATCACAGCTGATTCTGCAGCAGATGCTCGAGGACGAACAGCGTCACGGGGACAACGCGCTCGAGGCTGGGGGCACAGATTTTCCGCGCCCGGTAAAGGACGCCATGAGCGCCGTCTCGCAACTCATGACCCGCAGCAGTTACCGCATCTAGCCTGGCTGCTGCACTGCAGCGCCAATAAGCCTACTCAATTTCCTCGATTTCATAGCTGTGGCTCATCTCGACGCCCGCGGCCGCCAGCATAATGGAAGCCGAGCAGTATTTTTGTGCGGATAACTCCACCGCGCGCTTTACCTGACTCTCTTTGAGGCCACGTCCGGTCAGTACAAAATGCATATTGATTCTGGTAAATAACGCGGGCACAGCGTCCGCGCGCTCTGCCTCTATCTCTATGCGGCAATCCACCACCCGCTGGCGCGCTTTCTTGAGCATACTCAGTACATCGTAGGTGGCGCAGCCGCCCGTTCCCAACAACAACATTTCCATGGGGCGCGGACCCTGGTTGCGCCCTCCCAGGTCTTGTGGGCCATCCATCACCACGGCGTGCCCGCTGCCCGACTCGCCAACAAACATGGCGCCATCCATCCATTTCACCGTCGCTTTCATGATTTTCCGCTCCAAAAAAACAGCGGGGCAGCTTAGCACAACAAGTTACGTTTTACTTGGCTGCAGACTCGGTTAGAATCTGCATGCGCGATACTCGAACTACCCCAGAACAGGAGAGTCAGCAAGGTGTTAAAGCCCCAGGTCACCCGAACTATTCCCAACGTGGAAAACTTTCTGCGGCACTGCCAACGCAAGGACTACAAGCCCAAGAGCACCATACTCAAACAGGGCGAGGTAAGCGACTCCCTGCTTCTCATCCTGGACGGCTCCGTGTCCGTAATGGTCGAGGATGAGGCCCAGGAAGGGCACATGATGGTGGTCACCTATCTCAATCCAGGTGACTTCGTCGGCGAGATGGGTCTTTTTGAAAGCGACGAGCAAGTGCGCAGCGCAATGGTGGTTGCCAAAACCGAATGTGAGGTGGCGGAGATATCCTACGAGCGGTTCCACCAGATACGTGACCAGTTCCCGGACATCCTGTTCGCGATATCCAGCCAATTCAGCAAGCGCCTGCGACAGACCACCCGCAAACTTACCGACCTTGCCTTCGTAGACGTGTCGGGCCGCATCGCCCATACGCTGCTGGACCTGTGCAAGGAGCCCGACGCCATGACTCACCCCGATGGCATGCAAATCAAGATCACGCGGCAGGAACTGGGCAAGATCGTGGGCTGCTCGCGGGAGATGGCCGGTCGAGTCCTCAAGGCACTCGAAGAGGATGGCCTGGTCTCGGTTTCAGGCAAGACCATGGTTGTTTTCGGAACAAGGTGACAGCCCACCCCGGCAGCGCCATGCGCTGCTGCCTTCACAGGCTGCGCTTGATACCAAGGAAGTTTTAGCCGAAAAACAGCTCGCGCAGCTTTTCACCGGGCTCAGGCGCCCGCATGAAGCTTTCCCCTACCAGAAAAGCGTGCACATTGTTGTCGCGCATCAGGGCAACATCAGCAGCGGTATGAATGCCACTCTCAGTGACCACCAAACGGTCCGGGGGAATATAGGGCAGCAGTTCCAGCGTGGATTCAAGGCGCAAGTCAAACGTGTGCAGGTCGCGGTTGTTGATGCCCAACAGCGGCGTCGCCAGCTCCAGGCCTCGTTCCAACTCGGCGCGGTCATGCACCTCGACCAGCACATCCAGCCCGACTTCCGCAGCCGTGGCGTGCAATTCGTGCATCTGGCTATCGTCCAGCGCAGCGACGATCAGTAATACGGCATCGGCCCCGATAGCCCTGGCCTCGAGGACCTGGTAGGGATCCACCGTGAAGTCCTTGCGCAGCACGGGTAGTGCGCAGGCAGCCCTGGCTGCCTGCAAGTACTGGTCGCAGCCCTGAAAAAAATCGATATCGGTCAGTACTGACAAGCAAGCCGCACCCCCACCCTGGTAACTCTGTGCAATCTGTGCAGGCTGGAAGTCGTCGCGTATCACCCCCTTGCTCGGGGAGGCCTTCTTCACCTCGGCAATTACCGCAGGTTGAACAAGGGCAACCCGCTCCTGCAGGGCCGCGGCAAAGCCGCGCACGGCTTCCTGCTCAGCAATGCGCTGCTCAAGGCTGCCCAGGGAGTCCCGGGCACTGCGCTGGGCCACCTCCTCCCGTTTACGGTCGAGGATTTTGCGCAGGATGGTAGGTGTTTGCACTGTCATGGCTTAACCGGCCTCCTCGCCCATCAAGCGGGTGAAATCAATGAACTCGCGGAGTTTTTCCGCGGCCTGCCCGCTGGCCAGCACGTCCTCTGCCATTGCCACGCCGTCGGCCAGGGTCGTCGCAATACCGCTCACATAGATGCTGGCACCGGCATTCAGGGCCAGGATGGCAGCGGCCTTGCACGAGGCCGCATCATCAGCGCCGGCCAGGGCGCTGCGTATCAGCTGTGCAGAAGCTGCAGCACTATCGACCGCGAGACCGTCAAGGCTCTGCCGCCGCTGGCCGAAATCCTCTGGAGCGATGCGATAGCAGGTGATGCTGCCCGCGCGCAGCTCCGCTACCTGGGTGCTGGCGGCAATGGAGATCTCGTCCAGACCATCGTCTGAATGCACGATCATCACGTGCTCGGATCCCAGCGCCTTCAGCACCTGGGCCATCGGCTGGCACAGGTCCGGCGAGAACACACCGATAACCTGGCGCGACACGCCGGCCGGGTTAGTGAGTGGGCCAAGGATGTTGAAAATGGTGCGCATGCCCAGCTCGCGGCGCGGGCCAATCGCGTGGCGCATGGCGCTGTGGTGGGCAGGGGCAAACATGAACCCGACGCCCACCTGGTCAATAGCACGAGCCACCTGGGCCGGCGTGAGGTTCAGGGGCATGCCCAGCGTCTCCAGTACGTCGGAGCTGCCGCTGGTACTGGAGACTGAACGATTGCCGTGCTTGGCCACTTGCGCGCCGGCGGCCGCTACCAGAAAACTCGACCCGGTAGACACATTGAAAAGGTTGGCGCCATCCCCCCCCGTGCCCACCAGATCTACCAGGTGATCGCCGGCCACCTCCACCGGGGTAGCCAGCTCGCGCATCAGTTGGGCCGCGCCGGCGATCTCGTCAATGCTCTCGCCCTTCATACGCAGGGCCACCAGCAAACCGCCTATCTGGGCTTCGGTGGCCTCGCCCGACATGACCTGGCGCATGACAGCCTCCATCTCCACGCGCTGGAGATCGTCTCCTGCCACCACCCTGGCCAGGGCCTCCTGGATATTCATTGCAGGCTCCCCTTACTGTTCCAGAAAATTGCGCAACAGGTCATGCCCGTGCGCGGTTAATATGGATTCGGGGTGAAACTGCACCCCCTCGATCGCCAGCTCCTTGTGGCGCAGCCCCATGATTTCATCCACCTCCCCGTCCTCGGTCCGGGTCCAGGCGGTGATTTCGAGGCAATCTGGCAGGCTCTCTTTCTCCACCACCAGGCTGTGGTAGCGAGTGGCTTCAAAGGGCTGGCTAAGACCACGGAAAACGCCGTCCCCCAGGTGATGGATAGCCGAGGTCTTGCCATGCATGACCTTGCGCGCCCTGACCACCTTGCCCCCGAAGACCTGGCCAATACTCTGGTGGCCAAGGCAAATACCCAGCAACGGGAGTTTGCCCGCATAGTGACTGATCACCGCCATGGAGATACCCGCCTGATCGGGCGTGCACGGCCCGGGCGAGATCACGATTTTCTCCGGGGCCAGGCGGGCGACATCGTCAACCTCGATTTCATCATTGCGCACCACCTGTACGTTCGCGCCCAGCTCACCCAGGTATTGCACCACGTTGTAGGTAAAGGAATCGTAGTTGTCTATCATCAGCACCATACTCAACCCTCCCCCGCAAGCACCATGGATGCAGCCCTGAACATCGCTCGCGCCTTGTTCAGGGTTTCCTTCCATTCCAGTTTCGGTACAGAGTCGGCCACAACACCGCCACCAGCCTGCACATAGAGTTTGCCGTCTTTAATCACCGCAGTGCGAATAGCAATAGCCGTGTCCATGTCGCCGGCCCAGGAAATATAACCGACTGCGCCACCATACACGCCACGCTTTACCGGCTCCAGTTCATCGATAATCTCCATGGCCCGAATCTTTGGCGCACCGCTCAGGGTACCGGCGGGAAGAGTTGCTCGCAGCACATCGATTGCGGACTTACCGGCCCGTAACACGCCAGTGACATTGGATACGATATGCATCACGTGGGAGTACCGCTCGACCACCATTTTGTCCGTTAACTCCACCGAGCCGATATCGGCAATACGCCCTACATCATTGCGCCCCAGGTCGATCAGCATGAGATGCTCGGCCAGTTCCTTGGGATCGGCCAGTAGATCGGCCTCCAGGGCGGCGTCTTCCTCCTCGTCGTGTCCGCGCCGACGTGTACCAGCGATGGGCCGCACAGTGACCACACCTTTTTCCAGGCGGGCCAGTATCTCCGGCGAGGATCCGACGATGTGAAAGTCATCGAGATCCAGGTAATACATATAAGGGGACGGATTGAGATTGCGCAGGGCGCGGTAGAGATTCAGCGCTGGAGCATCAAACGGGATCGACATGCGCTGCGACGGCACTACCTGCATCACGTCGCCAGCCAACACGTACTCCTTGACTCTATTGACACTGGATTCGTACATGTCCTGGGTGAAATCGGACTGCGCCTGCTGTTCCAACGCCGCGCAATTGGCGGCCTCCAGCTCTACGTCCGGCAGTGGCAACATGGGCTCGGGCAGTCGCGCCACCAGCTCATGCAGGCGCTGCTGCGCCAGCTGCAACGCGTCCTCCCGAGTGGGGTCTACATTGACCACCAGCCGAATCGTACCCGCCAGGTTGTCGAATACCAGCACCTCCTCGCTCAACATCAGCAGGATGTCCGGCGTGCCGAGGCGATCCGGCGGCACACCGGCGGCCAGGCGCGGCTCTACATAACGCACGCTATCGTAGCCGAAGTAGCCGACAAGCCCACCGTGAAACACGGGCAGGTCGTCCCGGGGAGCCGTGCGGTAGCGCTGCTGGAACGCCTCGGCGAAGGCCAGTGGATCAGCCACCTCCTGACTCTCGGTCAGGTCTCCGTCCACCCAGACCTCAGCCCGATAACCGAAGACCTTGAGCAAGGTGCGGCAGGGCAATCCTATGATGGAGTAACGCCCCCATTTTTCGCCGCCCTGCACCGATTCAAAGAAGTAGGAGTAGGGCCCCTCAGCCAGTTTACGATAGGCGCTGATCGGTGTTTCGAGATCGGCCAACACTTCCATGCTGACAGGTATACGATTGTAATCCTGTGCCGCCAGTGCGGCAAAATGCTGCGCTTTCATGCTGTGTCCTCGGAGAAAAAATAAGCGTAATCAGGTCGCGAAGTAGCCCTGGCTACCATCGCCAGCAGGTGACCTCGCGCATCGACATCAGGTCGATACTGTTACGCATAGCCGTTGGCACAGCTTTCTCCTCAGAGTGGGGACGCCTATTGTACATGCACGGCTTTTATTGGCAAATGTCCGCCGGAATCACAGCTTGGCCAGGGCGGAGCGCATGCGCCCTATCACCTCGGCATAATCCGGCTGGTTAAAGATGGCGGAGCCCGCAACGAAGGTGTCCGCACCGGCCGCAGCGATCTTTGCAATATTGTCAGGTGTAACCCCGCCGTCGATTTCCAGGCGTATGTCGGAACCGGACGCGTCGATCATGGACCGCGCCTCGCGCAGCTTATCGAGGGTGGAGGGTATGAATGACTGACCGCCAAACCCTGGGTTGACGGACATCAACAAAATCATGTCTACCTTGTCCAGCACATACTTCAGCGCATCCAGGCCCAGGTGCGGATTGAAAACCAGCCCGGATTTGCATCCTGCGTCACGGATCATCTGCAGTGAGCGGTCCACGTGGGTCGAGGCGTCAGGGTGAAAAGTGATGTAGCTGGCACCCGCCGCAGCGAAGTCACCGATCAGGCGATCTACAGGGCTCACCATGAGGTGCACATCGATATCCGCCTCGACCCCATGCTTGCGCAGTGCTTCACACACCATGGGACCAATTGTCAGGTTTGGCACATAGTGATTATCCATTACATCGAAATGCACGATATCGGCACCCGCGGCCAGTACCGAGTCCACTTCCTCGCCCAAACGGGCGAAATTGGCGGACAGAATGGAGGGGGCTATCAGGTAATCGCGCATGGCGTGCTCCGGCTGCAGGCTCGTGATGGGGCGCCATTCTAACGACTAAACGCCCACGACACACGCCCGAGATTACGGCGTGCCGGAATCGCCGAGCCGCACGGCGGCATCCAGGGCACCCAGACGCTCGGGTGTGCCGACATCCTCCCATGCGCCGGTGTGGAGCTCGCCGCTGAGACAACCCCGCTGGATTGCCGCGTCCAGCAGTGGCCGCAGCGGGAGCTTTTCGGGCAACAAGCCGTCAAAAAATGCAGGGTCGAAAATACTCACTCCGGCGTAGGTAAATCCGGATGCTTCAGGCGCGAGTTCGCGTACCCAGCCGTCGGCATCCAGCCAGAAATCACCGCGCGGATGCTGTGGTGGATTGCGCACCAGGACCAGATGGGCGCACTCGGACGATGCTGGGCGGTACCCCGCTAACTTGCCAAAGGGGTAGTCAATCCAGATGTCGCCATTGACTACCAGAAATGGTTCGTTTCCCAGCAATGCCAGGGCCTGCACGATACCACCGGCTGTTTCCAGGGGTGCCGCCTCCGGCGAGTAGGTAATGGATAAGCCCCATCGCCCGCCGTCGCCACAATATTCGACTATGTGTTCGGCCAGGTGGGAGACATTGATCACCAACTCCCTGAAGCCCGCCGCGGCCAGGCGGCGAATATGGTGCTCAATCAGCGGCACACCCGCCACCTGCAGCAGGGGTTTTGGCGTGTGATCGGTCAGGGGTCGCATGCGCTCACCGACACCTGCCGCCAGGATCATAGCCTTCATCGGGCGGCACTCCAGGCCTGCCGCTCAATCACCGGCATGAGCTTTCCCTCGAACCACTCCTGGAATTCGCCAATGACCGGGTCCTGCCCCGCGTACTTCCCGGCGATTTCACGCACATAGTCAACCACCAGGGGCAGGTCCTGCAGATAGCCGGGTTTGCCATCGCGCAGGTGGAGGCGCGCAAAAGTACCCAGTACCTTGAGATGGCGCTGCAGTCCCATCAGGTCAAACCACTCCAGAAAGCGCTCCTGCTCGACATCGGCAAGCAAGTTGCGCTCTCGCAGCGTCTGGTGGTATTGCACTGCCCAGTCGATAACCTGCTGCCGGGGCCAGCGCACGTAGCAATCCCGCAGCAGCGACACCAGGTCATAGGTTACCGGTCCGATTACCGCGTCCTGGAAGTCTATGACTGCGAGCGCACCATCAGCCTGAAGCATGAGATTGCGACTGTGGAAATCGCGATGCACCAACACCCGCGGTTGCTCTGTGGCACTGCTGACCAGGCGATGACAAAGGGCTTCCAGCATCTCCCCTGTGGCCTCGCCGGGTGCACAATCCAGCAGGGCCTGGCAAAACCACGAGGAAAACCGCCCAAGCTCCTCCAGTAACAGGGCGCTGTCATAGCCAGGCAGGTCGATGGCTGCGGGCTCTACACTTGCCAATTTTCGCAAGCAGTCAAAGGCAGCGCGATAATGTCGATCCACCGTGGTGGGCTCAAGCAGGGGCAGCAGCAGCTGCCGACCGAGGTCTTCCAGCAGCAGGTATCCCCGATCCAGGTCGGCTGCGTGCACGGCAGGCACCTTTACCCCGGCTCTGGCCATGACATCACGCACGGCCAGGAAAGCCGCGTTATTCTCGGTAGCTGGCGGGGCTTCGGCCACGACAAAGCGGGTGTCACCCTGGCACAGGCGGAAATAGCGACGATTACTGGCATCGCCGGCGATCACAGAGAAGTCAGGCTGCCCGGCACTGTCAGCCGTTTCGATACATGACATGGCCCACGGCTGCAGGTCGGGTGGAATGGGGCGGGATGACACAGTATTCTCCTGATTGAAAATTTGACGGACAAGAACGGGGGGATGCTTTAGAATCCGCGTTTATCCCGCAAACAAGCTTTGACATCAATGACAGCCACACCTGCCAGACCGCTCCCAGGCCTTGTGCACCGCAGCGCAAAACTGTGCGTTTTCCTGGTCGTTTTGATGATGTCGTTTCACAGCCCTGCACAGGATACCAACCCCGGGGACTGTACCGCCAATGGAACAACAGCCAACGAAGCCTGTAAAGCGATAACCAGCCCGGCCCCGCAGCAAGCCGCCATACCAGGCGCTGCGGAACTGGACTGGGTGCCGCTGGAATCCATTGCGCCCCAATTGCGCGATGCGCAATGCATCAATTGCGGTGGCAGCTATGTCGATCCACTGGCAGGCGCGGACACCAGCCAGGCACCCGAAGCATCACAGATCGAGGCGGTTGCCAAAAGCACGGAATTGCGTGGCAGTGAGGTCTTGCTCCAAGGTGGAGTTGAAGTGGAGCAGGGCTACCGCAGGCTACGCGGCGACAGCGCACTGATCGACCGGGATCAGCACTCCGCAACGGTCACCGGCAATATCATACTGCGTGAACCCGGCATACTGCTGCGCGGCGATCGGGCCC
>Ga0316189_10005091_pt1 | contig 12598 bp, 9 predicted proteins | sample LowCovwburrow_MG_FD_204930 | JGI IMG/M metagenome (GOLD analysis project Ga0316189, IMG submission 204930) | Coastal sediment microbial communities from Maine, United States - Lowes Cove worm burrow | ecosystem: Environmental > Aquatic > Marine > Coastal > Sediment | place: USA: Maine... | reverse complement strand
GTCGGCATTCAACTTTACCGCCACGCCACCAGTGATAGAAACGCTGTACAATTCCACAACAGTATCTGTTGCCTGATCTGCAGAGTAAACGACATGAACTGAGTCAGCGCTTATCTGGTAACTGAAAACATCTCCATCAATGATCAAATTCCCATTGAGCCGGGTACTACTGCCACCCGCTATCGGTACGCTGTAGACTTCGACCACGTCATCGGTGGTCTGGTCGGCAATATAGACGACGTGATTGCTGTCCGGGCTGATCAAAGCGCCAAAAAACACCCTTTCTCCGGCAGCCAGGGTCTCGTTTAACTGCGTACTGGTACCGCCGATGGTCGGCACGCTGTAAAGTTCTATTAAGCCGTCGGTCACTTGATCGGCATAATAGACGACATAGGCGTTGTCAGGACTGATCTGGAAGCTTCCGACTGTGCCACCAGAGACCAGAGGTGGGTTCAGCTTAGTGACTGTGCCACCAGTAATTGCAACACTGTGCAATTCATTGACGGTGTCGATGGTTTGGTCAGCCTGATAAACCACGCGAGCACTGTCTTGGCTGATTTTGAAGTTCAAAACGTCACCATCGGTAACCAAAGTAGAACTCAGTCGGGTGCTGGCGCCACCGGTAATGGCAACTTGGTACAGTTCCTCGAGATCGTCAGTGGTTTGGTCGGCGCGATAGACGATATATGCACTGTCCGAGCTGATTTTGTAGTCGCTGAATACACGCCCGCCTGCAACCAGATCCGGGTTTAATCGAGTAACAACGCCCCCCTCGATCGGCACACTGAATAACTCGCTGATACCATCCGTATTTTGATCTCCGTAATACACGACACGGCTTCCATCAGGACTTATCTGAAAACCACTGACATCACCGTTAAGCACCAATGTATCGTTTAATCTAGTGACAGAGCCACCAGCGCTCGGGGCACTGTAAAGCTCAGTCATATTCTCGTCCTCATTGGCGACCAGGAAGAGTACGTGTTCACCAGTTGGGCTAATCTGAATAGAGTCCGACTCGACAAAGCCGTTGCCTACTGCGGAGCCGCTTATCAGGTAGGAGTGATGGGCGCTGGCTGCAGTCGTCCCGACCAGAAACAGTAAAACTACAAACGATCGAATTATTGAATAGAGCATGGTCTCCTCAAGATAATGCCGGAACATACCAGCTCAGAATAAATGATCGCCTGCGCACTAAAGTTTCTCCCTCGTTGTATAAATGCCTGTGGCTTAATTTAACTTACGAGAAATTGGCTGGCAGGGTGCAGCATTTATTGATTTCCCAAAGTATAGTGAACGTCATCAAGCTCACACAACTGCACATATGTGCAGTTGAATCGAAGTGAAAATTTCAGTAGCGTAGATGAGTTATATGAATAGATTCCACACTGGCATGACCGATCTGAGGATACTGATCATTGATGATCATCTGCTGTTTGCTGATGGTCTGGAAATGATGCTTGTTGAGCAGGACCAAAATATTCGAGTTGATCGCTGGGTGACAGTGCAAACTGCGATCGATAACGCTGAGATTCTTGAGCAATACGACCTAGCGATCGTCGATTTACAGTTGCCGGAGTTGGACGGGTTCAGCTTTCTACAAATGTTGCGGTCGCAAGCCTTACACCTTAAAACCGTTATTGTGTCGGGAACCGAAAGTCAGTCTGAGATTGAACGTGCGGTGGCGCTTGGTGCGCTCGGTTTGATTTCCAAAGATTCAAGCAAGGAAGAGATGCTCAAGGGTATTAGAGCCGTTTTGAACGGCAAGCGCTATCTTCCTAGAAAATGGGTTGACCAGATACAATGGCCTGACTCTAATCAAAAACTGCCTGACAATCCACTTGAAAAAGTAGGTCCACGGCAATTAGAAGTATTAAAAATGATGGGCGACGGGTTACAGAATAAACAGATAGCTGATGTTTTAGGAATTAGTGTCTCTGCGGTCACGTCGCATATAAAAATACTATTTACCGCCCTAGAAGTAAAAAACCGTGCGGCGTGTGTTCAGGCGGGCATCAAGCGCAAACTGATCAGTTAGCCAATTCCTGTTGCCATGAGAACATCAGTTGTTTGATTACGTTTTCCAAATCGTTACTATCGATAGGTTTATACATTACGACAACATCTGCTAGAAAGGCCTCTTTTACCTGGCGTGGTGATGTTTCACCCGTAATCAAAATTACCGGAGTGTGCATATTAAATTCTTCGCGCAGGGCATTGGCGACATCAATGCCACTTGCCGTTTCTCGCAGTCTGAAATCGGTAATTATCAGATCGGGAACGAGCGTTTGATGTGTCAGTAGCTGCAGCGCCTGGTCATGGCTGGCTGCGAGTACTGGGTGGCAGCCCCAATCGGATAATACTCGTTGCATGCCATCAAGAATATCTTCCTCGTCATCGATTACCAAAACCGTTAAGCCTTCAAGCTTGACGTCAGGCGGTGAACCTTCTTGAAATACTAGAGATGCGTCACCAACTGGAAGCGATAATTGAAATTTCGAACCAACTCCAACCTTCGATTCTAACTGCAGGCTTGCTCCCATCAGACTGCATATCCGTTTCACGATAGCCAAGCCAAGACCCAGACCTTTTTGTCGATCCCTACTAGGATTATTGAGTTGGTAAAACTCGTCATAAATGTTTTCTTGCTGGTCGAACGGAATTCCAATCCCTGAATCCTTGATTGTCAATACAAACTCTCCGTCAGGTTGCTCACCATAAATGACAACTGGTGCATCACTCGTATACTTTATTGCATTATCGACTAGATTTCGAACGACTCTTTCCAGTAGTAATTTGTCCGCTAAGACCACTTGTTCGGATGCTATCCGATTGATAATTCGGACGCCTTTTTTTTCGGCGATCTGCCGGTATTCATCTTGAACCTGGTCAACCAAACTGTTGATGAGTAAATGCACCGGATTATTTTGTAGCGAGCTCGAATTAAGTTGTGCAATACTCAACAAACCATGCAGCATGCTGTTAAGCGCACGAATAGACTGGCGAATTTTAACAACAGCAGAGCTCCCGGAGTGGTCTAAATTTTTATTCGAAAGAGTGTCAATAAACAAGCTCATTGCGTTGAGCGGCTGGCGTAAATCGTGACTGGCAGCGGCCAAAAATTGATCTTTCGATCGCACCGCGTTTAAGGCCGTTTCTTTTTCCTGAGCTAGCTGCTGCATATATAAAATATTTTCGAAATTTGACCGAGTTGAAACCAAAAACAGCTTTTGCATATTAACGGAAACGAAAGTTAACATCGCAACATAAAACGCAAGTTGCAGAGACATCAATTGATACTGGTCTCCACCTTCAACCAATAACCGCGTAGCGAAAGGCAGAGATATACCCAATGCAAACATCAGGAAACTAGGTGTATAGGCAATCGATACACACATCACGCCGGCAACATAACCAGCGTATACCCAAATCAGAAACACTGAGTACTCTTGCGCAAAGAAAAACCAAGGCACCATCCCCCAGAGTAAACCGCTGAGAAAAAAGCAGAACGCTGATCGGCGTAACCAATAGCGACTGGAAAAACCACGCCTGCCCTCCTCGATGTCCTGATGGCAATACCAAGACAAAAGCGCCGCACCTACAGAAACGATGAACCAAACAATTAATTGATAACTCAGAAACTTTCCCCACACCACAGCTAAAGTTAATAAGCAAATACCCACCTCTGAAAGCAAGGAAACCGTTCTTTGCTTGCTCATGCTGTTAGCTCGTTCGGTCAGTAAATAGTGTTCAAAATCGTGATTTTTAGAGATTGATGTTAGTGCCACCATAGGATGAACCGATTGTTTTCTGAAACTTGAATTATGTTAGCACGGGGCTGTGTGAATTTGTACGTAGCTCACTGGTCGATAGAGATTTCAAGTTCGCATAAAGATGCCGAAGGAGTTATTTGACAATTGGGGCGAACCGGTACGGCCTAAGAAGGGTGACGTAAAAGCAAAATGGCGTCTCTATAGACACTCAAATGTTTATTTTTTTCTGTCTGTAATAGCTTGATCATAGTGACAATCGAGCTAACATTTGATCGCTGTTTACAGAGAGGCTTTGGCTAACATATTGTTTAGAGAGGATTACCCGGAATGGCAGTTCAATTTTTTGGTAGTTTGCATACCGATAGTTGGATTGATGTAATTATACAAATCGCCATGGAGTGTGCGTAAAGTTGACTGAGTGAAAAGGGGTTAATTCGGCAGGCCTTTGAGCCGTTTTCAAAAGTCTGAGAATAACCAGGCCATAGCTTCCTTGGTAATGGACCTTTGTCCACCAATGCCTGATGTTAATACTTTTCGTTCCTCGTTCGGGTGGTAATCGCCGATTCTTGCCTGACTAGCCTAATTTTGCACGTAGAACTCCCTCACCCATTGTTTTCAGGGCGTTGACACAATCAGCTTTAAGTCCTTGTCGTTAGTTATTCGGCGTACCGCATCAATTGATCAACCGTCAGCGCGATCACCCCAAACATGAGATGCGTCATCACCTTAGCATGGCCTTTAACGCGCAACATATTTGCGTCAAAATCATCTTTCAAGCGCCCATTAACTCGTTCTACAGTGCTGCGTTCATTATAACGAATGGATTCAGCTTCTTTATAGCCCACACGACGCCGTCTCTTTTGCTCGTCTTTAATCTGTTTTTTACCCTCTTTCGTCCGTGGGTTTGTATCAATAATGGGCGCATGCCCGAGCGACACGCTGTGTTGTCTTATCGCTGGGGCATCGTAGGCTGCGTCCATCAGATCGTAGCAATTGCTTACTCGCTTTGCCGTCATTTCGGCCAATGGAATCGCGACCTGACTATCGTGCAGCGAGGCCGAACTCAAGATGCAGCTAACGGGAATGCCTCCGTCGGCGGCATCGATGTGAAGCTTGTATCCAGTCCAGCTGGTCTGGTAGCCTTTACTATTACGTTTCGTACCAACAGTACACTCCTTGGGTAATTCAGAGCACATTTCCTCAATCTTCAGGCTCAACAATTGACGCTCTAAACGCGTCGGTTCTTTTACTCGCTCCTCGCCCTTCCTTAGACGACCGCGTTTCTTCGGCTTTTTTACTTTGTCTTTACGTTTGGGTTTTTCGCGGCTAACAATCGCCGTAGAATCTCGACTTATTTGACCAATTAATTGATCGCGTGTCTGGTTCATCGAAGTCCTGCCTGTACGCAGATTAGATGTTGTTTTAGAACACTTATTTTAACACAATCAATGGGGTCAGAGTTATTGATCCAATCCAATCAATGGGGTCAGAGTCATTGATCTGCTTGTTTTCGGTATGCATTCGACTTCCGATCACCACCACGCCCCAACGGTACCGCCCTTCGACCTGCTTGTTTTTCAACTTGATGCTTAAAGCGATCACTCCCCAACACCCACGCCTTATTGGTTGCCTCGGTTATTTCAGTCACCGTGTTCGCTGATAGTCGTGTATCAAACAGCGCTCTATAGGCTTCTTCGCGTTTACGTTTACTGCGCCCAAGCTGGCGATAACAGTGATGAGGCGTGAGCAGTTCAATTCTTTTTCCCAACGCATTCGCTTGATAACTTGACCACGAATAGTCATCAGGGCGTTCTACCATATCTGCCCGTACTGGGTTTAACTCAATGTAACGGCTTACCACCAAAAAATACTCTTCGCTATCAATAAGTATTGACTTAAACCGCCCTTCCCAAAGCGTGCCTGTACGCTGATATTTGGTATTTACATAACGTACGTAATATCGACCCAAGGCTTGCATTAATTGGCTCACACCTTTCTCTGTTTCAGGGGTGAGCAATAAATGCACATGGTTGGTCATCAATACATAAGCGTGGACCGCCACATCGTATTTCTTGGCATACTCCTTTAGTTTATCCAGATAGGCAGTATAGTCCTGTTCCTCGAAAAAACTGTCATCTCGATTGTGCCCTCTCTGCATCACATGCTGCGGGATGTTGGGGAGGTTTAGTCGAGGTAATCTTGCCATGAACCAAGTCTAGCACTGCCCGTGGAACAGCATCAATGACTCTGACCCTATTGATGCTCTATTGATGTGTGCTATGCGGACAGTTGTTCCCATAATGTGTGTTCTCAGATATTGACTTATTGTCTCTTTTAATCAAAAGTATGCTAACAATTGCAAGTTAAGCTAAAAGTTCAGAATTTCAATGTCTCGTTATACCCAGAGATAATCATCATCGGAGAGTTCTTGTTTCACTATGCGAGTGATACCCCACATGCATGACTTTCTCAGCGGACTTCCAGAGTCAGTGGTTGAGGAATTTTCCAGACAAAGCACCCAACGGACGTTTGCCGAAGGTGAATCCGTGTACCGCAAGGGGGAACCTTCTGAGTATGTGTATCGCATTGGAAGTGGCGCGATAAAGCTTTGTAACTATTCGCCGGATGGCGATGAAATTATTAGCGGGGAATTTCGTCAGGGAGATTGTTTTGGAGAAATGGGGGTGATAGATGGTTTGCCTCGAGTTAGCCATGCGATTGCCTCGCAACCCTGTAAGCTTCAGGTGCTGACCAAACAGAAGTTTCAACAATTGTGCAAACAGTACCCACAAATTAGTCATCAGATAAATATTGTATTGTGCCGCCGAGTGCGATTTTTGTACTCACTCAATGAAGAGGCGGTCGGGTTGAAATTACATCAACGTCTAGCCCGTGTTTTACAGCGGCTGGCCTATAGCCATGGTGAGGTTGAACGTTTAGGCGGTGTCTGCATTACCATCTCGCATGAAAATATCAGCAAAATGCTGGGGGCCTCCCGGCAGAGTGTAAGTAAGGAGCTAAAGCAGCTTGAGCGAGACGGCGACATTGAGCTTTTGTACGGCAAGATTAGAATTGTGCAACTGGCACGCCTGACCGAAAAATATGAAACCGCTATCGGCATAGAGCAGCTCACATCAGTGTATTAGCGCACGGGTGCTGTGCTGAGTACTGCAAACGATCTGAATTGTCTTAATTCGGACATTCTCGTTCAGCTATTTGGCTTATTATTTGCGATGAATATTTAAACCCAACAGGAAAAAACTATGAATGGTGCTGAAAGTTTGATTAAAACGCTGGTGGCGAGCGGAGTAGAAGTTTGCTTTAGCAACCCCGGCACGTCTGAAATGCATTTTGTTGCTGCGCTGGATGAAGTGGATGGAATGCGGGGGATTTTAACGCTTTTTGAAGGTGTTGCCAGCGGCGCTGCGGATGGCTACGCAAGAATGGCCGGTAAGCCTGCTGCAACCCTTTTGCACCTTGGCCCAGGGCTGGGTAATGCCTTGGCAAATATCCACAATGCGCGCAAAGGCAATGTGCCGATGGTGAATATTATCGGTGATCACGCTACTTACCATTTGAAATACGATGCCCCATTGACCTCCGACATCGAAGGCATAGCCGCGACCGTGTCTGCCGATGTGCATTGCAGTCAGTCATCTGGCGATATCGCCTCCGATGCCGTGAATACAATTAGTGCTGCTGGTCGTAATAAAGTTGCCAGCTTGATTCTTCCGGCCGATGTTTCGTGGAACGACAACCCCAATGAACTGCCGGCAGCGGCACCGATCTCTGTGCCCCAGCCGGTTGACGAGGCTCGAATTGCCGAGGCTTTGGAGCTATTACGCAGCAGTGATAAGAGTATGATCTTCGTGGGTGGTGATACAGTGTCGGCTGAACTCGGCCACCAGCTTAGCCGAGTTGCCCAGCATACAGGCAGTCGTCTCTGTTTAGAAACGTTTCCAACCCGAGTGAGCCGTGGCGCGGGTCGCGCACAAATGGAAAAATTGCCGTATCTGGCGGAAATGGCAATTGAGCATCTAAAAGACGTAGATACGCTTATTTTGCTGGGTGCCACCAGTCCAGTGTCGTTTTTTGCATATCCTAATGTGCCCAGTGTTTTACAGGCGGATGGCTGCACCGTGTTCGAGCTGGCCACTGCAGATCACGATCTATTGGGCACTGCTACCGCAATGGTTGAGGCCTTGGGTGCGGATTCTCTCGCACCGAATGTTCACCCGGAACAGATTCCTCCCGCTCCGAGCGGCGAGTTAAATGCCATGTCGTTAGCGCAGTCACTGAGTGCGTTGTTGCCGGAAAATGCAATTGTGGTTGATGAAGGAGCCACAACAGGTCTGGCTTGTTACCCCTATACTGAAACAGCCAAGCCGCATGATTGGTTGTCACTGACGGGTGGCTCCATTGGCTGGGGATTACCTTGTGCGGTCGGCGCAGCAGTGGCCTGCCCGGACCAAAAAGTGATCTGCCTGGAAGGGGATGGCAGTGCTATGTACACTATTCAGGCTTTGTGGTCGATGGTGCGCGAAGATCTCGATGTTACTGTAGTGATTTGCAATAACCAGAAATACAATATTCTGGATCTTGAATTTACGCGTACTGGCGCGCGGGGCGGTGTGCCGGGAGAAAAGGCCGCGTCGATGCTGGATATTAGCAATCCGTCAATGAATTTCGTTGAGCTGGCACAAGGCTTTGGCATGCAAGCCAAACGGGCAACCACAGCAGAAGAGTTTCACCAGTTTTTTTCTGAAGCGTTGCAAGAACGTGGCCCACGGCTTATAGAAGCGATGGTGCCTTGTGTTCAAATCGCATGATAGAGCAAGCTGCCATGTTGAATATATTGCTCACCAGAGAGCTGCCACCGGCGATGATGGATGCCCTTGGCCAATTTGGTGAACTCACATTATTAAGCAAAGCCATTTCGTTGAGCGAACTTGAACCTTCTATTATCGTGTCGACGGCGGTGGATCAAGTTAATGTCGAGATGATTGAGGCTTGCACAAAAAGCCTTGGCTTAATCGCCAATATTGGTGTGGGTACTGACAATATTGATCTTCAGGCAGCGGCCGACGCCGGGGTTCAGGTGGCAAATACTCCGGTTGTTACTGAAGATACTGCCGATTTGGCAATGGCTCTGTTGTTGGCGGCCTGTCGGAAAATGAGGGCTTGCGAGCAGGCTCTTAGGGAAGGGGATTGGGCTAAAGGTGCATCAATTCTGGGTCAACGCGTGCATGGTAAAACGCTTGGAATTGTGGGGGCGGGCGCCATTGGGCAAGCGCTTGCGCGTCGCGCCAGCGGCTTTGAAATGCCGATTGTCTATACCGGGCCGTCTCGAAAATCTGAGTTTGAACAAAACCAGCAAGCACGCTATGTGGCTGATTTAAATGCCCTGCTCGAGCAGGTCGATATTATCTCACTGCATTGCCCGCTCAGCGAATCCACTCGTCACATTCTTGATGCAGAACAATTCGCGCGCTGTAAATCCTCTGCGGTGTTAGTGAATACTGGTCGTGGTGCTCTGGTGAATGAATCAGCCCTGGTTAACGCGTTGAAGACTGGTCAGATCGCTGGCGCCGGTTTGGATGTATTTGAGTTCGAGCCGCAAGTGTCAACTGAGTTGTTAGAGATGGATAATGTCTCGACACTGCCTCATATTGGCAGCGCCACTGGCGAATGCCGTGCCGATATGGCTGCCTGTACGGTTGGTAATATACAGTCGTTTTTGCAACAAGGCTCAGCCCTGCATCGGGCTGTCTGACCAACCACTGAGGACCAAGTTATGAGTATATTCTATGTAAACCCAGTTACGGTTGACGATTACCGTCGCCGTGCGCGCCGCCGCTTACCACGTTTCATGTTTGATTACATTGATGGCGGCGCAAACAACGAACAAACATTGGCGAGCAATAGCTCTGACTTCAGTCGATGGCACCTCAAGCAACGAGTGATGCATGATGTAGATGCAATCAGCACTAGCACTACTTTAATGGGTAGAGAGTCAAGCATGCCGCTGGCCTTGGCACCCGTTGGTATGGCTGGCCTAATGGCGCGCCGCGGTGAAGCAACGGGGGCACGTGCGGCGCAAGCCTCGGGAGTGCCGTTTACAACCTCCACAGTGGGCATTTGCTCGGTTGAAGAAGTGCAGGCATCAACTAACGCCCCATTTTGGTTTCAACTGTATATGTTGCGCGACCGTGATGTGGTGGTTGAAATGCTTCAGCGTGCGGAAAGTGCGGGTTGCGATACACTGGTATTTACCGTTGATTTACCCATGCCAGGATTGCGTTTGCGTGATTACCAAAATGGTATGTTGGCGGGAGGTGTAAAGGGCAAGCTTTCGCAACTAGCACAAATAGTGTCCAGCCCGTTGTGGGTATATGACGTTGGCCTGCGCGGTAAACCGCATAACTTTGGAAATGTTCGCAAGTATGTGAAAGACCCCAATGATCTGGATTTATACAAAGCGTTTATCGACGCTCAGTTTGATCGTACAGTAACCTGGAAAGACATTGTTTGGCTGCGTGATCAATGGCAGGGCAAACTCCTTATCAAAGGGATTATGGAAGTGGATGACGCGCAAGCTGCACTCGACAGCGGTGCCGATGGCGTGGTGGTATCCAATCACGGCGGGCGCCAGCTCGATGGTGTGGCGTCCAGTATCAGCAAAGTACCGGAGATAAGTAACGCTGTAGGTGACAAGTGTGAGGTTTTGATGGATGGCGGAGTACGCAATGGTATTGATGTGCTTAAAGCCCTCGCACTAGGCGCTCGCGGAGTTTTAATTGGTCGGCCCTGGGTGTTCGCGGCCGCGGCAGGCGGGCAACCGGCATTGGAAAATATGTTGCAGTTGTTCCAGCAGGAGATAGAAACCGGGATGGCGCTTATGGGGGTTAATTCGATCGCTGAAATAAACGCCGCCATGATCGAGAATAGTTGAGCTTATGAGCAAAGAGAAAAAAAACGCACAGCGAAGTTATCGATCCGATGTGATGAAGAAGGGGCCGTTGAAGGCCGCTGCGCGCGCCATGCTTCGCGGTATGGGCCTGGACGATGATGACATTAACGCGCCGTTTGTGGGCGTGGTTTCTACTCATGGTGAAATGAGTGCCTGTAATATGCGCTTGAGCGATATGGCAGAACACACGGTTCGCGGCGTCTATCGAGGTGGCGGAACGCCACGTCAGTTTACTACTATTTCGGTTTCTGACGCGCTGGTTAATGGTCACTCGGGTATGCACTACTCGCTGATGTCGCGCGAGCTGATTGCTGATAGCATTGAAGTGGTAATGCGGGCTCACCAGTACGATGCGCTGGCCTGTATTGGTGCCTGCGACAAAAATTTCCCTGGCATGATGATGGCGCTGGCGCGCCTCAATGTGCCCGGTATCTTCCTTAACGGTGGGCCGGCGATTGCTGGCCGTTTTAAGAAACTACCTGTGGAGATCAAGACCGTTGCAGAGAAAACTGGTCAGTTTTTTGCTGGTGAAACTTCAGCAGAAGAGCTTGAATCGTTGTCTCGCAAAGCCTGGCCTGCCGCAGGGTGTTGTGCTGGCCAGTTCACAGCCAATACCATGGGCATGATCGCCGAGGTGCTCGGACTGGCACCACTGGGGTCGAGCACCATTCCGGCAGTCTATTCAGAACGTAAGGCAATGGCACGTCGTGCTGGCGTGGAGTTGATGAAGATTGTCGAGGCCAATTACCCCCTGCCTAGAGATTTAATCACCCGCGAAAGTTTGGGAAATGCCTGCGCGGCGGTGGCAGCAACGGGAGGCTCAACCAATGCCACGTTACATATTCCGGCAATCGCCAACGAAGTAGGTATTCCATTTACTATTGATGATGTTGCGGCTGTGTTCGAGCGTACTCCGCTGATAACGCATCTCAGCCCTAGCGGGCCATACCTGTACCCGGATTTGCACGAAGTAGGCGGTGTGCCGGTGGTCTTAAAAGAGCTCTTCAAGGGCGGGCATCTGCACGGTGATTGCCCCACGCTGGATGGGCGACCGCTGTCGGAGGCTTTACAGGACTTCCCAGATGCAGACGGTGAAGTCGTGATGCCGATTAGTCAGCCGCGTACTGCCAATGGTGGCTTAACCGTGTTGAAAGGTAATCTCGCCGTGGATGGCGCGGTGTTAAAAAGCGCTGGTCTGACCGCCACATGTTTTGAAGGTAAAGCGCGTGTTTTTGAGCGTGAAGAAGACTGCTTAACAAGTGTGATGGCAAACGAAATAGAAGATGGAGATGCCGTCATCATCCGTAATGAAGGTCCGGTTGGCGGCCCAGGCATGCGCGAGATGGTCTCTGTGACTGCGCTTTTATACGGAATGGGTAAGGGCGAGACCACGGCATTGATTACCGACGGGCGATTCTCCGGTGCATCACGCGGGTTTTGCATTGGTTATGTGACTCCCGAGGCTGCATTGGGTGGTTTGCTGGCTCTGGTAGAAACAGGTGATAAGATTATTATTGACCTCGCAGCACGGACGTTAAATTTGGATGTTGACGACGCTGAAATAGAAAGGCGCCGAGAGAAATTCGTACTATCCGACCGCAGTGGCAAGGCGCATATGGTTAAGGCTGGCTACGCAGAAAAGTATGTCAAAAGTGTCGGGCCTGCCAGCCACGGTGCGGTCACTCATTCGGGTAATGTTCACTGGCCCGATGAATCCTCGCAGTGAGAGACCTTTGCAATAAACTTGCCCAAATGCTTCGTTAAACCCGGATTATGTATTAGAAATCTACTCGGCAACAGCTCCTGCGTTGCCCTACCTCCTGCTCCATGCAGTCGTACGAATGAAAGTAGCTTT
>Ga0316189_10005090_pt1 | contig 12601 bp, 10 predicted proteins | sample LowCovwburrow_MG_FD_204930 | JGI IMG/M metagenome (GOLD analysis project Ga0316189, IMG submission 204930) | Coastal sediment microbial communities from Maine, United States - Lowes Cove worm burrow | ecosystem: Environmental > Aquatic > Marine > Coastal > Sediment | place: USA: Maine... | reverse complement strand
GTCGCGAGGGACCCTCCTCGTCGCCCCTCGCCCGCCCGCCTACAGCCCCCGAGCTCCGCCCGTCGATAAGCAGGAGGTGAGCCCTCACCCACGTGTGAGAGTAAGGCCCGGACAAAGTCCACGTTGAAGGCACTTCTGCACGGAACTGGGAGGCGGTGCCTCAGCAGCGCTTATTTTAGGTCTAGGAGGACAACCCACGCGAAAGAACACGGCCCGCAAAAGTCCACGTTGAAGGCACCTCCGCACGGAGCTGGGGGGAGGTGTCGCACCAGCGCTTATTTTAGGGCTAGCCGTGTATGCTGGCGCGCGTGGCCGAGCTCCCCCCCTACCCGATCCCCGCGCCGCGCCCTCTCCGACCCCCCCAAGAGACCGACGGCGCGGCGCGTCATCGCCGATGGCGCCCGCTCGTAGCTGCGATCGTTCTCTTCGCCGGTCTTCCGTCCTGCACACAGGGACAACCTCCCTCCCCGACCGAGGAGACGGTCGAGACGATGACGGTGGAGAAGCACAGCTCCGCCTCGGCTCCGCAAGCGCAGTCCCATGAGCCCATAACCTTCCCCCTGCTGGAGACCCGTTGCAGCGGCCCCGAAGGCGACGATGACTGTGTTCCAGGGCAATTTGAGCGGACCTTCAGCGAGCATCTTCCCTGGCTCCTCGAGCATCGTCAGGCCCTCGAAGAGCAGTGGCTCGCGGCGCTGAAGACCGCCCACTATCCCGCCTATGGGCTCGCCTGGCTCCGCAGCGAGCGGGCGCTCCCGACCCTGCGGGCGAGGCTCCTCGCCGATCGCTATTTTTACGGCTGGGAGACCAGCAGGCCCGACGACCCCGACGTTCTCCTCGCTGACGAGCAGTACACCCACCATCTCGCATACGCGGCGGCGATCGAGCATATCAGCGGCAAGGAGCTCGCAGAGGCCGTCGCCCTGACCCAGGAGGAGCGCGATCGGCTCTTCGCGGAGGCACAACGCAGGACCCCCCAAGAGCACGGCTGGGCCGCTCGCTGGCTCCTCCAAAGACTTCTCCTCCCGGACCAGGAGATCACGGTAGAGGATCCCCTCTCAGCGCCGCTCTTCTTCTATGATGGTTGTTGGGAGTCGGCCTCACCGACGAAGGACGAGGCGACGAGCGCCTGCGCTCGGCTGCACCGCACGGGTGATGCATGGACCCGCCGAGGCTGTCGTTGTCGCCCCGACGATCTCATCGAGGTCCGAGAAGACGATCCCATCGCCTTTTACCACTACGGTACGTTTGACGGGGAGCAGGCCCATTGTCCTGGCACCGGAGATACCCCGCTGGCGGCCTGGCGTAACTGTGCATACCAGCAGCTCTCTACCCCACCGCTCGGGGTCGGCTCCTGCAAATGCCCAGCGAACGGTCCAACCCCGGTCCGCGGGCCCTACACCCGACGGCGAGACCTCGGCGGGTTTGATGACCCCGAGACCGTCAACTATCTAAACCCTACCACCGGTATGTGGATCAACCGCGACGGGGAGGGCCCCTGTTTTGTCGCCGGGACCAAGGTCGCGACCCCAAAGGGCCCGCGCTCGATCGAGGAGCTCCGGCCGAACGATCAGGTCATCGCCCGTGATCCCGACTCCGCGACCGAGGTCATCGCTGAGGTCATCTCCCTCCGCACGCGCCAGGCCGAGACCCTCCTCCGGCTCACCCTCGCCTCAGGAGAGGTCCTCACGACGACGCCAAACCATCCCTTCTATGCCCCTACAACCGACACCTGGCTCGACGCTGGCGGGCTTCGGGCTGGCGATGCAATCCTCCACCGCGAAGATAGTGATGGCCATGCTGAGCCGATGATGATCTCCGCGATCGCAGAGATCAGCGAGAGGACCGAGGTATTCTCGATCTCGGTCACCTCGCCCCATACCTATTTTGCCGGCAACGCGCTGGTCCACAACTATTGAGCTGGAGCTTGCCAGACTGACGTAATCTGCGCGTTTTTCGCGCTTCACCCGCTATTTCGTCCTTTTGGCCGACGCCCAGCGTCTGCCGACCGGACCTCCGAGGCCCTGCGACCGCGGATTCGCCGACCCGCTCTCTGCTGCCAGCGAGCCGGCTGCGCGTGTATGCTCGCGCCCATGGCCGAGCTCCGCCCCTACCCGCTCTCCGCGCTTGTCCGCCGCGCCCTCACCGAACTCGAAGCGCAGGGGACGATCTTCGACCTGCCGCGGCGCAAGCTCTACACCCCGAGCGGACGCCACGATCTGCGGGCGCATCACCACGGCTTCGCGGCCTCGTCGCCGCTCGGACCCGCCGCGGGACCGCACACCCAGATGGCCCAGAACATCGCCTTGGCCTGGCTGAGCGGCTGCCGGATCATCGAGCTGAAGACCGTCCAGATCATGGACGAGCTCGAGATCCCGCGCCCCTGCATCGACATGCAGACGATCGGCTACAACGTCGAGTGGTCGCAGGAGCTACGCCTGGAGGAGTCGCTCGAGGAGTACGTCAAGGGGGCGATGCTGATCACGATCCTCCGGGCCTCCGGCCAGATCGAGGTCGGCGATGACGATCAGCTCCTCTACGACATGAGCGTCGGCTACGACCTGGCGGGGATCCGCTCCGAGCGGGTCCAGGCCTTCGTCGACGGGATCCGCGACTGCTCGGCGGTCGTCGATCGCCTCCGCGCTCAGATCCCAGACGAGTACAAGCAATACCGCGACCTCGACTTCCCGACCCGCCTCAGCGACACCCTCACCCTCTCGACCTTCCACGGCTGCCCGCCCGACGAGATCGAGAAGATCATCGAGTTCCTGCTCGAAGAGAAGGGGATCCACTCGACCGTCAAGCTGAACCCGACCCTCCTCGGGTCAGAGCGGGTCCGCGAGCTGCTCGAAGAGGTCATGGGCTACGAGGGGATCCATGTCCCCGAGAGCGCCTTCGAGAAGGACACCCACTGGCAGCAGGCGATCGACTTCTGCGGCCGTCTGGGGGACAAGGCGAGCGCCCTCGGCCTCGGCTTCGGGGTCAAGTTCAGCAACACCCTGATCGTCGACAATCACCGCGACTTCTTCCCCGCGAGCGAGAAGGCGATGTACCTCTCGGGGCCGCCGCTGCACGTGCTCGCGACCAACCTGGTCGGACGCTTCCGCGGGGTCTTCGGCGAGCGCTTCCCGATCTCCTTCTCCGCCGGGATCGACCGCCACAACTTCGCCGACGCGGCGGCGCTCGGCCTCTGCCCGATCACCGCCTGCTCGGACCTCCTCAAGCCCGGCGGCTACGCCCGCGCGAGCGCCTATGTCAGCGACCTCCAGGCGCGGATGGACAAGGTCGGCGCCGTCGACCTGCAAAGCTTCATCATCCGCGCCTTCGGCCGCGGCGAGGCGGCCCTGGAGACGCTCGGGCTCGGCGCGGACGACCCCGTCCGGGTCGCCTGCCAGCACGCCCTCGCCGAGGGCCACGACCTCAGGGCCGCCGCGGGCGAGCGCTTCGAAGCCTGGGTCTCCGCGGCGATCCTGGCGAACACCGAGGTCTACGTCGCCGCCTGCACAGAGGATCACCGCTACGCCCTGGCGAGCAACAAAAAACCGCCGCGCAAGGTCGGCTCTAGCCTCGAGCTCTTCGACTGCCTGAGCTGCAACAAGTGCGTCCCTGTCTGCCCGAACGACGCCAACTTCGTCCTCGACACGCCCCCCCGCGAGCAGGTGATCGTCAAGGTGCGGCAGACGACGGAGGGCTGGCAGACCCGCGAAGAGGGGACGCTCCGCCTGGCGAAGAAGACCCAGTACGCCAACTTCGCTGACTTCTGCAACGAGTGCGGAAATTGCGACATCTTCTGCCCCGAGGATGGCGGCCCCTACATCGTCAAGCCCCGCTTCTTCGGCACTCTCCGCGACTTCCACGGGCTCTCCCACCTCGACGGCTTCTTCATCACCGACGGCGGCCAGGTGGTCCACGCCCGCCTGGACGGCGCGGTGTTCCGCCTCGACCTCCCGCTCACGGGCGGGGAGGCGAGCTTCTCCGGCGCCGGCTTTGACCTCCGCTTCGCGGCTGACGAACCGGCCGCGACCCTCAGCGGCGAGGCGAGCGTCGAGGTCGACCTGACCCACTATTATGTGATCCGATGGATCCGTGATGCGATCTTCGCCGCCGGCCAGGTAAGCTATGTTCGCCTCCTCGCGGATGACCCCGATGCAGCCCGTCTCCCTGCCCCCACTGCCGCCCAAAGCTGATCCCGAAGACCTCTCCGAGCTCCGGATCAACGGAGCTCGGCTCCACCGACGCATCGCAGAGCTGGCGACGATCGGCGCCCTCGAAGGGGGGGGCGTCGCCCGCCTCGCCCTCACCGACGCCGATCGTCAAGGGCGCGATCAGGTCGTCACCTGGATGTACGAGCTCGGCCTCGCGGTCAGCGTCGATCGGATCGGCAATGTCGTCGGCACCCGCCCCGGACGGGAGGATCTGCCGCCCGTCGCCTGCGGTTCGCACATCGACACCGTCCGCACCGGCGGGACCCTCGACGGCAACCTCGGGGTGCTCGCCGCCCTCGAGGTGATCGCCACCCTCAACGACGCCGGGCTCCACACCCGCAGGCCCCTCGCGATCGCCTTCTTCACCAACGAGGAGGGCGCCCGCTTCGCCCCCGACATGATGGGGAGCGCGGTCCAGCAGGGCTCGCTCGCGCTGGAGAGCGCCCTCGCGACGGTCGGCATCGACGGCCGGAGCGTCGGCGAGGAGCTGCAGCGGATCGGCTACGCCGGTGAGGCTACGCCGGGCCTCGACGCTCACGCCTTCGTCGAGCTCCACATCGAGCAGGGGCCAGTGCTCGACCGTGAGGGGATCACGATCGGCGCGGTCACGGGGGTCCAGGGGATCTCCTGGACCGAGCTGACCCTCCGCGGCGTCTCCAACCACGCCGGGACCACGCCTATCGCCCTGCGCAAGGACGCCGCCCTGGTCGCCGCCGAGATCACCGTCGCCCTGCGCCGGATCGCCGTCGAGCTCGGCCCCCCACAGGTCGCCACCGTCGGCGCTCTTACCCTCCGCCCCAACCTTGTCAACGTCGTCGCCGGCCACGCGCTGATGACCCTCGACCTGCGCAACACCGACGAGACGCAGCTCCAGGAGTCCGAGCGTCGGGCCTTCGCCGCGGTCGCCGAGCTCGCCGCCCGTGAAGGGGTCGAGGTCAGCCAGCGCTCGCTCGCCCGCTTCGCCCCGGTGCAATTCGACGAGCGCGTGATCCACCGGGTCGAACGCTTCGCCCAGGCGCTCGGCCATAGCGTCCGCAGGCTGCCCTCAGGAGCAGGTCATGACGCGCAGATGTTCGCCCCTCGCTGCCCGACCGGGATGATCTTCGTCCCGAGCGTCGACGGGATCAGCCACAACATCCGCGAGCGGACCGACGCCGCCCACATCGAAGCCGGCGCCGACGTCCTGCTCCAGACCCTCGTCAGCCTCGCCGAGGAGTGAGGATCTTCGAGGGCGACCCCACGCAGAATCGGCTGGGCGACCTTGCGGGTCGAGGTGTCCATCATCTCGCCCGCCCAGCGGATCGTGTCGGCGGTGTTGCGGGCGCGATGAATACGTAGACGTGTAGACGTAATGGTGCCTGGAGTGGAGGTCAGCTCGACATTGCCCCCTGCTCGAGCATTGCCTCGAGATGGCGCCGCGCCTCGCGGTAGCGCGGGACCAGCAGCGGTGTGAGCTCGCAGCCGGGGCAAGCCCAGTGAAAGAGCTCGGCTTGCTCGGCTGTCTCGAGCTCGTTGCCGAGGTAGCCCTCGTCGACGTAGCTGACCGCGCAGCAAGGCGGAAACCCGAAGAGCTGCCCCTCGAGCAGACCAAGGCGACGATCGATCGCGACCGCCTGGCCCTCGAAGACTTCGGCGTAGAGCTCGACCAGCGCGGCGCTGGCCGAGAAGACCTGCTCATGGCGGATGCCATGGCCGAGCAGCTTACGACGAACGTGGCGCGTCTCGAGCCCGAGCTCGCCGAGGGCCGCGAGCGTCGGCCCGTCGAGCTCGGCCTCATAGCGGCTCAGGGGCTTGAGCCCCACCCAGGTCAGGTAGGCGAGCAGGCTGAGCTCGAGGTCGACCGTAGCCAGGCGCCGAAGCGCGCTGGCCTTCTCCGTCTGTCCGCTCACCGAGCCCGGTAGTTGAGCATGCGGTGGAGCTGTCGGACGTCGACGACGCCGGTGTGCAGTGAGCCAAGGTACTCGGCGTTGGCGTGCTCGATCAGCGTGTGGACGGCGATATAGGGCAGGGTCATGGACTGACCGAGGGGCCGCGAGTGCAGCGTGAAGGAGCCCATGTTGGGCCGCCCGTCACAGCGCTGGCAGGACTCGACGCCGCGCAACGGATGCTCCTCGACGATCAGCCCTCCCGGAGGTTTTTGTGTGCCGCCGAGGAATTGCAGGATCGACGCGAGCTGCTTGCCGAGAAGGGCGAGGTGAGCGCCCGCGTCGAGCAGCTTGCGCAGCGCGTCGATGTCCACCTCGCATTTCTTGCCGTCGTCGTCGATCCAGCGCTTGTCCTGGTGTTCGTAGAGCGAGTGGATGCCGATGTACTGAACGCCGACCTTCTCCGATCCGCGGGCGAAGAACACCTGGCCGAGGTTGAGCCGATCACCGCAATGGTGGCACTCGTGCGAGCCCTTGACCCGCTCGTGTTCGAAGCCCACACCAACCTCCGGCGCGGCACCGGAGGCGATCCCGACGAGACGCCGGGCGAGGTCGCGCTCGGGGTAGTTGAGGAGCTCCATCAGCTCTTCGATCACCCCCATGTCCTGACGCCGCGCGACGCCGTGGGCCGCGAGCATGTGGGGCGCGAGATAGGGCAGCTCGACGCCCAGGCGTTTGTACTCGTGCGTGAGCTTGAAGTCGCCTCCGGGCACGCGGTCGAACCCGCAGATCGGGCAGGTGTCGTAGTGGCGCTCGGGGTTCTCGGCCATGACCAGGTAGGTGGTCGGACGGTGCTCCTCGGGCGAGTAGCGGAGCATCGCCAGCAGCTCGTGGCCGAGGGCGTGGAGCTCGGCGAGACCAGCGTGAGGGGGGCGAGTCGGTGCATTGGGGATGGAAGAGGTCATGATTCAGCTCGCGATGGGGTGGAGGTGGATGATCTGCGTGATATCGTCCTCGTCCATGACGAGGAGGCGAACGGGGCACTCTCGAAGCTTGCGCTCGCGGATCACCACCAGGCGAAGGTCCGCCGGCAGCTGCTGTTTGGACGCGAGCCTGTAGAGGATCTGCTCGTCGTCCTCGCTGATCGTCTCGAGGACGACCTCGAACCCGAAGATGGCCATTCTGGTACAGCCGACGGGCTCACCGAATTGGTCGAGACTGCAATGGTTGGGGTCGAGGCCGAGGTGATAGCTGCCGGAGTCGGCATCCTCGACGAGCGACACCCGGTGGAACTCTCGGAGCTCGCTATGCAGCGGTGGAAGTAGATACTCGGAGGCGACGCGGGTAGGCGCGAGGCCGGGCTTGGCTTTGGCTTGTTTGAACACGATGAGACCCGATCAACAGAGACCCGAGGAGTCTCCCACGCACCTCGGGGGAACAGCCCCGCAGATTCTGCTCATACTTGGACTCCTCGCATCCGGTGATCGGTCGTCCCAGGGCGTCGTCAGGTCGAGAGATGGAAGCGCTCTGCCTTCGGCGTCTAGTCATCACGGGACGGTCGGCCACAAGCGCAATAAATGCGATGCAGGGCGAGTGTCGCAGGGAGTCCCAAGGACCCGCAAAGGACCTCGCCATTGCCTAGAATATCCCCATGAGAACGTTGTTCAGAGAGCTCGCTTGGATCCCCATCTTCCTCTCTGGAGCCTGCACCGGCGGCGGTGCGATGACAGGCGCGACATCGACGAGCGGAGGCATGACGTCCCACAGCTCGACCTCCACCGCTGCCACGTCCGAGGGCGCAGAGACCCTGGGTGGGTCGAACGACAGCTCGACCGGGACTGAGACCAGCGCTGAGACCAGCGCCGAGACCGAGGGCACGACGACCGCGGCGGGCACGACGACCGCCGCGGGCGGTGATGACGTCATCGATCTACCCGAGCTGGAGACGGTCGACGACGGCCACTTCGCGACCTCGCTCGTCTGCGTCGAATGCCACGCGAATCATCCCAACGCGATGGCGATGCGCGACGAGCAGAACCGCCCGATCGCCCCCGACGATCTCTGGCAGGGGTCGATGATGGCGAACTCGGCCCGCGATCCCTTCTGGTGGGCGATGGTCGCGGCCGAGACCGCGACCTTCCCGGCGAACAAGGCGGAGATCGAGGCTGAATGTATGCCCTGCCACACGCCCATGGCCGTCGTCGATGGGAGCTTCCACGGGGCCGGCGCCCCATCGCTCGACTGGCTCCGGGCGGATGATGATCGCGCGAGCTTCGGCCTCGACGGGGTCGCCTGCGCTTCCTGTCACCAGATCCAGCCCGACAAGCTCGGCTCCGAGGCCAGCTTTAGCGGCAATTACGTGATCAAGCCCGTCGCCGAGCTCTACGGCCCCCACGCCGACCCCTATCCGAACCCGATGATGATGCACACGAGCTTCACCCCCATCCAAGGGGAACAGCTCCTCGACTCCGCCCTCTGCGGCTCCTGCCACACCCTGCGGACCGCCGCCCTCAACCCTGACGGCACGCCCAATGGCCACAGCCTGGTCGAGCAGGGCCCCTACCTGGAGTGGCGGCTCTCCGACTTCACGACCGAGGGTCAGCCGGGGCCCGACGCAGCATCCTGCCAAGACTGCCACCTGCCGAAGGAGAGCGTCGACGGCGTAAAGCTCAGCACTATGATCGCGCATCGGCCCAACGGCGACGATTTTCAGCAGCTCTCGCCCCGCGACCCATTCGGCCGCCATGTCATGGTCGGCGGCAATGCGCTCATCCCCCTCGTGCTCCGCGACAACGCCGCCGAGCTCCGCCCACGAGCGAGCGCGACGGCCCTCGAAGCGACAGCTTCGGCCGCGAAGGCGCTTTTAGAGAACGACACCGCGACCCTCAGCGCCGCGGCCAGCCGCGAGGGGGATGCCCTCGTCGTCGACGTCAAGATCGACAACCTCGCCGGTCACAAGCTGCCGAGCGCCTTTCCCAGCCGCCGCGCCTGGATCGCGCTTAGGGTCGTCGACTCCGACGGTGTGCTCGTATTTCGCTCCGGCGACTCCGACGAGAGCGGACAGCTCGTCGACGGCTCCGGGCAGCCCTTGCCGAGCGAGGCGGTCGGCGGACCCATCCAGCCCCACTTCACCGAGATCAGCGCTCAGTCCCAGGCCCAGATCTACGAGTCGGTGATGGCCGCTGACGACGACACTCCCGCCTTCCGTCTGCTCCAAGGGACACGCTATCTAAAGGATAACCGCCTCCTCCCGAGGGGCTGGAAGGGCGACGCCCCGGAGGCCGAGGAGATCGCCGCGGTCGGGGCCGAGGGCGACCCGAATTTCACAGGCGGCGGCGATCAGACCCGCTACATCATCGCCGCGCCGGCGGCCGCGGGGCCCTACACGGTCACCGCAGAGCTCTGCTACCAGACCCTCAGCGCCCGCTTCGCCGCCGAGCTCTTCGCCGTCGACGCCGCCGAGGTCCGCGCCTTCGAGCGGATGTTCAAGGCCAGCGACCGCGCCCCGGTGATCATCGGCTCCAAGACGCTGATGGCCGATTAGCTGCCGGCGACGAGCTCCTTCAGGCGGCACGACCCTCCGGGTCGTCAACACGCTCGTCAGCGCGACTACGATCGAGGCCCTCGACCTGCGCACGGTCGCCCTCGACCTGCGCACGGTCGCCCTCGACCTACGCACGGTCGCCCTCGACCTGCGCACGGCCCCTCAGCTACGCCAAGATCGGCGCCAAGGGCCTCGCCGTCCTCGCGGCGATGCCGAAGCTGCGCGAACTCTAGATCGACCACCTGCGGCTACTCCTAAGCCCACCTCAAGGCGCTCGAGGGCGCGGCGACGAGCGAGTGGCTATTCGCCGATACGAAGCGATGAAACCAGGACGATCCACCTCGCCGACGACGGCCTCGGCGGCCACACCCTCTTCGCATCGACCTCGGGGAGCCCCACCGTCCACTACCTGGCGATAGACGCGGACGGTCAGCTCGGCGCCCTCGAACCCCTAAAATCGAGCTCGGCGACGAGCCTCGCCGTCGGCCGCTTCAACCCAGACGGGCTCGACGACCTTGTGGGCCTAGGCGACGCCCAGACCTGGGCGATCCTCGGGGGCGACCCCTGGCCAGGGCCCGCCTTCAACCTGACGATCGCGGGGATCGAGCCCGACCACATCTCGGTGAGCGTCGCCGGCGACCTCAACGGCGACGGCCTCGACGACCTCGTCGTCGACAGGAATCCACAGACGATCCTGCTCTCGATCCCGTAGTCCCGCCCGGCGCGCGTCCACACATTCTCGGTCCCCCTCCGTCCGCGTGAGCCAATACGGGAGACCGTGGCAAAAACCCCGCGCACTCTCGCTCGCCCCCGTCGGCCCGCTCGGCTCCGCAGAAGCTTGCGGCTGCGCTTCGCCGAAGCCAAGAGGAGCAACAACGATTCGCCACGGCTGCTGGTAGCGAAGTGGGTCAGCGCTCATTGGCGCAGGGCTAGCCATGCGCCAATGAGCGGACAAACGCGACGGTGACGGCCGCGGCCTCCGCCAAGAGCGCCTCACGCGACTGACCTGAGCGGCCCCGTGGAGAGAGGGCGTGGTTGGCGTCGACGAGCCAATGCAGGCGGATCCGTCCAGGTAGACCATATCCCCGCACCTGCTCTCGGTTGCCGTGCGAGTCCCGCGTGCCCTGACAGACGAGCGTCGGCACACCTGCGGCGACAAGCTCCCCCACCCTGCCCTTTGGATCCGGGTCATGACGGCCGTGGAAGGGATAGCCAAAGCCGACGAGGCCGAGAGCGCCGAGCTCTTTGACCAGCCCGGCGCTGACCCTCGCGCCGCGGGAGAAGCCGGCGAGCACGAGCCCCCTCTCGACCGAGCGCCCCCTAGGAGAACACAGCCCCCCAGAGGAGCGAGCGCTCCCCTCTCGACCATGACCGGCCCTCAGGACCGCCACCGCCCCGCGGATCGTGGCCGCCAACGCAGCGTCGCGGTGGGCTGCATCGCCGTCCTGGGACGGATCGGCGAAACGGGCGACCCGCAGGCCCGCAGCCGCGAGGCTCCGCGCGATCATTGCCGGCGCAGCATCCTCCGCCCGGCCGCGATCCCCAGGGGCGAGGATCACCGCCAGAGCGGCTTCCTCAGGCCCATCCCAGCAGATAATCATCGGTCACTCCGCCTAAGTATGCGGGAGAGAATATGCATAAGAGCAAGAATAAGAATAAGAATAAGAATAAGAATAAGAGCAAGAATAGAAACTCCGATGAATGAGCCCCGTTTGCCCTGGGGGAACGCGCGTTTCCCCTCCTCGCACGGACACGACGTCTCTTCTCCACCGGGTCGTAGCGCGGGTCTTGCCGGCTCGCAACACCTCGCCTCTCGCTTGAATTGAGGAGACTACGGCCGATGCTCGCGCTGGAGGCCGGCGAGAAAGTTGCGCAACATCTGGTTGAGACAGGGCCGGTAGCTGCGATGGGTCGGCTTGCGGAAGAGAGCGCTCAGCTCGTGTTTGCTCATCCGGTAGTCTGCGAGCGCCAGGATCGCGATGATCTCGTCGGAGCTGAGGCTGAGCGCGATCTTCAGCTTGGTCAGGATCAGATTGTTGGTCAGGTAGGTCTCGGGCACCGGCAAGGGCCCCTCGCGACGCCCTCGCCGGTCGATGATCAGGCCGTTGAGGAAGCTCGCGAGGTCGACGTCCTGACATTCGCAAAAGTCCGGGTCCTCGTCCTTCTTCAGCCACGCGCTCACCTCAGCCCGGGTCACCTCGCGCTCGGCCAGGGCGAAGAGGGCGATCATCGCGTCGTCGCCGAGGTCGAAGATGTAACGGACACGCCGGAGGATGTCGTTGTTGGTCATACCGCCCGCAGAGTGCGACGTCTCGCCGACGATTGGAACGCTCATGCCCGTGAGCGACCGCCGAGACGACGGCCGCGGAGATCCACCCCAAGTAGCCCGCGGCAAGAGCCCCGCGCGCTCTCCAGCCCTCACAGCCCTCACAGCCCTCACAGCCCTCACAGCCCCGCTCAGCTCCGCCAAGACTCGCGGCACAGCCCAGCACAGCCGCGTCCATGTCGAAGCCGCTCGGGCCCAGGATTGCGGCGCGAGGCCTCAGCGACCGTAGATCTCAGGCCGCAGATCGCGGGCCAGGTCCCACCCCGAGCCGTCCGCATCGGCGAGGAGGCCGAGGTTAAGATCGGCGACGACTAGCCCCTCCGGCGCCGGGACGAGCGGCGCGACCCGACCCTCCGGGCCGACAAAGAAGGACTCGCCGAAGAATTCCTGGTTCCACGGCGGCTCCGCCCCACGACGGTTGGAGGCGCCGATGAAGAGGCGATGGCGCATCGCGTCGACCTCAGCCTCGAGCGGCCACATCCGCCGACTGGTCGCGCCAAAGGTGATCGCCGGGGCGAGAACCAGCTCGGCGCCGCCAGCCGCGAGAGCGCGGACGACCCCCTCAAAGTGGCGGTCGTAGCAGATCAGCGCCCCGACCCGGCCGATCGACGTGGCGAAGACCGGGAAGAAGGGATCGTCGCCTACCGCCCCCGGCAAGCTG
>Ga0316189_10005087_pt1 | contig 12603 bp, 10 predicted proteins | sample LowCovwburrow_MG_FD_204930 | JGI IMG/M metagenome (GOLD analysis project Ga0316189, IMG submission 204930) | Coastal sediment microbial communities from Maine, United States - Lowes Cove worm burrow | ecosystem: Environmental > Aquatic > Marine > Coastal > Sediment | place: USA: Maine... | reverse complement strand
GCCCGGTCTTCGCGGCCAACAACCAGACCTTCTCAGATACGGCAGCCATCCTCGGCGTGCTGGGTGACTCCGGTATCCAGGCCAGTGAAGCAGGTACAGCTGCGCGAATCGCCTTCCAGTCCTTGCAGGCTGATTCCGTGAAGACCAACGGCGTGCTGGCCAAGCTGGGAGTCACCATCCGGGACGCCGAAGGCAACTTCAAGCCCCTGATCGAGATCGTTGGAGAGCTGGGTCAGGCCGGGCTCGACTCCGAGCAGCGGCTGAAGCTTTTCGGACGCCGCGGCGATGCCATTGCAGCGATCCTTCTCCAGAAGGGGGCTCCGGCCCTGCGCCAGTTCTCCGACGAACTGGACGCCACCAGCGGCACGGCCAAGCGTCTCGCAGACGTTCAGCTGAAGGGCCTCTTCGGTGCCTTCCGGATCCTGAAGTCCTCGGTCGAAGCTGTGGCCATCGAGATCGGAGACTCCGGTCTCCTCAAGCAGGTCACCGAGCTGGTGAGTGGTCTGGCTGAATGGGTCCGTGGGCTCCGTGGGGCGAGCGCTACCACGCTAAAGTTCGCGGTGGCCATCGGTATCGCCCTGGCCTCCATCGGCCCGATCCTGGTCTCCCTGGGCTTCGCCACGCTGGGCATCGGCGCGCTGACCAACGCCATGGGCGGGCTGATCAATGTATCCGGGAAACTCTTCACCTCCCTGGCCAAACTCCCCGGAGTTCTGACCACAGTGGCAGCCTCTGTGAAGACGGTGACGGTGGCCCTGCTGACCAACCCCTTCGGCCTTTTGGCAGTGGGTGTGGCAGCAGCTGTGGCGGCCTTCATCATCTTCAAGGACGAGATCATCGAGGTGGGCGGGCAGACCCAGACGGTGACGGACTTCATCATCGGTGCATGGGAGACGGTCAAGGAGCGAGTGGCCCCCCTCTTCAACTTGATCTCGGACGCCGCACTCTCCGCCTACAACGTGCTCTCCAGTCTCACTGCATCCGTGGTGAACGCTGTGGGCAGCCTGTGGGACGGCTTCGGTGCCTTCGTGGGGACGCAGTTCACCAGCATCTTGGATGTGGCGAAGTTCGCTGGCAACAACATCATCAAGGTCTGGCAGCTGGCGGCCCTCGGCATCCAGACATCCTTCAAGATCATTTCCATCGTGGCGGAAAACGTATTCGATGGAATTCGCACCCGAGTGGAAGCGCTGAAGGCACCTTTCGAGGTGCTGACGCAGGGCCTCGTGCGCGTGGGCACGTCCATCGTGGAGGCCTTCGGCGTGGTACGCACCTTCGTGGTGGACACGTTCACCGGGCTGGGTGAGGCCATCGGACGCTTCTTCGGCGAGACGGTGGATGGGGTCAACGATCTGGCGGCGGCGGCTGGCACGAAGCTGAAGGAGATCTCCACAGACTTCGGAGACTTCACCAAGGCAACCGCAGAAGGCACCGTCTTTGAGGGCGTGCCCGAGGCCATCGAGGAGAGCCTGGGCAAGGCGGGGGAGATCCTGGCTGGCGATCCTCTGGGGGACTTCTTTGCCGATGCGGGAGCCAAGGGCGCGGCCCGGTTCAACGAGCGGGTGGCCAAGGACATCGGCGACGGACTGGAGAAGGTCCTCAAGCCCGGCGGGAAAGCTTCGGCTGGCGGCGGGGATCCGGAGGCGGCTGGCGGCAAGGCAGGATTCAGCTTTGCTTCAGGATTCAAGGATGGCTTCAACAAGGGTGCCGAGGAATTCATCACGGACGCGGCCAACGCAGCGGCCCAGGGGCAGAAGTTTTTCGAGGACTTCTCGGACGCCACGAGCACGGCCTTCGGGGACCTGATCTCCAAGGGCGAGGCGGACTGGAAGGCCTTCGGCCTGAGCATCCTGGAGTCCTTCAACGACATCCTGGTGCAGCGCATCCAGGGGCAGCTTCTTCAGGCAGTCGGCCTCGGCGGGGAGCAGGGGCAGGCGGCCAACTTCGGCAGCTTCTTCGGCGGCGGCGGTGGCGGCGGTGGCGGCGGCGGAGCAGCAGCTGGCGCGGCGGGTGCAGCCTTGGGCGGCGGGGAAGACAGCAAGGTGGTCTCCGCGATCAACAAGCAGACCACGGACCAGCTGACCAACGACACCGGCCTCTTCGGCGGGTTCTTCTCTGGCCTCGGCGAGAAGTTCTCTTCCGCTCTCGATGGACTGGGCAGCCTCTTCAGTGGCGGCATCGGCGGCCTCGCGGACAAGTTCACCAGCGGCCTGAGCAACATCGGTGGCCTCTTCACCAGCGGGCTCTCCAGCCTCGGTGGGGTCTTCACCAGCGGCCTCCAGGGGCTGGGCAGTCTCCTCGGTGGGGGAGGTGGTGGCGGTGGCATTGGAGGCATCCTCGGCAGCATCGTGGGCGCTTTCTTCGCAGACGGCGGCATCAGCAATTCGCCTGGGGCTGGGCAGATGGGACTGATCAACCCCAAGGCCATGGCTGGGGCGAAGCGCTTCAATTCTGGAGGCCTGACGGATTCAATCCCCGCGATGCTTTCTCCCGGGGAAGCTGTGGTGCCGTTGCCCAACGGACGCGCTATTCCTGTGGACATGCAAGGGACGGGTGGTGGTGGCAACCCCATCGTGGTCAACTTCAACCTGCCCGAAGGCGCAGACGTGGAGTCCTTCAAGCAGTCCCAGGCACAGATCACGGCCCAGAGCGCGCGGGCTATCTCACGGGCCAATGCCCGAAACAACTGACGCAGAGCGCGAACGTCTGCGGCTAGCCCATGGAGGGGCAGATGGCCATCCAAGTTTTCGAGGAAGTCCGATTCCCACCGAAAATCTCGTTCGGGTTCACCGGGGGGCCGCAGTTCAGGACCGCCATCGCCGCGAATCCTGGCGGGTACGAGCAGAGAAACATCGACTGGTCTCTGGCAAAGGCACGGTTCTCCGCTTCCATGGATGTGAAGACCCAGGCTGAGCTGGACGAGGTCAAGGACTTCTTCTACGCCATGCGCGGGCGCGCGGTCGGCTTTCGGTTCATCGACTGGCGGGACTACTGTTCCGATCAGGCGGGCATCATTGCGGCCATGCAGACAGGCGCGTCCACCACGGACCCCAGCACGCAGGTCCCCAGTCTCCCGGCAGCGGGCGTCCTAACCCCGCAGGTCATCACGGCTTCGGCGACGGCCGCCGACCAGACCCACCAGCTGACGAAGACCTACACGGTCGGCTCCCTGGCGGGGGACCCCTACATCCGGACCATCGCCAAGCCCGTGTCCTCCTCGCATGTGCGCGCGTATGTGGACGGGGTGGAAGACGGGTCGGCCACAGTGGATACGACCACGGGCATCGTCACGTTGAACACCGTGATCTCCGGTGGGGAAGCCATCACCGCGGACTTCCTCTATGACGTTCCGGTGCGGTTCGATCAGGACTACATGCCCGACGTGCTGGAGCACTTCGACACCGGCAACATCGACCAGATCGAGATCGTGGAGCTGAGGAATTTCGTCTAATGGCCAAGACGATCACGGCAACCTTAGAGGCCCACATCGCGCAGAGCGTCACCACCCTGGCGACTCTGTGGAAGCTTACGCGGCTGGATGGGATCATCCTCACCCTGACCGACCACGATCAGGATCTCACCTTCGACGGTGAGGTGTATCTGGCACAAGACGGGTACGCGGCCACGCAGGTGCTCAGCCGAGACAACATGAACGTGGACAACCTGGAGACTCAGGGCCTGCTGTACGGGAACAACACTCTCCTGGACGACTCCCGCATCTCCAAGGAGGACCTCAAGGACGGCAAGTACGACGGTGCGGCCGTGGAGATCCGCGTGGTCAACTGGCAGGACACCTCGCCCACCAGCGGCGCGCTGATCTTGAAGACCGGCAACATCGGTGAGGTGAAGATCCAGAGCGCCAACACCTACGAGACCGAGATCCGCGGCCTGACCCAGAAGCTGACCCAGCAGGTGGGCGAGATCTACGGGGCCCAGTGCCGAGCCAACCTCTTCGACGAGCGATGCACCAACGCGGCTGCGGGGGACGGACCTGTCCGCGCGGACCTCGTGGAGGAGGGGCACATTGCCACAGTCACCTCCAACCGAGTCTTCATCCTCCCGACAGCATCGAGCACCAACTGGCAGTTCCCGGCCCTGGTCGCAGGGGAAGGCGATCTTGCGCAAGCGCTTGCGTCTGGCACGGTCACGCTCTCGGACTCCACAGTGGAAGACGGCACGGAGGCCAACCCCTTCACGATCTCCAGCCCCGCCGACCTGGAGGCCATCCCGAATTCATCCTCGGACTACTACGTCCTGACTGCAAACATCGACATGACGGGACGCCCCACCTGGAACCCCATCGACGGCTTCACAGGCACCCTGGACGGGCGCGGCTTCACGATCTCCAACCTCGACATCGACCTCTCCGGCAGCCCCGAGGCGGCGGGTCTCTTCGACGATCTCGGCTCCCCCTCCCTGGTCAAGCGGCTGGGCATCGCCAGCGCCACAGTCCGATCCGGAAGCGCAGCGGCCTACGCGGCACCGCTCGCGGCGAGCCTCAACAGCATCACCTCCATCGTGGAGGACTGCTGGTCTTCCGGTTGCACGGTGACGACTGACGGCAACCAAGCGGGCGGGCTGATCGGCAACGCCAACCAGGGCATCGTCCGCCGGTGCTGGGCAGCCAACACCATCAGCGGAACCGTGGGCAGTACCGTGGGCGGGCTGATCGGCACAGCGACCAGCAGCACGAACAACGGCACGGGCACCTTCTTCGACTCTGACGCGGCGGGTACTACGGACACCGGCAACAACAACGGCTCGACCGCACTCCTCGACAAGGAGGCCAAGAGCCGAAAGAATTTCATCACGGACTACGACATGCTCACTACGTGGCGGCAGCCTGTGCAGGGCTACTCCGCGGCAGTCAGCACCACCTTCGCAGCAGCAGGCAAGACCCTGACCCGCGGCTCCGGTAGCTGGGTCACGGACGGCCATCAGGTGGGAGACTTCATCTGGGTGGTGGGCAGCGCGAACAACGCGGACACGGTTCACGAGATCTCCGTGGTCACGTCCACAGTCATCACGGTCTCAGCAGGGGACACCATCGTGGATGAATCGGCGGTGGCAGTCACGATCTGGGGGGCTGATGCCTACCCGAAGATCGCAGACCCGGGGAGATTCTGATGGGAGTCTGGCGCACGAACACGGTGGACATCTCCGCTCTGGGGACCTACGCGGATTCGGCCATCACATGGCAGGAGTACGCCCCGGGGTCCTCGACTGTGTCGGTGGCGGTGGCCACGGACACGGACTCGTTCACCGTGGTCACGAACGGGCAGGACATCGGGCTGGCCCCGGCTGCTTCCCTGGTGGATCGGTCGGTCACGCTCAAGGTCACGCTCACAGCAAGCGGCACCGACATCCCGGCCATCTCCGACCTCGCGGTCTGGGTGGAGTCAGACTCCCTGGCTGCGGCCACCCCATTGACCGACACGAAGAACTATTTCAAATTCGGGTATATCAAATGGCAATCCGGGCTAAACGCCGGGCTGAGCATGGAGGTGAAGGAGTGGGAGAACACGACGCGAACCCTCACCCTTTTCCTGCCCATGCCCCGAGACGTGGCGGTGGAAGATCAGTTTGAGATCACACCCGGCTGCAACCGCACCCTGTACACCTGCAAGAACAAGTTCAACAACATGGCCAACTTCCGGGGAGAGCCTTTCATCCCCGGGCAGGACGCACTGCTGAGGATCGTAGGCGAAGACACCCCTCCGGCACTCACCGAGCAGGCCAACGCTTACGCCAAGGAGGAGTCCAAACTCGATGTCAACGATCCGTGAGCAAATCGTAGCCGAGGCCGAGACCTATCTGGACAACGGCAAGGGGAAGCCCGTCCGCTGGCGGCACCAAGGGCGCGACCGCAATGGCGTGGACTGCGCTGGCTTGATTGCGTGCGTGGCCCATTCCGTAGTGCCTGGGTTCGACATGGACTACACCACCTACCACCGCTGGCCCGGGAAGGAAACGGTGCAGACCTACGCCAACCAGTGGGCACGCTTGAAGGACGTGAACGACGCCAAACCTGGGGACGTTCTGATCCTGATTGACGTGGTGCCTGGGTGGCCCTGCCACTTCGCACTGGTGGCCAAAGGGTCCTATCCTGACCTGACGATCATCCACTCCTGCGCGGTACCGGTGCCCCGAGTGCAGAAGCACAACATGAGCAAGGACTGGCTGGCCAGAATCTCTGGCTGCTACGAGTTTCACGGGATCGAGGACTGACCAATGGCAAGTCTGCTCATCAGTGCAGTGGTTCAGGTCGGCCTCTCTCTGGCCATGAACGCCTTGAACAAGCCCGAAGACCAGACGGTCGAAGAGGGCCGCATCAACGAGGCGCGCATCACCGTGGCCACGATGGGCACCCCCATCATGTGGGGCTTCGGCACCATCCGCGTGGGCGGGAACCTGATCTGGTCTGGCCCATTCACCGAGGTGCGAACCGAGCGCGAGTCTGGCGGCAAGGGCTTCGGCGGGCCGACGACGACCCACGTATCCTTCACCTACTTTGCCAACATGGCAGTGGCGGTGGGCAAGGGCGAGGCCAGCGCTCTGCGCAAAGTCTGGTTCGATAAGACCATCTGGTACGACGCGGCCCCGGCCCCGACGATCTCCACGAACACCAGCCAGGACAGCGTCCGGACGATCAAGAACGAAGAGTCCAGCGTCCGCTTCTACCCTGGCAGCGAAACCCAGAACCCCGATCCGCTCATGGTCTCCTTTGATGGGGACTTCGTGCCGGGCTATCGCGGCCTCTGCTACGTGGTCTTCGCCAACGTCCCGGTGACCGAGCACGGCAACCGCATCCCGCAAATCGAGATCGAGGTCTCCTACACCGACACCCAGGGCAACTCAGAGAACGAGTGGGACACCACCGGCTTCAACCTTGAAGGCGGCGCGTCCGATCCCATGCTCTCCTGGAGCACCAGCCTCCGCAAGATCTGGGGCAACTCCCTCCTGGGTGGTGGCGTGCTCGACATGGACGGAGCCTACGGGGCCACCTTCCCTCTGGACGAGCAGGTGGGCCTGACTGATGCCAAGTACATCGCGGGCTACGAGAGTGGCGGCTTCGGGTTCCCCAGCGAGACGGTCAACGTGGGCTTCAAGCCGCGCGGCAACTACTTCGTCTTCCCTAACGGACGCTGCTTCTGTCCTGGTGACGTGCATTCGACCAAGACAGTGGTCTCCCAGAAGATGGCGGAGTTCAATCCATTCAATTTGGACGTGGTCAACCAGGGGTCTTGGGCATCGAGCACCACCGCCACCATCTCGGACGGCGAGTTCGGTGGCACCAGCTCGACCCCCTCCGCTCAGCTGACGCAGTGGACTCCGGTGGGGTTCCTCAGCGGAGTCCTGCATCTCCTGGCCACGGGCACGGGGTCCTCCCCGATCACGGCCTCGTTCTACTGGCTGGACAAGGGGGTCCCGCAGTTCAGCCCCCAGCTGGAGTTCAACCAGGACAGCAACTACGGCCAAGTGACAGCCATCCTGCCCGACCGGAACGGCTTCACTTGGGCATTCACCCATGACCGAGACGTGGCCAACACCAGCGCGCGTGGCGTGGCCCTGAAGTTCACGGTGTCCCTGGACATGGGCCTGATCCCGGGCTTCGCGGATCAGGTGAAGCTGAGCGTCGAAGTGTTCGACATCGCAGCCCTGGGGATCAACACCCCGAGCGGAGTCTACTACGACAGCGCTAGCGACTCGTTCATGATCGCCCAGGAGGCCATCAGCGGCGAGACCTTCTCGCGGGTCTCCGTGTGGGATCCCTCGACCAACACGGTCCTGCGGACGACCGAGCAGTACACCACTACCCTCTTCTCCAGTGGCCTGACCTGCCCCTTCTTCACACAGAAGAGCGGCATCTCCAACGGCTACGGGCACTACTCTCCCACGGTTTCGTCCGAGGGCTTCGATATCATCCGGATCGACTTCACCAGCCTGAACTACGAGGGCTACACCGTCACCACCAGCAACTACTCTAACGCGGGCTGGTTCCATGTCCCCGGGCAGAATACGACGTGGTGCTGGAGCGGAGAGAACTGGGCCACGATCCGCTGGGACAGCTTGACCGAGAACCCTCACCTGCTGGACGATGTGCTGGGTGAGATCATCGAGGAGGTCGGCCTCACGGCCGCGGGCGATGCCACGTTTGATTCGGCCATCCAGGCAGTGGACGTGGGCGGGTACCAGTTCCCGGGCACCTTCTCCGCGCGGCAGGCCATCGACCGATTGTCCTTCGCCTACCTCTTCGACGTGTCCGAGGTGGACGGAAAACTCAACTTCGCGACTCGCGGCGAGATCGCATCGCAGGCCACGGCGACCGACCCCGAGCAGGGCTACGGCCGAAAACCTGGAGAGCTTTCGCTCTCGGCAACTCGTGCGCAGGACGTGGAGATCCCGATGCGCGTGGACGTGGTGCATTTGGACCCCTTCCGGGATAACCAGGAGGGCATCCAGAACGCCATGCGGCAGGTCAACCCGGACCCCACCATGGCGTCTCTCCAGTCTCGGAAGATGGAGCTGGGCATTGCGCTGACGCAGGACGAGGCAGCCCAGCTGGCAGAGAAGCAGCTGTACAGCACCTGGGTGAACCGCGACCGATACGAGACCAGCCTCCCGGCCAGCTACCTGAAGTACGACCCCACGGACGTGATCACCTTCACGGATGACGATGGGGTGGAGCGACAGGTGCGCCTCACGCAGACGGCCCTGGGCAACGCCTACACGGTCAAGATCGAGGGCGTGCTGGAGGATCTGACGACCTACACCTCGGTGACAGGCGGGGCCCCCAGTACAACGCCGCGAGACACGCTGAGCGAGCCAGGACCGGTGCGTCCCATTGTTATGGACTTGCCCCTGCTCCGAGACAAAGACTCCCTACAGCAGCGTGCTGTGGGCTTGTACACCGGACTGGCCGCCTACACCGACAGGTGGAAGGGCGGCAAGGTCGAGCAGTCTCTGGACGGGGTCAACTTCGACAACCTCGATGTCCAGCGGAACGCTACACCCTGGGGGTACTTGCGCAGCGCTTTGGAAGCGGAGCCTCTGCTGTACCAGGGGACCGAGGACGGCCTGGGCGAGGAGGTCCACTGGCCCAGCAGTGCGTACCACTTCGACGCCAGCGCCAGCATCACCGTCCAACTGGTGCAGGGTGGAGATGCTCTGGCCTCAGCCACCCAAGAGGAGGTCCTGAACGGGACCAACGCGATCTACGTGGGCGGCGAGATCATCCAGTTCAGCACCGTGGCGGCAGGCTCCCAGGATGGGGAGTACGTCCTCTCGGATCTGATCCGAGGGCGGCGCGGCACGGAATACCTGATCCTGAACGGGCACCGGTATGGAACACCCGTTCGGCTGCTCGACCCCACGACTCTGGCCCTGGTCCCCTTCGACGTGACCGACCGCGGGCGGAACATCCAGTTCCGCACCAAGAGCAACGGCAACCAGTCCGCGCCCACCCGGGAAGACATCTACCTCCAGGGCAACACCGCAGTCCCGTATCAGGTGGCCTTCCCCACTGTGGACAAGATCTCCGGCGCGGCACGCGGGCCCGTGGACCTGACCTGGAACCGACGCACGCGCGTGGGCGGGGAAGATGACTGGATGGACGGGGACGTGGAGATCGCAGTCTCGGAACGCTACGAGCGCTACGAGGTGGTGCTCCTCCAGAAGACGAAGGGCGAGCTGAGCACCATCGAGGACGATGTGACGTTTGACTTCGTGGTGACTGCCAGCGGCAGTTCCCCGCGCATGGGCATCAACCGGAACGGCGGCCTGACCTGGGGCATCAACGGATTCTCCATCGGAGACCTGATTGATGTGGATGTGTCTGGCAGGTCCACCGACCCCGAAGGTGTGGGCGTCTGGGCCACCAACGGACGCTACGAGGCAGTAGCTGTGTCCAGTGTGACCCTGACGGTGGAAGGCACCAGCGAATTGAACGGGACCGTCTCGGCCTTCCCCCCGGATCTCCAGGAAGTGGAGGGGCGGATCAAGGTCGCCCAGGAAGAGGCCAAGGTCTACTCCGTCAGCACGCCCGAGGTGACGATCACCACCACGGACATGACAGATGCGGGCTACACAGACGGGGACCGGCTTGACATCGTGATCTACCAGATGTTCTTCCCGACAGCGGACAGCAGCGTCCAGGTAGGCAACACTCCCACGGGCGAGCGCGGGCGACCCCTGAAACTCTACATCTGAGGAAGAGAAAACATGGCAACGACAAACTACGGATGGACCGAGATCAGCCAGTCCCAGAGCAGCAAGTACGCCACCCACAATACGGCCCTGGGCCAGATCGAGGGCAAGCTGGGCGTGGAGCTGACCAAGTCCATCGCGGGCACGGGCACCGTCTCCCTGATCCAGGGCACCGAGACCGGCGTCCACATGTTCATCGACTTCACCGGTCTGCTCACCGGCAACCGGACGGTGCGGATGCCCGGCGGCAACGGGATCAGCGGCGGCGGGATCTGGTTCCTGCGCAACTCGACCACGGGTGCCTTCACGGTCACCATCGACCACGCCACCGGCTCAGGCAACACTTTCGTCCTGCCCCGCGGCACCAAGTACCTCCCGATGATCTCGGATCAGGTGAACGAGTACCTCCTGGATGTCCACGAATATCCGGAACGCTCCACAACTTGGGCGACCTCGGACATTTCATTCGAGGATCCGACCTCCTACTACGCCCGGACCCTGGCGGCCAACCTGACGCTGACCCTCTCGGATCCGGTTCTCGGCCAGGAGCGCTGGATCGAGCTGGATTCTGCGGCTGGCTCCTATACGTTCACCCTCCCCGGAACTGCTACACTCGTGTCAGGCACTTACGACACCACCGGCACCGTGAACCACATCCGCGTCAAGTGCATCGACGCGGACACCCCCAAATATTTGGTCTGGATCGACCAGGAATAATCTGCGCAAGCGCTTGCGCTAGGGGACTATGATGGGCGGCGGTTTCAATCTCGGAAGTTTGGTGCAGTGGCTCACCGGCATGGGCATCATCGCTGGTTTGGGAGCCGCGGCTGTGGCGTATGCTGCATCGGGTACGGCGGACGAAGCCAAGACCAAGGCGGAGTCTGCGGTGACCAAGAATCACCAGCAGCAGACCGAGATCGAAGTCCTGAAGACCGAGCAGACCCACATCAAGCAGGGGGTGGACGACACCAAGGAAATGGTGCGCGCCCTACTTGAGGCCCAGCAAATCCCAGACCCGACGAGGTGACCCCATGCACCTGGACCTACACCGCTGGTACCGGCCAGAAGAGACCGCCGGAGTCCTGACCCTGGTCGAATCAGGGGACAAGTTCTACACCATCGAAAAGCCCTGGCGAAACAACACCCCCTTCCTCTCGTGCATCCCGGAAGGCAACTACGTCCTGGTCCCGCACGATACGCGGAAGTACCCCGACACCTGGGCCATGGTGGGCGGCACCGTTTCCCACGGACCCGACCCGGCTTTCGAGCGCTACGCCTGCGTGTTCCATTCAGCCAACTACTCCGACCAGCTGACCGGCTGCGTGGGCCCCGGCCTGGGGATGCAAATCCTGAAGGAGTCCGTGGCCACGTATCGCTCCGGGGACGCCATGAAAGCTATCCGCAAGGCCCTGCGCGGATCCATCCATCACACTCTGACGATCCGCGGGAGTGGGGTGGCAACCTGGGGCTAAGGGCCTACCCTTTGCCATTCACGCACCAATTCAGGAGGTGATCCCTATGGACGCCATCGTCAAGATCTTCACGAACCGCCGGGGCTGGGTTGTCCTGGTTCCTGCCATCTCGGCTCTCGCGGCCGTGGCTGGTATCGCTGTGCCCGAGGATGCACTCATGGGCTTCGGTGAGAACGTCACCACCGCGGTGATGTCAGCCCTCGCTCTCTGGTCGCTCTTCGCGCCGAAGGCCTCGTAGCCATGCGTCTCCAAGCGCAGCGCGCAGCGCTGGTGCTGATGGCCCTGGCCCTCGTGGGTGGTTCAACCACGGGGTGCCTCGGCTTCAGCCTCAGCGAAGAGGCCAAGCCCCGCACCGCCGAAGAGCACTTCATCGTGGCAGTCCAGGAGTACCGTCTCCTGGCTGATCAGGCCACGGAATGGCTCGCAGGCGTCACCGACGCAGCCAATGCAGGAGATACGACTGCGGCTCAGTACCGGGATACGGCGGTCAAGATCGCCCAACTCCTGGACGCCGGAGACATCGCGATCCGGATCGGTGCGGCAGCAATCGCAGACGCGGATGGTGAGGGCCTGGAGAAGCAGGTGGCCATCCTCGAAAACATCACACAGACCCTGGCAACGCTTGCGTTTGCCACGGTTGGGAGCTGACCCTTGGACCCCGCAACCATCAGTCTGATCTTCATGGGCATCCGCATGGTCGCCCAGGCAGTCCGGGCAGGCACCAGCCGAGCACACTTCGTGGACGAGCTGGAAGAGTTCCTGATCACGCTCCACAACGAAGGCCGCACGGCCACCTCCGAAGAGGTCATGGAATGGGCCAACAAGGCCGCGCGCTCCAACAGTGCCTACAAGGCACAGCTGAACGCCTTCCTGATCGCCATCGGTGACCGACCGACGCCGCCAGTCCCGGAGAGAGTGGAGCCGG
>Ga0316189_10005085_pt1 | contig 12605 bp, 12 predicted proteins | sample LowCovwburrow_MG_FD_204930 | JGI IMG/M metagenome (GOLD analysis project Ga0316189, IMG submission 204930) | Coastal sediment microbial communities from Maine, United States - Lowes Cove worm burrow | ecosystem: Environmental > Aquatic > Marine > Coastal > Sediment | place: USA: Maine... | reverse complement strand
GAGCGCCAGATGGTTTCAACCGCCTGTTTGGAAGTTGATCATCTCTTCCAAGCCCGCTACAAGGTTGCGGCCCAATTATTGAGGAAACTGGCTGACGCTCCTACTCGGAAGATTTATGAGGCTGGTGATCAAGAAAGTTACCAGTTGCTGAAGCGGTTCGGTCTTCTCATTGAACAGGGTGGGCAATTCTTTATTCCCATGGTTATTCGTCAACATTTCAAGAAGATACCGGCTGCATGAGGCATCCCCATGAACAACCCCTTTAACTGACAGGGTCATCGCCCAAAATATCCTTTGATAAGTCCCCAGATTCAAGAAGCAGAAGACATTTTACTCCGTGGTTCTGGAGTCTGCGCACTTGCCGGTCGCGGCATGGGAAAGAGCGCTTTTTTGTTGATGTTGGAAAAGTCACTGTCCCAGAACTCAAGTGTAAGGGTTATACGGATTGCCAGTCCGCCGCCCACTCTCGCAGTTCCAGATCTACTAGCTTTATTGGCCACCAGGTTAAAGCTTGCAGTGGAAAGCCACTCCACAAGCCAGTTTCTACTTGAGACCTTTTTCGAGGAGAACCCGGACACGGACATGGTGGTGCTCCTATTCGACGAATTCGACCGCTATGCTGTTAATCCAAGCCCTGCAGATCAGCACCATCCGGGACGGGCATTTCTCAATGACTTGGAGACGGCGCGCAAAGAGTTGGACGGTCGCCTTGGAATTCTGGCAGCTGGCAGCATCGGCACCTTTGTTTTTCGCGATATCCTGGGTTCTACCTTTCTTTCCAGGGCAGAATGGATTGTGTTCCAAACCCTGAATAAAGAAGAGATTCAAAAGTTGAGCGAACCCTTTAACCAGGACAAACGGCCCCTTGATGGGGACTTGCCTGGAAGGTTTGGACATAACCAAAGTTGAAGAGGGCCCCTTTCCCATTCTTGGGCCTTGGCGGGCAGCCTCTTCAACTGGCCATGAAATTATTCATTTTCTCCTGTGTCTTCCCAGAGGTTAATGCCGTGCGCGGCAGTCTTTATCTGCTGATTCAACTGGTGTTGGCGCTGTTGTCCACTCACCCCTGGCCCAACAAATCCCGCAAGTCGATCACGGCGGCGTTGGCTCGGGAGATGTAGGATGCCATTACCAGGGAATGGTTGGCGAAGAGTCCGAAACCACTGCCGTTTAAAATCATGGGGCTCCAGACCATGTGCTGGGTTCCTTCCAATTCCCGGATGATCTGCTCTACCAGGGCCTGAGCGTTTTTCTTTTCCAGGACCGATTGAAAATCGATCTGCACGGCTTCAAAGAAATGGAGCAAGGCCCATGTCTGGCCTCTTGCCTCAAAGAATACATCGTCCAGTTCCAGCCAGGAGGTTTTGGTTATGATGACGTTGGATGCCTGTGTGGATTGTTCAGCCGCGTTGTCGCCCGCAAGATCCGTGTTGGTTCGCACCTGACCCACCGATGCACCCAATCTCTGGGATAAACCACCCAACCGTTTTTCTACCCTTGCCAACCAGTCCCGAAGGTTATCGGCCCGAGCGTAGAATTGAGCGTCCTGATGGGATTGTTCCGAGAGCTGTGCGAGGTATTTTTCTGTAGAAGCAATGGCCTTGCGATACTGGCTCTCTGATGATGGGAAAATCCAGGAATCGTTGTGATAGTTAAACAAGGGCATGGCGTCTCTCAACGCCTCGTTTTCCAAGGATTGAGATCGGGAACGGCTGAAATCGTTGCGCAGGGCGTCCGCCATGTCCCGGACCTGAACCAGCACGCCAAATTCCCAGTTGGGGATATCGTCCATAAACACAGAAGGCGGCGCAATGTCGTTGCTCAAATATCCGCCAGGCTTGTCCAGAAGGTTTTCCGCCGTTTCTATGAGGGTTGCGGTAATGGCCGAACCGGTTACCATATTGCCACCGGAACGGGCCGCTGCAACACCGCGTGCATCAAACTGTGAGGGTGCTCTACCCCAGATGAAGCTGAGAATGATCATTACCAGTAGAATAAACCCGAAAAAGACGCCCACCCATTTCATGCCGCCCTTTTCCTTCAATTTTCCAAAAGGTACTGCTTTCAGGAGCCGACCCAGGCCGGACCCTGCTTTTTTGAGCATATTCAATAGCCGTTCTTTCAAGAAGCACCTCACAAAATCATGTCAAACACCGGCTCCCCCGAACCCGGGCAGCGGGGCTGATGGTTATTTATCCCTACCATATTCTTACGTATATGGTTATCCGCTTGTTTCTCAACAGCCGTCCTAATTCGGAGCATGGGCCATATCCTTTCAGCTTGAATTTGATACTACCACTTTTTCATGATGGGGATGAAAATATTCCCAAATTATTTGGCGGGGCTGATACAATGCAAGCTTTGTGTTAGGACGCACTGAATGCGGTAAAACCGGATTTTGGAGGAATCATGAGAATCTTGATCTTTGGCCCCAACGGAAGCGGGAAGGGAACCCAATCTGCACGCCTTTTAAAGCATTATGGCCTGGCTCATATCGAGTCTGGCGGTATTTTTAGAGAGAATATTAAAGGTGGCACGGATCTGGGCAAGGAAGCCAAAGCCTATATTGACCGGGGCGAACTGGTTCCCGACAGCATTACCATCCCCATGATCATTGACCGCTTGGGTAGAGACGATTGTAAAGGCGGCTGGATTTTAGACGGTTTCCCCAGGAACCCTGACCAGTCAACGGCCCTGATCGAAGGCCTAGAACATGCAAACACCCCTCTTGATGCAGTGATTGTTATTGAAGTGACCAGAGCCACGGCCAAAGCCAGACTTCTGGGACGCCGCACCTGTCCCGAAGGACATCCCAATAACACAGCCATTGCACCCATTGCACCCAAAAAAGACGGCGACAAACTGGTTTGCTGGAAATGCAGTTCAGAAGTTACATGCCGCACCGATGATGTGGATGAAAGCGCCATCGACATTCGTCTGAACATTTATTTCGACGAGGAGAACGGCACCCTTGCTTCCGTGAAAACCGTTGAAGACTGGGCCGTTTCTCATCCTAATGTGAAAGTGATCAAGGTAGACGGTGAAGGCGAAATTCAAGCCATTACCGACAATATTCTGGGCCAACTCTAATAAGAATCAGGTAATGAGCCTCCCCCCCGGGAGGCTCAACCTTTCTGTAGACAGAATGCCAGATTCCAGGCCCTTTTTCATGGCCTCACTTCTCAGGGCATCTCTGCCTTCCCCGGTCCTTCAATTAAAAAAAAGCGGCCTCACGAATTACACCCGCAAAGCCGCTTTCCCTTTCCATCGAATGGGTGCTAAGCGCAAAATTCGGGATCGGTTCCGCACATCGCTGGTGACGTAACCTGACAATCAATGTTCGTTTCGCACTCTGCGTATTCCGTCTCACTGCACACGCCAAAGCTGGTTCTGCCACCGCCCAAAATTTTGCTCGGCGTGGTTACAAAGCTCTGAATCTGTAATGCGTCCAGGGAAATTTTCTTCTTTGACATGTGTACTCCTTAAGATGTGGGAAATGCGTATGTTTACCCTTTGTATTGTGTCTGTCTGTCGGTATCTGACGATTAATATCGTCTTTGTATGTTCTACGGGTGGTCAGAAAGATGGTTTCAAAGAAGTCTGGTTTCCACAGTATTTTCTTGAGAAGAACGGCTTTACCATTTGGAAAGTTTTGACTTGGGCTCTCTCACAGTCTTTTCTTAAACTATTTTCTTGCGAGAAACGAATAGAATAAGGTACAAATTGTGGGAGGTTTCATTTTGAATAGAGTTCTTTTTTCCGGGTTTTGCTTGATCCAGGTCTGTTTTCTTGTGGCTGGCGACCCAGATCCGGCTGATATTGATAAAATTTTTTCCCAATGGGATAAGCCCAATTCACCGGGCTGCGCCGTGGGCGTTGTTCGGGACGGGAAGTTTATCTTCAAAAAAGGTTATGGCATGGCCAACCTGGAATATGGTCTGCCCAATAGCCCCGACTCTGTTTTCCGAATTGCTTCAACATCGAAACAGTTTGCAGCCATGGCCATGGCCCTTCTAGCTGAAGAAGGCAAGGTCTCACTGGACGACGATATTCGCAAACATCTGCCGGAAATGCCGGAATACGAGAGACCTGTTACCATTCGCCAACTCATCCACCACAACAGCGGTATCCGCGATTATCTCACCCTCATGTCCATGTCTGGTTTAAGGGATAATGATTGGTATTCCGATGAAGATGTTATGAACATGCTGGCCCGTCAGAAGGGCCTGAACTTTAAACCTGGTGAGGAACATCTCTACAGCAATTCCGGCTATTTTCTGCTTTCACAGATTATTCTCCGGGTCTCCGGTCAGACCTTGAGGCAATATGCCCATGAGAAGATTTTTAAACCGCTGGGCATGAGTCACACCCATTTTCACGATGATCATTCGGAAATTGTACCCAAGAGGGCGTCGGGCTATCGCCCAACGGAAAATGGGTTTCAAATCAGCATGACCACTCTGGAAATGTGTGGGGACGGCGGTGTATTTACTACCGTTGAGGATCTGCTGAAATGGGACGCCAATTTTTATAACAACCAATTGGGTAAGGGCGGTCCTGCCCTTATCGAGCAGGTGCTCACGCCAGGCAAGCTAAACAACGGCGAAGTATTAACCTATGCTTTTGGTTTAACGGTCCGCAATGATCGTGGCTTGAAGTTGGTGGAGCACGGCGGCTCATTTGTGGGTTATCGAGCGGAAATGATCCGTTACCCCGAGAAAAAATTTAGCGTTATCGTGCTGTGCAATCTAGGATCCATGAACCCCAGTCAGCTGGCCGGAGAAGTTGCTGATCTCTATCTGGCCGATGCATTTGAAGCTCCCGTGGAGAAGAATGCCTCATCTCAAAAGGCCTATCAGGCCGACCCCGCTTCTTTCCAGCGTTATGCGGGTCATTATTATCGTGTTGACGATCATAGTATCTTGAACATTGTGGTGAAGGATCAGAAGCTCTACCGAACCATGGCCAATCGTCCCGATGAGGAGTTGCTGCCCGTTTCGGAATGGGACGTGCGTTATGCCAGCAGAGACCTTCACATCGCCTTTCAACGAAACGCAGGAGGCACCGTAACCGGTTTCAGACTTTTGAGCGACAGCTTTAATCTGGATCGACCCTACCAAAAATTCACACCCTATCAGGCGGAAAAAAAGGACTACGAAGCCGTAACAGGCAAATATTACTGCCCTGAGTTGGATGTAACCTATTCTCTGGTGCTGGGTGAAGAAGGACTTGAACTTCAAATGCCTGGCAGTTCCAACGTTGCCCTTGCCAGTCAGATCAAAGGCGAATACCATGGTCCTTATGGCATTCGTGTTGTTGTGAATCCGTCTGGAGACGGGCTCCTGATACATGCAGGCAGGGTTAAAAATCTGGCGTTTGTCAGGAAATAATTGGTTGGAAGGCGCTGGTCTCTTCAATCCAGCGCCCTCCATGTCTCAATGATTGGGCCGCCCCTTTCGCGCCCCCTTTCACCAAGATTCATAGCACTGTTTCTCGCAGTTTCGCCATCCTGATGATGCCTCTTTTTCAATTGCAGTGAATAAAGTGTTGGGGTTCACTGTTACCAGGAGATGACGCGTCAGATTCTGTGGAGCGAGGTTGACTGTCCTATGATTCAAAATTTATTGCCCGAAAAGATGAGGGTTACCTTAAAAGAAAGGGCTCGTGCATTGACGGCGCCAAAACGTCCCGAACCGTCCTACCCAAGGCTGCCCCAGGTTAATGATAAAAAGGAAAGTACGGTTAAGGGCGTCTATGCAATTGGTGAGGTGGCAGGCACGCCCCTTGTGAAACTGGGTCTTAATGAAGGCCACGATCTGGTGATGCGATTGGCACCGGAACTTAATAACAGTAAAGATACCGGTGGAGATCTCTACGACCTGGTTATTGTTGGGGCGGGTTCTTCCGGGCTGGGCGCTGCCGCTGCTGCTAAAGAAGTGGGTTTGAAAGCGGTTGTTTTGGAAGCAAATCACCTGGCCGAAACCATTTACACCATGACCCGCGGGAAGTGGATTTTTGCGGAACCGGACAACGTAGACCTGAAGAGTTCTATGTGGTTTGAAGAATGCTCCCGGGAAACACTTCTTGAGAAATGGGCGGCTCGGGTTGAGGAACTGGGGCTGGACGTGCGAACCTTTGAGAAGGTGGAAGACATTGCCAGAAAAGGATCTATCCTCCAGGTTACTTCCAATAAGGCTGTTTACGAAGGGAAGCGCGTTATTCTGGCCATGGGCAAGTCTGGTAATCCTCGAAAGGCTGGCGTGCCTGGGGAAGTGGAGTATGGGGCTCGCATTGATCATCGTCTTATCGACCCCGATAAGCATATGAACCAGAACATTTTCATCTATGGCGGGGGCGACGTTGCCCTGGAGGCGGCTCTTACCCTTTGTCACAATAACAGAGTTACCCTGGCCACGATTGATCCCCAGTTTATCTATCCCAAGAAGCGGAACATAGACGCCGTGAATGCTGCGGTGGCCGAAGCCAGAATTCAACTGCATTTTAACGCCCATCTCAAGGGGATTGAACAAAATACCGTTACCTTCACAGTGGATGACGGAACACCAACCGTTATTGAGAACGATCATGTTTTTGAGATGATCGGCGCAGAACTGCCCCTTGGTTTTTTCAAGAAGGTTGGGGTTCGTTTGGAGCAGACCTGGACGGGCATGAAATGGCTCATGTTGGGATTGTCCTTCTTCCTGGTCTATAGCCTCTACGCTCTGAAAAGTTACGGGAAGGGGTTGACGGCCTGGCCCTATCAATCCCTCATCCCAGAAGCGTCTTTCAACACGGGTTTGCATGCTATTTTCAAGGTGGCCTTCAGTCCGTTTGCCTGGCTCTTCTCTGAACAGGCCTATGGGGATATCCTGGCCAATCACGATTTTCAAAAGGGCTATCTGTATAGCGGACTTTATACCCTGGTCATGATTATTTTTGGCGGCATGGCCATGTTTCGGTGGCGCAACAAGGCCAGGAACAAACAATACCAGACCTGGCGCTATATATCCCTGCTCAGCTTTCAACTGGGTTTTTTCCTTCTGGTGAATGTGGTTGCAGTCCAAGCCCTTACCGTTCAGTACGCCTGGCGGGCCTGGGGTCTCTATCAGCCTTTCCCCCTGTTCTTCAATACCTTCTTCTGGTGGTACGAAAGTGATCCCGCCCATATCATGTGGCTCTTTGTAGGCGCTGGTCTTCTGGGCACTTTTGTGGGCATTCCCCTCCTGGCCAGGAACCATGGCAAACGGTTTTGCACCTGGATCTGTGGTTGTGGCGGCCTGGCGGAAACCCTGGGGGACCGGTGGCGACACCTCGCTGCAAAAGGCGACCGTTCCAGACGTTGGGAGTTTCAGGGAGCACTGGTACTTGCGGCCAGCGTCATGATTGGCGTTGTTGTGGTGGGCATGTACAAATCTGACGGCAATAATATCTGGTGGCAGAGTTACAACTATCTGGTGGATTTCTGGCTGGTGGCAGTAATTCCCATTACGCTCTATCCCTTTTTTGGCGGTAAGGTGTGGTGCCGGTATTGGTGTCCTCTGGCTGCTTGGAACCAGATCCTGTCCAAATGGTATGGACGCCTGAAAATTGCCTCCACCGACAAATGTATTTCCTGCACCCAATGCTCCAAATATTGCCAGGTAGGCGTGGATGTGATGGCCTTCGCCAAGAATCAGACCTCCTTCGACAATACCAACTCCAGCTGCATCCATTGCGGCATTTGCATCGACGTATGTCCCATGGACGTGCTCTCCTTCCAAACCGGTGAGCCGGATAAGTCCATGGTGGTTTAAGCAGGAGAATAGAGGGCAGGGGGGTTTTGGAGTCCTCCCTCCAATATTCCGGCTTAAAGCTATTTTTCTCCTTGAGGATGATTTTTCCATTAAAATGCGGTAAGCTATAGCTGTGATTGCTTATAACCTTCCAAATATGTGCAATGGAGAGCGGATGAAGGTTTTAATTGTCGATGACAGCAAGGTTTGTCGTATGCTGTATCGAAAAGAATTAACGAAGGGCGGCTACGAGACCGTAGAAGCGGTGGATGGGCTTCAGGCACTGACCATTGTGCAGGAACAACCTGTGGATCTGGTTATTCTGGATATTGAGATGCCTCATATGGACGGTTACCAGGTATGTAAGCGCCTTCGATCAGAAGAGTTTACAGAGCGGTTCTACCAGGAGCAAAGTAAAGAGAACCTGCTTCCCGTTATTTTTGTAACCTCCAACAAGTCTCTTGAAGGCAGAGTAAAGGGCTTCAACATGGGAGCTACCGACTATATTACCAAGGGCTTTAAACCGGGTGCCTTGTTGAGTACGGTAGACAATATCCTGAAACCGGCCAATCCCATTAGAGGCCTCAAATTGTTATTGGCAGACAATAGCAGGTTCATGAGGCAAATGGTTACTCGTTTTCTTGAAGACCAGGAAGTCAACATCATTGAGGCTGCCACCGGAGAAGAAGCTTTTAACATCATCTACCAAAGAAGCCGGGACATAAAAGCCGTTCTCATCGACAACCATCTTCCAGACATGACGGGATCTGAGTTATGTCATAAAATCCGGAAGGAGTTGGGGCTTAGGGGCATACCTCTCATTGTCATGACCTCAGACGGCGAGCGGGATCAGTTGTTGGGTTTATTTAAAGCAGGCATTACCGATTACCTCGTGAAACCCTTTGAGAAAGACGATATTCTGGCCCGGCTCCGGGCTTCGGTAGAAACTGTTCGCGGTATGGAGCAGGAAATTGAAGCCCGCATGGGGAACACAGAGGATTGGGCCAAGGTGGCACCCCCTGACCTGACTCAAATGGAAGAATACACCAAAATGGCATCTACCCTGCTCCATAACATTGGGAACGTTTTGAACTCGGTCCATGTCTCCTGTAACCAGATGCACTCTCAATTCAAGAAATCCAAATTACCTCAACTTGTTCTGGCCCAAAAGCTCATCTGCGATCACCGCGACGATCTGGTTCGGTTCTTTCAAGAGGATAAACGGGGTAAATTGTTGCCGGAATATCTCGACAAATGTGGGAGCGTGGTTGAGCAGGAGCATGTGAACCTGTCCCGGGACATTGAAGAAATGGTGACTAAGGTTCAGTTGATGAAAGACATCATTGAGGTTCAACAATCCACTGCCAAGGGTGCCCGAAATCTGGTGCCTTTCGACTTTAACAAACTGGTGAACGAGACGCTGAAAGTGCAGCAGAGCCATCTTCGAGATGAAGGGGTTGAACTGGTGCTCTCTCTGGATGCCAAAAATCAGGTGGCGGTGCAGGGTACGGCCATGACCCACGTGTTGATCAACCTCGTTAAAAATGCCGTTGAAGCCATGAAAGGCATGCCAGTAAAGCGTCTCACCATTCAAACCAAAGACATGGCAGACCTGGTTATTTTTACCATTTCGGATACGGGAGCGGGGGTTGCCCCTGAAAATATGGCCCGGGTTTTTAGCCATGGATTTACTACCAAGTCCTATGGTCATGGTTTCGGCTTGTCCTATTGCAGAAAAATGACTGAAGACATGGGCGGGAGTTTATCTCTTGCCAGTGAAGGTGAGGGCAAGGGTGCGGTGTTCACCATTGAAATGAAAGCCCTGGTTAATGCTCCTCAATAAATTGGGCCATGGCCTGGATGGTTTCCTGTAAGTTGTCATCAAGGGTTCTTCCCGATTTTACTCGGGGTTTAAGAGAGTGGTCGCCGTCTTCCAACCAATGAACCCCAATCTTCTCCGAGAGTGTATAACCGCTGACTTCTTCCTTGTTACCAAGAGTGTCTCGGGTTCCCTGGAGCATGAGAGTTGGGGTTTGCAGATCCTCTAAATGGGCCACTCGTAAACGTTCCGGTCTTCCAGGCGGATGAAAGGGGTACCCCAAACAAAGAAGCCCGCAGACATCCAACTCATCGGCCAGCATGCTGGCCATTCGGCCACCCATGGATTTGCCGCCAATAAACAGACGGGCTCCACTGTTGGCCCATGCCGCAACAGTTCGCCAGGTATCTTCCAAAACCGTTTGCCGATCTGGAGGCCGTTTTTTTCCGTCTTCTCTGCGACGATGCATATAGGGGAATTCAAAGCGGACGACCTGAATGCCCCGGGCAGCCACGCCTTCAGCAATAACGTTCATGAACTCTGAATCCATGGGGGCTCCAGCGCCATGGGCCAGAACCAGACGATGACTTGCGTCACCCCGTCCATTTAACAATATTCTCGATTCATCCATAAAAGCCCCCTTGCTGTCACATTCTACTAAATTTTCACTATCCGTTGTGGTCGAAATGCTTTAGAATGCCCAGGCATGAAGAGACGCTCAGAAATCCTCACCACCATCCTGGGCTTGATCCTGGCAATGGTTTTCCTCTATCTTACCTTTCGCAGTGTAGACTTTCACACCGCATGGGGTCATATCAAAGCAGTGCCTGTTATGGACACCCTTGGGCTTGCCATGCTTAGCCTTGCAGCCCTATTCGCTCGGGGTCTACGATGGTGGCTTTTGCTGCCGCCGCCCGTCAGGCCTGGCGAAATGATGGCAGCTCAGAGGGCGCTCTGTTTGGGATATGGCGTTACCAATGTTGCCTCTCGCCTGGGTGAAATTGTGCGTATGGTGGTCTTTAGCCGGGATACCCGGCGCGACTTGGGCAGTGTGGCTTCCACTGTGGTGGTGGACCGCATGGTTTTTGACTTTCTCGCTTTTGCTTCCTTTTTCGCCTTTGCTCTTTTCGGGTTTCGGGATCGGCTCCTGGAGTTGTTTCCCCAATTGGAGCCCGCCTTTTACCTGTTCCTGTCTGTTACCGTCATCGGCATTTCGGGCCTGGTTCTTCTGGCCCTCAAGCCCACGTTCTTCCAAAAACTTCTTACCTGGACCCATCTGGAGAAATTGCCCGTTATTGGACCCCGGTTGTCACCTTTTGTGGTGCGCTTGAGTCAGGGCGTCATGATCTGCGCACAACCCGGGCGCATGGCTCTATTGCTGGGTTTTAACCTTATTGTATGGGGCCTTTCCGTCTATTATTTTAAATGGGGCATGAGTGCTTGCGGCATTGAGATGGGATTCAAAGCCACGCTCTTGCTGTACACCATTTCCAGCTTTGGCATTATCCTGCCCAGTCCTGGCGGTTTGGGTTCTTTCCATTATTTTGTGGCAGTTTCCCTGGCCTGGTTTTTGGGGACCGACGATACCCAGGCGGCTGCAGCTGCTACCTATGTTCATGGCATCAACTATTTTACCGTGAGCATTGCCGCCGCTATTTGCTTTTTTCTCAAGACCGGGATCAACGAACCATCAGAAGTTGAGCCTCAATCAGCCAGCACTCCCGTCTAACCCTTCTTAATGAAGTGAACCAAAGCCATGCCTTTCCATGTTTGGAAAGTGTTAGACAGCCAAATGGCCTCCTGTTTCTCTTGAATTATGGAGCCTGCTGGGATATAGTTGGAGTGACGATTTTTATTTGATCGTCGGGTCGGCTTTTATGGATATGAGTTCACATCGCAAAATTTTCCAAGTCATTGGACTTTGTCTCTGCTACCTTTACGGCTCGGGGCCGGGCATTGCTGCGGTTTTTTTTGCCATGAAGGGCAAGGTTCAAACCAGTACTTGTTGCGCTTCTCACAGTTGTAGCTGTGAAGCCACCCCCGGCAGTGTTTGCTGCTGTACCGGCGAGTTGGTTGAGGGTCCAGATGAGACGGAAGACCAGGTTTTACTGGTCTCTTGCGGAGAAGGTAAGCCGCTGTCTTTTCAGAATCCCAGCCAGGGGAAACCCCATATGCCGCCGAAATCGCTGATTAAAGTGGGCTGGCTGGAAACATGGGAGCCGTGGTTGCCATGGACCCCTTTTCAAAATCAAGTGGACCGGTTACCTCCCGAAAAAATACCCATCGCCCAAACCTGATCTACCTCATCGAAATAGAAATTTGCGGAGCCCGGCCTGACTGGCCTCCGTCCATCTTTTATCTGGCCTGTTTTCCAGGCCAATCAGGATTTTTCTACATAGGCAAGGCGGTCTGTTCTTTGCCGCTATGGCCATTGTATGTACATGAGGAAATTATGTTTGGATTAATGAAAAGGAGCAGTGGCCTTGCCTCTGCCTGCATCTTTGTGTTTATGTGTTCCGCTTTTCTATCGGCAACCTCTTCGGAAGGCCAGGTCTTGGAAGGAACCGTAACCGATTCCACTGGGAGCCCGGTTGCCGGCGCTCTCATCAGTTTGGGGAAAATGGCAGCTACAACAGACGATCAGGGCCATTTCGTCCTGTCCGGCATGGCGGTTGGCAGCCATGACATTGTCATTTCCTATTTCGGAGAAGAACTGGCCAGGGAAACCATCCAGTTTTCTGGCGGAAAGTTAACCCGAGACTTCAAGTTAAAAATAGACCCCCGCATCACCCAGGGATTGATGGTCACGGCAACCCGTACCGGCAGCCAGGGCGAATCCATTTTATCGGAACGGGTTATCCGGCGCATACCAGCGCCGGTAACCGGCGAACTATTGCGAAGCCTGCCCGGTGTAGACTCCGTTCGCAGAGGCCCGGTTGGTCTGGATCCCGTAGTTCAGGGACTTAGAGAAACCCAAGTGGGACAGTATTTTGACGGTGCTCGCATCTTCCCCG
>Ga0316189_10005084_pt1 | contig 12605 bp, 7 predicted proteins | sample LowCovwburrow_MG_FD_204930 | JGI IMG/M metagenome (GOLD analysis project Ga0316189, IMG submission 204930) | Coastal sediment microbial communities from Maine, United States - Lowes Cove worm burrow | ecosystem: Environmental > Aquatic > Marine > Coastal > Sediment | place: USA: Maine... | reverse complement strand
ATGACTTATTAGCAACACGCTCCCTGCTCACACCGGAGCAGGAAGCGATGGTCGCTAGTTTTACAAAATAAAGCCTATACGTTAAGCTTTACCAACCACACTCGCGGTCTTTGTTCTGCTCTTTAAGCCACGTCATCAAAGGTGCGTAATATTCAAGCACCGCTGAGCCGTCCATTTCGCGCATTCCCGTAAAGGATTCCAGCGCATCCGGCCAAGGCTTGCTTGCGCCCATGGTCAGCATCTCCTTAAAGGATTCACCGACATCTTCATTGCCGTAGAAACTACAGCGGTGCAGTGGGCCTTCATGGCCCACAGTATCACACGCGGCCTTAAAGAATTGGAACTGCAGGATATGCGCAAGGAAATAGCGCGTGTAAGGCGTGTTGCCAGGGATATGATACTTAGCACCCGGGTCAAACGCATCCGCTGGGCGTTCCATTGGTGCACTTAATCCCTGATACTGCCGGCGCAAATCCCACCAAGCATCGTTATAGCCTTCCGGCTTAATATCACCGCTAAAGACACCCCAGCGCCATTTATCAACCATCAATCCGAACGGTAAGAAAGCGACTTTATCGAGGGCGCTATTCATTAGCAAATTGATATCTTGGCTAGCGTCAGGCTCCTCTTCCAACAGACCGATTTGCGTCAGATATTTAGGCGTCAGTGACAAATCAACTGCATCGCCGATCGCCTCATGGAAGCCGTCATTCGCTCCAGTCTGGAACAAGATCGATTGATCTTTGTAATGGGTATAATAGAAGATATGGCCTAGCTCATGATGCACCGTACCAAAGTCCGAGGATGTCACTTCGGTACACATCTTGATCCGCTTGTCTGAATAATCCATATCCCACGCTGATGCATGACACTGAACATTACGATCGCGAGGCTTAGTGATCAGCGAGCGCTCGTAAAAACTCTCATCAAGTGGCTCCAGCCCCATGCTGGTGAAGAATTCTTCGCCCACACGAACCATTTTCAGCGGGGTATAGTCGTTAGCCTTTAAAAGCTCTTCTAAATCATAGCTACCCTCGCCCGAAGGCTCGATCACCAAGTCGCTGATTTCGCCCCACTGCTGTGCCCAAACGTTGCCAAGCAGGTGCGCTGGTATAGTGCCATCTTCAGGCATATTTTGACTGCCATAAAAGTTCGATACCTTCGTCTTAACATGACACTGCAATTCATCATAAAGCGGCTTTACCTGATCCCAAAGCCGGTCAGCCTCGGCCACAAAATCATCAGCGGGCATGTCATAGCCAGATCGCCAAAGGGCGCCGGTGTCCGCAAAGCCAAGGTCACGCGCACCTTCATTAGCCAGCTCAACCATCCGAGCATAGTCCTCTTTCATCGGCTTAGCGATCGTGCGCCAACCCTGCCATGCGTCCAGTAACTCATCATGGTCGCGGCTATTCGCCATGATACGAATGATATCGCGGTCATTCAGGCACTCATCTTTACCCTCAGGGCAATAGGTGCCGCTTGCGTAAGTAGAATCCAGCGAAGCTTTCAGTGCCGATAGTTCGCTTGCACTGGCTTCGCTCGCAGGCGTCGGGATCGTGATTCCAAGGCGCATCATGTCAAGCTTACGGCGTGTCTCTGCGTCAACGTCGGTGTCATTAAACCGCGCAGACTCTTGGGCTAAATCACGCGATAAAACAGAGCTTTTTTGATCAAAATAAGCGGCTATAGCGGTTGTGTCCTCTGTGACGAAATTCGCCTGCACCCACGCAGCTTTGGCGCCGATCCCTGATGCATCGTTCAAAGCTGCTTCAGCTTTTTCTACAAAAGCCATAGCCTCACTCGCAGTAGGTGCTTTCACGGTCTCCGCTTTTTCGCCGCAGCCGGCTACCAAAAGCGCCAGCGCACTGGCCATCATCATTGTCTTTTTCATTACTATCCCTCTCGTTTACCCCAGCACTGATCACCGGACCCATGCCGACTCTAGCTATCGGCTGTTCACCACGACCTTGCCAAAGATAAGCCATGTGGTCAACCTATCCGCCATCTAGCGTCAACAATTCGCGAGTTTTCCGGCAACGACAAAAGCCCTCGATCGCTTGATCGGTAATAACAGTTGCTATTTACCCAGATACCTGTCAAACGGTGTCCGTCTCGCTGTGCGTAGAAGCGGTTTAGACCGCTCCCGGTGAGGCTGATCAAGGCGCAGAATATAATTATCTGCGTCTCTTTTCTGGCCCTTGAGGCTCAAAACAATCCAAATTCCTTAAAGGGGGTTGTTCTACGCGAACCACCTTACCTGATCCGCTCTGCGGAGCTGCCTTTCCTTGTGCGGCTTTTGTGTTGAGCGCTATGAAAGATATATAACGTGACTGATTTTAATGACTTAGCACTAACCCCACCACTTCTCCGGGCAGTAACCGAATCCGGATATGAAACCATGACTCCAATTCAGGCGCAGGCGATCCCGCACATTTTGCGCGGCCGCGACTTGATAGGCCTTGCCCAAACAGGTACTGGCAAAACCGCAGCCTTTTCGCTGCCTCTATTACAAATGCTTTTGAAAGGTGAAGGCAAGCGGTCCCCAAAGACAGCTAAAGCCCTGATCCTAGCACCGACCCGCGAACTTGCGGTTCAAATCGGCGAAAATGTCGCCACTTACGGCAAGCATTTACACCTTCGCAGCCTCCTTGTTTACGGCGGCGTCTCTGAGCGACCACAGATCAAAGCGATGCAAAAAGGCGTCGACATCCTGGTCGCTACGCCGGGCCGTCTTCTTGATCTGGTGCAGCAGGGTCACATTGACCTTGGCATGGTAAGCTTTCTGATCTTTGATGAGGCTGACCGCATGCTTGATATGGGCTTCATTAAAGACATTGAGAAAATCATGTCTTATATTCGTGGTCCTCGCCAGACATTGCTATTTTCTGCGACGATGCCAAAGGGTGTCGAGCAATTGGCACAAAAAATACTGAACAATCCGGAGCGCGTGAGTGTTTCGCCGCAAGCAACCACGGCTGAAAAGGTCGAGCAGCGTATCATGATGGTGCCGACTGCCCGCAAGCGCGACCTGCTGGAGCATGTGATGAAAAACCCAGAGGTCAAGCGGGTCATCATTTTCACACGGACAAAGCACGGCGCGAACCGGGTCTCCAAATTCCTGGACCAAATGGGTATCAGCTCCGCGGCGATCCACGGTAATAAAAGCCAGAACGCACGCCAAAAATCACTGAATTCATTTCAGCGCGGCGATATTCGCGCTCTTGTAGCGACCGATGTTGCAGCGCGGGGTATCGACGTTGATGACATCACCCATGTGATCAACTTTGACCTGCCGAACGAACCGGAAAGCTATGTTCACCGTATTGGTCGGACGGCCCGCGCCGGTGCCTCTGGCATCGCAATCAGTTTTTGTGACCGCGATGAGCGGGCTTACCTAAAAGACATTGAAAAGATCATCCGCGATACTATTCCTCGCGACTATGAGCATCCTTGGCAGGAAGAAGCCACAGCTATGCTATTTCAAGACGGCGAGGAAATCCCCGTTACACGTCCGAAGCGCAATGGTGGCGGCAGTCGCGGCCAACAGAGCAGACGCCCCAAAGGCGGCGCAGGTGGCGGAGGCAAGTCGTTCGGTAAACCCAGAAGTGGTGGCAAGCCCGGCGCCGGAAAACCTGGTGGCGGAAAACCTGGTGGTGGCGCACGTCGTCGCAGCGGCGGCGGCGGTGGACGGGGCGGTGCTGGCCGGGGGTAAGACCCTCTCAGCATACGCTCCCATCATTCGCTGACGCGATCCCAGAGCTCGTCATTTGCTGACTTGACCAGCCAATACATGTGGACTTACGCTCCAGTCTGTGGGCATGGAATCACAGCGTAACGGAAGAATGGATAGGTCGATCAAGTCGGCCTATGACACCTAGTGTCTAACTGTATAGCGATTTATTTAAAATCGATTTTGGTGATTTCATAATAGCGCTCACCGCCGGGGGTGATCACTTCAACCTCGTGGCCAACTTCGCGGCCAATCAACGCCCTTGCGATCGGTGACTTGAAACTGATGCGACCATTCTTGACGTCGCTTTCCTCTTCGCCCACCAGCTGATAAATTACTTCTTTATCATCTTCATCAAGCAATTTCACAGTGGCGCCAAAGACAACTTTGTCACCGCTCAAGCTAGTAGGATCAATCACCTGTGCGCGACTGACCATGCTTTCAAGGGTGATGATGCGGGCTTCAATGTGGCCCTGCTGTTCTTTCGCAGCGTGATATTCTGCGTTTTCCGATAGATCGCCGTGCGCGCGCGCGACTTCAATCGCCGATACAACAGCGGGGCGCTCAACAGATTTCAAGGTCTTCAACTCAGCTTCAAGCTTTAGAAAACCTTCTTGAAGCATTGGGAAATGTTCACTCATTTTTATCTCAACTTTCTCAATCGCCATCCTCCGGCCTCGGAATACAGATTCCGATTTCGTGAATGGCCAAAAGGAGCCCACCCCGCCGCGTTAGGCAGAAGTTTTTGAGCTCCGTTTAAATGCTTGGCGCCGGTCAGCAGTTTTCACTGTGACCGGCGCTATAGCAATTATAATCCTAAAATTGGCAAAATCTCAAGCTTTTTTAAGGAAATTGAATTACCAAGGATTTTCATAGCTCTGTAATGGCGCTACTTTCAGCTCGTGGGTTTGCAGCTCTCGGATGGCAGCAACCGCAGCACGGGCGGCTGCAATTGTTGTAAAATACGGTATTTTACTGGTCAGCGCATATTGGCGGATGCTTTTGCTGTCGGCGATACTTTGTGCGCCTTCTGTGGTGTTAAACATCATCGTCACATCCCCCGACGCCATCATATCTAGCATGTTCGGCGACTGACCGTCCTTGACCTTATAAACTTCCTCAGATGCAATCCCGCGCTCCCGCAAAAACCTTGCAGTGCCCGCTGTTGCAACAATAGTAAAGCCAGCTTCAATCAGATCTTCTGCAAGGGGGACCAGCTTATGCTTATCGCGCGCTTTCACTGACATGATGACCTTGCCGTTCGTTGGCAGTTTTGTACCCGCAGCCAGCTGCGACTTATAAAAAGCCATCGGGAAGGTCTCATCCAGCCCCATCACTTCGCCTGTTGATTTCATCTCTGGACCTAACAGGACATCAACGCCGGGGAATCGCGCGAAGGGGATTACCACTTCCTTGACCGCATAATGCTCGGTTATTGGATCACGCAGATCAAAGTCAGCCAGTTTTGCGCCCGCCATAATTTGAGCGGCAATGCTAGCAATCGGGCTGTTCACGGCCTTTGCGACAAAGGGCACGGTTCTGGACGCGCGGGGGTTTACCTCAATCAGATAGACCTCATCGTCTTTGACAGCAAACTGCACATTCATCAAGCCAACCACATTCAGCGCTCTAGCCAGCGCCTTGGTTTGGCGGCGGATACTCTTTAACGTCCCAATCCGGAGGCTATAGGGCGGCAAGCTGCAGGCACTATCGCCCGAGTGAATACCTGCTTCCTCGATATGCTCCATGATGCCTGCGATATGGACATTTTCACCGTCACACAGCGCGTCCACATCAACCTCAATGGCGTTATCCAAGAAGCCATCAATCAGAACCGGACTCTTTTCGTTAATCTCAAGCGACTTATCATCGGACTGGGTGACCATCTTGATATATTTCTCAAGACCTTCTTCATCATAGACGATTTCCATCGCGCGGCCGCCCAGCACATAGCTAGGCCGGGTCAGCACAGGATAGCCAACTTCGCGCGCCACTTCACGGGCATGCTCTAAGCTGAAGGCGATACCATTTCTTGGCTGCTTTAGACCCAGCTTTTCGACCAAAACCTGAAAGCGCTCACGGTCCTCGGCCAGATCAATCGCGTCTGGACTAGTCCCCAAAATTGGTACGCCAGCGTCTTCTAAGCCCTGCGCTAATTTCAGTGGGGTTTGACCGCCGAACTGGACGATCACGCCTTTGACCTTGCCGTTTTGGCTTTCCGTCTGGATTAGCTCCAGCACATCTTCCACCGTTAACGGCTCAAAATACAGGCGGTCGGAAGTATCAAAGTCCGTTGATACCGTCTCTGGGTTACAGTTGACCATGATGGTCTCATAACCAGCGGCCGTCAGGCTGAAGCACGCGTGACAGCAGCAATAATCAAATTCGATTCCCTGCCCGATCCGGTTTGGACCTCCACCGAGGATGATGATTTTTTCTCGGTCTGTGGGTTGGCTCTCGCACTCAGGCTCACCGCCCGCAACCGCCCTTTCGTAGCAGCTGTACATATAGGGCGTGCCGGCTTCAAATTCCGCCGCGCAGGTATCAATCCGCTTATAGACGGGGCGAACCCCCGCTTCTAATCTAGCGGCCCGGACTTCCATCGCAGCCTTATTCGTCAACTCACCTAAGCGAGCATCGGACATGCCCAGCATCTTTAGGCGGCGAAGCTCGCGCTCATCACTGGGCAGGCCGTTTTCGCGGACAGATTGCTCGGCCTTGACGATATCTTCCACATGGCGCAGGAACCAAGGCTCAAAGCCGCTGGCCGCGCGGATGGTCTCCATATCCATGCCCTCACGGAAGGCTTGCGCTATCCGCAGCAGACGATCCGGCTTTGGCTTGGCTAAGTCGGCTATCGGATCATCTTCCAGCACCACTTCATTCAAGCCAGTCAGACCTGTTTCCATGGAGCGAAGGCCTTTTTGCATGCTCTCAGGGAAGCTACGGCCAATCGACATAACCTCACCGACGGATTTCATCGCGGTAGTGAGCATCTGGCTGGTACCGGGGAATTTCTCAAACGTGAAGCGCGGTATTTTGGTGACCACATAATCAATCGATGGCTCAAAGGACGCAGGCGTTTGGCCGCCCGTGATATCGTTATCCAGCTCATCTAGCGTATAACCAACCGCCAGTTTAGCCGCGATTTTGGCAATCGGAAAGCCCGTCGCCTTTGATGCTAGCGCAGATGAGCGGCTAACACGTGGGTTCATTTCGATGACCACCAAGCGGCCATTCTTTGGATTTACCGCGAACTGAACGTTCGAGCCACCGGTTTCGACGCCGATCTCCCGCAGGACTGCGATACTGGCGTTCCGCATGATTTGATATTCTTTATCCGTCAGCGTCAATGCAGGTGCCACGGTCATGCTATCGCCCGTATGAATGCCCATCGGATCTACGTTTTCAATGGCGCAGACGATGATGCAGTTGTCAGCCTTGTCGCGGACGACCTCCATCTCATATTCTTTCCAGCCGATGATGCTTTCTTCAATCAAGACCTCTGTAGTTGGGGACGCGTCTAAGCCGTTGCTGACAACCTCGTGAAACTCTTCCATCGTATAGGCAACGCCGCCGCCCGTGCCGCCCATGGTGAAGCTAGGCCGGATGATGGCAGGCAGGCCGTCGCTATTATTGATGCCGCCGATATATTTCAGGACCTCATAGGCCTCGTCCATGCTCCTAGCGGTTTTACCTACGCAGACCTCAAGGTTAAACAGCTCAGACTCGCTGTTGATTTTCTCGACCGCTATGTTGAAGCGCTCGCGGTTTTCCGCTTTATCAATCGCATCCGCCGTGGCGCCGATCATCTCCACATCATGGCGCTCTAAGGCACCCATGGATTCGAGCGCGAGGGCGGTATTCAGACCCGTTTGGCCGCCAAGGGTGGGCAGCACGACCATTTTTTCACCGGGGAACTTTGCTTTCTCAGCGATGATGATCTTCTCAACGACTTCTGGCGTGATCGGCTCAATATACGTCGCATCAGCAAGCTCAGGGTCGGTCATGATGGTGGCGGGGTTAGAGTTCACCAGTATCACCCGGTAGCCTTCTTCCTTCAGCGCTTTGACCGCCTGCGTGCCGCTATAATCAAACTCGCACGCTTGCCCAATGATGATGGGTCCCGCGCCGATGATGAGAATACTGTCGATGTCATTACGTTTTGGCATGTGTCAGGCTCCGACTGAATGGGTCAAAAAAAGCCCTCTCCCGACAGGGGAAAGGGTTGAATGATTATGATATGATTTCAAATTGCTCATTGCCCTAGCTTGCCGCCTTATGTTTTTGGATCATGTCCATAAACTGTTCGAACAAATAGAAGCTATCTTGCGGGCCAGGTGAGGCCTCGGGGTGTTGTTGGACGCTGAAGATCGGCTTATCGGTCGCTTCGATGCCGCAGACCGTCTTATCGAACAGGCTGATATGGCTGACGACCACATTATCTGGCAAGCTGTCAGCATCGACGCTAAAGCCGTGGTTCATGCTGGTGATCTCAACCTTCCGTGAGCGCAGGTCTTGGACCGGATGATTGGCGCCGCGGTGGCCTTGATGCATTTTGTAGGTCTTACCGCCGAACGCCAGCGCTAACAGCTGGTGGCCAAGGCATATCCCGAAGATCGGAATGCCGGTCTCAATTAACTGATGGATCACAGGCAGCGCGTAATCCGCGGTCGCAGAGGGATCGCCCGGGCCATTGGATAGAAAAATGCCGTCAGGATTTAAGCTCATAATCTCATCAAAGGTCGCCGTTGCGGGGACCACTGTGACCTTGGCGCCCGTTGCGGTGAGGCAGCGCAGGATATTATCTTTTGCACCGTAATCAACCGCAACCACATGGGCCGTAGGTGTTTCCAAGTAGCGGTAGCCCTCGCCCAGATACCAGCGCTCCCCCTGCCATTCCTGATTACCATCGCGGGTCACGTCTTTGGCCAGGTCCATCCCCTTCAGTCCGGGCCATTCCACCGCCATTTTATGCAGCGCTTTCAAATCAAAGTCGCCGGTTTCGCTGTATGCAATCACACCAGTGGGCGCGCCCTTATCGCGGATATAGCGGGTTAACTTGCGCGTATCGACGCCGCATATCCCCGTAAGATTTTGCTCCTTCGCCCACGCATCCAAACCGCCTTCATCGCGGAAGTTAGCGGGCTCCGTAATCGCGTCCCGGATCACCAAGCCCCGACAAGCTGCTTGTTTAGCCTCAGTGTCCTCGCTGTTGGTGCCGGTGTTCCCGATGTGCGGAAAGGTGAAGGTGATGATCTGGCCAGCATAACTTGGGTCGGTGAGAATTTCTTGGTACCCCGTCATCGAGGTGTTGAAACAAACCTCACCAACCACCGCGCCGGGCTTGCCGATGCCATACCCCCAATAGACCGTGCCGTCTGCTAATACCAGTGCTGCGGTAATATCTGCACCGGGTCGACTATAAAGGCTCAGATCAGGGAGGGTCGTGGCTGCGTTCGTCATGACGGTCGTTCCTTCTGGCCGGGTGATTCTGCCAGACAGTCCGACAAAATCGCTATGATAACAGTCGCTTCAGCTTAGTCGACCGGTTTTTGCCGGGCTGCGAAGGCTACAAGCAAATTGGCCGGACGCTATAGAAGCGTGCCAACTGGGTCAAGGGAAAAACGACAAGACCTAAAAATAAAATATTATTTAAATTCAATGACTTAAAGGGGATTGCGCGAAGTCGATTTCTATACTATTATCGGTCTTTCGACTCGACATCAGGGGACCCTATTTTATGCTTCGAGACCGATTGATTCAAGACATGAAAGATGCGATGCGTGCCAAGAACGCGCGCAAGCTGTCAACAGTCCGTTTAATCAACGCTGCCATCAAGGAACGCGACATTGAAATGCGGACCAAAGATGCCGTTGACCGGGATGACGATGCCATCATTACCGATATTTTATCGAAAATGGTCAAGCAACGCCGCGACAGTATTCAAGCATATGAAGAGGCTGGCCGCTGTGAAATGGCAGAGCGTGAGAAAGACGAAATCGTCATTATCGAAGACTTCTTGCCCAAGCAAATGAGCGAAGATGAAATCGACGCTGTTGTCGCTAAAGTGATTGCTGATTTGGACGCCTCCGGTTTGAAAGATATTGGCCGCTGTATGGCAGCACTGAAAGACCAATATGCGGGCCAGATGGATTTCGCGAAAGCCAGTGGCAAGGTCAAGGCGGCGCTTAGTTAGCCCTCTCAAGACAGTTATTCGTTGACCTAATCGCCCGACGTGCCGTCATTCGTTGACTTGACCCCAAAGTTCGTCACTCAAAGACTTGATCAGCGAATCTATTTGTGGGCTTGGCCCAACCCTTTATGGCTAAATCACAGCCCGTTGGGTGAATGGAAAGGCCGTTCAAGTCGGCCTATGACAGCCTAGTATATCCACCTATTGAATCGATAAAGGTTCCAAATTCCGTGAAGCTAGGCTAAAACATTCTCAACAAGGACGGGGATAACGTGGCACGCTTTTCGCATCAATTTTTAGACGAGCTTAAAAATCGACTGACGCTTTCCGATATCGTTGGGCGCAAGGTTAAGCTTGTCCGCAAGGGCCGCGAGCACGGAGGTCTATGCCCGTTCCATAGCGAGAAAACACCTTCCTTCACCGTTAATGATCAAAAAGGCTTTTATCACTGCTTTGGCTGTAGCGCCCACGGCAGCGCCTTTGACTTTATGATGGAAACCGAGGGATTAAGCTTCCCAGAAGCCATCGAGCGCCTCGCCGGTGAAGCGGGCATGGCACTACCAATCCCTGATCCAGAAGAAGCCAAGCGCGACGAGCGCCGGGCGACATTATCCGAGGTTATGGAATCGGTTACCAGTTGGTATGAAACCCAGCTACGGGGTCAAGTTGGCAAGCACGCGCTTGATTATGCAATCAATCGCGGTCTTAGCGACCAGACCATGAAGCGTTTTCGCATGGGCTATGCTCCCAACAGCCGTACCGCGCTAAAGGAAGCGATGATCGCGCGTGGTATTGAGGAAGCGCAGCTGATCGAGACTGGCATGCTGATCAAGCCTGAAGACGGCGGCGACAGTTATGACCGTTTCCGCGACCGCTTGATGTTTCCCATCGGCGACCAGCGCGAGCGTATCATTGCCTTTGGTGGTCGTGCGCTATCATCTGAGGTAAAGGCGAAATATCTAAACTCGCCCGAGACCAGCCTATTTCACAAAGGCTTCCAACTTTATAACCAGGCTCGCGCTAGAAAAACCGCTTGGGATAGTGGCAATGTGGTGGTGGTGGAAGGCTATATGGATGTGATCGCGCTATCACAGTTTGGCATTGATTACGCCGTGGCGCCGCTAGGCACCGCCCTGACCGAGGAGCAGATCAAGCTGCTGTGGCGCATGGCTGATGAGCCGATCCTAAGCTTTGACGGCGACAAGGCGGGCCAGCGTGCGGCCAGCCGCGCTGTCGATCGTGCCCTGCCCCTGCTTACGCCTGGCAAGTCGCTACGCTTTCTGTTGATGCCCGAAGGCGACGACCCCGATACGCTCGTTCAACGCGAGGGACGACCCGCCTTTGAAAAACTGATGGACGCGGCCAGCCCGTTGGTGGAAATGGTCTGGCGCGGCTTCATGACAGGGCGCGATGCCAGCACGCCCGAGCGCCGCGCAGGCTTAGAGAAAGATATCTTCACCAAACTGGCTGAAATCGAGGACGAAAACGTCAAGAAGCTCTATCAAGGTGAGCTTAGAAATCGGCTATTTGAACATTTCAAGCCGCAGCGCAAAGCTTTCACCCCTTGGAAAAAAGGTGGGAAGAATGCCCCCAAGCCGGCAACTGGTAAGCTGAAAGAGACCCGTTTAGGGCGCCTTGAGGGCACACGCGTTCCAACTGATCGCTTGGAGCATTTGATCCTGCTTGCTGTAGTAAATCACCCCGAGGTTTTGATCAGCCATATGGAACAGTTCGCCAGCGTCACCTTCCATGATGAAGGTCATCAAAAATTGGCGCAAGAGATTCTATATGTAGCAGATAATGATAATATCCTGGAGCGCGAGACCCTGGAGATTCACTTACAAGGCGAAGGCTTGGCGGCAGAGCTGCGTGGTTTGTATGACCGCAAAGCCCTGAAAGGCGATTGGTTTGCTTGGTCAGAGGCAGCTTTATCGGACGCTGTTTTCGGTCTTGAGCATGTCCTTGCACGCTATGACCGCGTGACGGGTGCGCTGTCGGAGCTGAAAGCCGCTGAAGCAGAGTGTGCGCGCGACCTGACCGAGGAGAGCCAAGCGCGCTATTTTGCCGCGCGGCAGGCCTATCATGATGCCGCCGGAATTGAGGCTAGCATTGAAGGATACGGCCTAGAATCAAACCGAACCGATACCTATTGATGGCGCGTTCAGGCAGCTGATTTCGAGGCAATTAAGTGCGATTGCCGACTCGCACGAATCATACCGGACAAATCGCTCATAATCGGCTATAACAACGCCCGTAAGTGATTCGCGAATCGCAACCTGCGTGACCGAATCAGTGGCTTTATCGATATCTGGAGAGAGACTGCATGGCTAAGAACAGTAAGGAAGAAACCGTACCTACCAACGATGAGGATGGCTCGGGCCCAATGGGCGATTCCACTGAAGCCGTCATCAAGGCGATGATCGCAAGGGCGAAAGAGCGCGGTTATATCTCCTATGATGAATTGAACGAAGCACTTCCGACCGAGGAAATGTCCTCTGAGAAGATTGAAGATATTATGACAATGCTTAGTGAAATGGGCATCAATGTCACCGACGGCGAAGAAGCTGAGGAAGCTGAAGAAGCGCCTGAGCCGCCGGCCAAGAAAAAGCCCGCCAGCAAGACCAAAGCCAAGGCGAGCGCCAAGGAAGAAAAGCCCGAAGAATTTAAAATCACCAC
>Ga0316189_10005083_pt1 | contig 12607 bp, 13 predicted proteins | sample LowCovwburrow_MG_FD_204930 | JGI IMG/M metagenome (GOLD analysis project Ga0316189, IMG submission 204930) | Coastal sediment microbial communities from Maine, United States - Lowes Cove worm burrow | ecosystem: Environmental > Aquatic > Marine > Coastal > Sediment | place: USA: Maine... | reverse complement strand
TTGAAGCATCATAACCTCCCTCTGTCATTAGGTCGATGACTTTCTTTTTTGCTGTTTCAGAAACCTGTATCATTATTTAATATCGTTCTAAATAGAAAACAAATATAGGGCATTAGTAGGGTTTTACCACATTTCCTAACATTATTATAACACATGGGTAAATAGGCAATTCCTATAGGTTTCAGCCATCAATAAAACGTAAAAGTCAATTGGAAAAAAAGGAAGAAAATCTGCTATTCTTTAAAATTTATATTATTAATGAATTTATCATCTGAAAGCGATAGTAAAAAGGCCTTTAAATCAGCCTTGTCTTTTTCGGTGATTCTTACCCCACCTTGTGCCACCTTTTTCATTAAAGGATCAATTGTCGCTGATGGTTTTAGACCTTCACTGTAGTGGTCGATGACTTCTCCTAAGGTCGCGAACCTACCATCGTGCATATATGGAGCGGTAAATGCCAAATTGCGTAAAGACGGACTTTTGAACTTTCCATTATCGGCAGGGTCTCCGGTTACCGCACCAAGACCCAAATCAGTGAACGTACTGTCAAGTCCGTTATTATGAAAGATATTATCTGTCCATAATGGATTGTTGGGGTTGCCATGGCAGTGGAAACAATCACCTCTAGTCTCATCCATAAAGACTGCTAAGCCGTTTTCTTCGGATGGCGACAATTCAATCGCTCCTGCCAAGTAGTTATCAAATTTCGAGTCGCTGGAAATCAGGGTACGTTCGAACTGCGCAATGGCCTTGGCTACTTTGATAGAGTCGATTTTCGAATCGCCAAAAGCGGCCAAAAACAAATCAGGATAATCGGAGTTAGCGCCCAGTTCAGATACCACATTGCTCCAAGTATTTGCCATTTCCTCCACATCGGTAACCGGATGAAACACCTGCTCTTCGAGACTAAAAGCGGACCCGTCCCAAAAAAAGCGTTCATCATAATTCCAGGCCAGATTGAAAAGCGGCATTGAGTTTCTATCGCCTAGAAGGCCGTTCACTCCATCACTGAATTGATCCTTATCTGTAAATGAAGTGGACGGGGCATGACAATCGGCACAGGAAATCGAATTGTCCACGGAGAGAATCGGATCAAAAAATAGCTTTTTGCCCAATGCCACTCCTTCCCATGTAAGTGGATTATTGATAGGAATTACCGGTGCAAGTATATTCTGTTCGAAAAAAGGAGGAATTTTCAACGTATACGGAACAGGCACGAACTCTTCAAAGTTGTTATTAGGCTCATCATTAGAACATGAACCCAACAAAAAAACCGACAAACAGATGAAAAGTAGTTTTTTCATGTTTTCAACATTATTTTTATGGTATTGTCGTTTCCCCCAAGCTAAAAACGCTCTTTCCGTTTTGGAAAATCATCTTCTGTGCCTCAAAATTGGGCATCATCATAGAGTGTAGTTCGTTGAGGTTCCATTTTATAGGATTTTTGAACCATTCTGCAATATCCATTATTATTTCTATGGTGGTGTTGTCTCTTATTTCAACGGCTCCCAGGTCGACCGTAAAAAAGGTATCCTCAAAATTTAATTCTTCTCCCAACATATCCACCGCTCTAATGGCGTGGTACTGGTACCCCGTTTCGCTATCCGTAGTAGCTATGAACTTGCCTTCCAATTGCATATAATGTTAACCGCCACCCAGCATCTCCGGAACATTCCAAAGTACCGAATTGAGGTCGGGATATGCACCGTTCTTGTTGTCTTCATTATCAAATCCGAACGTAAACGATACCTTGGAGTAATTCCCAACTGGAATGCTATCTGGGAGCACATAGGTCAGGTTGGTACCGTTGGTCAAATCGACCAAGTTATACCCATCCATGGAAATGGTTTCGCCATCAGTGTTCTCAAAGGTGATATTGGAAACAAGATATCGTAACCTTTCAACGCTCATTTGTTCGCCATTTTCATTTTCATACTGAATGGTATTAAAGTCGTTTCCGGTAATTTCAACTTTGTTCCATTGATGTGTGAAGTTGAATGTGACGCTAGCTGTTGCATCGTCTTGCTTGACATCGTCATCGTTATCGCTACAGGCGTAAAGAAAGATGCTCGCTGAAAGTAAGAGTGCAATTTTCTTTTTCATTTTAATTGATGATTACTTTTTTTTAGACTAAAATCTTAAGGCTTTCAAATTGTCAATGCTTAATGGTAACGCTCAATACATCAGTGAATCCTTTGTTCACGGGTATATCAATATCTGAACTTGCCGACTCGCCCACGGCAATTACTGTTCCATCAACCAACTCGGTAACCGAATGTGCCAAATCGATTTTTGTGCCGCCGAGGGAACCTTCCCATTCCAATGAACCGGAATCGTCTATTTTCAATACCCAAGCGTCATTCTGGCCCATATTCTCCGATAGGTCGCCATCGGCACTACGAGAACTTCCTGCAAGAACGAAACCACCGCTTTGTGAAGGACAAATGGCTCTTCCAGCATCAAAACCGGTTCCTCCATAGGTTTTTTCCCAGAGTAGATCGCCCGACGAATTAATTTTAATGACCCAAACATCTGCCGCGCCATGGTTTAGAGATATATCATCGTTGCTGCTTCGAGTATCGCCTACGATGAGGTAATTGCCATCACCCGAGGAAACAATACCGTGGGCCTCATCGATCTCATCGCCTCCATAATTTTTTTCCCAAACTAGTTTGCCATTTTCGGATATACGCACGATCCAATAATCATAAGAACCTTTGTTGTCGGTAATATCTACGTCAGTACTATCGGAAGACCCAACGATAATATAACCGCCTTCTTCCATTTCTACTATGTCATATGCGGTGTCGGTAAACGTACCCCCAAAGTATTGACTCCATTCGAGCGTACCATCGACCGACAGTTTTATGGCCCAATAATCTCCTCCGGCATGTCTTTTTGCGGTCGTATTGCCCTGTCCTTCCGATGCGGTGACATCGATTACCCCGACCAATAAAAAACCCGAATCTTTGGTCTGAATCAATGCAATACCCTCGTCTCTTCCCTTAAAGCCAAAAGATTTTTGCCATAATAGACTTCCAGAAGCGTCGGTCTTTGCGAGCCAATAGTCCAGAGCCCCGGAATTTTCGGAGACATCACCATCAGAACTTTCACTATACCCTAAAATGGCATATCCGCCATCAGCGGTCTGGACAAAGTCGTTTCCCCTGTCATCGGAATTTCCACCATAACTTTTGCTCCATTGAAGGGTACTTTGGCCATCGAATTTTAATAGCCAATAATCAAAATCTGTACTCTGTTTATCGGTTACATCACCATCTTGACTTTGGGTATGGCCCAATACTGCATATCCGCCATCTGCCGTTGGTACAACGGCCTTTGCATTGTCGTTTTGACTACCGCCATAAGTCGTGACCTCTGCTTTGGCATTGATTGGAGGTTTTATAATATCAGGTTCGTTATCACTATTTGAGCAAGCCGATAAAATGAATAATATCGCCATGTAAATAAGCAAACTAAGACCTTCGTTTAATGATATCCGTTTTCGTATAGACATTGGTGTCGAAAAAAATTAGATACTTTGGTGCTAGGGGGTTTAATGTGGTGAGGTCAGTTACTTTTCTTTATTATGAACAATCCGGAGTTGATATCGCTCACAAGAATCTTGCCACTTGCAAAATAAGGGTAATTACTCCAAACCCCATCAAAATTAGCGTTATCGGATGCTGGGTAGGTATCAAAAAAACCTATTTCGGTAATAGACTTTCCAGCAATATCGGAAACATCCAATATGCGAATTCCTGCCGTGTAATTGGAAAGAAAATATTCATTCCCCTTAACGTATCCATTGTGGTCAATGGCATCTGTGGGCCCCAAATAGGTATCGTACAAAACGGGCACATCTAAATCGGTAAAGTCAAAAATTAAGGTTCTTGATTTGAAACCTAAATTTTGCTCATCTAATTCATCGCCTAAAATAAAATACTGTTGGTTCTCTGTAAACCAGCCCTGATGTGTATAGGAAATATTTGGATAAGAAACCGTAGCGATTTCAAAAGGGTTGTTCTTGTCTGTTACATCGGCGATAATAACCTGATTTTCGTTCGCACCGATAAAAATTTCTTTTCCAGTATAGTCCGTATCCGGGCCATTATAGGTAACCACTTGGGCATCGTGCGTATAACCGTTATCAGCATAGCCTCCGGCAGCAATAGGATTTTTTGGGTCTGATATGTCTATGAAATGGGCACCCCCGAGAAAGGCATCGTTACGGGCCGTACCCACAGGATAGGCGAATCCGGTCACTTCATTGATTACGATATTATGTGCATTCCCAAATCCAGTATACCGTGCATCGGCGTCAAAAGTTTCAGGAGGGCTGGCTACATTGCGCAATCGCGTCAAATCAAATACTTGCATACCATGCCCAGTCGCTTCGGAAACAATAAAAGCATGGTCTTTGTACACTTTTACGTCTCTCCAAGAAATGGCTTCAGTTGCGGTAGGTAATTTTCCTAAATATATCAGGTTTTCGGTATCGGTGATATCGACGAAGGCCGTACCGTTATCGAGACCCATCAAGGCGTATTCTTTACCAGTTGACGTGTCGGTCCAGCCCCAACTATCATTGCCCGATTCAGCGCCGAAGGTCTGAAGCGATATTTGACCTAACAGGTCATAGCCGTTGCAGGGATAATTTCCCGCCATACCATTTTCACAAGGCGTAAAACCTGCTACTCCGATAATTTCATCGTCCGTTTTATACTTTGTACCGTTGTCATCGGAAGAGCATCCGAAAAATGAAACCACTATCAAGGGAAATATATATAATCTTTTCATAGCATTTTCATTGATTATAGGCTATAAAGATAGCGAATCTTTGTTCTAAGCCCCATAATCTCAATTTTGGTGGGATTAAATCAAATAATTAAATTAAATTGTAATTCATTTTTCAAATCCTATAAATTCAATAAGACATGCCTAAGAAAAAAATCGCTCTTAAAAATAAATCGAGAAGAACATTTATTCGCAATACTGGGCTAGCGGCGACAGGATTCATGATCGTGCCAAGGCATGTATTAGGAGGCCCGGGCTTTGTTGCACCCAGCGACAAACTCAATATTGCCGGTATCGGTGCCGGAGGCAAAGGCAAAAGTGACCTTAGTTCATTTGCCGAAAGCCCCAATGTGAATATTGTCGCCCTATGCGATGTTGATGACAGGCAGACGATAGAATCACGCACATCTTTCCCAAAAGCCAACTACTATCACGATTTTAGAAAGATGCTCGATAAAGAAAAGAACAATATCGACGCTGTTTCGGTTTCTACGCCCGACCACAACCATGCCGTTGCCGCATATCAAGCCATGCAAATGGGCAAACATGTATATGTACAGAAGCCCTTGACCCATGATATTTGGGAGGCGAGAATGTTGACCGAAGCCGCTAAAAAGTTCAAAGTAGTAACCCAAATGGGTAACCAAGGTGGTTCGGGCGATGGTGTGCGAAAAATGAAAGAGATTTACGATACCGGAATTATCGGTGACGTGCATACCGTTAAATGTTGGACCAACCGTGCCATTTGGCCCCAAGCTTTGGAGACTCCAACGAAAAAAAGTAAAATGCCAAAGGAATTGAACTGGGACCTTTGGTTGGGTACTGCGGAAATGCGCGATTATAATGACGCCTATTTACCGTTTGATTGGAGAGGCTGGTCAGATTTTGGTACTGGTGCACTTGGCGACATGGCATGTCATATTATGGATCCCGTCTACCGAATTCTTCCAATTCTTTATCCGAATACCGTGGAGTGTAGCATTTCAGATGCCTTCAAAGGTAAATTCGAAACCGCCAATTATCCAAAAAGCTTCCCGAATTCGAGTAAAATTCATTTAAGCTACCCAAGAACCGATGGTAAAGGCACTATTAAAGTCAGTTGGATGGATGGGGGTCTATTACCAGAAAGACCAGATGAAATGGGAGACGACGAGGCCTTGGGTAACTGGGACGGCGGTGTTCTTTTTATCGGTACAAAAGGGAAACTATTGGCCGACTGTTATGGCGCGAATCCTAGATTACTTCCTCTGAGTTTAAATGAACAGTTTGAGGTCGAAGAGACATTGGCTCGCGTTCCTGAGGGGCATTATCTACAGTGGGTGAATGCCTGTATGGCAGGTTACGGAAATGCTGAAACCAGTTCATCGTTCGATTATGCAGGACCCTTTACGGAGAGCATTCTCATCGGAAACCTTGCGCTAAAGGCGTACTTTGAAGTAGATCCCAAGGCCGAAAATAAAGGTTTCTGGAGCGGGGGATCGCAATACCATGGTAGAAAGCGTCTGCAGTGGGATGCTGAGAACATGAAAATCACGAATTTTGAGCCCGCCAATAAATACGTAAAACGCAATTATAGAGATGGGTACACGCTAGGATAGTACCTTGATTTTCAGAATGTATACTTAAAGCTGGAGTTTTCAAACTCCAGCTTTTTTTAGGAGTAGATTGTTGTACTTAGTCCTTACTTTTGGAACTGTTAGACTATGTCTCACCCACCCCTGTCAAAGGGAATAATTTTGATTTCAATAGTACTTTTGGCCTTAATAGATCACAAAATATGTTAGAAAATAAAAACCAGGAACGGACTACTTTGGAGAAGTTAGGCGAGTTCGGACTCATCGATCACCTGACCAAAAATTTCGCCATCACCCATAAATCGACCATAAAAGGTATTGGTGACGATGCGGCAGTACTCGACTTTACTGGGCAAAAAATAGTCTTGACGACCGATCTTTTGATTGAAGGCGTTCATTTCGATCTTAGTTATATGCCCTTGAAGCATTTGGGCTATAAGGCGGTTATGGTCAATTTATCAGACGTGTACGCCATGAATGCCGCGGCTACACAAATTACAGTATCGATAGCGGTATCAAACCGTTTTCCTCTGGAAGCATTGGAAGAGCTTTATGCGGGTATCGCTTTGGCCACAAAGGTTTTTAACGTCGACCTTATCGGAGGCGATACAACGTCTTCCGCTTCGGGTATGCTTATCAGTATAACCGCCATTGGGGAAGTAAAAGAAAGTGACATCGTGTATCGAAGCGGCGCAAAACCCAACGATCTTTTAGTGGTCAGTGGGGATTTAGGAGCTGCCTACATGGGCCTTCAAGTGCTGGAACGCGAGAAAGAAGTCTTTAAGGTAAACCCCAATAATCAGCCTGATCTATCGCCCTACTCTTATATTGTTGAACGCCAATTAAAACCAGAAGCCCGAAAAGATATTTTTGAGCTGTTAAAAAAACTCAAAGTACAGCCTACAGCTATGATTGATATCAGTGACGGACTTTCATCGGAAATTCTACATCTCTGTAAAAATAGTGAGGTCGGCTGTAATCTGTTCGAAGAAAAAATTCCTTTAGATCCGACCGTCATCTCAGCTTGTGAAGAATTTGAAATGGATAGTACTATGGTCGCCCTAAGCGGTGGCGAAGATTATGAGCTGCTGTTTACCATTGCTCAAAATGATTTCGACAAAATTAAGGGCAACCCAAACCTAACCGTAATCGGTCATATCACCGAAGCCGCCGAAGGGGCACACCTTATTTCTCGAGGTAACACAAAAATCCCCTTAACGGCACAGGGGTGGAATTCTTTTGGCAGTGATTAGTGTATAGAAAAATCCGTAGTTTGTAAATCAATACGGAACCTATGGAAATTATCTCGAACGCAGGACTCGGAATCGGGGTCTTGATGTTTTTGCTGATGCTCTTCAAGCGCCAAAAGAAACATGAAGACCTTATTTTCTTGGCTTGGATTGCAATCACCCTGCTTCAGATAACGTTCTACCAAAGCACGCTGTTCAGGTTTCCCCTATATGGTTTTTGGGCTGTTTCCAGTTTCGGGCTGCCATTGTTGGGCGCTCCACTTTTGTTTCTTTATATTTTGGCCTTAACGGGCCATAAGCTTACTTTTAAAATCTTACTACAGCACCTGGGAATATACTTCTTGTATATGCATTGGACTTTTGCTGCTGGCACAGACCAATCATATCGATCTAATAGCTTCCGACGGTTATCTTTTGTTGCCTTTAGGTGCTCCGATTTGGATACAGTATTACCCCGCTCCCTTGGCGATTTCCGGATTTCTTTATTTCGTTTGGGATGTTCTGCTGCTGCATCGCCATCGAAATAATATTGTCTCTATTTTTTTCCTTCGATGAAAAAATCAATTTGAAATGGGTCGACTATGTCGTATGCTGCTATTTGGGTTTGTTTTTTATAGCATCCTTTCTAATTTTTGGCACCATTCATTTTCAATTATTTAGTTTAGAAAACACCTTTGCTTCTGTTGGTATTTAGTTGAGCATGATGTTGATTGCTTTCGGGTTTTACGGATTTCAACAAACTTCCATTTTTTCGAATATTGATGTAAACTTTATTTTTTCGGAAAAGATAAAGTTGAAACGGCTTCCTTTACAAAATCAGGACTTACCGAAGAAACGATAAATACATATGCCAAAAACGTGGAAGATGTAATGAAGCCGAAAAAAACTTTTTTAGACGAGAATCTTACACTGAATACGTTGGCAAAACATTGTGGGCTCGGCCAAGCTCAGTTATCGTAAATAATTAACCAATATTTTCAAATGAACTTCTACGATTTTGTGAACCAGTATCGTGTTGAGGAAGCCAAACAAAAGTTGATTTCTTCCGATTACGATCATTTATCCGTTCTAGGCATTGCCTTCGATTGTGGGTTTAAATCAAAACCTTCATTTAACCGTTATTTCAAAAAAATATACTGGAAGTTCGCTATCCGACTTCAAGAAAAAATAGGTTTCAGCCCATTGGTTGGGTCGTTCCGGTCGTTCATTTCCAAGAGGTTTGCAAGAAACTTTTAAAATGAACGACTTTGGCTTTCTTCATTATTCCAATATCGCTGTTCACGTTATCACAGGTCTAATTGCCCTGATCTTAGGCCTTGTTATCCTTTTAACCAAAAAAGGCGCGAGAGTCCATCGAAAGATGGGGCGCACTTTTCTTGCTCTTTTAACTATAGTAGTAATTTCCGGATTATTCGGGGTGTTGATTTTTCGTCGGAATACTTTTCTTTTGGTGCTTACCGTATCAAGCGGTTATACAGGGTATTCAGGTTTTCGTGCCGTACGGACTAAATCGAACAACCCGAAATCAATCGATATTTTTGCCGCTTTGCTCGATCCGGGTTCTGCTTTGTATTTTCTGTATTATATAAAATCGATCGGTATGATATGGTCGCCAATACTAATTTATGCTACGGTCGGATTTTTGTTTTTAGTCATTGCATACGACTTACTCCGTTATTTGATTCCCGAAAAAAAATATAATAATAGTACATACAAAACCGATCCGGTTCAGTCAACACCGCATTCATGTTGGGTCGTACCGACCACACGAATGCTTAGTTATTTAGGATTTATCATCTATTTTTACAAAAAAAGAAAACACTCGAAAAAAGAATGGTCGCCTTTAAAAAAATCCTAATAATTTCTGGAATACTGATTATAACCCTTCTTCTTCTTAGGGCCTCAATCTATACCTGTGCATCGGAGCCCAAAGTTTCGAAAGAGACCAATTAGATAATCGAACAGGTTATGAAACAAGCTGTACCTGAAATAGTAAAAGGCGAAACTGGGTTTCAAGTTCAAATGGTTGTAAGGGCCACTGCACCCTGGTTTTCCACAATTACTCAGAAAGAGTTTCTTGAGGGTCGGAAGCAAAAAATTCCCGGAAAAGAGCAGACCTAACTTTACTGTTGTGGGGCAAACGACAGTGGAGAACTAGGCTGCTACTTTATTTCCGGGAATAAGATTAAAATCCCGATACCGATTACGGCTCAGGATTTTGGTGCCAAAGCATAGTTAACGCTGAATCAAGTTCAGGGTTAGGCGGCATGCTCTGCTGCCCTATGTCTTTTCTGAAAAATATTTTCCAATGTTTTATTAATATCCTGTAGCTCGGGGGTGAGTGTTGACAGGTTTCCGCTAACATCCGTGGTGACTTCTTTACCACAATGTATGCATTTGTATTCTTTGATGTGGAGGGTCACTTTTTTCGATACTGAGTAGTGGTGGCCGAACAGGCTGCAAAAAATTCTTTTCATGGTTGTAGGTTTAAAACGCATCATCGGTTTTTGGGAAACCGCTTTTGCAAAATCAAAATTTGGGTCGATAATCAAAGTGGTTTGTAACACTTTCTATCCTGAACGCAGGTACACCTTTTTTTATTGGATTGGGTTCTTCCAAAAGTACCTTTTTTCGATGAACTACATTTTTTTCGATGAAAGGTCGTTTTCCAACGACCGATAAATCGTTTGTTATCAAACTATTTTAGGGTATCTTTCGTTTGTATTGGGATGTTAAATTTACCCGATAATTTTTATTGTCTTCTTTCTCATATCTCCCGAAGGAGAAATGGGAATAGGATATGTAATAAATTTTTAGAGAATATTTGCGAACATGGCCAAAACCAAGGAAACACTAGTAACTGCTTTCGCGTTGTTCTCATTGTTCTTCGGAGCAGGTAATTTGATACTGCCCCCCTTGTTGGGGTTTCGGGCGGGCGAGCTTTGGTGGTTGGTTGCCTTGGGGTTTTGTCTATCGGCAGTACTTATTCCGCTTTTAGGTATTTTGGCACATGCCAAATTGCAGGGCACCATTTTCGACTTTGGAAAAAAAGTGTCACCTACTTTTAGTTTGGTCTATTCCTTTCTTATTTACGCGATTTCCATAAGTCTACCTTCGCCCCGCACGGCATCGGTTACCCATGAGATGGCCGTACAACCTTTTTTCGATTCGCCATCTTGGGTTACCAGCGTCGTATACTTTTTTCTCGTTTTCGTCTTTGTCATGAACCGTTCGAAGATTTTGGATATTTTGGGAAAGCTATTGACCCCTGGTATTATTCTGATTCTGCTACTAATTATAGGTACGACCTTGTTTTCTTTTGATTTCGTTTTTGGGGATATGGTTTTCGCAAGTCCCTTTTCGGATGGCATTCTCGAAGGCTATCAGACCTTCGATGCTATTGGGGCGGTCGTAGTCGGGGGGGTCATTATAATTTCTATTAATTTAAAAAAGAAAAATGCCCCCTACGAAGAAAAGAAAAGTTTGATCCGCCGTGCCGGATGGTTGGCAGGTCTCGCGCTTTTTCTTATCTACGCCGGTCTCATTTTCACCGGAGCTGTGATGCATGGGGAATTCGATACCGATATTTCTAGAACAGCACTTCTGACCGGCATTAGTATAAAAACCTTGGGCAATACCGCTAATCTCCTTTTAAGTATTCTGGTAAGCCTCGCCTGTTTTACTACGGCAGTCGGTATCGTTACCGGTACCGCAGATTTTGTAAATTTTCGTTTTAAGAACTCAAAAAAAGCTTATTTGATAACAGCCATTATCGGCTGTATTTTGGGGGTCGCTATGGGCCAGTTCGATGTGGGCTATATTATTGTGGTCGCCCTACCTGCCCTGATGTTTATTTATCCGATTACGATTGTGCTGATTCTATTGAACGTAATACCGGAACGATTCGCTTCGGCCAGGGTTTTTAGGGCGGTAGTACTGGCTACCATTCTTTTCAGTATTCCTGATTTTTTGGGAAGCGTTGGCTTGGGGGAGGCGATGGGTTTGCTACAATCTTATATTCCGTTGAGCCGGTTTAGTATGGGGTGGGTGTTGCCGGCTGCGTTTATTTTTGGTTTAGTTAATTTGTTTCAACCAAAATAATTCCCTCTAAATATGAAAAAAGGGGATTTTCTAGTATCAGTACTTAATTTCTCCGACAGCAATTAATTTTCTATAAAAATCTGCATCGAATATATCTGGCATACTTAAAAAGTGCAAGTATTGAAATATTTATCACTGGTCGCAATTACATCTCAAGCTTCCAGATTTTATTCTTAATTCCTTACTTCTGAACATCTTTAAGTATTCTAATAAGCTATTGTTTTAGTATGGAGATTTACCTCCAAGGCCCTGCTAATCAAATTATCGTAAATAAATTCTGAGCACTGCCATCAATTCCAATTTTATCCGAACTTAAGTTTTGTCAACATACTTGGTTACAACAAGAACACCCCTAAAGTTCCTTCAAGGGGACAATACTGAATTCAACATTTTCAAACCATCAACGAATAGCTACGAACCAATAACTATTTCGCCATCAACTCCTCAATCTCCTCAACGGCAATCGGAATATTTGCCATTAGATTAAACGGTTCACCAGTTTCTTGAATCACAACATCATCTTCTAAACGAACGCCCATTTTCTCTTCGGGAATATAGATGCCCGGTTCAACCGTAAAGACCATATTGGCTTTCATGGGTGTTTTGAGTGCTCCGTAGTCATGTGTGTTCAGGCCGATATGGTGGCTCACCCCGTGCATCATATACTTTTTGTAGGCTGGCCAATCTGGGTTTTCGTTTTGAATATCGGCTTTATCTAAGAGCCCCAACCCTAATAGTACAGAGGCCATTATTTTCCCACATTCTTTGTGGTATTCGGCCCAAATCACTCCTGGAACGAGCATTTTCGTCGCCTCGTTCTTCACGCGGAGCACGGCCTTGTAGACTGCCTTTTGTCTGGGTGTGAATTTTCCGTTTATGGGAATG
>Ga0316189_10005082_pt1 | contig 12607 bp, 13 predicted proteins | sample LowCovwburrow_MG_FD_204930 | JGI IMG/M metagenome (GOLD analysis project Ga0316189, IMG submission 204930) | Coastal sediment microbial communities from Maine, United States - Lowes Cove worm burrow | ecosystem: Environmental > Aquatic > Marine > Coastal > Sediment | place: USA: Maine... | reverse complement strand
ACGGTGCCGCCGCACCTCGAGGAGGTCGAGCTGCTGCCAGCGGTTCCCTACAGCCGTGCGATCGCGAAGGCTGCAAGTGAGCTGGGGACTGTCTGGAGCGTCCCAAACCTCGCCGTCACTCCAGGGGCCCAGGCCCTCCGCGAGTCGCTGACCCAGCTTCTCAGCGCAACCGGCGGGAGCGGAACTCCAGCCTAGAACCTCGATCCTGGACCGCCCAGGCCCGCCGGCGACCGGATTGGACAACCGGCGCCCATCAGGAACCTACCTCCTCGTCAAGCAGCTCCCTGACCTCATCGGCGAACACACCGATCGAAAGGAGCTGGCTGAGAGTCCGGGCGCCAAGCTCTCGTGTCGCAGCGTGTGCTTCGGAAAGGATGTTGGAGGGGGGCTTCAGTGAAATTTGCTCAAGGCATGTGGCCACGGCCGCAAAGAGCTCTACTCGCAGGTCCTCACCGGACAGTTCGTTCTTCATGTCCGCGACAGCGCGTACGCATACTTCGGTGTCAACCCGCGAACTCACGCCGCAGCGGTGAGTTGGCCTGCCAAGGTAGCTCGCGCGCGTGATGAGCGGTAGGCCCCCTGAGATCTCGCCTGCGCCATCCACGCCATCCATGCCATCCATGCCATCCACGCCATCCACGCGGTCCACGCACTCGCATCCGAGACATCCTCAAGCTCGAAGTTTGAACCGCTAACCGCGCAACTACCTGCGAATTAACTGCGTTCCTACGGCTTGATGTTTGCACTCCACGACTTACTTTTGACTGTCTATGCGAAAGCGCAAGAAAAAGGCCTTGATCGAGGTGGTGAGGTTCAGGACCCAGTGGGAGCTCCACTCCGCCCTCGAACTCGCTAGCAGCCACGCGTACGTCGGCGGCACGCACAGCAACAACGTCAACGGATACCTCAACAGCAAACGCTTCGGGAGCAAGCACGTTGAGACCCTCGCCGGGCGGTCGTTCCGCGCACACGAGGCGTTCAACCGCGCGTTCATCGCGCCTACGACGAGCGTGCGACACGCTGAGAACAAGCTCCTCGCAGCCTGCAAGGACCGGTGCCCGCTCAACTCCCAGCGCCGGTCGAACCTGAAGAACGCGCCGGGCTGGGTCTACGTTCTCGTGCAGGAGTAGCCGAGTCGCGTGGGCCACGTCGCCGCACCCGGTGGTCGCGTCGATCGCTGCGGACATCTTGGCGAGCAGGGGGCGCCGGGGGTGGCGCGCGAGTAGACCGGAGGAGTCCTGCCAGACCAGGGCGCTGGAGTGCGGGTATCCAGGATTCTGGGCACAGACCTCGCCCTATAATAGTGGTAGGCTCTGCGGTCAATGAGCCCACAAAAATGGACGAGTGTATTCGCGTTGGTTGGAGTCATCGCCGCTTGCGCGAATGATTCTACGCCGCAGGATGACGGCGGAAGTGGCGGAGCATGCGTTCCTGGGGCGTCTGTGATGTGTTGGTGTGACGGCGTCACGCCTGGCGTCCAGGTATGCCAGGACGACATGGTGTTCGCATCTTGTGTCTGCGATAATGCAGGATCGGGAAGTACGACCTCAGGAGAGGTTTCGACTACCGACGGTGACATTTCGGGCTCGACCGAGGGAGCGGGCTCAACAGAAGCCACGACAACGCAGGGGGCGAGTACAAGCGGAGGGGCTTCAATGGGCTCGACCGGAACAACGGGCAGCACCGGCGACACGACAGGTGGCACAGAGGGAACCGGCGACCTACCGCCAACCGGGTGTACGGACGAACTGTTCTCGCTGTGGCATGCATGCGTTTCCCTTGCGTCATGGAACAACCCCAATCCATGCGATCCCTGCAAGGAGGATACTGTCTGCGAAAATGCGCTGTGCATGCTCAGCTGCAAAGAGCAAGGGAATCCGGGCCAGGAGGCCGCACTCGAAGAGTGTGAGAATAAGTATCCCCAGTGCGAGGAACTCTATGAGTCTCAGCAGACGGACAGTCAAAAGTGTCTCTCCGCCTGCTCTGAAGGCTACAATCAGTGCCTTGCCGATGCTGCACCGCAATGCGAGCAAGTGGACAGTTTGGCCTGTGCGACGGAGTATGGAGAGTGTAATAGCATCTGTTAGGAGTGGGTGGCGCACCAGTCTACGGCCCGCAAGACAACTGGGCCAGGCGGTGTCCCGCTACGGAGGCGGCGAGGGCGACAAACCCGGCGCCCGGCGGCGCCGCGATCGACGTAGTAGGTCCGCGGCAAGCCGAGCTTGTCCGCGAGGTCGCGGTCGATGCTCGGGGCCGGGCGATGGTTCGACGTTGGTCGTACTTCATGCGCCGGGAGTAGCGGGAGGGGTCGGGCGTTGAAGGTGGTTTCGTCTCCGAGGTCTTCAGGACAGGTTTGGTCTCCGCTCTCGTCAGAGCAGCCGGACCTGCGGCGCGAGCTCGTGGAGGAGCGTCCGCCCGTGTCACGCCCAGAGCGGATATCTCGGCCTGCTTTCCGCTCTCAGCGTGAGACGAAGAGGCTCGAAGTTCCGCTCTGGCGTTGGCCTGTAACACCGGTCGGGCCGCCCCCGCACAGATCCCGGCGTGCGGAACTACCGCACCGGGCTCCTGCCTTGGGTCCTGGCGCGAAAGCGCACCTCTGGATATGGATGACAGACTCGGGTGTGTGGCAGCCATCGAGCGCAGTGGTCACCGGGGCCAACCGCGGCGCCTGCGGTCGCGGCGTTGCAGCGCTTCTCAGCGTGCTCGGGCAAGATCTAGTGCTCCCCGGCGCTCTCTCTCGATCGCTGCGACTTCAGAGATCCCCCGCAGACTTCAATCAAGCAGACATTCAAAGCTGTCAGCAATTGATCACAGAAGCACTCCACAGCCATCAGATGACTCAGGTCGACTGTGAGCACCGTTCCTGCCTTGAACTTGAAGTCTGAAAGCCAAGGCTGATTGCACGTTCGCTCGATCTTTTCGGTGACCTCCGTGACACCGTGAACAAGCGCATTACGAATCATGGCGATCTGCTTTATGGCTTGCGCCCATGTTTCACGTGTGGTTCTCGTGAACAAACTGGGGCTCTTGAGTCCAGCAATGTTCACATAGCCGAGGAATACTGAATCAAGGCCGTCGTACATCTTCTTGCGCTGCCACTCATCTAACCGGTGACTCCAATATGCGTCCCATTCTGCTTTTGCACCACTGTTCGTGCGAGACGCTTTGTATAGTCGGCGCTTGTCCCGAAAACTCGGGCCAACCAGCATCTTCCCGGGGTGGCTGTCCCAGTAGATTCGAAACATGGCCAGGATAACCTCCTCTAGGCATGCATACATATCAATCAAGGCGAACGCCGCGAGCATGGGTTGTATTCCCAGGTGTACGCTCGATGCCATCTTTCCATCCATTGTCCGAAATGGGGTTATTCCTCTAAACCGCATCCCTCGGACGACGAACATTTTGTCGTGAAACTGTTCTCCGTTATAGTAGTCAGCCGCCTTGTGCACAGCATTGATCGCAATCGCCCAGCGCATATACGTGCTTGTGAGGTCTGCGCGCCAATCCCCCAGCCGCTCTGTGGTTTTCTCAACCCACTTGTACGGTGAGTTGTCTTCAAAAGTGAGAACGAAGTTCTTCGAGGCCTCAAGCGGTATCAACCCCATTCCCGCTACGGGAACGCGAACGTGCCCAACAAGATCGAATTTGCCTCGTGCTGTCGCGCGAGGGTGAGGGCCGAGGAGTTCGTCGTCCTTTTCCGACATGTCTGAATCGTACCATCAAAGAGTCGCGGGGCGATCCTGAGTAGGCGAACGACGAACACAACGTCTCGGTGCAGTACAACTTCCCAACAGAACGGAGTGGAGAGGGCGCGCCTCTCGAGTCAGCTCCTCCTCCAGCTTATGCTCTGGACTTTCTTCCGCGAGTTTGGGTTGGTTTCGCAACATCAGCCATCCGCAAGGGCTTCCGCGCTCTCTACCGCCGAGTCTCGCGATTGCTCGATGAACTCGCGCTTGCACGTGCCGACGGCTCGTACGCCCGCGCCCTCACCCGATTCGCCCGCGCGGATGTCCTGGTCCTCGACGACTGGGGGATGACCCCGCTCAACGCTGACTCCCGCCGCGATCTCAACGAGGTCCTGGAGGATCGCTGGGGGGAGAGGTCGACGATCGTCACCAGCCAGATCCCCGTCGAGCTTTGGCACGATCAGATCGGCGATCCCACCACCGCCGACGCGATCTGCGATCGGCTCCTCTCCAAGTGTCACCGCATCGTGCTAAAGGGTCCATCTCGCCGACGGGAGATGTCACCGACCTCGCACTAGTCATCTGAACAGCGTCGCTTCGCTCCGACTCCACACGACCGAGTGATCACGATGCCCGATCCGTCCGCTCACGATGGCCGGAATACGCACTACTTGAGCGCGAGGCTCAGCCCTGTTCGTCAGGCAGGACGCACGCCGAGCTGGTCACGATCGGCGCGGTCGCGGGTGCGCCGGCCAGCTCGGGGGTCTATGTCCCCCGCGACACTCACGGCCTCGCCGTCGTCGCACTCCTCGATTCCGTCATGGACCAGCCCGTCGCCGCAGACGTTCCGCATGCATGAGGAGAAGCAGGCCGCGGCGTAGTCGTTCTCGGGGCCCTCGTCACACTCCTCATCGTCCTGCGCGAGCCTTGGCGCGAGCCTCGGCCCCCACCTTTGCACGCATCAACAACACTCGAGCAAGGTATGAATGACCCGCACGGGGTTCGACGTGGGTCGCTGATGCATGGACTCGTATGACGAGAGCGGGGTTGCAGCGACATCGACCTGCCTCAGCGCGTCGCCCACCTCGGGCAGACCGTACGAGGCGCGGTCTCGCTCGAGCTTGGCGGTGATCTTCGGAATCCAGTCGCTGGGGGCCTGACTCTGGACGTAGCCCAGCATGCCGACCGTGTGTTCGTCTGCTGCGTACGTGCCCGAGACAAAGGCACCAAGTCCATCCCCGCCAACATACATAGCGACACTGTCGCTTCGGTGATTCAAGCGCTTTGCCTCGAACTGAAACCTGGGATGTTTTCCGGACTGTGTGCGCTCGAACTGAATGTCGAGGCGAGAGCGATTTTTCCCTTCTCGCCCATCGCCCGTGTCGATCGGAGGATCGTCATGGACCGCAAACCTACACGCCCAGGATGGTCCCTCCTCACCCTCGATGACCTGCCGAATGGCGAGGACGAGCAACCCCGTAATCGCGGTCTCCTCTTTTGTCGCCAAGTGAGTGGGGGTGAGTTTTTGGTACCCTGTAGCGACGAGTTGATGAACCTGCGTGATGAACGCATCCAGGTAGTGTCGCGTGCCCGGAGGGACCCCTTCACGCGGCCTCGCGGCTCGGAGCAAGGTCATGTCTCGACGCCCTCGGCAGCGACGAGCATCGTTGCGATGATCTCATCGGCGTCCATGCATGCTTGACTCAGCGTCCACGACAGGCGCTGCATCGGCTTGAGGAGGAGCACTGAGTTTTCAGCAAAGAGCAGAAGGTTTCGATCGAAGTAGATCCATTGAGATTGAGACGCTCCGATGGTTCGGTGAGCCACCTGGAGCATTTCGCGGCGGGCATCGGCGCCATCGAGCACCGTGACGGAGTGGTCGTCGCCTGTGTTGACGACTTCGATGCGGACGACGCCTGCGACCTTCGCAGGCGATACCGTCACCGCGTGTGCATGATCCGACGTCGCCAGAAACTCGTCGAGTTGCCGACCGAGGCACCGGGCGTACGCGTGCATCTGGTCACGGGTGGGCGGACCGACGGCTGCCTCGCCGATACGCCCGTCGACGAGGGCCATGCGTACGTGAACGAGGTCACTCACGAGCGCTCGGTCGAGCTCGGAGAGACCCAAGAGATCGTTGACGAAGGTGTTGAGCTCGTCCTCGAGTTCACCTCGGGGACGCTGAGCTCGAGGACCTTCGAGATCAAAGAGATCTCGAGACTCATCGCGGGCGGCTGCTTCGAGCTCACGGTGCAATGCCGCCCAGCGGCTGAGCTCGGCCGCGTCGAGCTCAGCGAGCGGTGTCGGGATTCGCTTGAACGACGCGAGCGTCGCAAGCCCGTCGCGCACGACCGACTGCGTGGCGTCGAAGAACTGATGATACTGAACGAAGTCTGAACTCAAATAGAGCGCAAACGCTCGAAGTAAGTCTCGATCACTCGACGATCCAGCCAGACCAATTTGGCGAGGAGGTACAACGAGAAAATCATCGACGTAGACCGCCCAATTCCGAGTCGCGCTGACGATCACGTGTGGTCCAAGGCATACTTCGAGGGGCTTCTTGCCTCCCCGTTTGCGAAAATAGGCTCGACTGGCAGAGACCTTCCTGATCGCGCTCGCAGGAAACCGGTGCAGGCGCCCGAGGTTGCGAAGCCGGGTCATGACGAGTTCGTCTTTTCCGATGACCTCTGGCAAGGGCTCGACCCCCTCCGATGACGCCTCGCGTAGCTGGAGCCCCTCAAGGAGCGCAAGACCACGCTCGCTACGGAACGAGTCCAGACTTGGAAATCGTTTCTTAATCTTGCGCAGTAGGTGCCGGTCTCGCGCGCTCCCCCACATCGCCAGGTGCCACTCGCGCGCACCATGGATCGCTTGCGAGACAGACATTTTTCGCAGCTCGCTGCGATTGATGGTGAGCGCCCACGTCTGCATTCGCTTGCCCGAGCTTGGCGGTCGGGTCACCTCTTGGTTTGCCACGAGCGGCGAGTAGACCAGAAGCTCTCCCTTGCTGCTCTTCTCGGGGCCATAGAACATGGCCGCCGCCGGCTCGCGCGAGCGTCCCGCAAAGAGGACCTCACGGAGATTTGTGAAGTTGGCGACCGCGATCACACCAACATCGCCAAAAAATCGCTTGCGAAACGACGAACTCTCGCTGACGAAGGTCATCGCTGGCAACACAAATCCAATCGCAGCGCTCGCTCGCGTATGATCGAGCACTTTCCAGGCAAAGGCCTCTGCGATCCGGCCGCCGGCGATCGGCTTCTCGCCGTCATTGTCGGAGATCCAGGCGCCAACGTGGAGTTCGTCGCCCGCGGTCTTTGAGCCCAGCTTGGTCCACGGCGGGTTTCCGACGACCCAACCAAACTGATGTTTCGCACACTCGTGCGCCCAGGAGCCATCTGGATCAAAAAAATCGCCCTCGAATATGTTTTTGTCACGAAGGTGTGGGAGCTTAAACGCGTGAGCAGAGCCGAGCAGATCGGGAGGGTCGATGTAGTCGAGCATCGTCAGGATCAAGCTCAATTCCGTGACCCCACATGCGTCTCCATCCCGATCGACACCAAAGATGTGCCGCGTGAGCAACTTTCGCAGCTCTTGCGGACGCAGCGCGCGCCCAGAGTCTCGGGTGACGGTCTCGATGAGCCGTCGGTAGCACTGGACCAGAAACGCACCCGATCCACAGGAAGGGTCGAGGACCCGTGTCCCCTCTGTGAGCGGATGAATATCCTCGAGCTGCGCGAGGACGAAGTTCACCAGAGCGATGGGCGTGTAGTAGGCGCCGTTCTTGTTCGCGCGATTCTCGGCCGCGAGAAACTGCTCATAGATGACAGAGAGCGTCTCGATTGGGATATAGGAGAAGTCATACGCGCGCAGATCCAGATGTAGCTGACCCGACTCGGCATCGTCACCCAGGAACACTCCCGCGACCTGACGAATTTGTGCAGCCGATGGCGCCTCCCGACCAGAGAAGGACAGCGGAAAGACCTTTCCATTGAGCCATTCGTCGACGTGCGCGATTAGGCATCGAAGCGCCTTTGCGGTCGAGTTCCGTCCGAACACGCGTTCGGGCTCGACTCCAAACTGGGCCAAGCGCCGATCCGAGAGTATGCCCCGGTCCCGTAGATAGCGTAGATAGACAAACTTCCCGATCAACGCGTGAGCAACTGGCGCTTCGAGCCCATCGTCACGGAGCACCCCCCCGAGGCGCTCGAGGTTATCCAAGAGACGCCAGTCCACGCGCGTGGATGGATCGACGTCACTCCCGCGTACTCGCCAGAGCGTGCCATTGTCGACTTCGTTGGCGTGAAATTCTCCGAGGGCATCGAAGACATCGTCAAACGCGACGAAGTCCTGGAGGATCCCACGCTCGCGCAGATTAGGTCGCTCATTGATTGGCCGATAGCGAAACCCAGAGTACAATCGCACGCCCGTAGGTAGCCGCGTGAGAAGGAATGGGGCGACGTTCTGGTTCCAAATCTTGTGGTGGATACCGTCGGCGGCCTCGACAGACGGAGCCTCGAGGACATAGATCAGCGGGATGGATACGCTCGCGTCTCTATTCTCTCTGAGTTGGTAGACCCCGTGAAAATCTCCACCGTGGACCTTGCACGCAGTGACCGCACGCTGGAAGATATGAGAGTACTCGACTGACTCCGCGACGCATGACCCCGGTAGGAAGCTCGGTGACTCCGCATACCCAAGACCATCGAGTAGAGCGGCTGCGTCCATCGCGTGCGCGGGATGCTACACGGGGAGATGTCCAGCATCAAGACCCAAGCGGATCGAGCGACCCACCGACCTGTACTCGAGACGTCTGAGACATGGGCTGCCTGTGCGCTTAAGTGTTTCGAACTGGGAAGACGGTCGGAGGGGTGGGTACACAGGCTCAAGGAGGATGTGCGCCAGTGTAGGTAGGAGGGTCGCGAGTGGCCGCGGTCAAGAGGTTTAAGCCGGGGATTTCGGCGAGGCGCCGGGTACTCGGAGGCTCGTGGAGCCTGAAGCGCTGACGGCGCACGGACGCTCCACGGGGTGCGCCAACCGCTCACCAGGCGCGCGAGATGCGTTCGTAGGCCAGCTCACCGCGTTTGCGCTTGGTCGGGGTCATTGCGGCGCGGGCATGGTACCCGAGCTAGGCGGCTACGGGTCGATCTGACCGCGCGTCCTTCAGCCCATCGCGCCACGCCAGAGCAGCCGCCTACTCGCCTTGGCCCCGCCCCAGCGTGTCCAGATCCCAGGTCGCCAGGACCGACGCTCAGCTTTCCTCGCGACCACTAGACCCGGAGCCACCGGGATCTTCGCGCCCTCGGTCAGAGAGGCATGGGGGCGGTGTACATGGCCGCGCCCTGTCTTGACCGGCACCCGTACGCCCTCAAGCTCTTGTTCGCGAAGCATGGTCGCGGCTCGAACGACGTACCCGTCCGACGGACTGCGTCTCGAAGCGCTCCAGCGACCTGCGCTATTCAGCCTCGGAATGCTCACCGAGGGCGACAGCGCGGAAGACGTTGGCAGCGAGCCGCTGCTGAGCACCCTCTTGCTTGAGCGTCTCCTCCCAGTACGCGGGGGCGAGCTCAAGGACCCGCGAGCGCGGCCACGAGGGCAGCAGGCAGAGCAGGTCGCGGAGGTACGCCTGCGGCTCGATCCCGTGGAGCTGGCAGCTCGCGAGGAGCGAGACGAAGAGGGTGTTCGCGCGGGCGCCTTCGTCGCGAACGACGGCGATCCGCGAGCAGGCCGTCGGGCTCGCCGTCGTGTAGTAGCCGAGCAGTCCTGCGAACACACCGAGCTCGATGGCTGTCGGTCGGTACCCTGGCCGGCGGGGGAGAGCAGCTCGTGGACCGCAACGGCGCGCCGATCAAGGTCCCGTGGCCTCTGGATCACGGGACGCCCACCGTCGGCAGCCTCGAGCGACTCGCCGTGGAGGTTCGGCACTCTGCGTTACCGTATTCGCGATAGCGGGCATCCCTAGCCGAGATTTGATCGGTTACCTCCGCGAGCGCGGCCGCTCAGCTCAATAACTCCCCTGGATTACTGGAGATAGGGCCATCTAACCTGCCCTGATGAGTCCGGTAGAGAGGTTCGAGGCTGAGTATCTTCGTCGACTCGCGAAGCAGTTGGAGAGCGACCTCCTGGAACTGCACGCGCGCGAGGCGGACCTCCAAGAAGAGAACGCCGAACTCGCGGACGCGAGGCGAGAGCTTGGGGACAAGGCGGCGGCGCTCGCGAGGCAGGTCCAGGATTTGGAGCTGGAGGTCAAGTCGGCCTCCGGCGCCGAACAGCTCCACAGAGACCTCGAGGCCAAGTACGCTGACCTCCACGCCAGCCACACGGACCTCGAAGCCAAGCTTGCTGTGATCGCGGACGAGAGGCAGGTTCTGGGGGACCAAGCGGCATCCCTCAAGAAGCGGATCAGGGAGCTGGAGCGGGAGTTGGAGTCCGCTCGGGGCAAGTGCTCCAACGCCGAACAGCTCTTTCAGGAGGCTCTTGCGGCGACACCGGAGCCGCCCCCGACAGACCCCAGGCTAGGCGAAGCGCTGCGCGAGCTTGATGAGCTGCACGCTCGCCACAGAGACCTCAAAACCAAGCACGACCGTCTGCAGGCTCGGCACACCAGGTCTCGATCGCGGTTCGACGAACTCGCAGCGATCATCAAGAAGCTGGAACGAACTCCGCCGACTGAGCGACAGGATCACCAGGGGAAGGTCGAGAGAATGCGGGCGAGGCTTGAGGAAGCCGGACGAGTCGCCGCCGAAAAAAAGGTCGACCACACGTGGAGGCTGTTCTCCCTTCCGACCAAGGATGAGGTCCCAGGCTTCGATCTGGTGAACAACTGGGGGGCGACGCCAGAGAAGTTGCGGCCCCTCTTCGCGCTGATGGAGGTGGTCTCAACGATTCGAGGCTCCGCACGGATCTTCGCCTTGATATCGCGGGGCGCGGGCTTTCAGCCCAACGCCCACGACAATTCTGAGTGGGAGGTCGCGGCAACACGACAGATCTACAAGGCCGGGCGCGACCACTACCATCCCCTCAGCTACGGTGACGCTGCGGCCGAGTATGGCAGCGGAGGTCTCTTCCGAGCTCTCGCACCCGTCTTCCTTTGGACCGCGGTCCACGAGATGAAGGGCGACGCGCCGCTGCTGACTGCGCCACCCGAGGTGATGCACGTGCCGCGGGTAGCGGCGTTCGGCGCCGTCGTCTACCTCCAACGGCTCCTCACGAAGTTCCGGGTCGACGACCATGGGGACATCAAAGCCGGCTGGATTAGCCCGCACTTGCTCGAGAGCGACCACCGCGGCGCGCCGACCTACAACAGACTGCGCAACCGATTCTTCGCCGAAGCTGCCAAGATGGGCCTGAACCTCGACGACACGAGGTCGATTCCTAGGCACCTGCGCGCGGAGTCGTGGCCAGGAGCAGCCGCGGTCTACAAAAGCCTCACGGGCACCAGGGGCGTGCGGTCGACCAGGGCAACATTCTCCCAGCTCGAACTCGCCGCCGAACTCCGAGGCTACCTCGAGGACGGTGACTAGGCGGATGCGAGGAGTAGCGCAAGTTCGCGGCCCTGGTCAGTGATGCTGAACCTCCCGTAATTCGTCCAGACCAGGCGCAGCTTCTCAAGATGGAGACATCCGTATGGTCAGGTTGGGGGTCGACGACCGCGGCCACCTCACCGCGGCGTCGGCCGTCCACGGCGCGGCGACAAGTGGGTCGCTCGTCACCGGAGCAGGATGTACTGATCACGCGTACAGGTTGAACCCGCGATGTCAGGCGGGAAGAGGCTAGCCGCCTGCAAGGGGACGTGCAGGCGGGGAGAGATGAGAGACGGGTTCCCCGTACCAGCCGCGGCCAACGGCCACGCTGGCCGCGGTCAACCATCCAACGTCCCCCGTCGTTGTCGCAAGCTGCCGGCGCATCGACTCGGTTCGATACTGCACCTGGCTCTTCGTCAGCTCTTCGCGGCGCGCCACTTCCTCAAACGAAACACCCTGGCGCAGATAGTCCGCAATCCGATCCAAAACTGCATTCTTGAGCCTTTTTGGGGCGCCGGGCACAGGCTCGAAACTTACCACGAGGGGCAATAAGTGAAGAGCATACGTTGCACTAATGCAATATTAGTAATACATTGCACTGGTGCAGCGCTCGACCAACGCCCTCACCGAGATCACGATCATCCCCTATCGCCGCTGGACCGTCGCCGAGGTGGTCGCGGCGCCCGACGGCACCGTGATGCAAGGCTGACATCCCGTCGCTGTGGGTCGATCTCGACCCCTACTCCGTACCCCGAAGGGGACGGGGTTCGAGGTCGTATGACAACCAGCGACCAACCAAGCCCCGAGGACTTTGCCGTCGATGTCGATTACTCAGGGGACGACGAGCGGGAGACACACGTCTACCTCCGAGCCGTGGGTGGGGAGATTCAAATCGACCGCACGGTCCGACCCGATGTCGATGCCAAGGAGCCCGCACGGGCGAACCGGATCGTCTGGGATGCAGCCGTGTCGGCTGATGAGGCAGCCCGCTACGAGCACCGGCGACGCGTCGTCGCCCCCTTGCTCATGCTCCTCGCGCTCGGCCTGCTCTTCGCCGCGGGGTGGTCATGCTGACGCGTCGCTACACCGGCTCACCCGGCGACGGCAGCGCGTTCGCCCTCGCCTGCCAGGCCCTCGCCGCTGAGTCGCGGCTCGCAGGCCGAGCGGGCCGCCTCCTCGGCGCTCCTGGTGAGATCCTGGCGGAGGTCGACGACCGCGGCCGCTTCAAGGCGGCGCCGTCCATCAACGGCGCCCCAGAGCCGCCTGCGGACGGCTGGTATCGGACCGCTGAGGACGTCGTCTGCTACGTCCACGAAGGAAGGCCCTTCTCCCTTCGCTGCGGGCAGCGGTTGATGGTCGCCCCCCTCGAGGTGCTCCCCGAGGACGCCCTCCCGGTGC
>Ga0316189_10005080_pt1 | contig 12607 bp, 19 predicted proteins | sample LowCovwburrow_MG_FD_204930 | JGI IMG/M metagenome (GOLD analysis project Ga0316189, IMG submission 204930) | Coastal sediment microbial communities from Maine, United States - Lowes Cove worm burrow | ecosystem: Environmental > Aquatic > Marine > Coastal > Sediment | place: USA: Maine... | reverse complement strand
GAACGAATTCAAGACTGGCGATATCGTCCGCATTCAGGAATGCGCTCCAGTCTCGAAAAACAAACGCTGGGAGGTTCTGGGCGCGTAAGCAACCAGACCTTTCGGTTTTATCGAAACCCTGGGGAATAACCTTAAAGGTCCCCACAGGTCGGGAGAAACCACATGATCCAGATGCAGACCAATCTGGATGTCGCTGACAACTCCGGCGCTCGCCGTGTTCAGTGCATCAAGGTTCTGGGTGGTTCCAAGCGTAAATACGCTTCCGTTGGCGACATCATCGTCGTCTCGGTTAAAGAAGCCATCCCACGCGGTCGCGTGAAAAAAGGCGATGTCCGTAAGGCCGTTGTCGTACGCACCGCTAAAGAAGTCCGTCGTGACGACGGAACCGCGATCCGGTTTGACCGGAACGCAGCAGTTATTCTCAACAATGCAAACGAACCAATTGGTACCCGTATCTTTGGGCCAGTCGTTCGTGAGTTGCGCGCGAAGAACTTCATGAAGATCATCTCGCTCGCACCGGAGGTGCTGTAAGATGGCCGCTAAATTGAAAAAAGCCGACAAAGTTGTTGTTCTGGCTGGCAAGGATAAGGGTAAAGAGGGCGTTATCGTCAGTATCGACCCAAAATCCGGAAAGGCTGTGGTTGATGGTATCAACCTTGCAGTTCGCCACACACGCCAGACCCAAACGTCACAAGGTGGCCGCGTGCCGACAGCCTTGCCTGTTCAGCTCAGCAATCTTGCGCTGATTGATAGCAAGGGCAAAGCGACGCGTGTTGGTTTCCGCGTGGAAGATGGCAAAAAAGTCCGTTACGCCAAATCAAACGGGGAGACTGTCTGATGCTTGATACAGCAAATTACACCCCGCGCCTGAAAGCGTTGTACAAAGAAACGATCTGTCCCGCGCTGATGGAAGAATTTGGTTACAAAAACGCGATGATGCTGCCCAAGCTCGACAAAATCGTGTTGAACATGGGTGTCGGTGACGCTGTTAAAGACACCAAAAAGGTGAAACTCGCAGAAGACGAGATGACCCTTATTGCGGGTCAGAAAGCTGTCACCACCAAGGCTAAAAAGTCGATCGCTGGTTTCCGCGTCCGTGAAGAAATGCCGCTGGGGTGCAAAGTAACCCTGCGTGGAGAACGGATGTATGAATTCCTGGATCGTCTGATCACCATCGCGATGCCCCGTATCCGCGACTTCCGCGGTGTTTCAGGAGCATCCTTCGACGGTCGTGGCAACTATGCCATGGGCCTTAAAGAGCACATCGTTTTCCCAGAGATTGATTTCGACAAAGTCGATGAGATCCGTGGGATGGATATTGTGATTGCCACAACCGCGAAAACCGACGCGGAAGCTAAGGCGCTGTTGAAAGCTTTCAACATGCCCTTCAACAGCTGATCGCGGGAGGAAAGTAAGACATGGCTAAGAAAAGCATGATCGAGCGCGAGAAGAAGCGTCAGAAGCTGGTGGAAAAATATGCCACCAAGCGTGCTGAGCTTAAAGTGATCGCGAATGACGAGAGCAAGCCGATGGAAGAGCGTTTCAAAGCGCGCCTGAAGCTGGCTAAATTGCCGCGCAACTCTTCGGCGACACGGTTGCACAACCGCTGTCAGCTGACGGGTCGCCCTCACGCTTATTATCGTAAGCTGAAGGTATCGCGGATCGCGCTGCGGGAACTTGGCTCTGCGGGCCAGATCCCCGGCATGGTGAAATCAAGCTGGTAACGGAGAGAACGATATGAACGATCCTATCGGCGATATGCTCACCCGTATCAGGAATTCCCAGATGCGCGGTAAGTCCACCGTCAGCACACCTGCCTCCAAGCTTCGCGCTTGGGTTCTGGATGTGTTGGCTGACGAAGGTTATATTCGTGGTTACGAGTCCACGACTGATAAAAATGGCCACCCGGCCATCGAAATCAGCCTTAAATATTTCGACGGCACTCCTGTCATTCGCGAGCTGAAACGGGTTTCGACCCCTGGCCGCCGCGTTTACATGGGCGTCAAAGACATCCCATCGGTCCGTCAGGGTCTGGGTGTCTCAATCGTCTCCACACCAAAGGGTGTGATGTCGGATGCATCTGCACGTTCTGCCAATGTTGGTGGCGAAGTGCTCTGCACCGTATTCTAGGGAGGTCTGCATGTCTCGTATCGGTAAAAAACCAGTCGAGCTTGTAGCGGGTGTATCTGCATCTGTCTCTGGTCAGACAATTGAAGTGAAGGGCCCTAAGGGTATCCGCAGCTTCACCGCAACTGATGATGTCACCATCACGGTTGAGGAAAACAATGTAACAATTGCGCCGCGCGGAAATTCCAAACGCGCGCGGCAGCAGTGGGGTATGTCACGCACCCAGATCGCCAATCTGGTGACCGGGGTGACGAAAGGCTTCACAAAAGAACTAGAGATCAACGGTGTTGGTTATCGTGCGCAGATGCAGGGCAGCAATGTTCTGAAGCTGAGCCTTGGCCTCAGCCATGAAGTCAACTTTGAAGTGCCGGCAGATGTGACTGTCACCGCTCCGAAGCAGACTGTCATTATTGTTGAGGGCATCGACGAACAAAAAGTTGGTCAGGTTGCAGCAGACATTCGTGAATGGCGTAAGCCCGAGCCATATAAAGGCAAAGGCATCAAGTACAAAGACGAATATATCTTCCGTAAGGAAGGTAAGAAGAAGTAAAGGACCCAGGATATGGCAAACAGCAAAAGAACACTGTTTCTGAAGCGCCGCCTGCGCGTTCGGAACAAACTGCGGAAAACTGCAAACGGGCGTCCGCGCCTTTCGGTTCATCGCTCGAACAAAAATATCAGCGTGCAGCTGATTGATGATGTGAACGGCGTAACACTCGCGTCAGCTTCTTCTCTCGAGAAGGATCTGGGCATTGTTGGCAAGAACAACATCGAAGCTGCAACAAAAGTGGGCTCTGCAATAGCGAAGCGTGCTAAGAAAGCTGGTGTTGAAGACTGCTACTTTGATCGTGGCGGCTTCCTCTTTCATGGGAAAGTTAAGGCTCTGGCCGATGCTGCTCGTGAAGGCGGACTGAAGTTCTAAGGAGACGATAGATGGCAAGAGAACCAAATACCCGGGGTGGACGTCGCGATCGCGATGAAACACCGGAATTCGCCGATCGTCTCGTAGCGATCAACCGTGTGTCGAAAACTGTTAAAGGTGGTAAGCGTTTTGGCTTTGCTGCTTTGGTGGTTGTTGGCGACCAAAAGGGCCGCGTCGGTTTTGGTAAAGGTAAAGCCAAGGAAGTACCCGAAGCGATCCGCAAAGCGACAGAACAAGCCAAGCGTCAGCTTGTGCGCGTTCCACTGCGCGAAGGTCGTACACTCCACCACGACATCGAAGGCCGTCATGGCGCTGGTAAAGTTGTGATGCGGACTGCACCACAAGGTACCGGTATCATTGCTGGTGGTCCGATGCGTGCAGTATTCGAGATGCTCGGTGTGCAGGACGTTGTTGCGAAGTCTATCGGCTCGCAAAACCCCTACAACATGATCCGTGCAACCATCGACGGGCTGAAAAGCGAAGCGAGCCCACGTATGGTAGCGCAGCGCCGCGGCAAGAAGGTAGCGGAAGTTCTTCGCAAGCCTGAAACCGAAGCCGCAGCGGAAGCTTGAGGAGAAGACACATGGCAAAAACCATCGTTGTAAAACAAATCGGCTCTCCGATCCGCCGTCCGATCAAACAGCGTCAAACGCTGATCGGTCTTGGCCTTAACAAAATGCACAAAACCCGTGAACTGGAAGACACACCGTCAGTTCGTGGCATGATCTCTAAGATTTCGCATATGGTTGAGATCATCGAAGAAAAAGGCTGAGCCTTTTCGGATAGAAAACGGAAAGACGCTCTCGGGAAACCGGGGGCGTCTTTTGTATTGGTGCAGGCAGCAATGGCGCTTGCCCGTAAAGTTTGCCAACAAACAGCGAATCAATTATAAGTTGTTAATAATTTGTTAAATCGCCTTTATCGCGCAATCTTTTTTAGGGGGGAATATGAAAAATCTTGTGTTGGTTCTAATTCTGTGCGGCCCAACGTTCGCTGTTGGAAGTTTTGCCGCAACTTCTACTTCTGCACGTACTTCAATCGAAGAGGGTGAAATTGGGCACAGCGGCGGGTGTCGCAAATCATCTCCGCCGGGACGATGTTGTCACGCGGGGTCTCGACCCTATCACTGTCACTAAATGAATATGACCCGAAAAAAGATTGTTGGTGATCTAGCCTAGGGCGATTTCAAAGCGTTCGAGCTTTTGGAATTGGGTTTCTCCCGGTGTTATTGGGCGGGCAGCCGCAAATCCAATCAAAGCGATTGCATCTCGAGCCGCCCAATAGCGCACTAAATTGTTAACGAGACATTGTCTGATCGAAGTGTTCTGAGACTTCAATTTAGATCAGTACCTTTAGTATTCGGCTAAGGCTTTTCATACGACCTCAATGATGATTAGTTTCGGTTTACTGCGTTAAACAGGAGACAGCTTATGATCGTCAGAAACCTTTCATCCATCCTTGGCACCGATCGTCATGTTACTGGCGAAGCATTCGAGAGCCGCCGCATTATCCTGGCGGATGACGGGCTGGGGTACTCACTGCACGACACGGTGGTGAAGGAGGGGAATGAACAGCACCTCCAATACAAAAACCATATAGAAAGCAACTATTGCGTCGAAGGTGAGGGCGAGGCGGTCAACGTTGCCACTGGGGAAGTACACCCTCTAGGCCCGGGCTCACTTTACACGTTGAACAATCATGATGCGCATATCCTGCGTGCGACCAAGGGTGATATGCGCCTGATATGCGTTTTTACGCCTGCTTTGTCCGGGCACGAAGTACATGACGACGATGGGGGCTATCCTGCACCAGAGTAATCACCGACGCGGGGTCCGGTATCTGATGGGATAGTGCTTGATCGCAGCTATTATCCCGTTTATACGCCCCCCGGTGGTCTTCTTGACCACGAGAATCAAAATCAAGAAAAGCCGTGTTTGGCCCGCTTACGCTTCAGGGGCCATTTCCGGCATAGGAGAAGCGAAATGAAACTGAACGAACTGCACGACAATCCCGGTGCAACGAAATCCCGTAAACGTATTGGCCGTGGTCCTGGTTCCGGCACTGGTAAGACCGGTGGCCGGGGTATCAAAGGTCAGAAATCCCGTTCGGGTGTGGCGATCAAAGGGTATGAAGGCGGGCAAATGCCGCTCTACCAACGCCTGCCAAAGCGGGGCTTCAACAAACCAAACCGCAAGAAGTTTGCAGTTGTAAATCTTGGTTTGCTGCAAAAATTCATCGACGAAAAGAAGATCGATGCCAAGAAAGCGATTACCGAAGATGTGCTGGTCGACAGCGGTCTTGTACGTCGCAAGCTGGATGGCGTTCGTATTCTTTCCAAAGGCGAATTCAAAGCCAAGATTGACCTCACAGTGACCGGTGCCTCCAAGTCGGCGGTTGAAGCCGTGGCTAAGGCCGGTGGCTCTCTGACGGTCACAACTCCGGCAGCAACGGACGCGGCAGCTGAATAAGCGCTTGTGAGCGGCGCTTGCGCCGCTTACATACATTTAAGTTTTCCCAGCGCCGCCTTCCGGAAAACCGGACTGGCGGCGTTTTTAATGACAGAGAGGCCCATAAATGGCATCTGCGGCAGAGCAAATGGCGTCAAACATGAGCTGGGGTGCCTTTGGCAAGGCAACCGAGCTACGCCAGCGCATTCTTTTCACAATCGGTTTGCTTATCGTTTATCGGCTGGGCACCTATATCCCGGTTCCGGGCATCGACGGCGTCGCGCTTCGCGAATTTATGGAACAGGCCGCCAGCGGTATCGGCGGTATCCTGTCAATGTTCACGGGTGGAGCCTTGTCCCGGATGGGGATATTCGCACTCGGCATCATGCCCTATATTTCAGCGTCGATCATTATCCAGCTTTTGACAGCGATGGTTCCAAAGCTTGAACAGCTGAAAAAAGAGGGTGAACAAGGTCGCAAAAAGATCAACCAATATACCCGCTACGGCACCGTGGCTTTGGCAACGTTCCAGGGGTATGGGCTGGCGGTTAGTCTTCAGGCGGGTGACCTGGCGCTAAATCCGGGTTTCGAATTTATAGCATCTACCATGATCACACTGATCGGGGGCACGATGTTCCTGATGTGGTTGGGTGAACAAATTACCGCACGAGGTATTGGTAACGGTATTTCGCTGATCATCTTTGTTGGTATTATTGCCGAGGTTCCAGCTGCGCTTGCGCAATTCCTAAGCCAGGGGCGCTCCGGTGCTATTTCACCAGCGGTGATCGTTGGTGTTCTGGTCATGGTTGTGGTCGTCATCGCATTCGTCGTGTTCATGGAACGCGCTTTGCGCAAAATCCACATCCAGTATCCGCGCCGTCAGGTTGGTATGAAGGTATACGATGGTGGTTCGTCACATCTGCCCGTGAAGGTGAACCCTGCAGGTGTTATTCCTGCCATCTTCGCCAGTTCTTTGCTTTTGTTGCCAACGACACTCGCGACCTTCTCGGGTAGCCAGACCGGGCCAATCATGGCGACGATTCTTGCCTACTTCGGACCGGGACAGCCGCTTTACCTGCTGTTCTTTACAGCGATGATCGTTTTCTTCACGTTCTTTTACACCTTCAATGTGTCGTTTAAGACCGAAGACGTAGCCGACAACCTTAAGAATCAGAATGGTTTTGTTCCGGGGATTCGGCCCGGCAAGAAGACAGCAGAGTATCTGGACTTTGTCGTAACCCGCCTTTTGGTTCTGGGTTCGGGATATCTTGCGGCAGTTTGTCTCCTTCCAGAGATTTTGCGTTCACAATTGGCCATTCCCTTTTACTTTGGCGGCACCTCGGTTCTGATCGTCGTTTCCGTAACGATGGATACGATCCAACAGGTACAGTCGCATCTGCTGGCGCACCAGTATGAAGGGCTGATTGAAAAATCTCAGCTCCGCGGCAAGAAGCGCGGGAAAAAAGGGACGACTAGAAAATGAACATTATCCTTCTCGGCCCACCGGGCGCTGGTAAAGGAACCCAAGCCCGTAAATTGGTAGACGAGAGGGGCATGATTCAGCTCTCTACAGGTGACATGCTGCGCGAGGCAAAGACCTCGGGCACTGAAATGGGTAAAAAGGTCGCCGCGATCATGGATGCGGGCGAACTTGTGACCGATGAGATTGTGATCGGTCTGATCGAGGAAAAGCTCAAAGGCGAAAATGGCGGCGGCTTCATCTTTGATGGTTTCCCACGCACTTTGGCTCAGGCGGACGCGCTTGCAGAATTGTTGGACAAGGTTGGTCAATCGTTGGAATGCGTGATTGAAATGCGTGTGGATGATGACGAACTTGTGCGTCGGATTACCGGGCGTTTCACCTGTGGTAACTGTGGCGAAGGTTATCATGACGAGATGAAGATACCTGCGGTCGAGGGAACCTGTGATAACTGCGGAGCACAGGATATGAAGCGCCGCGCTGACGACAACGAAGACAGCTTGCGCACTCGACTGATGGAATATTACAAAAAAACATCGCCGCTGATTGGCTACTACTATGCTAAAGGCAAGCTTAAAGATGTTGATGGCTTGGCCGCGATTGACGAAGTGGCAAAATCGATCAGCGACGCTTTGGCCTAAGGGTCTGACAAGCAAGTTGTAGAAAGTACCTATTCTCGCTTGACGGGAATGGGAAAACCCCATATTTGGCACTATCCCAAAAGAGGGAATCGGCACGGATTCGGATAATTCGATTCAGTCGTTTGAGATTCAGCTGTGGCCCGCGGGTTTTCGCCTCGGGCCCATGTTGTGAAAAAAGGTTCTGGAATTACGGAGCCGCAACAAAAAGGAAAGTAACACGTGGCACGTATTGCCGGCGTAAACATCCCGACCCATAAACGGGTCCCGATCGCCCTGACCTATATTACCGGTATCGGTAACACATCTGCGAAATCTATCTGTGAAGCCGTTGGTATCGACCCCGCACGCCGGGTGAACGAACTCTCGGATGCCGAAGTTCTGGCGATCCGCGAACACATCGACGCGAACCACAAAGTTGAAGGCGACCTGCGCCGTGAAGTTCAGATCAACATCAAACGTCTGATGGATCTGGGCTGCTATCGCGGCCTGCGTCACCGCCGCAACTTGCCGGTTCGCGGTCAGCGCACCCACACCAACGCTCGTACTCGCAAAGGTCCTGCAAGGGCCATTGCTGGTAAGAAGAAATAAGGGGCGGATCAATGGCACGCGAAAAGACTCGTACTAAGAAAAAAGAGCGCAAGAATATTGCCTCTGGTGTTGCGCATGTGAACAGCTCGTTCAACAACACTAAAATCCTGATCTCCGACGTCCAGGGCAACGCGATTGCCTGGTCATCTGCCGGGACTTGCGGCTTTAAAGGGTCGCGAAAATCCACACCTTATGCAGCTCAGATGGCTGCAGAAGATGCGGGCCGGAAAGCTCAGGATCATGGTGTTAAGACCCTTGAGGTCAATGTTCAGGGGCCGGGTTCGGGCCGTGAATCTGCACTGCGCGCTTTGGCTGCGATCGGTTTGAACATCACGTCAATCCGTGATGTGACCCCAATTGCACACAACGGCTGCCGCCCACCAAAACGGCGCCGCGTCTAATATTTCTTTGCTTGGGCTGCGTGGTGAGCACGCGGCCCAAACACGTCTTTTTACCTCGGGCGTTTCTGTCTTGGGACATGAGCCAGAAACTTGAATGGAGGCGACACGCATGATCCACAAAAATTGGGCCGAATTAATTAAACCAACACAGCTTGATGTGAAGCCGGGCAATGACCCGTCACGTCAGGCGACTGTTATCGCCGAACCGCTGGAACGCGGTTTTGGTCTGACACTTGGCAACGCGCTGCGCCGCGTCCTAATGTCGAGCCTGCAAGGCGGAGCCATCATCAGTGTTCAGATCGACAACGTTCTGCACGAGTTTTCGAGTGTTGCTGGTGTACGTGAAGACGTAACCGACATTGTTCTGAACCTCAAAGGCGTTGCGATCCGTATGGAAGTCGAAGGGCCAAAGCGCCTTTCAATTTCCGCGAAAGGCCCATCGGTTGTTACCGCTGGCGATATTTCGGACAGCAGTGGCATTGAAATCCTGAACAAAGATCATGTGATCTGTCACCTCGATGATGGCGCGGATCTATTCATGGAACTGACGGTAAACACCGGCAAAGGCTATGTTTCGGCAGAAAAAAACCGCCCAGAGGACGCACCTATTGGCCTCATGCCAATTGACGCGATCTTTTCTCCGGTTAAGAAAGTATCCTATGACGTGCAGCCGACCCGCGAAGGTCAGGTGCTCGACTATGACAAGCTGACACTGAAGCTGGAAACCGATGGTTCCATCACGCCTGACGATGCGGTGGCGTATGCTGCACGCATTCTGCAGGACCAACTTTCGATCTTTGTGAACTTTGATGAGCCCGAATCAGCGACACGCGCTGACGAAGATGACGGTCTAGAGTTTAACCCGCTGCTTCTGAAGAAAGTGGATGAACTCGAACTATCAGTTCGCTCTGCGAATTGTCTGAAGAACGACAATATCGTTTACATTGGTGATCTGATCCAGAAAACCGAAGCAGAAATGCTGCGCACACCGAACTTTGGCCGCAAATCTTTGAATGAAATCAAAGAAGTGTTGTCAGGTATGGGCTTGCACCTCGGTATGGACGTTGAAGAATGGCCACCAGAAAACATCGAAGACCTGGCAAAGAAATTCGAAGATCAGTTCTGAGTTGACTAAAAGGGGGCCGTCGCTTAAATGGCCCCCGAAAATGCCCGCAATGGCGGGGAAAATATGGGCATACTGCCCCAAGGAGAGCGGCGCAGGACCAGCGACCGCCAGACAAAGCAAAATAGAAGTAGGAGATAAGAAATGCGTCACGCGAGAGGCTATCGCCGCCTGAACCGCACCCATGAGCACCGCAAGGCTCTGTTCGCCAACATGGCGGGATCGCTCATTGAACATGAACAAATTAAAACGACCGTGCCAAAAGCAAAAGAGCTTCGCCCGATCATCGAAAAACTGATCACCCTGGGCAAGCGCGGTGACTTGCACGCGCGTCGTCAGGCAGCAAGCCGTTTGAAGCAGGATGCTTATGTTGCGAAATTGTTTGAGGTGCTTGGCCCTCGTTACAAAGAACGCAACGGTGGGTATGTCCGTATTTTAAAAGCCGGTTTCCGGTATGGAGACATGGCGCCGATGGCAATCATCGAATTTGTTGACCGCGACCCGGCAGCAAAAGGTTCGGCAGATAAAACACGCGTTGCCGAAGAAGAGGCAGCGCTGGACGCTGAATAAATCAGATCGACGTAAAACAAAAACCCCGCCAAATGGCGGGGTTTTTTGTTTTCAGAACCTGGTTAACTGTAGCTGGGCTCATTCTGAAGCGGGGATCGCATTGCGGCAATTGATGATTCGATATTTTCAATGAGATCGTTCAATTGGCCCTCCCCGATCGGTGTCGCACCAAGAAATTCCAGCAAATCCAGCCTGGCGCTGTCCGGAAGTGTCATCAATTTAGCAAATAAATCGGGATTGATCGTGTTCACAACACATCTTTCTTTTGATTCTTGTCAGCATGTTCAATTTAAGGTTGACGAATTTTCGATCAACTTGTCTAAAAAGACATGTCCTCTAAGCTAGGTGTAGATCTTGAACTCCATAAACTGTCGCTGCTTGCGCCAGCTGGGTACTTTATTGGACTGCACATTCGCTTTGCTGCACCGTTGATGTCTTTTCAGACATATAACCAGCAGTGGTTGGATCATTATACCGAACAAGGTTATGCGCTGCGGGACCCGACGATTGCATGGGGGTTCAGCACAATTGGAACCAGCCGATGGAGCGAACTGGGTATCCCAGATCCATTCGGCATTCTTGATGAAGCAAAAACCTTTGGTTTGACATTTGGTATGTCTGTGTCTTGTGGGGAAATCAGTTCGCGAACAATAGCGAGCTTTTCCCGCACGGACCGGGAATACACCGAAAGCGAAATGGAACAGATTTCGCTCATAATTCGTCGGCTTCACGATATCACGGAGCCGCCGGAGAGCCTGACAAAGGCTCAGATCGAGGCCCTGCGGTGTATAGCGGCAGGCGATCGACATGCGGCGGCAGCCGCCAAACTGAATATTTCAGAAAGCGCACTAAAGGCCAGATTGACTGCGGCTCGTCAGCGACTGCTCGCTCGTACAACCGCAGAGGCCATACAACGCGCTAAAGACTACAGGCTGCTATAACCGGATGTCATCACTGTTTGCTGTCAGGGCTTAGGGGTATTTCAACCAAGCTGGAGACTGCCATGCAAACCACTACACTATCTTTCGAAAACATGCATAACCACGGGGAACTTTTTGCGAACCTTTTTCGCGCAAGAAAGCAATCCTTTATTGTGCAGAAAAACTGGAACCTGCCTGAAGCATTGGGAATGGAGTATGATCAATATGACACTCCGGCAAGTCGTTGGATTGCGATCCACGAATTTGGCGAAGTCTATGCTGGTATGCGGCTGACCCCGACAAATGCGCAATGCGGGATTTACAGTTACATGATCCGGGATGCGCAACGAGGGCTTTTGAATACGATCCCTCAGGATCTGCTTTATGATGAAGCGCCTATTGACGCGCACACATGGGAAAGTACCCGTGTATTCGTGTCGCACAACACGCCTCAGCGGATTCGTCGTCGTGTTCACGCCTATATGGTTATGGCGATGCTTAAATCGGCGCGTGAACTTGGGGCAACCCGGCTTATCGCACTAACCGCTGCAAACTGGCCGCGTTGGTTTGGCCGGTGCGGTCTTGAGGCTTCGGCAGCAGGTCGGGAGATGTTCATTGGTGACGGTGACTACCAATGCGTATCGATTGATCTGGCATCGAAGCTGCACTAAGCAAACGGGCCTTCCGGAATATCGGGAGGCCCAATTCGCTTTTAACTTTCTGTCAGCGCGCATAGATTTGCCGTATGGCAGATCTGTTTGACTCATTTCAAAGCTCAGCCCCGGCAGATGCACCGCGTCCGCTGGCAGACAGGTTGCGGCCAAAAAAGCTGTCTGAAGTCATTGGACAAGATCATATTTTAGGTCCTCAAGGCCCGCTTGGAACTATGCTGGCCTCTGGTAGTCTGTCTTCGCTAATTTTCTGGGGCCCTCCGGGAGTTGGAAAAACAACGATCGCACGCTTGTTGGCCAATGAAACGGAAATGGCTTTTGTCCAGATCAGTGCAATTTTCACTGGTGTTCCCGACCTGAAGAAAGTTTTCGAGTCCGCGCGGATGCGCCGAACGAACGGGCAGGGCACTTTGCTGTTTGTTGACGAAATACACCGTTTCAACAAAGCGCAGCAGGATGGGTTTCTTCCTTACATGGAAGACGGGACTATTCTGCTCGTAGGTGCAACTACCGAAAATCCTTCCTTTGAACTTAATGCAGCTCTGTTGTCGCGCGCTCAGGTTTTGGTGTTGGAACGGCTGTCTTTAGGCGATCTGGAAAGATTGGCGCAGCGTGCAGAAAAGGATCTGGGACGAGCCTTGCCGCTGGATGGCCCGGCGCGTGAGGCTCTTTTGGAAATGGCAGATGGCGACGGACGGGCGTTGCTTAATCTAATTG
>Ga0316189_10005079_pt1 | contig 12610 bp, 13 predicted proteins | sample LowCovwburrow_MG_FD_204930 | JGI IMG/M metagenome (GOLD analysis project Ga0316189, IMG submission 204930) | Coastal sediment microbial communities from Maine, United States - Lowes Cove worm burrow | ecosystem: Environmental > Aquatic > Marine > Coastal > Sediment | place: USA: Maine... | reverse complement strand
AGCAAAATTTGAGTGAGCGAAATAAACAACTCTACTTTTCCTTTTCGACAATCTCTTTAAGCATGTTCAGACCTTTGTCATAGTCCTTACCAATCCAGCTATCGAACAACAAACCCATCCAGCGGTTCAGCGGATTGCCGCCCAAATCCGTATGGAAAGACCATGAAACCTGGGTTCCATCGCCTTTGTCGGTGTTTTTGCTTTGCAAGTGCCAAGCCGCTGTCGCAAAACCCATTTCACCAAAATCAAGTTTGGTTTCCACCAGTTCATTCACCACAACGTGAGTGATTTTCTGACTGCCAGAACCAACATTAGGGTCTTTACTGGTCCAGGCCATAATCTGGCCCTTGCCCGTTTCAGCTCCCGAATAAACGACTTTCATATCAGTATCAATCACCGCCCATGGCGACCACTGCTGAAACTTTCTCAGATCATTAACATGGGGAAAAACACTGGCCACCGGCGCATTAATGACGATGTCTCGAGACACCGAAACCTTTGCCGGCAAAACATAAGCCCCGGCCAGAAAAACCACGATCAAAATAACAATCGAAAACAAGATGTTCCGTATTAGCCGCATTTATTCGCCCCGCTTTTAATTAACCTAAATCACTGTCAGACATTGCCTGTTTAAGGTCATTATAAGCCCGCCAGCCCTCAGCTTCATAGCCCTGAATCTCGACTGGAAATGGCGGATGCCCTGCCAGCGCCTGACTGAATTCTTCAATCCAGTGATCAGGGCTCTTAGCATACCATATCCATTCCTTGCGACCATTGCCAGTCACCACCACCATATGCTCATTGGCCCCGCCGGTCTCAATGAAATCATCCAGTGCCTCTTCAAAGGTCACTTGTTGTTCGGCAACCTCATTGCTTGGCATGCCATTGCCCAGTTGATTCTCATATTCCCACACAACACAGATCATATTTGGATAATCCGCAATGTCCACATGAGCTGGAATCTGTTCACGAACCCGGTAAACCTCCAGCATTCCCTCATTATCACTTTCGCCAACCAGCCACGGGTCCTGTTCCTGACGATGTTTTTGCTCAAACCTGTCTAAAAAATCATTCACGACTCATTCCATCTTTCTGCTTTTGATCTGAAACAAGGTTATACCCCCTATATCACTGCTATAATCAAACAAATTTGCCGCAGGTTGCGCTGTTATGCCCGCCTTTAGTGTCTTGAATTGACAAATTCCTGACATATTTATATTAGAAATATCTAATATATATTCGAGCGCCTTGTCATAAAGATACAGAAAAGGCCATGAGGTAAAAAATGAACAAGATACTGGTTGCTATAGATGGCGCCCAACACTCAGATAAAACGTTAAAAACCGCTGCAGAAATGGCCCGGGACAAGGGCAGCGAGCTGGTTATTCTGTTTGCCTGCAGTCAAAACGAGCCAAATGAAAAACAATTGGACTTTGCAGAGAAAACCTGTGGTCGACAATTTCGCAATCTCGTCACCGGCAAAGAATTGCCAACTTTCAGCGTTTCAGACAGCGATGGTATAAAATCCATCTCTGATTATATGCAAGCCCGTGAAAAACTGTGCAACTTATACAGTACCGATTTGCTTGAACGCGCAGCGACAACAGTTAAAAATGCCGGAGCACGAGCCGTGACCACAATTATGGAACACGGTGAAGTCGTCAAAACCATTCTTGATGTTGCATCGCGAGAAACAGCCGATACCATTGTTTTGGGCAATTGCCATAAAAGCAGCTTTGCCCAGTTTTTCAGCGGATGTACAGCAAAAGAAGTTCTCAAAAAAGCCAACTGCAACGCTATAATCATCGACTGATAACTATCTACATTAAGCAGCAGCACCTTAATTAAACCGCAATCATCACCTTTTGTTAAGTCTCTGGTTTGACCCAAGGTAACATATGCCTTTCGGGGGTAGAATCAGCAATCAAAACCAGTAAGGAGATCGAGATGAAAACGCAGTTTCTTTCGACAATATTCGGAACCGTTCTGGCAATTGGTGCTCTGGCATCTTTTGGCCAAACACAAAGTGCTTCAGCAACGACTTTACCAATTACGTTAGATAATAACGCATCGCAAAGCATTGACACAGCACTGCCAGTTACCGACGTACAGTATAGACAGAATCGTGCCCAACGTCGTCATAACCGTGCCCAACGTCGTTATGATCGTCGCCGCACATACAGACGTAACCGGCACGGACCACGCTACAACCGTCGCCGTGGACGTAACCAACACTATTATAACGGGTTCTGGTATGCTGTTCCGTTTTGGCTTGGAGCAACCACCTATTATCAAGACCCATATTATGCACCGCGCCGTGGCAATCGTCATGTCAGATGGTGCCAGGACAGGTACCGTTCCTATAGAATCAGAACTGATACCTATCGCGGTTTCGATGGTTATGACCACCGTTGCAGAAGCCCGTACAGAAGATAGAGTATAGGTTTTACCCCACACAAACGCCTTATCTCAGCACAACTGAGATAAGGCAAAGTGCCGGTAAGTATCTGCCACCTTTATTTACCAATCATTTTAAAGTCTTTTTCTCTGCCAGTTTTTCAAATTCTGCAATTTGCTTGGCTTTTTGGGCAAACAAGGCCTTTTTGATGTCTGCATGAGAAAACATGCCCGCTTGCCAGGTGGCGATATGATCGAGTGTATCGGCTGTGGAATGTTCACCACCATAATTCAACACAGCTTTTGAACCCCAGATCGCCATCGGAGATTTGGCTGCAATTTTTTCAGCCACCGCCATAGCGCCATCAATCAAATCGTCATAATCATCAAAAACCTGATTAACCAACCCGGTTGATTCGGCGCGCGCTGCCAATAATGGATCGCCCGTAAATGCCATTTCCCGAACGATACCTGGTGCAATAAGCTTTTGCAGACGCGGAAATGTACCCACATCGGCAACCATGCCGATATTGATTTCATGCAAGGAAAAGAAGCTATCTGAACTGGCATAGCGCAAATCACAAGCCGTCACCAGATCAAGCCCGGCCCCGATACATCCTCCCTGAATAGCCGCGATAGCCGGCAGTCGCCCATTGGCAATTGTTGTAAATGTATCCTGCAAAGACTTGACCAATTGCATAAAAGCAGCATTTTCCCGCGCTGTTTCAGTGCTCTCATCGTTGGCAAAGGATGCAAACACCGATAAATCCATGCCGGCTGTAAAATGCTTGCCGCTTGAAGATATAACAATAACCCGCGCATCTCCCTCTTCATCAATTTGGCGAACCGCATCGGGCAGTTCCTGCCATAAGGCCGGAGTGAAACTGTTTAACTTCTCAGGCCGGTTAAACCGGATATGAGCAATATGGTCAGAGATTTCGAGATCAAAAACAGTCCAGCTCATGGTCAGCTCCCATTATTTTCAGTTTTAAATTTATCATAAATTCTTACGCCTTCACATTGCCTTGAACAATCCAAATTCTGCCAAACTTCAGTCAAGCTATCGCCTTGGTAGAGCATTATACATGTTCACAACTGTTGGGACACACACGGCCAGTCAAACGGCAAACAGGATATGGGGAACATCAAATTAAAAATTAAATTAGCTTGTGTAGTTTCTTGTCGCCGTCCCGAAACTACATAAGACTATGCCCGTCCGTCTTTAATTAGGCGGGCGGGATTTTTTATAAATGCCACCATTTCAACATTAAACAGCAGAAAACGGACCGCATACCAGTGCCCGTTCCACCCCCGCCGGTAAACAACTCAAACCATCCAGTAATCTTTCACGTCCTGCCAGCACATCCACTATCTGGCCGGAATAGACAATCGCCGTCTCGCGCATCATCCCCATCATCGGCCAGCCCCACAGGGCTGAAACAGTGACACCATCTTGAACAAAATGCGGCTGATCCAAAAAGGTACACGTCAATACCGGTTCCACCGGCGAGCGATTGCTAGGACTGCCGCCAACCAGATCAATTACCACCGAACCATCAGGAATAATCGTCTTGAGGTGTTCATTGCTGACCAGATAATTAATACCGCGCAAATGCATCGGCTGATCGGCACCGTTAACCACCAGGTCAACACCCTTGAGCCAATATTCAATCCGGCCTGAGCTAGTCTGTGTGCGCCCCAAAACACTGACAGCCTGCACCCCATGATCATAAATTTCATGCATAGCCCCCTGCCCGACATTTCCATAGCCCAGCACCGCAACTTTGGCTTTTGACAGATCGAGTTCCGGTTTGTTTTCTTGTAACAGTTTCAGGCCATAGCGAGCCCCTGCCATACCCGTTTGATGCAAACATTGAATGCGACGCAGACCAAATGGATGCGGCGGATGCCTTTCTTTCCATTCAGCAATGGCCTTAGCACCCTCTTCGCGTTCAAACCGGGCCAGATCAAACAAATGACTGCCCGCCTCATGCAACTGACTCATTAGCGCCGGATTATCAAGCTGCGTGCTGTCATAAAAATACAATGTCTCAGGCCCGACAACATCAAGATCAGCAAAATTGATATCCCCGCGCACCAATTTCAGCGATTTTGGATCACGATTGCCCGCCCGCCGGATAGCCGGTGCAGTTCGCCGGTTCCATTGCAGCACCCTGACCTCTAAAGCACCAAGTGAATTGTCATCAGCAAAGGGCTGCAAGGCTGCCGCCATGGCGGTGCGCGATAAAACCATTTCATCGCTCTGTTCTTTGGGAGACTCTAAAATCTCCTCCATAGCCACAACATTAATACGCTGTTCTTCAAGCAATCGGGCTCGCTCTGGAAACGAACCAAAATGGGCCATGCATAACAATGTACAGCCAGACCGCATCTGCTGAATGCTATCAAGAGAAGGCCCCTTGAATTTGATAATTAAGTCCTTGTCCTGATAAATTTCGGTGCCTGTCTGCAGCACCGCACCGGCAGCTCGATATTCATCATCACTGAACCCGACACCAAGCCCTGCCCCCTGTTCGACAAATACGCTGACACCGGCTTTAACCAGCCGACCAACATCATCAGGCACAATAGAAACCCGCTTTTCGAGCCCACCGGGGTTTTCCGGTGATTCAACTTCACGCACAACAGCAATGGTCTTAAAGCCCGTCATCAACAGCAGCCCTTCAAATATCAGTAGTCTGCTCTTCTGACATCAAATGATCACCTTATCAACAGTCAACCGGGTCTTTTCCAACTGCCGTAATGCATCCTCATGTTCTTCAATATAACCACGGGTAAACGGTACAACATCTTGATGCTTGGCCAGAATGATTTGAAAAATCATAAACCGGTGATGGCGGAACGCAACTTCAGAAGCTGCCAGATACAATTCCCACATTCGGCAAAAACGTTCATCATAAAGCTCAGCCGCCTTATCCCAATTGGCCACAAACCGCTGCCGCCACATCCGGCAGGTTTTAGCATAGTGGATCGGCAGAATTTCTATGTCCTTGATCAAAAAACCGGCCTGTTCAATTGCTGGCACCACTTGTCCAACCGAAGGTACATAGGCGCCCGGAAAGATATATTTGTCGTTGAAGCGGTCTTGCGTTAGGGCCGATTTTGGTCGCCCGATAGCGTGCACCACCATGACGCCCTCTTTCTTGAGCAGCTCAAATGACTTTTTGAACATCACATCATAATTTTGCCGCCCGACATGTTCGAGCATACCGATCGAAATAATCCGGTCAAAAACCCCCTCCACATCACGATAATTTTGCAGCCGAAATTCAGTCAAATCGTCAAGCTTGCGGTTTTTTGCCCGTTGTTTTGCCACAGCCACCTGATTTTCACTGAGTGTAACACCGGTGACATGAGCACCGGTCATTTCAGCGATATAAAGCGCAAGTCCGCCCCAGCCACAGCCCATTTCCAGTACATTCAGTCCCGCCTTCGACTGTAGCTTTGCGGTCACATGACGCTTCTTGGCCAGTTGCGCCTGTTCAAGTGTCTGCTCATCATTTTCAAAATAGGCGCAGGTATATTGCCAGTCATCATCAAGGAACAGTTCAAACAACCGGTCATCAAGGTCATAATGATGGGCGACATCACGCTTTTCCACCTGCTTGCGCCACAGGTTTCGCAACCGGTCACTAATATAAAATGTCGCTGCTAAGAGTTTGACCGGCCACGGTGTAAGCCTTTTGGCCCCATTACGCGCCATCAATGATAAAAAATCATAGATGTTGCCCTCATCAACGATGAACTCACCATCCATATAAGCTTCACCCAGCTTCAAAGCCGGATTTAGCAAAATACCATACTCGGTATTCTTACTAGCAAAGCGCACGCTGACCATTTGCCCTTGGCCATCGCCATACACATATCGCTTGCCAGAAGCAAATATGATAGTCAGTTGATCAACCTTGACCACTCGGGCAAAAAAACTGTTCAGTAGTTTCTCTGAAAAACTCAAAGACCAACCCTTACCTTTTCTAACGCTTAAACCAGCCCGCAGCGAGCCTGCATCGCCCACGCTCCCTTGCTGTGACGCGCTGTACCGGGCAAAACATAGGCCTTTTTACCGCGAGCACAGGCAAAATGGCGGACAGCAGATGAAACAACATTACTGACTATTTTCTGATCGCCAGGTTTACTCCCGAGTGAGCGTCCGCCTTTACCGGCAATCTTAACATTATAAAGATCTTGATGAGCCACATATTTAAACCGTAAAGCATAATGTTTCCCATTATAGAAAACCGGTTCGCTATGGTTTCGCCCATCACCGTAAGGGGAAGAAACCACCCGGGCCTTGTTCTGCGTGCATGCCCCAGTCATTGCTGCTATCACAGCAACAAAAGATAATAGCGCCACATATCGTATCATTTTGTTGTGCCCCTGCCTTTGGTCAGATAATCTTGGCTGATCACAAAGAATCAACCCATCCTTATTCACCCCTATAATAAGACCGTACTATGACCACATTCGAACCGCAAAGCATATTGTCAAAACGCACCTCTTCTGTTGAAGAAGTCGCCATCATTGCCATGTCCCGAAAGGCCCGTAATCTCAAGGCCCAAGGCCACGACGTTTTATCACTGACCATCGGCGAGCCCGATTTTGACACCCCAGAACATATTCGCCAGGCCGCCTATAAGGCCATGAATGACGGCTACACCCACTATGCCCCCATTCCCGGCATGCCTGAACTGAGGAAGGCTCTGGCTCAAAAGCTCAAAACCGAAAACGGACTGGACTATGACTGGAGCGAAATTGTTGTTTCAAACGGGGCCAAACAATCCATAACCAATGCCATTTTTGCGACACTTGATGAAGGTGACGAGGTCATTTTGTTCGCCCCTTATTGGGCAGCTTACGAAGGCACCATCGCCATGGCTGGTGGCAGATCAAAAGTCATCTATGCCGGTCTTGAGGATAACTTCAAGGTTCCAGCAGATCGGTTAAAAGCCGCCATGAGTGATAAAACCAAACTAGTCATCCTCAATTCCCCCAACAATCCAACCGGTGCCATGTTCACCAAAGAAGAATTACAAGCCATTGCCAAAGTCATTTGCGATCACCCCAAAGCCATGGTGATCTCTGATGAGATTTACGAATACATCCGTTTTGACCAGCCACACGTTTCAATCGGCACAATGCCCGGCATGGCGCAGCGAACCATAACCGTCAACGGCTTCTCCAAAGGTTTCGCCATGACCGGTTGGCGTCTTGGCTATGCCGCCGCCCCGGCTCCTGTTGCATTAGCCATGACAAAAGTCCAAGGCACCTTTACCGCCGGTGCCAATGCCTTTGTCCAGATGGCTGCAGTCACGGCTCTTAACGGCTCTCGTGATGAAGTTGAACGAATGCGCGCAATCTATCAAGAACGCCGCGACTTGGTGGTTAGCGGTCTTAATGCCATTGACGGTATCAAAGTTCCCAATCCGCCCGGCACCTTTTATGTTTTTGCCGATGTCAGCGCCATACTCGGCAAAACCGTCAGCAACCACAAGATCAATACTGTTGATGAATTATGCAACTGGCTGCTGGAAGTTCACCATGTCGCAACGGTTCCAGGTTCAGCTTTTGGTGACAAGAAAGCCCTGCGCATTTCATTTGCCACCAGCTCTGATGTTCTCAGCCGCGCAATAAAAAGGATTGCCCGGGCCTTAAACCCGTGACAATCCTGTTTTAATTCTTTGTTTAAAAAGTCCTGCTTACTCTGCAATCCGCAACTGGGCCAGCGACTTGGCAATCTTTTTAAATGACGCCGTCAGTTCCGCTGAATTGTCTGCATCAAAAAAGTGTGATGGACTTGATGCACATGAACGCATCAAATTTTGTGTCTTGGTGTCATTAATTTCAAATGCAACCGTATAGACTGTAATATTCTCCTTGGACGCTTTGACATTTTCACAAAGCTCTGCAGTCAGCCTGTCAGATGTTGCCTGATTACCATACTCGTGCTCAGGATAACTCGGACTGCGGGTGTTTGTTCCATCCGTCATCAACACAATGGCCCGTTGACGTTTTCGCGTCTTGTTTAGGGTATCAGGAAAAGGCTCAACGGCCGACACGACCCGCCATCCCCACATCAAACCGCCTGGAATATAGGTTGTCCCGCTAGCCTTCATCTGACTGATAGCGCTAATGACTTGACCTTTATTATCTGTCAATTCGGTAAGAGCCTTAGGACAGCTGTAATTACTGTTACCCGACTCTTGCATGACACCCGGTATTTTATTACTCAGACGCTCATCTTTAGTATTCCACGGGTAATTACGTGAACCAACGCAGCCTTGCCATTTTGACTTGACTGTCGTCCACCTCCATCTACCACGTTTATAGACTTTTTTTCTGACTTTACTGTCGGCTGCAATTTCCGCCCACGATGCATTCCTGTTTTTCATGCCAATATTGACATATTGCGAAAACGGCACAACACCAATGCGGACCACGCTGTCATTGGTTTTCGAATCAAACAATGATTTCACCAGATCTTTTGAAGCACTCTTAAGCGTTTTCAATTTCCGACCATTCATTGAACCGGTATTATCAAGGACAAGAGCAATGTCCATATCACCAAATTGCCGCGAAATAATCGATGTGGCTCCAATATCCATGATGTTGCGACCAATCACCCGCATCAAGCTGGTGTTCATTTTGGTTTTCAGGTTAACCTTCAAACTCCCATCGTCTTGAAGAACTACACTGACAACAACAGGAGTATGATTTCCATTCGCTGCACCATTCTTCTTCACATAATCCTCAACAATCTTTGTAAGGACACCAATGTCACTGCTCTCAGAAGATGCTGCTGCCAACCCGGCATTATCAGCCGCCAGCAAAAGTTTGGACTGTAAATGAGAGCCTTGCATAAAATCGAGAGCAACACCCGCTGCCGCAATCAGAGGAATAGCGGCAAGACCGAACATGATCGATACATTGGCATTTGTAGACTTATTAAATCTCTTGAGTAGTCGCATGGGAACCTCTCACTAAAAAATACATCAACACAAGTGTACTTTCTCTTGTTAGGTCTACTTATAGCGATAATTTATTAAGGTAGGTTTACCCGAAGTGGTTAACTACTAATGTCAAATTTATCTGAAAATTCAGAGATTTTGCAGCTCCCCAAAACCTGGCACCCCCTTCATAAACCGGAAATCTCCATTATCAGTAATTGACGGGACAATCCCCTGCAAACACCCCATTGCAGCCTGCATCGGACGCGGCCCTGTTGATATTCGAACCACCCCGGCATCTGTTAATTGGGACACTGTCGGTGTGTTTTCATCCATAACAATCACACTCACCGGTCCACCAATTTCGCCAACCAGTTGACCAATAATGTTGATATCGGCAACACCGGGCACAAAAACACAGTCCGCCCCGGCCTCCAACCAGGCTTTCCCACGTGTAACGGTATCTTTAAAAACCTGTTCGCCAGCCTCTTTCGACTTTCCTGCAAGTCCAAGCAAATATCCGTCTACCCGCGCATTGATATAGATATCAACACCAGTCTCAATACCCGCTTGTCGGCTAGCATTCACACGTTCTTGCATATCTGCAATGGGTCGTTGTTTACCGCCATCTATACTGTCTTCTATATTAACCCCGACCGCCCCTGCAGCAATAACACCAGCAATAGCCTGACCAACCTCTTTTGGTGTCTCCCCAAATCCTTTTTCCATATCAGCTGTAACCGGCACATCCACGCTATTGCAGATCAACGTCACAGCATCAATCATGTCCCCAAGGCTCAAACCTTCTCCATCGCGCACCCCACGTACCCACGAGATACTGGCACTTGCCGTTGCAATTGCTTGCGCCCCGGTGTGGACAAAAACCTTCGCGCTGATAGCATCCCAGCAATTTGGCAGAACCAGCAATTTCGGTCCTTTATGCAGAGCTCTGAATAATTTGACTTTTTCACTCTGTTCCATTTCGACCTCTTTTGCTGGATTATTGATCATTGAAAACGATCATTCTTCACATAATGATATGATAATAAACCATATTTTCGTTGTTTTTCGCACCATTATTCCGTAAAACCAGCAAAAATAATAATCCTTTACAGGGTGGGATTACAGGGAGGGATTTTTTGTCAGCTGGAATTTCAGTACGTAACGTCTCCAAGCTATTTGGGGGCGTCAGGGCGGTCAACAATTGCTCACTGGAGGTTGAAGCCGGATCAGTAACTGGTCTCATCGGCCCCAATGGTGCGGGTAAAACCACCCTGTTTAACATGGTCGCTGGAGCTTTTGCCCCAACAAACGGCCAAATTTTGCTCGATAATGAAGACATCACCGGCATTCCCTCAAATATATTATTTGGCAAGGGCCTGCTTCGCACCTTCCAGATCGCCCATGAATTTTCAAACATGACAGCGCTGGAAAACCTGATGATGGTACCTGGCAACCAGCCTGGTGAAAACATCATATCAGCCTGGTTCCGCCCGTCACTGGTGCGCGATCATGAAACCGAAATCAGGGCTCGCGCCAATGAAGTTATTGATTTCCTCTCCATCTCGCACATCAAAAACGAATTGGCCGGCAACCTGTCAGGCGGTCAAAAAAAGCTGCTTGAGCTGGGCCGAACCATGATGATCGATGCCCGCACAGTATTGCTTGATGAAGTTGCAGCCGGTGTCAACCGCACCCTGCTTGGCAGCCTGACCGACAATATCCAGCGCATGAACCGTGAACTTGGATATACTTTTTTCGTTATTGAACACGACATGGACATGATCGCCAAGCTCTGCGATCCGGTTATCGTCATGGCTCAAGGCTCTGTCATGACACAGGGTCATATCGAAGACATTCGCGCCAACCCGGAAGTCATTGAAGCCTATTTCGGCTCTGTTCCACAAGAAGGGGCCGCATAATGGCGCTACTTGAAGTAACCGGTATCCATGCCGGCTATGGCGGCATGAACATTCTCAATGGTGTCGATGCCATTGTTGAGGCCCATGAAATCGGCGTTATTATCGGAGCCAATGGCGCCGGTAAATCAACCCTGCTGAAAGCCATTTTCGGACTGTTGCATGTCTCGCAAGGCTCAATAAAACTGGCCGGAAAAGACATCACCAACACAGCCCCCGACAAATTGGTCCGCGCTGGCATGGCCTTTGTACCCCAAGAGCACAATGTTTTTCCCTCCCTGACGGTCGAGGAAAATCTTGAAATGGGCGCTTTTGTTCGCCGCGATGATTTTTCGCACCTGATTGATCAGACCTATGACTATTTCCCCGATCTGGCAGAAAAGCGCCACCAGCCAGCCGGTGAACTTTCAGGCGGTCAGCGCCAGATGGTCGCTATGGGCCGTGCCCTGATGATCGAACCATCGCTCTTGCTGCTCGATGAACCGACGGCCGGACTATCGCCACGCTATATGAATGAGATTTTTGACCGGATTATCGCCATCAATAACAGCGGCGTAGGTGTTTTGATGGTCGAACAAAACGCCAAACAGGCACTGACCATTGCCCACAAAGGCTTTGTCCTGGCCAATGGTCGCAACCGTTTCACTGATACGGGAGAAGCCCTCCTGAACGATCCCGAAGTCGCAAAAAGCTTCTTGGGCGGTTGATAAGGAAGGTAATGACATGAATGAACTGATTTTCTTTATCAACAAGGTTGTCATTTCCGGCAGCGTTATCGGCTCGATCTATGCCATGGGCGCCATTGGCGTCACGCTGGTGTTTGCTATTTTGCGCTTTGCCCATTTTGCTCATGGTGATCTGATGACCCTTGGCGCCTTTATTTCCTACATTCTGGTGGTGGCATTTCCTGAACTGGGTGGCTTTGTCGGCCTGCCAACCGGCTTTGTTGTCTTGCCGGCTGCGATGGTATTGACCGCCGTAATCGCCATCGGCCTTGATAAATCATTTTACAAACCGTTGCGTGAAAACAATGTCAAACCGGTTGTCATGGTCATGGCCTCCATCGGTGTCACCTTGATGCTTCAAGGCTTCGTCCGCCTGTTTTCAGGCACATCAACCCGCAGCTTTTACATTAATGACAGCAAGGACATCTTTCGCATAAAGCTGCCATTTGATCTTGCCAGCCGCAAAATTGTTATCACCGAGCCACAAATCCTGTTGTTTGTCTTTCTGATCATTGCCGTATTGCTTTTGCATTATTTTCTCACCCGCACCCGGCTGGGCAAGGCCATGCGCGCCATGTCAGACAATCCTGATCTTGCCGCTGTT